>Ga0209541_10014600_pt1 | contig 11816 bp, 9 predicted proteins | sample RifCSPlowO2_01_FD_184027 | JGI IMG/M metagenome (GOLD analysis project Ga0209541, IMG submission 184027) | Groundwater microbial communities from Rifle, Colorado - Rifle CSP2_plank lowO2_0.1 (SPAdes) (version 2) | ecosystem: Environmental > Aquatic > Deep subsurface > Groundwater | place: Rifle...
ACACCCGTATCTGAAAGAAGCGGGGCAGAAATTGAGTTTATTGAAATGAAAGAATTCTATCTAAAACAGTTAAATGTAAAGAAAAAACTGAAAGAGATTGCACAAAAACCACATTTTTATGAAGAGAGTTCAAGAAGAATCTTGTTGGATTGGATAGATTCTCTCGCTACGGATTGGCCAATTTCAAGAAGGAGATATTATGCAACAGAAATCCCTTTGTGGTATTGTAAGGATTGCGAATATATTATAGTTCCAAAGAAAGGAAAGTATTACCAACCTTGGAAACAAAAACCACCGCAAAAAAACTGTCCAAAATGCAGGTCAAAAAAGTTTATCGGGGAAACAAGGGTCTTTGATACTTGGTTTGATTCTTCTATTTCACCATTGTATATTCTAATGTATGAAAGAGACAAGGCATTCTTTAAGAAATCATCTCCTTGCTCCTTGAGACCGCAAGGCAAAGAGATTTCAAGAACATGGTTGTATTATACATTGCTAAAGTGCTACCTTCTTACAGGGAAACCAATCTTCAAAGATGTTTGGATTAATTATCACATCGTTGATGAAAAAGGGTATAAGATGTCTAAAAGTAAGGGTAATGTTATCGACCCAAGAGAGGTTCTAGATAACTTCGGAGCAGAATCTTTTAGATTATGGGCAGCAGTGGAAGGCAATTTAACTAAAACAGATTTTCGCTGTTCATTTGATAGAATCGAAGGAGCTGGAAAAACATTAACTAAATTATGGAATCTCGCTAAATTTATCTCAATGTTTCCGGAAAAGAAATCAACAAATTTAACAGAATTGGATAGATGGATAATAAGTGAAATGAATAAACTGATTATTTTCTCGAAAAAACACTATGAAAAATATAATTTTCATGATCCTGCAATAAAAATAAGACACTTTATCTGGGAAACATTTGCTTCTCATTACATGGAATTGGCCAAAAATCGAACATATAATTCAACTAAATATTTTACAAAACAGGAGCAAGATTCTGCTTGCTATACTTTACATTACTGCTTAGATAATTTGCTAAAACTATTAGCACCAATAATTCCCATGCTGGCATATAAAATCTACAAGGATCTAAGAAAAAGAGATATTCATTTTGAAAAGTTTCCAACAGATACTAAGGAATATAAAGTTGCTTTTTCTACAAAGGACATTGAAGAATTAAATCGCAAAATATGGAAATCAAAAAGAGATAAAGGGCTTTCTTTAAGAGATGAAATCAAACTGCTATGTGTTCTTAAGAAATTTAAAAATATAGAAAAAGATTTAGTAAAAACACATAATGCAAAAGAACTTAAATTCGGAAATGAGCTAAACATTTCATTCTGACGAATAAGATGGAACAGATTGACACTAAAAAGAAATACAAACTGAAGCGTTTTATTAATCAGCTGAAGAATGTTCGAGGCAGGCATACAGAACTGGTCACAGTTTATATTCCAAAAGATTACAGCATAATAAAAGTTACTCAGCAGCTGGCGCAGGAAAAAGACACAGCATCAAATATTAAAGATAAAAGAACAAGGACAAATGTGCAGGATTCTCTTGAAAGGTTGATACGTCATTTAAGATTATACAAAGAAACTCCTCCAAATGGTTTGGCGGCATTTGCAGGAAATATTTCTGAAAATGAAAGCAAAGTCGATATAGAAGTATTTTCTTTAGAGCCCCCATTTCCAATAACAACTCGTTTATATCGATGCGATCAGACTTTTGTCTTGGATGAATTGGAAAAGCAGCTGGAAAGCAATTCGGTCCATGGCTTAGTTGTTATGGATAAAAGAGAAGCAACAGTTGGATTGCTGAAAGGCAGCTACATAGAAAAGCTTCACAATTTAACTTCTGGAGTCCCAGGAAAATATAAAACTGGTGGGCAATGTCTTTCACCAGATACTCTAATTATGAAATATGACGGAGAAATTATTGAAATCAAAGAAGGACATAATCCATTATTAATTGCTTCTGAAAATTTTAACTTAGAAACTACAGAAGAAACACCAATAATTGCAAAGTGGGAAAATAAAAAAAAGCTATTCAAAATCACTACTTGTTATCCAAAAATTGAAATTAAAAGCTCAAGAGATCATTTATTCTTTGTAAGAACCAAGCAAGGAATTGAGGAAAAGCAATTATCTGAAATTGGTAAAGGAGATTATTTGATAATTCCAGAAAAAATAAATTTAAAATTAGAATATCAAAAATTAGATTTTTATCCAAAGATTTTTAGCACAAGGAATTTAAAAAAATTAAGCCTCTCGGAATATTTAACTGAAGATTTGGCTAGAATTTTAGGGTATTACCTTGGTGATGGTTGTTATGAGATAGATAGATTAAGTTTTTTCGAACAAAGAAAAGATGTAGCAGGATTTTACAAGAAATTAATTGAGAAAACTTTTAATTTGGAAGTAAAATATAGATTTAGAAAAGATAAAAATTATCATCAATTAAGAGTATATAGCAGAATCGTTTCACAACTATTTAAACAAATATTTAAAGAAGATAAAAAAACTTTGAATGAAAAGATTCCATCAATTATTCTTAAATCTCCAGACAGTGTTCTTGCAAGTTTCTTAGCCGGTTTCTTTGATGCAGAAGGATATATTTCAAATAACAGAATAGGTTTAGGGATAAATAATCAATATATAACGAGGCAATTACAATTTTGTTTACTTAGATTGGGGATTATAGGCTCGTTATGGGAATATGATAATAGGAAAAATTTCTATTCTAATAATATAAGATATTCAATATCAATAGAGGATATAAAATCATTGGAAAATTTTTATAGATTAATTGGATTTATGTCTAAAGAAAAGCAAAAAAAAATAAATTTTGCTATTAAAAATAAAGGTAGAACAAGTAAGATTAGGCAATTAACTGTTAATGGAAAAGAAATAGCGAGGATTTTAAGAAATTCAGGATATGCAACAGATAAATTCCATGCATCACAATTCTTCGTAAATAAAAGACAGATGAGTAAGGAAATATTCAAAGAAAAAATTTTAAATAAAATTGATGATGAACAGCTTAAAAAAAGATTGGAGATGTTTTATAATTCCAATCTAATTATCGTTAAGATAGCCAATATAAAAGAGTTAGAAGAAACAACAACCGTAGATATAGAAACGAAGAATCATAATTTCATAGCAAATGGGATAATTGTTCACAATTCTGCAGCTCGTTTCAGCAGATTAAGAGAGCAGGCAGCAAAAGAATTCTATCAGAGAATTGCAGAGGTGGTTAATCAGGAATTTTTGAATAAAAAAGAATTAAAAGGGATTATTATAGGTGGCCCAGGTCCAACAAAAAATGAGTTCTTCGACGGACCATTTATAAATAATGAGGTTAAGAAAAAAGTAATTGGCCTGAAAGATATTACCTACACTGATGAATTTGGTTTAGAAGAATTAGTTGAAAAATCAAAAGACCTGCTTGCAGATGAGGGAGTGACAGCAGAAAAACAGGTGCTTCATAAATTTTTATCAATGCTCGCAACAGACCCTAAAAGAACAGCGTATGGTTTAAAGGATGTGGAAAAAGCTTTAGAGTATGGAGCTGTAGAGATGCTGATAATTCTTGAAGGAAAAATAGATGACAAGAAAGCAGAGGAGTTGGAGGAAAAGGCAGCTAACTCTGGAGCAAAAACTGAGATAGTATCAGAAGATACACAGGAAGGAAAACAGTTCAAGAACCTAGGCGGGATAGGCGCAATCCTAAGGTTTCCGATACACTAACAATATTTATAAATCTCGGAGAGTGTTTCTAATCAATGGAAGACTATAAGAGAAAAGTAGAGGCAGTCTTATTTGCATCAGGGAAATTCTTGGAAGTAAATAAGATCGGTGAAATGCTAAATCTTGGCTCTGTTGGAATAGTAAAAAATGCTATAGAGGAGTTAAAAGAAGAATACGGCAGGAAAGACTCCGCAATTGAAATCCTTGAGCAGGGGGGCAGCTACCGGATGCACATAAAGCCGGATTTTATTCCGTTTGTAAAAGACTTGATGACAGAAACAGAATTCGACAGGCCGACGATTTCAACACTGGCGATAATAGCATGGAAGCAGCCAATACTCCAGTCAAGGATAGTGAAAATACGCGGGAATACAGCATACGATCATTTAAAATTTTTGGAAGAAAAGGAATTCATCACAAGAAAACCACGCGGCCTAACCAAGATTGTAAAGCTAACTCCAAAGTTCTATGAATACTTCGACACAAATCAGCAAGAATTAGCAAAAGCAATGCCAAAAATCGAGCCTGATGAAACAGTTGCATTAGCCATAAAACAAATGTTCGGGTCTTAAAATGTTCGGATTCTTAAAAGACAAGCTGAAATCGGCTGTAGAGAAGTTTACTAAAAAAGTTGAGCAAGAAGTAGAAATCATTGAAGAGAAAGAAATAGAAGAAAAACAGCTGGAAATTAAAAAAGCAAAAGAAGTTAAAAAAGCAGAGTCAAAAATATTAGAGATCGAGGAAATACTGGGAGAAGATAGAGTTGATAAAAAAGAAGAAATAAAAGAAAAGGGCTTCATTAAAAAAATAACAGAGAGAGTAACCACAAAAAAGATTTCTGAAGGGCAGTTTGAAGAAATATTTAAAGATCTTCAGATTACTTTGCTGGAAAACAATGTTGCGTTGGAGGTTGTTGATAAAGTAAAAGAGGATTTAAAGGAAGAATTATTAGAAAAGCCAATCAAAAGAATGCAGATAGAGACTCAAGTGAAAGAAGCATTAAAGAAATCATTAGAAGAGATATTAACACCGCCAGAATTTGATTTGATAAAAGCTATTGAAAAGGCTAAAAAAGGATATAGGCCGGCAGTTATCCTCATTATAGGTTACAACGGCTCCGGGAAGTCTCTAACCTGCGCAAAACTTGCTAATTACTTGAAAGAAAAAGGATACCGGCCAATCCTTGGAGCAGGCGACGTATTTAGGGCCGCAGGAGCAGTTCAGCTAGTTGAATATGGTAAGATAGCAGAAATTCCGGTAATTAATGATCCAAAAACAAAAGATTCCTGTTCAGTTATCTTCGATACAATAAAACATGCAAAATCAAAGCATTATGATATTGTTGTAGCAGACACCTCGGGAAGAATTCAAAACAATAAGGATTTAATGGATGAGCTAAAGAAAATTTCAAGGATAAACAACCCGGATGCAACTCTTCTTATTGTTGACTCATTAACCGGGTCTGATGTTGTAATGCAGGTAGATGAGTTTGATAAAAATATTGCTGTTGATGGATTAATCTTAACTAAGGTTGACGTCGATGAGAAAGGGGGGGCATTTTTATCCGCAGTTTACACAGGAAAGAAGCCAGTTCTCTTCATTGGTTCGGGTCAAAGATTAGAGGATTTTGAGGAATATAATTCAGAAAAGATAGTTAAGCAGTTAGGACTATGAACATTTATAAATCAGATTTCCATATAATGTTAGATGGTATTAGACAGCCTTTCAACATCGTTAAAGAATTCATTAAAGAAAATAACCTCTGCATTATTCATAGATGAGAAGACAGTCAATGAGTTAGTGCAGAATATCCAGCGTGCGCTTTTGGCAGCAGATGTTAATGTTCAGTTAGTATTTAACTTAACAAATAAAATCAAAGAAAGATTTAGAGATGAAAAACCGACAAAAGATCAGCCAAAAAGGGAATTTCTAATTCACATTGTTTATGACGAGCTAACTAACTTATTAGGAAAAGAAAAAGAAGAAATCAAAATTTTACAAAAGAAACCTTTCAAAATAATGCTGGTTGGCTTATTCGGCAGCGGCAAAACTTCTCTAGCCGGAAAATTGGCTAATTACTACAAAAAAAGAAATTATAAAGTTGCAACAATAGGGTTAGATGTCCATAGGCCGGCAGCCCCGCTTCAATTGAAAATCTTGTCTGACCAAGTTGGCGTGCATTGTTTTATTGACGAAAAGGAGAAAGATCCGATAAAAATTTACAAGAGGTTTGAACAGCAATACAAAAATTATGATATCTTAATAATAGACACTGCAGGAAGAGATGCTTTGCTCCATGAATTAATCGACGAGATAGAATCTTTAAACAAAATAATCAGACCGGATGAGCGACTGTTGGTTATTCCAGCAGAGCTAGGACAGACAGCGCAGCGCCAGGCAGAGCAGTTCCACAAGTCTTGCAGCATCACAGGCCTTATAGTTACAAAGATGGATGGCACTGCAAAAGCAGGAGGCGCATTAAGTGCAGCAGCAGTTTCAGGTGCAAAAATAAAGTTCATCGGCGTAGGAGAACGGCCAAATGATCTAGAAACTTTTAACCCTCCAAATTTTGTCTCCCGCTTATTAGGGATGGGGGATTTAGAAACATTACTGGAAAAGGCAAGAGAGGCAATTTCAGAGGAAAAGTCAAAAGATATTGAAAAAAGACTGCTTAAAGGAGAGTTCAACTTAGTCGATTTATATGAGCAGATGCAGGCAATGTCAAAAATGGGCTCATTATCAAAGCTAATGGAGTTAGTTCCTGGAATGTCTCAGTTAAAATTGCCTAAAGAAGTTCTCGATGTGCAGGAAGGCAAGTTAAAACATTGGCGTTATTCAATGAACAGCATGACTAGAAAAGAGCTGGAGATGCCTGAACTAATTGATGGTTCTAGAATCCGGAGGATTTCATCTGGAAGTGGGGTTCCAGCATCTGAAGTTAGAGATTTATTAAAGCAATATAGAATGGCAAAGAAGATGATGTCCTCAATAAAAGGAAAAGATCCTGAGAAATTAATGAGAAAGTTTAAAGGAAGAATTCCGGGGATGTAATCCTAAGACATATAAATCTTCTTTTCGGATTATTTCTTATGAAAAACTTTCAGGCAAGAATGGAAGACAAGTTAAGGATAATTTCTAATTACACAGACTACTCTCTGCACAAAATTCATTTGATTTTTACAAAAAAAGATAAATTTCCTTCTGAAATAAAAAAAGTTCTTGTAATAGAGCTAAAAAGAATAGGGGACATTTTAGTTGCAACTCCAGCACTAAGGGCATTAAAGAAAAGTTTTTCTCAAGCTGATATTGACATCGTCGTTCTACCAGGAATGGAAGAAGTTCTTTATGGAAATAAAAATATTCATCAGGTGTTTGTGTGGGACAGGGACAAAATAAAAAAAAATTATTCTGTTTATTTACAACAAATCAAAGATAAATACAATTTAGCAGTTATTTTACACAATGGAACATATGAAGTATCTAAATTGCTTAAAGATGCAAATATTCCTTATAGAATTGGCTGCACAAGAGTGGGATTTAGAGAACCAAAAGGTTATTCTCTAACAAAGCAATTGCTTCCAGATAAAAAACTAAAGCATAAAATAGAAGATAATTTGGATGTCTTGAAGTTAATTAATATAAACAACAACGAAGATAAAAGCCCAGAAGCATATACAACAAAAGAAGCAGAAGTCGCAGTTAAAAATTTATTGAAGAAAAAGAGGATTACAAATAAAGACTTTATCGTAGTTTTACATACAGTATCCTGGACGCATCCAACTTGGTTCAAGAAAAGATTTGCAGAGTTAGCAGATAAACTGATAGAAAAATATAAAGCAAAAACTGTTTTTGTTGGCACAGAAAAAGAAGAAAGATTTGTTGAGGAAATAATCTTATTAATGAAAAATAAATCTATTAATTTAGCAGGAAAAACTTCCATCCAAGAATTATTTGCATTAATTAAAACCGCAGATTTGGTGGTAGGGATAGATTCAGCCTCGACAAATATTGCAGCAGCTTTCAAAACACCAGTTATAGCTTTATTCGGAGCAGGAGATAAAATAATATGGGCACCTCATTCAGAAAATTCAATTTCAATCCAGAAAGATGAATCTTGCACGGCTTGTATGAGATCAGAATGCAAATGGAGTGGAGAGAGAAATTTAGAATGCATGAAAGCAATAACAGTAGAGGATGTTCTAAGTGCAGTTGAAAAGTTGATAAAATGAAAATAGTTTTAATTTCAACAGGTTCATCAGCAGATAAAAGGCCAGAAAAAGTTGCACAACACTTAGAAAAATATGAACATAAAACAGAAATTATAAAAAACGCATAATCTTTTAAGCTTTAATTCTCAATTTCAATTTATGAAAATCGCCCACATAAATATGTTTTACTTTCCTACCTATGGGGGAGTAGAGAGAGTAATGCAGGAGCTGGCAGAATATCAGGTAAAACAAGGTCACGAAGTTCACGTTTTCTGCTGCAACTCGGATAAATACAAAAAAATAGAGAAGAATGAAGAGATAATAAATGGGGTTATAGTTCACCGCTATCCTTATTGGTTCCGCCTCTCGTTGTCAACTTTTATCTGGCCGTCGTTGTTGTGGAAATTAAGAAAGTACAAGTTTGATGTTTTACATTCGCACGTCTCTGGCCACCTATATATCTTGATAGCAGGTATTGTCGCAAAATTAAAGAAATCAAAGCATATTCACACAACTCACTGCCCTTGGACAGATGCCTTTCGCCCGAAAATTCTGAAGCCGTTTGTTTTTCTAAACAATTTGATTTTTAATAAGCTTTCTTTCAAATTAATTGACAAGATTATTGCAATAACGCCTTGGGAGCTTCCAATTTTAGAGAAATGGGCAGGTAAGGAAAAAATAATTGTAATACCCAATGGAATGAATACAATCTTATTCAAAAAAATTTCTCCGAATAATTTCAAAAAAAATCACAACATTAATGGAAAAATAGTTTTGTTTCTAGGTAGATTAAATCCAACAAAAGGACCAGAAGTGCTGGCAAAAGCAGGAAAGGAAATTCTTAAGCAGAGAAAAGATTTGAATTTCATTTTCATTGGACCTGATGAAGGAAAAGCAGAAGAAGTGAAGGAAATAATTAAAGATGAAAAAAATATGCAGTATCTAGGCCCATTAAATGGAAAAGAAAAAATAGCAGAAGCTTATCAGGCAGCAGATGTTTTTGTTATGCCAAGTTATCGAGAGGGTATGCCACTAACTTTAATAGAATCGTTTGCATCAGGTCTCCCAGTAGTAGCCTCTCCTGTCAACGGAATTCCTTATGAGATGGAAGAAAATGTAAATGGATTTTTCGTTAACTATGGTGATATACAAAATTTAAAAGAGAAAATCTTAAAAGTCATTGACAATCCGAGATTAGCTAAGAAGTTTTCAAAAAATAACAAAGAAAAATCAAAAAATTATACCTGGGACCTAATCAATGAAAGGTATTTAGGGGTTTACAGAGATGCCAAAAATAAGAATTGAATTCGACAAGGCAACTTGCATCGGTAACAAAGCCTGCTTAGCAATGGATTTCAAGAGATGGAAGGATGTTGGAGACAAAGTGGATTTAATTGGCGGCAAAGAAATCCAAAAAGATATTTTTATTTTAGAAGGAAATTATTCAGAAGACGAAATTGAAACCATTGTGGAAGGAGCTAAAGTCTGCCCTGTAAATGCGATTGGTGTTAGAAATTTAGATACTAAAGAAGAATTGTATAAAAGAGAGATTACGACAGCAAATATGAAAGAAGTAAGAGCAAAATATGATGATAGAAAAGAGTTTATTCTAGACCCAGCCGGATATTTCTTAATAAAAACAAATCCTAAATCAAAGGAAATAGAGGTTGGATTTTGCAGAGAGCCAAACAAAGTTGCTTTAAAGGTAACTGGAAAAACACCAATAGAAATCTACCAAACAATTATCAACAGGGAAAAATTAAAATTAAGAGATGACCATTACGCTTATCTTGGAAGAGAATTGCAGAAGGCTTATATCTCATTGCAAAACAATTTAAAGTATGTTCAGGATGATGAGCTAAACTTCAAGAAGAAAGCATAAGTTATTTATATCTAACTAACAAACAATTAAAATGGGAAAAATGAAAATCTCTTTACTATCAACTTCAACATTCCCTGCAGATCAGGGTTTGAGAACTTTATCAGCATGTTTAAAGAGAGACGGCTATGAAGTAAAAATGATTTTCTTAACTTTGCCTGAAAATGATTATTCTCAAATTTACAAAAAGTCAATTTTAGACCAGGTAGATAAAGTGATTGAAGGATCAGGATTGATAGGAATTACAGCAATGTCGTCCACGTCTACAAGGGCAAAGCAGCTAATAGAATATTATCAAAATAAAAAAATCCCAGTTGTTTGGGGAGGGGCAGCGCCAACATTCTTTCCTGAAAAATGCTTCCAATCCTGCAACATTGTAGCTGTTGGAGAAGCAGAAGAGGCATTATTAGAATTAGCATCAAAACTAGAAAAAGGAGAAGATATTGCAAAGGTAAAAAATCTTTACATTAGGATAAATGGAAAAGAATTCAGAAATCCTGTACGATCCCCAGCGCATGATTTAGACGAGCTAGCTCATCCTGATTATAATATAGAAGAGCAATTAATCTTGGAAAAAGGAAAATTAATACAGTTCCAGCCAAGGCACCTAGGAACAATTATCTATTTCCAGACAGAGCGGGGCTGTCCGCAGGCATGCTCTTACTGCACCAATAATATTTTAAGGGATTTATACAAAGGGAAATCAGATTTACTAAGGACACATTCAGTTGATTATGTTATAGAAGAATTAAAAAGGTTGCATGAAAAATTCCCGCATATTGATGCATTTGATTTAAGGGACGAAACTTTCACAATTAGAGATATTGCTTGGATTAGAGAATTTTCAGAAAAATACATCAAGTCAGGAATAGGAGTAAGATTAAAATGCTTGGCAGAGCCAGCTTCAATGTCAGGAGAAAAAATCTCAAGAGAAAAAATAAAATTGCTTGTAGATGCAGGATTAACAGATATCATAGTTGGAATTCAATCAGGCTCTGACAGAGTTAATAAAGAAATATATAACAGGTTCATTACAAAAGACCAGTTGCTAAAGGCAGCTCAGACACTAAATGAATTCAGAGGAAAGTTAACAGTCATGTACGATATTATAACCTGCAACCCATATGAAAATGCAGAGGATATATTGGAAACAATCACTTTAGTTTTGCAGATCCCACCGCCGTTTTATACTTCAGTAAACAATTTAATTTATTTTGAAGGAACTCCGTTATACAGAAGGGCATTAGCAGACGGGATAATCAGACAGGAGTCAGACACAGCAGAGATGCTAAATTACTGGGATAGGTGGCAGCACATTAAGCTAAAAAAGAAAAATCCATATCTAAATCTTTTACTAAATTTAATGAGGGGGCCAGCAACAAAATCAAGATTGGGGTTAATGCCAAGAAAATTAGTTCAAAAATTAATAAATCCAAAATTAGTTACTTATAATATTAAACATGAAATGCCGACATACACAGTCGGAAAAATGGTTTCTACAATGGATTGGTTTAGGGAAAACATAGCAAAACCAATGTACAGAGCAATGCCAATAGAATTTAAAACGTGGTATGATCAAGTGCGTTATAAAGCATAAGTAGTAGGGTCTTTAACACCGCTCCAATAAAAGCTCTTCTTCCTCAGCATGCAATTTAAGCATTTACCACAATGCACCAGCTTCTTCTTCTTGAAATTATTTCCAATGTAGCAGCTGTATGTCAATCCAAAAAGGGATTTTAATTTCTCGCCAAGCTTAATCGTTTCAATTTTATCTAGATTAATTAACGGCGCTATAACCCTATAATCACCGTGATGGGTAGCTTCTTTAATCAGTTCATTAACTTTATTTACAAATTCAGGAGTTGTATCTTTCATATGCTCCCTTCCCTCATTTTTCAAGCCGATTATGATATCATACTTCTCTTTATTTTTTAAAAATTCAGCTTCAGCAAAAGCAAGCGCATTAATTAAGAATAC
>Ga0209541_10014601_pt1 | contig 11816 bp, 20 predicted proteins | sample RifCSPlowO2_01_FD_184027 | JGI IMG/M metagenome (GOLD analysis project Ga0209541, IMG submission 184027) | Groundwater microbial communities from Rifle, Colorado - Rifle CSP2_plank lowO2_0.1 (SPAdes) (version 2) | ecosystem: Environmental > Aquatic > Deep subsurface > Groundwater | place...
GACATCTCTTCAACAATATAATAGGAGATGAAGATCTTGTCTCTTCTGTGAAGAAGAGCAAGAGACATCTCTTCAACAATATAATAGGAGATGAAGATCCCAAAAGAAAACCAATTTACAGATTATGGCAGCAGAAAAAGAACAACCTATGCAGGCACAGCAATTATTGGAGCAGGCCCAGATGTACCAGCAGCAATTGCAGACACTGGTGACACAGAAGGAGAGCCTGAACATGCAACAGACAGAAATACAGAAAGCTTTAACAGAGCTGAGCAACACAAAAGATGATGTTTACAAAGTTGCAGGACCTGTACTCATAAAATCAGATGTCGAAACACTAAAAAAAGAACTGACAGAAAAAGTGGACTTTATTTCTATGCGGGTGAAGACACTCGAGAAAGGCGAGAAAAGGCTGAAAGACCAGTTTGAGGAGATAAGCCAGAAATTGTCTAAGATGAACTAGCTGCAAAAAGGGATTTTAATTTTTCAATAGCCCCTTTTTCTTTTCTACAAGCAGTTGACGGTGGCAGCCCCTCAGAATCCCGGATTTCTCTTAATTTCATTGGTTCTGCAATATCATCTAATCCGTATCTATTTTTAATCAGTTCTGCCTCAGTTGGGTCTAGACGCCTAACAGTCTCCAATAATTTTTTAAATGTTGGCAGAGTTTCTAAAACTGACCTGCCACCATTTCTTGTAGTAGACATAAATAGATTTTTAAGCTCGTCCCTATCCGGCCATGTTTTGTCTTGGTATATTTCTCTCATTATTTTCAGCATAAGCTCTTTGGATAATATATAAGCGAATTTATCACCAACAACTTTCTCGAGAAGGTACCCTATACAATAATCGCGTCTGTGTCGTCTAAAATCTTCTGGTTTTATAGAACCAGTAATGGGACTGTATATATCTTCATCCAAAACTTTGATAATTTCGTCCTTTATATCACATGAAGTTACAAGACCTTTTCTTTCGATATCCACGCCATTATAAGCCAGATAAAAATGCGCCGAATTTCTTAGTTTTCTTTTTTTCCTTGCCTTCACATTAACAGGAAAGCCAATACAACGATCATAGAAAGCTATTAATGGGTCACTGAAAGCCTCTTTTATTCTCCAGCTATTTGAATAAGTGACATTAGTTTCTAGACCCCATCTTTTTGCATATTCAAGGCTAGCCCCACAAAGATATGAGACAGCTATGATTCTTCTCTGGCTGTTTGGCATTCGAAGCTCATGGAACATTGGTTAAGTTTGTGAGTGAGATTTAAATTCTTTAATAGTTCGTAATCATCCCGTTCTCGTAGCCCTTTTTTAATCCTTTCTTAAACAAAATAATTCCTGCTATTAAATATACTATTGAAAGCGACAAGCCTATTGCAAATTCGGCTAATCCTGTTTCTACAGAATAACCAAAACCTGCCCTCATCGAAGCTATTGAATGTGTTGCAGGAAGCAACTGCGAAATTTCCTTTATTGGTGTAGGCAAAACATCTGCAGGATAATAAACTCCTGAGAATATCATAACTACCCCAGCCATCATCCATATCAAAGCCATGTATTTCTCGCCTTTTGAGACCATTAAAGAATCTATTATCAGGCCTATTGAGATTGCAAAAATAAATATTGGGATTAAATTGATGAGATATAAACCCCCGGAAAAAATGTTGAAACCGAATGCAAAAAAGCCTACAGATGCTATTACAAGGAATGCTATCGCAGAACTTAGGAGACCGTATAGGGAATTGCCTAGGATAAAGTGATATATTTTTGCTTTTGCTGAAAAAGAGTGTTTTAGCGAAGCGCTCCAGATGTCAAAAGTTATCCCGTATGTCAAGGCCCTCTGCGTAAGGTCGTAAAAATTCCATGCGACTACTCCGACAAAAACAAACATCAGTGAGGATGTAGGGGCCCCGTTCTGGATGGCGAAGTAGATTAGTATGCCTACTGAGAGCAAGGCTATTAGAGGGTCAATAAAGACCACAAACATTTCTATAGGCCTTCTTCTTGCAATTTTCCTGTGCTTGTAGAAATACGCGGATATTTCCTCGAACATATTTAGTAACTTCCTTTCTTTTGGGTTATAAGGCTTTTCTTTCGAGAAAGAAAAGGGTATATGTGCTTGTAAAAGTACGCGGATATTTCCTCGAACATATTTAGTAACTTCCTTTCTTTTGGGTTATAAGGCTTTTCTTTCGAGAAAGAAAAGGGTATATGTGCTTGTAGAAATACGCAGATATCTCTTCGAACATGTCAATCAATTGTCCTCCTCTCTATATTGTTTGAACCTCCAATAATTTTCAGGAAGATTTCTTCCAGCGAAGCTTTCCTTATTTCCAGATCCAGAATATTCACATGACTTCTTTTGAGGATTCTTTCTATCCTGTTGAAAGTTTTCAGGCCCTCAGTAGCCTGTATATACAGGCCGTCACTTACTTTGTAGTCTATTATTCCACTTTCTTTTTTTAAGAAACCAAGTTTTGAATAGTCAGAAAGGTACAAATGTATAATGTCAGGGAATTTCATCTTTTCCCTTATTTGTTTTATTGTTCCGCTGGAAACTATTTTTCCGTTATTGAGGACAGAGATCTTTTTGCACATCTCTTCAACTTCATTCAGATGATGGGAGGTGAGTATCACGGTCATCTCCCTTTCTTTCACAAGTTTCAGGATGTATTTTCTTACAGAAACCGCAACCTCAACATCGAGTCCTGCAGTCGGCTCATCTAAAAAAAGGACTTGGGGATTGTTTATCAGGGATTTTGCAACAGCGACCTTTTGCCTCATCCCAGTTGACATATGGCTGAAATGCCTGTCTGCATACCATCCTATATCAAGCTCATCTATCAGGTTTTTTATTCTACTTTTTCTTTCCTCTTTTTTAATTCCATAAAGCCTGCCATAGTACTCTAGTATTTCGGCTGGCTTCATGTCCCAATAAAATCTCGAGCCACCGAGGCAGAGGCCTATTTTATCTCTTAGCTTATTTTTTTCTTTGACAACATCAAAACCAAGGACTTTCGCAGAGCCGGATGTGGGTAGAAGAAGCGTCGAAAGCATAAATATTGTGGTGGTTTTTCCTGCGCCATTTGGCCCGAGAAGGCCGTACACCTGATTTTTCTCTATCTTCAGGTCTATCCCTTTTACAGCATGGACTGTTTTTTTGCCATCTGAAAAATCTTTCCTTAAATTTTTGGTTTCTATTGCGTACATAAGGGATAAGTTGTTTTACCATCCTTAAAATACTTACTATGCTAAAAAAGCGTGAAGCATTAAGGATATTAATAAGCTTTAACAATTTAGAATATGGGGCAGAAAGATTTCGAGCTTCTGGAAGGGGAGAAGATACTGTTTGATGAAAAGCCGCTCCCTGCATTAAGAAAATACTTCTTTTTGTCAGTTTCTATGGGATGGGCTATTGGTTATATTTTTATTTTCTGGGTATTTGCGGCAATGCTGGCATTTCTGACAAACAGCCTTTTACTCGCAACTACAGGCTCTTTGGCTATTTTCTTTATTCTTCTGGCTCCTATATACCTGATTTCCGGAAATATGTACAACTACAGGCATTACTGGATAACAAACAAGAGGGTTGTCCAGAAAAGCGGGTTTTTGGGCTATTCTGTGAACTCTGTCCCTCTTGAAAGGGTATCTGATGTGATAATGACCAGATCTTTTCTTGAGAGGATTTTTGGTTTTGGAAGTGTGCATATACAGACCCTCGCAGGGCAAGTTTCCTACGGAAGGAAAGGCTCTGAAGTTTCTTTTGACGCAATAAAAAACCCTGAGCAGACACAGAGAATTGTCCTTGAGCTGATAAAAAAGAAGAGGAAGGAAGAGAGGCTGACAATGTAGGTTTTTATTTTGAAGCAGACTATACTTTATTCAGATTTAAATTTAAAATACAGTTTATTTGTATGTCCATCTTCTCCCATTCCAGGCTTGCGACTTTTGAGCAGTGCGCGCTCAAGTATAAACTCAAGTATATTGACAAGATTGAATCCAAGATAGAACAGGGGATAGAGGCTTTTTTAGGTCAGCTTGTCCACAAGGCACTTGAAAAGCTCTATCAGGATCTGAAGTTCCAGAAAACCAATTCTGTGGAAGAAATCATTGAACACTTTAATTCTGAGTGGAAGAAGAACTGGAATCCTGCAATTATTATTGTTAGGAAAGACTACACAGAAGAGAATTATAGGAAAATGGGCGAGCAGTTTATGAAGGATTATTACAAAAGACATTACCCGTTTGAAGAAGGGAAGGTTGTTGGTTTGGAAAAACAGGTTTTGATAAATCTGGATCCAGAGGGGAAATACAAGCTGCAGGGGTATATAGATAGGTTGATGACAACAGGTGACGGAATGTATGAGGTCCATGATTACAAGACAAGCGCTACTTTGCCGTACGAAGAGTATTTGAAAGAGGGCCGGCAATTGGCCTTGTATGCCCTTGCTATTCTAAATAGCTATCAGGATGCGAAGGATGTGAAGCTGCTCTGGCATTTTTTGGCTTTTGACAAAACGATAGTCCTTCAAAAAACTCAGGAAGAATTAGATAAATTAAAAAAAGATACCATCGAGCTTATTGATAAGGTGAATTCTACTGAAAAATTTGATCCTAGAGTCTCTAAGCTCTGTGATTGGTGCGAGTTCCGCCCGATCTGCCCTGAGTGGAAACATGCGTATAAAACAGAATCCCTCCCTGCCAATGAATTTTTGAATGAGGATGGTGTGCATTTAGTGAACAAGTATGTGGCTTTGCAGGAAGAGAAAAAGAAATTGTCTGAGAGAATAGACCCTGAACTGGAGAAAATAAAAGAGGCGATGATAAAGTTTGCTGAGAGGGAAGGGATTGTCACACTTAACGGGTCTGACCATACTGCAAGAATTTGGGTAAAAGATGTTTTGAAGTTCCCTGGAAAATCAGATGATGGACGGAAAGAATTAGAGGCTATCCTCAGGAACTCAGAGCTGTGGAACAAATTCTCAGAGCTTGACATTTTTACTTTATCTAAAGTTGTGCAGGAGAAAAAACTTCCGCCTATTGTGACAAGCATGCTCATGCAGTTCGCGAAAAAGGAGAAGGTTGAGAAGATTTACCTGAGGAAGAAGGAGAAGGAAGAGTGAGATGGAAAAGTGGCACAGAACCTGATAGTAAGCTATGTAAAGGAACTATATGATTTCTTATGGGAGAAAAAGTAAAATCAGAGGATATCAGAACCGAGAAGCTGGAAGAAAAACATGCAAAGCTTTTGGATGAGTTTTCAACAGAAAATAAAGAACTGAAGGCCTTTCTTGTTGAAGATGCACTCAAAAACCAACAACTTTCAATATCAACAACATATCTTTGGTTTTACAAGCCAACAGGCGAGCTGGTTGCCTACATATCTTTGCTGAATGACTCGCTAAGGATAAGGGAAACAGAGCTGGAAAAACTGTTTGTTGAAAAGGGGATTTTGTACAAAAGTCTCCCCGCGCTCAAAATAGGAAGGCTTTGTGTGGACAATAGGTTTACAGGAAGAGGTATAGGTACATTCCTGACAAAATTTGCAATGATAAAAGCCTCAAAAATAGGTGAGGATGTCGGATGCAGATTTCTTGTCCTGGATTCCAAAAAAGAATCTGTTGAATTTTACAAGAAAATGGGATTCTGGATATTAAGAGGAGATGAGAAAGAGGCGATTCCGATGTACTACGATTTATTGAATGTAGCGCCTCTATACAAAGAAGTTAAGCATTAAAAATTTTTGCTAATGTCTTTAGTTCTTTAGCTAGCTCGATTTCTTTCTGTGTAGGGGGGGAGTTTTGCTTTTCTAACATCCTCTGAACAAATCTCCTTGCATCTTCGCCTGTTAATTCAGGTGTTGGTTCAATTGGCTTTGCCATATAATTATAGTATAAATCCGAGCCTTATAAGCTGGTCATTGTGGAGCCACTTGTATAACACGGCAAGTTTATACTGGCTCGTCTATGTACTTGTTGAAATATGGGTCTGAACTCAATCTTTCCCCATAAACGCGTTCCAAGCTTGCCCGTCTTATCAAATCTGGTTTTGAGATATCTTTTTCCCATCTATTGATTGTTTTAGAAGTTACGTCCAAAGTCCATGCAAATCTTTCTGAAGATAGGCCAGTAGTATCCTCAGATATCGAAAACCTTTTCAGTCTATCCTATACAATATTCTATCCAATCTTTCGTTAGTCATGGATTAAAGTTAAAAATAAGCTTTATAAATATATTTTATCTCAGTGGTGTCCTCACAACTACGGTAACTTCTGTACCACTCTCAATCACAGAAACATCTGCATCCGCTGGAACAAAGCCATACACCCTTCCTCTAGGAGAATACAACCTAAATGGACCGCTTTGGAGATCTTTCCCATCAAAAACAATTATTGCATCGTGACCTTTTCTGGTTGAAGGCAATCTGTAGAAATCGTCTGGATACCCATCCATGTTCATGTCAATTCTTGCTATAGGCTTTCTATGATCAATTTCTGGCTTTCTATCGACATATCCCTTAACAGCAAAGCTCAATGCAACTCCTGCCAGCAAATAGGTTATTCCGTTCTTTAGCATAAAAAGAATTAGGATATAGATTTAAAAATGCGCCAGCCGGGTCACCTGCCTGGGAATCCAGTTCCAGTGTCTTGAGTTTTGGGTGCTGAGTGTTGACGATTATAGATTTTTCCATAAATCAACACCTCCACTCTTTTTCTTTTAGTATTGGCTTTTGGTTTTAAATTATTTCAGCCAGACCGACAACATTATCTATGATTTTCAAGCAGGCGTCCACTTCCTTCTCACCTTTTGCTATTTCCCATGCTCCCCATCTAAGGAAGCCCCCTTCTACTATCGGTTTAGGGATGCCGTGTTTATGTTTTACAGTGTTCAAGGCAAAACATTCTGCCGCTTCCTGAAGGTTCCACACGTCTACAAAACTTTCAGGCACATCGAAATATTTGTGTGGATAAAGATTGAATGTGGTTGTCATATCTATAATTTGGCTCCAGACAATTTCTCTAAGATCATTGTACATAAGGATTTGTTAGTTCTCTGCTTTAAAATAGAGCATCTTCGAGTTTGTTCCCTTTCTAGGCGGTTTAACTGTTTAATCTCAATATCCATTTGAATATTTGCCACTTCCCATCTCGTTCAGCATCTCCTTTAAATAATCTAAGCTGAGATTCCTAGCCATCTCCTCCGGCTCCTTGAAACTAAAGCTTGCAAGAGACCCCATCCATTTCCAGCTGGCAGAATAAGAGATTCCATTACTAGTGAAATATATTCTCGACTGTGCGGCTTCATCACCTTTGTCATGCAGCTTGTGGCCCCAATTGCCGGCAAAAACCCACAAATCAGAGCCTGATTTCTTGAACAACATTTTTCCTTCGGGCGTCTCGAGAAACTTCTTCCTGAAACTGAACACTTTTCTACAAATTTCTATTTTTGCGTCAAGATTTTTGTCCTCTTTTTTGGCATAGCACTTTAAGCGCTTCCTTTCCGCCTCATCCTCTTTTTTCTCCCTGAATTTTTCTGCTTTTCCCCTCTCTTCCTTTCTTTTAAGCCTGTTCTTAAAATATTCTGGAATTTCCATGTACGGTTATTTGTATTCGTATAATATAAAATTTTCTGTCAATTTTATGCATATATGTATATATACCCTGCCTCCAAGTAATAAGCATGCTTCCGGAAATCAGCGAAATTATAAGGAGAAGAAAGCTTCTCGGGCTGACTCAGTTACGGCTGTCGCAGGAGGCTGGAATTTCCCAGCCGTCATTGAATAGGATTGAGAGGGGAAAAATGGCGCCGAGCTATGAAGCCGCAAAAAGGGTTTTTGAGGCATTGGAAAGGCTGGAGCATGCGAATGAGCCGAAGGCAAAGGACAAGATGTGCCGGAAGGTTATTTTTCTCTCCCCAAAGGACTCCATCAAGAAAGCGGCGGCGATTATGAAAGTCAAATCAATATCCCAGATCCCGATTGTTGAAAATGGCATCATAATAGGAACAGTGACTTATGATTCTATCTTTTCTTCTGGAAGCGACTATTACTCGCCAGTGCCATCAGCCATGACTGATCCGCTTCCGGCAGTTCCAGAAACAACATCAATCTCGGCAATCAGGCTTCTGTTGAAAGAGCATCCGGCAGTCCTTCTTCTCAAAGGCAGGAAGCTTTCAGGGATAATAACGAAGGAGGATTTGATTTAGTGGTTTATTTAATGATGTGATTAAATAATTAAAAAAGTAAGTGATTATATGGAAAAAATATTCACAGCAGAAAATTACAAAGTATTCAAACAAATGGGCGAATTTTATTTCTTTTTAGCTGAAGGCATGACCTATGTGACCATAAACTCTATACTAAGCAAAAAAAAGATAGATCAAAATAACTTCCACTCTAATTTTGATTTAACTTCGCTAAAAATATTATTATTTTCTATAGGTGCAGAAAAATTAATACAGGCTTTATTTTTAAAATATGGACACAAAATACAAAAATCGAATGGCTATATTTTCGGTCTTAAAGAATTTTTCAATAAGTTAAATGATAATAGAAGCAATTTGTACAAATCTAATGTTTTCTCGGAAACAGAAATACAAAAGATTGTTTCTGGTTTAGATCGACTGATTGGAATACGGAATCCTTCAGTGCATTATATTTTATATGAAGATCTCGAATCAAGAGAATCAACTAGACGATGTGTAGAAGAATGCATTGACTTGCTCTATAATAAATTCGATGAAAAAGAAAGGCTAGATATTCCAAAGTATTTTAGCATATTAACAAACGATAGAAACTAGACTCCATACAATTTCATCAGTTTTGATATTTTAGGAACAGCACGCTTTTCATCAAGCATATTTATCTCTCGTAACTCTCTATCAATCGTTGTTAAAAAATTACAGTCACGTTTTAAACTTTCATACATAAGCTTTTGCAGTTTTGCGTGTTTTTCCAAATTCGATATAAGTTTTTTAATTCTTTTTGTAGATGCTTTATTCCAGCAAGATCTTTTGTCTACAAGGTTGTGACATGTCCCACATAAAAGCCAAATATTTGCATAGTGATCTTTGTATCCACGAAGATTAGAGATTCTATGTGATCTCAGGTGGGAATCCATAACTATATGAGCTTCTTCTTGAATAGTTTCGTATTTACATCCCTCGCAAATATCTGAAACATTATAAACTTGCATAAAATTTTTCCTGTGGGGACTAAACATATCATGAGTGCCTGACAGTTCAGCTAATATTATATCCCTAAAATTATTGAGTGAAGATGCTCTGATTTTAGCTTTGTTATATGGATAAGAAAATCTATTCTTTATCATCTCAATTGTATGGTCAAATCTAGCTAGTTTTTTATCTATATCTAACAATTTTTTAATTAGCCACGGATAGAATATCCTTAATTTTTTGTTAGAAAATCCAGAAGATTTTATCTCGTACATAGGTATAGTATGATAACCATAAATAAATATTAAACTCAACTAGGAGCTCAAAACCATAAAAGCCGCTTCGCTTTCGCTCAGCTAGGCGTTTAATGCTTTTGGGTTTCGCTTTTTTTCTAATTGGTTAGCTCAACCACCACTTCCACTTGGAAGGGGGTCACAAGAGGCTTCCGCCTTCTCCGACCCCTGTCAGCCCCAATCAAAAATGGTATCTCAAAAACAGAGGGCGGGGCAGCCAAAGTTCTGAGTTTAGAGTTTTGGGTGTTGAAGCCTTAAGGCTAGACTGCTCAAGGGAGGAAAATATGGAAATGCAAAAGCCAACTTTATGGGAAATAAAGAGAGTCCAAAGGGCTCTCGATTTTGAGGAATACGACGACCTCACAGACAGGGACATTTGGATAGCAAGGGAGTTTTTAGATGAGTAAATACAAATATTAAGGAGTGTGAAAATATGCAAAACCCATACAATCTAGAAGTCTACAAGATGGCTTATGAATTGTCAAAAGATGTCATAAAAGAGATTGAAAACTTCAAAGGAAAATACAGGCTGCAAGAACAGCTTCTTGGGGCAATTACAAGCATCCCTGCAAACCTTATGGAGTTCTGTTCAATCAGCAAGCCAACACAACAATCTGAAAAATTAAGAGTTTGCATAGGCGAAGCCTTTGAGGCAGAATATTGGCTCAACCTGTGCAAAGATTTGGAAATGATAGACAAGCCTAAGGCTGATCAACTTCTTCAAAGGTTGATAGAGGTCAGGAAGAGGCTTTTCAATTTGAGGGATTCTGTGAAGGGCAGGGAGGATTAGGGTGCTGGGTTTTGGGTGTTGAGTTTTGATTTTCCCCACTTTTCCATTTTTTGAACATATCCATCATAAACTGCTGGAAATCGGTCTCTGTTTTGTCCTTTATTTCAAAGGCTTCTTTCGTATCCAAAACCATTCCACATTTTGGGCAGTATTTGCAGGAAGAGTCTGCTATAGATGTGCATCTCGAACAAGTCTTTGGTTTTAGGAATACTGTCGGATTGTTTTCCTGTTTAATTCCGTGTATTTTGAAGAGTTTTTCCTCTATATCTGCGCCAGATAGATGGACATAGACTTGGGTAGTTGAAAGTTTCTTGTGCCCAGCATATATCATGACTTCCTGAGAATTGAGCTGTTTGCTCAGATGGGTTAATTTGCTGTGTCTCAAGAGGTATGCATACACTCTTTTTCTGATACAGGCTTTTGTTGCACAAGTTTTTATTATCTCGCTTACTGTCCTGATGTTGATGTGTGTTTTTGTATGCTTGTCAATCCTGTAAAATAGCGGTGCATTTGGATCTTCTCTGTATTTGTGATCCTGCATATATTGGGCAAGCAAAGTTACAGGCTCAATCAGCCTCAGTCTTCTGGAACCTGTTTTTCCAATGTCCCTTACCATTAACACGGCTCCATATTGGTCAAAAGTAATATCCTTTATCCTCAGGGTTGTTAATTCTGTTGGTCTTAAAGCTCCGTGATAAAGCAAGCTTAGCAAGGCCTTATGTCTTGTGGTTTGTGCAGATGTTATCAAATTGTTGACCTCTTCCTCAGAGAGGATGTCCTCTGGCAATTTTCTTTTTAGTTTTACCCGAAGCCTGTAGGATCTCACACCAAGATTTGGGTTTATGTATTCTGCAAATATTCTGAACATCTGCCAGTAATCTTTCTTGGTATCTTCAGAAAGTTGAGGATGTGTAGAAACCCAGAAAAAGTATTTGTCAATGGTTTCTTTGTTTAAATTGGATAGATTGACATCACCCATTATTTCCAAGGACTTTCTGATTATACGCAGATATTTCAGCCTTCTCTTTTCAACAAGGCCTTTCTTTACGCAACAATCTTCAAGAAACCCGTAGACAACCGATTTATTGTCTTGCGACAAGCCGTCTAACAGGCTTTGAAGATACTTCCGGTAGTCACCACTCAACACCCGAAACTCAAAACAGCGGGACAAGAGTCCCAGAAGGGATGCGCCAGCCGGGATTTTCAATCTTGGGTTTTGTGTGTCGAGTGTTGTCATTTACCCAAGAGATCCTGTATTTTAGTTTTCTTTGGGATCTCAACACTTTCTTAAAGGGACGAAGTTGATTTTAGATCAATTGTATAGGAAATCAACTTCCAACCTTCTTTTAAAAGAAAGGGCTGAATTTGAACCCGGGTCGCCACCTTGGCAAGGGTCTTCACATCCCATGAAGGGATATTTGGAATCCTGCCGCTAGACTACTAGCGCAATTCGAAATGATATTGGTTCTGACCATTTATAACTATTTATTTACATATAAGAAGATTGAAATAGTTTATAAGAAAAGTGCGGGGGTTCCCGAGTGGTCAAAGGGGCAGG
>Ga0209541_10014602_pt1 | contig 11816 bp, 9 predicted proteins | sample RifCSPlowO2_01_FD_184027 | JGI IMG/M metagenome (GOLD analysis project Ga0209541, IMG submission 184027) | Groundwater microbial communities from Rifle, Colorado - Rifle CSP2_plank lowO2_0.1 (SPAdes) (version 2) | ecosystem: Environmental > Aquatic > Deep subsurface > Groundwater | place: Rifle...
GGCTCGACTTGAAGCTCGCGGCTCCAATATCGCTTCACCAGAGAATCCAAGTCCGGGCTCTTGCCGAAGCAAAAGAGCACCTTGCGCGGATTTCCCCGATCCACGACCTCAAGAGAATCAGGAATGAATAATAAAAGCACCGCGACCAATGCCAGATCGGCGGTTTTGTAATAATTGTTTTCCATATTGTGGCATTTTCATCGTCATTAATTTTTTCCTCTCACACGTATTAATTATTGCAATCGGGGCGCTATGCCTTAAATAGTCCGCGAAGAAATTTTTGCAAACAAAAAACGCCTGTTCTGCAGGTGCATCACCAAAGTTATTAACACTACTTGAGGAATACGAGCGTCACCGCAAGAAAATTCTGTACTTCGGATTGATCCGGTAACCGTCGGTTCGACGGCCCTCGATGAGTCTTGTGATTTTCAAATCATTCTTTGCCTTGGCATTAATTTTCATAATGGCCGAACGGACAGAGTAATCACTCCCGGCGTTCGTAGCCATACGGATATCCGGTGTCGGCTGATAAGTTTTGCCGATCAGATATTTTACGATCCGATGACGCAGATCCTCTTTGCCCATTGGATAACAGTATTTGTTTTTGGGATCGCGGTATAAATCAGCCTCGGCCGATAAATGAAGAATAGTCTGTTTTAATTCCGGCTTGGTTTTTCCTTGGGCAAAATATTCGGCAAAAGCGACAGCCGCTTCCCGGGCGAATGTTTTTATAAAATGCTGGTCATATTCGGTCAGACCCTCAAACTTGCTCATCCGGCGTTCCAATAGGGACCTGATACTTTTCACTTCGAGCTTGGTTTCGATGAGCTCCTTGGTCAGCGTACCGATTGCCGGCCGGTTTGTCCTTATAATTTTTTCACTATCGGCAATACCGGCAGTTTTCATTGAAGACCGAAGTATCTTTTCAGTCGTGACAATCGAAAGCCGGAAGGTTGTGACCTTTGCTACATTCCGCAGGATATTGAATTTGTACCTGGTGGCCAGCGCGGCCTTTTTCATTTTCATAATCATTTTTTGACCGGAAGTTACCTTAAAGCTTATTCCCAGTTCATTTTTTAACTTTGTCCGGTTTTTTACGAAACTTCTCCCTCACTGTTTTTTTGAAGTCTTCAAGCTCGCTCGCTGTCAGCCATTTCGCGCTGTACTTCTCCTGGAACGCCCACCATTCATCAGTTTTCGGTGTGCAGTAACGGATTTCATCGTTGCTGTAATTGTCCTCCCATTTGCGGATTTCAATCCGGCCCTCTACCCACGTTTCGTATATCGGATCATCAGACCAAAATTCACCCACAAAAATGAGCATAAATTTATCTTTGTATTCTGCTGGGGTTTCTTGGTCATCCATATCTCTTTTAAATCACTTTAAGTCTTTTCTGAGCAATCTTTATATACTTATCATCAGTCTCTATCCCTATCCATCTACGACCTAATTTTTGGGCAACAAAGGCGGTTGTCCCACTTCCTAGAAAGGGGTCGAGAACAACATCGCTTTTGTTGCTACTGGCAAGGATTATTCTCTCCAATAAATTTTCTGGCTTTTGGGTTGGGTGAGCGGCGCGTCCTGTCTTATCTCTTACTCTCTCCTTGCCTTGAACGACTGGCATTACCCATAAATCACGCATTTGTTTTTGAGAGCCATCCTTGGCTTTGTCAGGATTCATCTTTTTAATATCAGAGTAGTTGAATATCCACTTTTTGCCTTTAGAAAAAAATAAAATATATTCGCATGAGTGGGTGAAAGTACGTCGAGTCATACTCGGCATAGCATTATTTTTATGCCAAGTGATGATGTTTTTGGGAATAAATCCGAGAACTTTAAGTGCCATCATCAGTTCCCCAATGTTGTGGTATGTGCAAGAAATATAAATACTGCCATGGGGCCTTAGGACACGATGAGATTCTTTAAGCCATGCTTGGGTAAATTTAAGGTAGTCTGATTCAGTCATGGTGTCCCACTTCTCATTGACCTTGAACCAATCACCACCCAAGCCTTTGTTTTTCCACTCCATGCTTTTGCCGGAAAGGTTATAAGGGGGATCGGCAAAAATTAAATCTATACTCTCATCGGGTATCTCTTTTTTTAGTATTTGTCGGCAGTCGCCTTTGTGAATTGTATTGGTTTTCATAATTGTTCTGCCCAGCTGTTCATAATTACTGGAATTTTCTTACCCCAATCCAACGCATTTTTTGACACGGTTATTTCAGATCGAATTGACTCCATTAGTCGCTTTATATCTTGAGTCGAGAAACGTTTTGTTTTAAAGACACTAAGAAGCCATTTCATCTGTTCAATAGTCAAGGGAATAATTGTCGTCTCGATAATTTCATCGTTTTCTACGGCGTACTGTCTGCTATTAAAGAATGTCAACACAGAGTTAGTATCTATCTGAGGAGCAATAAAAATACCGAAGACCTCTTTTTGTCCCTTAAATTTTGACTGGATTTTAGCAACATGTCGCGGCACGGGTTCGGACTCACTACTCCATTGGTTAGCTCTAACACTTAAGGTTACTTCTGTGACCAGCACGAAGTTTTCATACTCAAAAACCATATCCGGCTGATTGCCAGCCGCGTGATTCATAGGCTGTAATTCATCATCAAGCTTAAAATTTCTCGCCTCATAGGGTTTGTTTGCCAGAGTGTCTATTGCCAAGAAGACTCGCCACGTGTTCCATTCTAAATATGCTGGGTAATATGCTTCTCCACCAAGAATTTCTCGGTTGAGAATAAGATCGTAGAAATTGATAATATCTTCAATTTGTTTTTCCTCGCTTTGTGAGTAATAAAAATCAATTTCTTTTAATCGTAGTAAGTTTGTCTCGACAACTTTGTTTTGCTGTTTAAGGCCAATAACGTCTTTAGCTGGAGTTACTTTCTCCCCGACGAGTTCTAGGGACTCTCTCGCTCCCACCTTGTCAAAGAGGACTTTTTCTTTTGCTTTGATTATGGATAGATGATCTTTTAGATAGTCTACTTTATCACTTGGCAGTGTTGGCAAATAGTCGCTCCAAAGATAATCTAAATATTTGTCATCGCTTACAAGCTTCCATTTTTGTTCGAGTAAAGACTTAATAAGGTCTTCTTTTTCAGTGATCGTAATGAGCTTATCCCTGCTCACCGAAAACAATCCGCTTTTTCGAAGATACCTAGCTGTTAAATCAGCATAATCTCTTAATGTTGCAATTTTGAGGGGTAAATAATAAGCGAGAAAAACTTTCTTAATTGAGGACAATCCTTTGTCGCTTTTTATTACTTCGCTGATATTTTTTTGTGCCTTTACTGCTTTAAGAGTATTTGATCCCTTTCCACCTTTTGTTATTTCTGCTAACAATTTCTTTCCTATAGCCGAGGAAATAATAGCAGAGTTTTTCTTATATTCTTTCAGAAGCTCTTTAATTAAAATCGTTCTCTCCTCAATTTCGTCAGCAAAAACCTCTTCGAGGCGAGCCAATTGTGTTTTTACATAAAATTCCTTTTTCTTTACTCGGCCCTCAACGGCATTTCGTTGGGCTCGATATGTATTGATCTGCTCTATAATTTTATCTATATCTTCCATTCGGACCGTAGTGTTCAAAAAGATACTTATTTCTTCTTTTGAAAGCCCGTCGAGTTCATGGGTTATTTTAAGACTCACTATAAAAGGCAGGACGGAGACGTCCTCAAAAGCGGCTCCGCTTTGTTTCGGCAAAACACAAGGTTTTTGATATTTAAGCAATTGCCGCAAAAATACTTCATCTTCTATATCAGGATTGTCTAAAAGAGCTTTACCAGTGGATGTAATAACTACTGGTTTACCAGATGATTCGTAGGCGAAACAAAAGCCAAGCTGGTTGAGAACGGATATCCATTTTCTTGCATGCTCCTGTTTTCTGGCACTGATCATTCGTCCGTAATTTTCCTCATCCATCTCGTATACTTTATTTTCTCGGAGTAGATTAAAAAACTTTTCCTGTTGAGCAATATTCCACTCTTGGCCGTCAAAGTGATCATTTAAGATTTGTAAGCCTTCTCGCAATCTATCTGGATTGCGGACCGTAGTTGAACCAATTGTCCATTGAAAATATTTCATAGTTTATTTTGTTACTTTACAATAAAATACCCTCTCGGTATGCCCAGCAGTATCGCTTTTGCCGGCAGTGAAGCCCTTATAGTCACGCTCAAAGACTTCAACATCTCCCTTATTTTTTAGAATTGCGATAATCCGTTCATCAGAAATTTTGGCATTTGAGCGCACGTTTTTCTTCTCTCCAGTATTATTATAGGACACTAGGATATGTTTGGCTTTAACGTTTTGAATTAAATCCTCAAAAGCATTATCTGCACCTTTTATACAATATCTGCTTTTTAAATGAGCCCTATTGACCATCTTTTTCGCAACGCCTTCTACTCTTGGCTTTTTCCATGTGATTATATTTTCAAGTAAGTGATATGAATCACCGTATTGTCGTGAATTATAAGGTGGGTCTATATATAGCACATCACATTTAATTTCTCTCACTAGTTGATTCGCGTCTTTTTGGTAAATTTCATTGTTAGCATTATTTTTTACATCTATATCTGGTACTAAAAGTCGTAAGCCTTGAATGGTGTCAAGTTTTTTACGATATGCTTCATAATGTCCTACAGTATTTGCCACTTTATCAATAGCATAAACTAGAGATGTAAGCAGAACGCTCTTTTCTTCCTTGCTGATCTCTCCTTTGTTGTTGAGCCTCTCTATTTCATCTCGAATAGCTCCAATTTTTTGGGCATTTTCTTTGGTGAAGTAGGAATTGCCGAAATTCTCGGATACGTAATTTTCTTTATTTGACTCAATGCTATTTAGGTACTCAGTAGTGTTGCTGATTTTGTCCTTATTATAATTTTTCGTTCCGAGCCAGCATTGTAGAGAAGTAAAACTACTGTCTAAAATATCGTTAGAAATTATTTTAGTATCCGGCCGGTTAAAATATTGACCAACTACACCAGTGCCAGCAAAAATATCACAAAAAGTATAATAGCCACGACACTTGTCAGCCACAATGTCTCCGATAAAACCGAGAAGCTTAGTTTTATTTCCCAGAAAGCGGCGATTATGTATTTGAAGCAACTGCTCATTCTTTTGCGGATACATGAACAGCGGAAGTTGGGCTGGTTTCGGCAAGGGATCGAAGCGGCTTCGCAATACGCCGGTAACTCGACCTTGTATTAAAACATTCTTGGTGAGGATTGGCTTATAATTCTTATTGGCCGGCTGTAACCTTATTCCGTTTTTTTCTTTATAAATCCTTTTTAGGGTAGCTTCATTCCCATTAACAATCGCTACCCCAATTTCTCCATTATCTACGACTGGCTGTTCTCGGACGATCACGGTATCACTATCAAAAATGCCGGCATCTTGCATGCTATCTCCCCGAACTTTTAGGCCATAATGTCTGCCTTGGCCAAGAGTAAGCTCTTTGGGTACTGATATCGTCTCCGGTATTTCTATGGCTTCTATCGGCTCACCAGCGGCTATCATTCCCAATAATGGAATTTCTATAAAATTCTGATCTTCTTCCGTGACCCCGTTAATTTCAATTGCTCGAGCTAAATTATCAAATCTTTTAATATAACCCTTATCGATGAGAGCATTGATATGCTGGTGAACCGTAGAAACTGCCGATAGTCTAAGACGTTTCTTTATTTCCTCAAGAGTAGGAGAGTAACCTTTGTCATCAATAAAGACTTTAACAAAGTCATAAACCTGCTTTTGTCTTTTTGTTATTGGGTAAGGCATAGAATGGGTTGATGAACCCGGCTTTAATTGCTATATTATCAGTATACCGAAAATCTTACGAAAATGGAATGACTAGGTTGTGGATTACTTTTTTTAACCTTCCCCATATATGAACGAAGATGATAAAAAATTGTCGAAAATGAAAAATAAACCAATAAATGCCGAATTCAAAACTTTAATGGATTATGCCAAGACAATGCATAGTAGGTATTTTCATGCACTCTCGGCTTTTTATGCCTATGAGTCGATGAAGGAAGTTCTTGCGCCAAACATCGTTGGACAATCCGAAGCCGAGGAGAATGCAAAAACAATTGGTAGATATAATAACTTTTTTATGCCAGCGCAAGAATCTTTGCGTGTATATTTTTTCTTGGAGCTTGCCAAGATGTTTGACTCATCAAAACAAGCATTACATATCAATAAGGTTTTGAACTTTACTGCAAGTAATCTCAAAAAACTGACCGTTAACGCTTTTAGGGAATACAATCAAGACCAACCTCGTGCCTTTCTTGAAACGCTGTTCACCGAATATAAGGGTATGGATCACAAGGAACTTGTGGATATCAAAAAGATGCTCAACGAACATAAAAATATGCTAAAGAAATTAGATATATATCGTAACAAGTGGTTAGCGCATGATGATAAAAAGAAGCCGGAGTTGCCGTCTATCACCGGGGAAGAGATAAAAGCTCTATTTGATGTTCTTGCAAAGATGCTAAATTCCATAACTGGCCGGCTGAATAGTGAATCGTGGACATATTCTCATACAGAGGATGATGTAAAACATCATGTGCGTTTAGTTGTAGATCATCTACGGAGATTTGAGCCGTATCGTTTGAAAGAGATCGAGGAAAAATACCGGATAAATCCGGAAAATTAAATAATAAAGTTTATGGAAGCAAAAAATAAAATTAAAAAAGAGCTCACTTTCAAACAAAAGGTGTTGTTATATTTCTATAAATCAAGACAATACCTCGACAACAAATGGCATGACATCCATGGGAAGATTAAAAAATTCGTTGATTCTTTTTATTTTTATCTGATAGTTTTTGGAGGGTCAGTATTTCTTTTTCATAAAGCATCACTTTACTTTAATATCACCGTAACAGAAGGCGATCTACATGGCTTGGCTTTCGCCATCGCGGGAATTATCGGTGCATCAATCGCTATTATATTTTCTTTTTCAACTTTTATTTTGCAAAGTACAGCTGATTTATTCTCCACTCAGTATTTAAATAAATTCATTCAAGATGTTAAAGAAAAAGTATTCTTTTGGTTATTGGTATTCCTGACAGTAGTAGCATTTTTTACCCCCATTTTTCTCAAAAATTATGTATTAGAAATATTGGTTGGCATTTTATTTATTGCGTTTTACTTAATTTACGATCTCTATAAAGAATTAAGAAAAAGGATAAATCCGGAAACAACTTTAACTAAAATTAGAAACGATGCCATAAATCAGTTAGAAAAAAGAAATAAAGAACTAAAAAAACACGCACATATTCAAAACAGGATTTTTGAATATGAAAAAGAAAATAAAGATTTTTCTTTGGATGTACAGTATAAGACCAACTCCAACTGGCATTTCATTGTTTTGGAAAATGTTAAATATCTGTTTGAAATTGGCCTAAGATTACTGGCGAAAAACGAGATTAATTCTTTTAACTTAACCGTAAAATATATTCACGATATATATTTAAAACATTTGAGCTTAAGGAATGGACATTTCATTAGGATGCCCGCTTCTTTCTGGGGGTCTTATACATTTGATGACGAGGGATTTACAGCAAAAATACTTGAATACTTACAATCAATAAGCGATAGAATTATTCAAGATAAAAGAAAAGAGAATATTTATTATTTGCTGAAAATTTACGAAAGTCTTTTAACCAATTCTCTGAATATAGAATATGCGGACAAGACCCTAGGGAGTCACAAGGGAAATCCCTTACTGAGTTTTATCTTGGCTTATTACATTGGTCTCGTTGAAAAGTTAGCACTGTCAAAAGACAATGATTGGATTTGGGAATCTATCAAGTCCATATCTAACGTATCAAATTTTGTGTTGCAAAGAACTGATGATTATTTTGTATGTAGTCAAATAAATCAGGCCATTAGCAAAATTTCTTTATCTTGTCTTACGGAAAATACAGAGACTTTTTTCAAAGAACTAGTAAGCATTTATTTCAACCAAATCCGGATTGCTTGGAACAGATACGAGCATAATGAGATTTTCTGGAAGGACTTATTCAAAGAGTTAAAGAAAAACGTTTTATTATTATCTGTATCCAGCAGTCTTAGTTTATCGGTCAGTGAGCTATTCATAAATTTTCATTCGTGGCAGGTGAATGTCATAAATTGGATCATTAAACTCGAAGGAGAAAAAGAAAAGAAAGAGCATTTAGATAAATTTATGCAATTGCTAGAGAGGTGGAGTGATTTTCTTCTTGATTTTGCGAGAGACATCGGGTTGCAGAATAAGCAGGTGGGGCTACCCATTATTCAATCCGTTGACAACAATTTAAGGATTATCTACGGGATACAGCAAAAATTTAATGATCTGGATTTGAAAGATATATATCGTACACAATCCAATGTACTTAGTTGGTATTTTCAGAAAACTGAAAAAGTGGACGAGAGTTTTATATTTAATCTTGAACAAGTACAAGAAATCCTTTTAAGGGAAATCAATGAGAATTTAAAAGAGAAAGTCTTTGATGTAAAAGGAGTTAGTGACTTATTTATCAGATTGGTTAAACAACATTTTGAAAAAGTGTCCGTCGGATATGGCTACAATCATCCTAGAGTAATAGAGAAGCTAATCTGCCTTGGTTTAGTATTGAATAAATACAAAGTAGATGTTACTGATATTTTAAAGCTTATTGATCAGTTGAATGCAAAATACTTAGAACTTAATAAAGAATATTTTGAATTAAAGAAAAAAGAGCCAAATTTAATGGGGCCCGACGAATACCAATTGTGTAAAGAAATACACGATCTTGAAAATGACTTGTTTTCATACAACAACGGGATGGGTATGGGAATTAAACAAATCTTAAAACAAGAAATAGATAAGATTATCTGGAATAACTTCATCGGCAAGATAAAACACTGTGAAGGTGTTGAATACAAAACAGTTCCTAAATTCTAATCATACTTTTGGGGATTAGAGAAAGAACAGAAACGAAAAAAATTATGGAAATCGAATCAAAGCAACAAATTCTTGAGTTAAAAATCGCAGAACTACAATTTCGTCTGGCCGTAGCGGTACGTTTAGCAACCACTCGCGAGAGGCAACCACTCGACGTACCTACGAAATGGTCGCATGGTAAACACCTTGTAACCTACGAAGAGATCGTTTTGAGGAAAGATCAGGCAGATGTTGCCGCGCAGTATCTTGAGCAGACAGCAACATACTTGATGTCTCTAACTATTAAAGAAGCATTAAAGAAGCTGTATACGGATCCTAAAATTCACTCCGATAGCAATATTGTTTCTGCATACCAAATTTCTCGCTTGGTCAGGAACGCATTTGCACACTCACCAATCAGACCAATATGGAATATAGATCCAGACTGCCGGAATAAAGTTTATTCTATAGACGACATTATCTCCTTGGATACAAACGGTCTTGAAGGAAAACCTTTTGATTGGCGACACTATGGTGGATTGTTGGCTCTTTTTCGTCTATCCAAGTATGTACGCATCAATCTGCTCGGAGATACCGACACGGGTAAAAACCGCAAAATATCGAAACCAAATAAGGAAATTATTATGCAGGGAGATCTGATACTCGAACAAATCGAAAAAATACCAGATGATGCAGTAAGGATTGACCCAGCCAAATTTACTGATGAGACCGGAATTGAGATTGTCACTAGTCCGAAGAAAGGTTAAGCAATTATGACTCGGCATAATTTGCTTAACATTGCTCGAGTTAAGCAAATCGTTTCAGGCTCGCAATTTTGGTCAACGCGCTGGGTCAGGTTCTCAATCGGTGTTAAACGTCTACCCCGGGGATAAAACTCGCCCCCGGGGCAAACAAATGGCAAATCCGGTGTGCCTTACACGTTCTCGTACTTGGCCAGCAGACTTTTCATCTGATCGTGCATCACCGTTGGATACTTGTACTCTTTTATCCAGTCAAACGCTCGAAAGTCAGAGAGAAGGGCGAGCCAGTAGTAGGACAGGGTCGGTTTTTTTAGTGATATACTCGTAATTATTAGTAGTTTCTTACTAACTACATGCACTCACCTTTTATAAAATTGGCCGTCGGTGTCGCCTGTGTGATGGTTTTGTTTGTAGGAGCAAACTTCGCGCGCGCAGCGTCTCTCACGGATGCACAAATCCAAGCAATCGTCGGCCTGCTCCAATCTTTTGACGTTGATAAAACAACCATCGCCAACGTGCAGGCGGTTCTCGACGGAAGGAGCATCTCTCAACCCGCGGCAGGAGCGCCTGCGTGCGTAGACCTTTCTGCCAACTTATACCCTGACATAACAGATGAAATTTCGAACGGACAAGTCACAAAACTACAGCAATTTTTGGCGCTTGATGCGAGTATCTATCCCGAAGGGAGAGTAACCGGCTACTTTGGCCCGGCGACTCTTGCCGGAGTGCAGCGTTGGCAGAGTCGTCACTCAATCGTTTCTTCGGGCGACCCGGATACCACCGGTTACGGGTTTGCCGGCCCTAAGACCCGGCTGGCAATGGCGTGCGGGCCTGCAACATCACCTAGTCAAACTGTGCGCCCTTCTCCCTCAATGCCGTTTGTTGTAGTCAACGCCGATACAAGTACATCAACTGTTCCCGCCACTCCCGCCACTCCTGCGACGCCGGCGGCTCCTGCAATTTCCGCTACACCTGCCACTCCTGCGACGCCGGCTACAGCGGCATCTTCTACTGCTACATCAGACACCGCCGCGCCTTCTGTGCCAACCGGCTTGAGCGCGTCCGCCGTATCAACAAGCCAAATAAATCTTGCATGGTCGGCATCGACAGACGCTGTGGGAGTGACTGGGTACAAGGTGTACCGCGACGGTGCGCAAGTCTCGACAACAGGCGCTCCCGCCGCCTCCACTACCATTTCCTACTCGGACAGAGGACTTTCTGCTGACACCTCCTACACCTACACCGTTGCCGCCTATGATGCGGCGGGGAATACCAGCGCCCAATCTGCGAGCGCAAGCGCGACGACGCAGACTCCGCCCCCTCCTCCACCGCCTGATCCGACTCCCGACCCGGCGTCCGCTTGCCTTGGTGGAAATGGACGGACACCAGGACTCCCCAACTGTCTCATGCCCGAAAATCTTGCCGGGACCGCATGGAATGAAGTTGATAACGCAACGGGAAAAGTCATAGGCGGAGCAGTTTGTAGCGTGGCGGTTTGCGGACGAAATGGTGAATGGAGAAAAATTGGGTATCCGGCGAATTCCACGTACATCCAGACGCCTTTTGACTCTGCTTATCGGGGGCAGTATTTTACGAACGGAGTTTGGCAAACCGGCAATGGCGGGATAGTCCAACCGGGGTCAAGCCAGATTACTTACCCATAGGGGCCGGTAGGTTGGGGTATGATATGGCTATGGGAAGAGTATTTCCGCTCGTCTTTGTTTTTGTTTTGCTTATAACGCCGCTCTTTTTGTCTGCGCAAAACAACGATGCCGCTGCGCTCCCCGCGCTCAAACCGGCGCGGACGTTGCACAAAGGCATGAGCGGGAGCGATGTGCAGACTCTTCAAAAATATCTAACCCTTATGCCCGACCTGTATCCGGCCGGAAGCGTGACCGGCTATTTTGGGAGTGCCACGGAGGCGGCCATAAAACTACTGCAGGTGCGCGAGGGCCTGGTAGACCCAAAAACCGCGGGAGCAGAGTACGGCACTGTCGGTCCAAAAACGCTCGCAACAATACGCAAGATTGTGTTGCAAGGGAGTCCGGCGACAACGACGCCGCAAACGGCGCCCAAGCCGACGGCCACCTCTACGCCCGCCACCGCTACGTCTACCCTGGCCGCTCCAAAAGCGGCGCTTCCTGTC
>Ga0209541_10014603_pt1 | contig 11816 bp, 12 predicted proteins | sample RifCSPlowO2_01_FD_184027 | JGI IMG/M metagenome (GOLD analysis project Ga0209541, IMG submission 184027) | Groundwater microbial communities from Rifle, Colorado - Rifle CSP2_plank lowO2_0.1 (SPAdes) (version 2) | ecosystem: Environmental > Aquatic > Deep subsurface > Groundwater | place...
AAGCGGGAAGCACTTGCAATGTGCATGGGAGAAGAGCCTGCCAATGGAATCCACAATGTGCGTATTGCGAAATCTACGAGAAGTATTCCGGCAGCAGTGTTAAAGGAGCGCTATTCGTTGCATCGCACTCCTAGATTGGAGCACTTGGGCGGGGTTGCATATGACACCGTCATTCAAGCGCGCAGGCAAATCGAATCCATTTTAAGAGGAGAAGACGAGAGGTTCATCGTATTTATCGGTCAATGTTCAACGCGAGATCCCCAGGAGTCTTTAGAAATAGCACAAAACCTCGCCGAATGGCAGGAAGAAGTCAAGGATCACATTCTCATTGTCAAGCGGGAGTATGGTCTCAAGCCGCGCACAGAAGACGGCTGGCAGGGTTTCGTCAGCGATCCAAATATGGATGGGACGAATGACAGAAACAAGGGCATTGAGCTGTTCTATTCCTTATTGGTTCAGATTAATGCGTTGGGGGTTCCCGTGATCAGCGAGCTTGTAGACGCAAGGCTTGCAAACCTCTTTGGTGATGCTCTCGCTGCAATCGCCGTTGGTGCTCGAGATGTTACAGGAATGACGCATCGCCAGATGGCTTCAGGGATGAGCATGCCTGTTGGTTTCAAGAACACGTGTGAGGGAAGCATTGACGCTGCAGTTACGGCAGTGAGCTATGCGAGCAAGCCCGGCTTTTTTCCCGGCCCTGATGACTATGGGAGTGATTGCTATCATGAGACACTTGGTAATCCGTATGGATTTGTAATCTTACGCGGATCCGATACGAGGTCAAATTATGATGCTCAAACGATAGCAGACACAACAGCCAAACTGCTGAGTAAAGGCCTACATAACACGATTGTTGTGGATGCGAGCCACGGCAATTCACGTAAAGACTATGTTAGACAGCCGGAAGCCTGGGAGGCGGTGCTGAGGCAGCGTGTGCTCGGCAACAAAGATATTGTAGGCATTATGGCTGAGATGAACATTTATGAAGCGAGTATTGAGATCCCAAAAGACCTAATGGGATTTGACGCTTCAAAACTGCCTTATGGAGTGAGTGTGACGGACTCCTGCATGAGTCTACAGATGGGAAAAGATTTAGTGTTTAGGACGTATGAGGCATTGTCCAAACACCATGATTAACCTCCCCTCAAGGTTCCGCTATGGATACTCTTTTATCTAAGCTCTAATGGTTTTGAGCATCGAAAAGAATAAATAGTGGCACTGTAAAGCGAATACATGGTTTATGCAGTGTGTGTTATAGGCGAAAATCTTTCCAACGATGGATATAAACGATTAATGGAGGTCTATGCTCCCCGGCACCTTCCTGCAGGAATAGAGTTTCAGCAGGCGGTTCCTGTGGCTCATATGGAACACGCGATAACTGTTGGCCATGTGGAAGGACAATTCGTGCGAATTCATGCGCAAGAGAGAACTTTTGATGACACGATCTCAGCCGTAAAATTATTTCTTGTAAACGCCGCGAAAAATGTGGCCGGAGATGCAGTGTCCGCTTTAGAGCAACAGTGCTTTGTGCCAGAGCGGCTTCTTCCTCAATGGCTTGCGCTAATGTCCTCAACTACCATCGCGGATTTTAACGCCCGCCACCCACAGGGATCCGAAACGATACAAAAGAAGTATGTTGAATTAGACGGAAGGCTCTGGAGACCCGCGTTTTCGGGAGCCGCAAACCTTGGCGATACGGATGCTTTAGCTCGTTATGAGCGGCTTGCATGCATTCTCATTGAGAATACAGAAAATACGAGAAGCGCCCGTCATCATTATGCGGCGGAGAGCTACCGTGAAAATATGCCTGAGAATATCCAAAAGGCGTTAGCACTGCGCGAGCTTGTTCCTTCTTGAAGACTGATACAATAAGTTAGCGTGCGGCTTTTGTTTATTATACACAATTAATCATTCTCCACACGTGGCGCAAGGATAAAAGAAAGACTCACTTTGTCTACCGCAGTGAATTCCAGCTTAAGAGGATAGTCCTTGCTAAAATAAACAATAACCTTGCTCGCCAGTTTTGACCCATTGATCATCCTCTTCAAATATTCAATCGAATACTTCGCTCGTATTTTCGAACTCTCGCTTAAACTGATCGAAGTGTCATCCCCTTCCTTGATCTCAATCAAAGCTTTACTGAGATCTCCTTCCGCTTGAATGCACAATCTTCCGGGCTCCGCGATAAAACTCACGGACTCTGCGACGATATCCGCGTCTTCAATAGCCCCATTTAAAATGGCAGAATCCGTTTTAATCACCGCGTGAAACTTAAGGTCGGGTATGCGCTGCTCTTTTTCATCAAGGTCAATCAGGGGAATGCTGAACGTCCTTGTCGTCGTGCCGCGTAGCGAGATCACCAGCTTGCTTTTGTCATCAAGCTCAAGCGTCATCGTGTCATTCGAGGCGATGCGCCGCAGAATCTGTTTAACGCTTTCCAGGTTGACGCAAATAGTAATCGGTTCCTTGAGCGAGTATTCCGTGAACGTGCTGCTGAGAAGTTTGAATATGACCATCGCCACATTCGCAGGATCCATGGCGACGAGCTCGACACCCTCTTTCGTGATCTTGAACCGAGCCTCATTGACAAGCTCAGAAATGATCATGACACTATCTTTGAATAGTTTAGGTTCAACGAGTGTAAGCTTCATATGTCCCCCATATTCATGGCAGCGGTCGTCCTTTATATAGTTTATTATTATGAACTAGGCAAGTTGATCCGCTGCCCGTCTGAGAGCAAATGGACATGCTCTTTCTTGTATCCCATCTCATACGCCAATTCAGCGAGTGCGCCCCGCATCGCTGGCGTGCCGTGGCTTGGAATGATATGCTTTGGCTTAAGTAGAGTGATAAGATCACGAACATCCTCCCTTCCCGCATGCCCGCTGACATGGATATCCCTGAAGATGCGTACGTTAAAATCCCGGAGCATGCGCTCTATATTCTTGCGGTTGAGCTCATTCGTCGGTGTCGGGATGATCTTGCATGAGAACACGACATGGTCTCCAGGATCAAATCTGAAGTCCGTAACCCGTGCTGCCATCTTTGAAAGCGTTGCTTTCGGCTCTCCCTGATGCCCCGTGACGACAATAAGGTATTTGTGTTTCCCTTCCTTCATAATATTCCGCAATTTCCTTTTGATCTTTGAGGCATACTTGACGATCTCCACGTCTTTTGAGAACTGGACGATTTTGATGTCTTCCGCGGCGCCCACATATTTAGCCAAGGATCTTCCGAGAAAGACAATCTTCCTGTTCAGCTTCTTGCCGATGTCAATGATCGATTTAAGCCGTGCGATGTGGGAGGAGAATGTCGTTACAATAATTGCCTTCCCGCGAGCATCCGTTCCAAGGAGAACATCTTTCATCATATCTCGCGCTACGGTTTCCGAGGGCATTTTGATCGGATAATTTGCGTATGTGGAGTCGACAATAAGAGCGAGAACCCCTTTCTTTCCGAGTTCCTGCAGCCGTTTGAAATCAGGAGTTCTTCCAAGGACAGGGTAAAGATCGAATTTGAAATCGTTTGCATACAAGACAACCCCTTCAGGGGTGTGCAGCGCGACCATGACCGTGTCCGGTGTGCTGTGCGTTGTATGCACAAACTCAACTTCGAGCTGCGGCGTGATACGCATTCTTCCTCCTGCCTTGAGCGTCTGCAGAGGATTCGGCAGCTTGATCTTCTCATTTTTGAGAATTGTGCTAATGACGCTTGTCGTGTACGGGCTTCCAATCACGGGTGCAGAAAATGTTTTGGCGATGAACGGTATGGCTCCGATATGGTCGAGATGTGCATGGCTTGGTATGATGGCTTTGACATTCGTTTTCCAGTCTTGGATGTATTTAAGGTCAGGAATCGCGCCTGCAAGCGTTAAGGCTTTGGGATCAAGGTTTATGAGGTCTTCATCTTCCGTGAACTGAATATAGTGTTCAACATGGATTCCAAGGTCAAAGAGGATCACGTCATTGCCAAGTTTGAGTGCGGTGCAGTTTCTTCCAACCTCATTATAGCCGCCAACGGTGCAGAGTTCGATAGGCATACGATCACCGTTGCTGCGCGGTATAAAAACCTTTAGGGGAGATTATAACTATTATTAAGTAGTAAATATAGAAATCTTTTTAAACTCGCCCTCACTTAACCCTATGATGAACAAGCGCTATCTCTTTTTCATGTCACTCGTGCTCATCGTTGGAGTTATGTTTCTCGCAGAGCTATTGTTCGTATTCTCGCTTGATAAGCCTGCTCCAGAGCCCAAGCGACAGCAGGATATAGTCTTTCTGGTAAATGAGAATGTTCCGGAACCGCTGGCTGAAGTGAATTTAACCGAGCAGACAGAAATACCAGAGATTCCTCAAGGATTTGCAGCGCTCGGCAACGTGTTTAATGTCGAGGAATTTATGATGCTGTCCAGTGTTGAGGAAGAATCCAAGGAGAATATTCGCCTCTTTGAGCAGGACGCCGTGAATTTTGATACGAATCTAGGCCCATTCCTTATGAAATTCGACAAGGGTGCAGGAACAATTCTCTCAATAGAGGAAGGACACGACAGCAGGTATCCAACAATAACGATCTCTGGAGATCTTAAGAAATTCCTTTATGACTTTCAAAAAGCCAACGCGCGCTCCTCGTATCAAAACCTTTATGCAAGAATGCAATGCCCGCCCCCTTTATATCCCACGTGCTGGGATATTGCGAAAAAGTATGTCTAAACATTTAAATAGATTCTCTTAACTTCTATCTCTGTCGGATTAACTACATTCGCGGGGATGCCGGAGTGGTCAAACGGGGCAGACTCAAGCGAGTTTCATGCAGATCATGCGTGAAACTCTTAGTCATCTGTTGGCTTAGTGCCTTCGGGGGTTCGAATCCTCCTCCCCGCAATCCTTTTAAAAAAATTGAGTAAAAGAAGAGGGTTGAGCGCTCGCTCAAGCTCCCTGAGTTTCATCGCTAACTTATGCTATATGCTACGCACAATGCTTCGTGCAATTGATTAAGCGCACCTTCGTCGTATCCCCTTTAATTTCAACAATGCTGAGTGCAGTGTTTTTTGGCAAATACTTTCCAAAATCGCTTGATCGTTTCTTGCAGAACCTCAGCATCAAGGTTGTTTTAAGCCCTCCATGCGTCATGATCAACACGTTTTTGCCTTTTTCCCTGCGCATGATATCTCCGAGGATTCGAGTTGCCCGAACTTCAACATCATGCCACGACTCTCCACCCGGTGTTCTTGCTCTCCAGGGCTTTTGCTTCTTCCATGCTGCATTAGAATCACGGTATTCCTTGAATTTCCTCGACGGGGTTCCATCAAATATGCCAAATGTCCGCTCTCGAAGATGCTTCGTATATATAACCGGAATCTTTTTGATCCTGAGCAACGGTTCTATGGATTGCGTACACCGCCTCAAGTCCGAGCAGTAAATGGCATCAATAGGCTCCTTGGCTAATCGCTTTGCAAGCGCTTTTGACTGTTGCCATCCCAATTTGGAGAGCCTTCCAGGAGTCTGTCCTTGCGTGATTCCTGTCTTGTTCTCTAACGTCTCTCCATGCCGCGCAAGATAGAATTTCATACAGGGGAGTAAGCACCGGAATTTTTAATATTTACGCTATTTCAACTTCCCCAACTGCAGCTCGAGATCATCCAGCTGCCCTTCAAAAACGTCAAGATTGTCTTTTTTTCCTTTAGAATCAATTTTTTTCTCAATTTTTATGGGAGCTGCCCGTATTCCTGCCTTGGGCAGAACTTTCCGAAGTCTGTTTGAAAGCACGCGGATGTCGAGCATCGTCTGGTTAAACTCGTGTAATAATGCAGTTCTTTGATGCTTCATCTGCTCATATTCCTCTAAATGCGTAAGCGATCGGATAATCTCACGAGAGCATTCAAGCAGTTCCTTGCGCACTTCTTCAGGATTGCTTAGTCCGACAAAAAACCGGGAATCATCCATCACATCTGCTCCGGCTCGAATAATGTTTTGTCAATCAATGACAGCTTGCGATCCACTTCATCAAGCGCCTGGTCCCATCCTTCAAGCTCGTTTTCCTCCTGGCTTCTGAGCTCATGGATCCTGTCAAGAATTGCCTTTGCTTTCTTAACTTTCGAGCGTAATAAGCTGATAAGATCAATTACATCCCGGTAATCATCAATTTTTATGAATACGCGCGCCCGCGGCTCTGTCATCATCATGTTATCCACCTATCTTTTTGTCGATATAAACAATCTTGCGCTGGATGTCCTCAAGCTCTTGCCTATATTTCTCTAGCTCGGTTTCTTTTGTTTTCTGAAGTGTTTGCAATGTGGACAAAACACCTTCCGCTTCACCGACAAGGTTTTTGACGCGGTTTACTCCTGTCAAAATTTCACGATAGTCTTCTCCTTTAATGTATAACGGTTCCGTAGGTGTGAGCGCCTTTTGTGCCATGGGCTTTAAGGGCTCCTGAAACACGGCTTTTGTGTCTTCCGGCTTCCATGTTTCCGCTTCTTGAACCTCCGGATTCTCTATGGATTGGTCCTGCGTGAACAAGCTCGTGTCAATCTCCTCCGGCTTTGGTGGCGGGGGAGGGACATCTAGCGGCGGCAACTCTTTCTTCTTAAACCATGATAATGCCATCACTGCACCCCTTTATAGGAGTTACTGAACGAACTTCCTTTTAAAACTTTGTGGAGCATTAATGAATGGTGACAAAGATTATGCAGACACGGAATTTTTGCGGAATTTTGTACGCAAGCTTTATGAAGCATGCACTCTCAAAAAAAGTATGCGCTTTTTTATCCTCTGCATCATTTTTGTGCCGTTTGTGCACGCTGCAATAGATGTTGATATTCACGTTCCTGCCGAAATTTATGCAAACCAGCCGTTTGATGCCTCAATTACGCTGACAAATACGGGTAAAGAGAGCATCCAGGGGGATCTTTGGACGTATGTCTACCGAGGTTCAAAAACGTATTCAGGATCAAAAGAGCAGAATAAAGAGCCATTTCTTCTTGAGCCTAAGCAATCTTCCGTGTTCACGCAATCCCTTACTATAAACGATGCTGATCCCGGAAATTATTCGCTCAAAGCGAATGTTAAAACCCCTGATCGTAAAACTGTGCAAGAACAACGTATGAATATCGTCGTTCTTACTGAAAAAACAGATAATACTGAGGAAAACACGCAGATTACAACAGCCAAAGTTCAAAATAATGAAAAAGCGCGAATGGAGCGCCTCACATATTATGCAAACCCAATATACAGGAGTAATCAGCAACGCGCATTAACCATGCTTCCTCTTGGAATGCTCATCCTCGAAACCCTGCTGTGCGCGTATCTGATAACGCGGGAACACAAACTTATTTAAAGCATCTTTTGTTTAATCGTGCAATGGCAAGTACTAAAGAAGGAGCAGTAACCGCAAGGGCCATCCTGCAAATAGTCGGGAAACCTAAAGAGCATATTACGGAAGCCCTCGATTTCCTCATCCAGAATATCAGTGATGATGCAAAGCATACTATCCTGCGCAAGGACATTCAGCCAATAGAAGAGAAAGAAGGTCTGTTCACGATCTTTGCAGAGCTTGAATTTTCATCAAAATCGTTTGAGGACGTTGTATGGTTTTGCTTCGATTACATGCCCGCAAGCGTGGAAATTCTTGAGCCACGAGAGCTCCAGTACAAGGCAGACAGATTCACAAGCTTTTTGAATGAGCTCCAGGCAAGAATCCATACGATTGACCTCGCGCTGAAGGCATCAACGCAAAAAAACCATATTTTGCATAGAAATGCAGCGGGATTATTCCGAAATCTTGTGCGAGCAACTACGAAGACGCCGAAAACAGCATCCACACTCTCGAAGGAAACGGGCATTGTGGAGGAGCAGCTGAAAGACTTGCTGCAGGAACTCATTCAGAAAAAACTGGTGCGGTTTGAGCAGGATCGCTACTCTTGGATACAATGACAGATCTCCAACATCAGCTTGAGGCATTGTTGTTCTCCTCGGGAAAGAAGATGGATGAAGAGGAGCTTGCGCGACTCTCCCGCGCTTCCGCTGAGGATGTACACGCGGCTTTGCTCGCGCTGCGACAGAGGTATGATGACCGTGAGAGCTCGCTCATGATTATTAATGAGGGCTCTGCCTGGAAGATTACGGTCAAAGAGAGGCATCTCTCGCTTGTCAAAAAGATTGTGACGCATACAGAGCTTTCTAAAACGATGATCGAGACGCTTGCCATTATCGCGTGGAAGGCTCCGTGTCTGCAGTCCGAGATCATTCGCCTGCGTACGAACAAAGCGTATGACCATATCAAGCAGCTTGAGCAGGATGGGTATGTAACGAGGAAGAAAGAGGGGAGAACCCAGCGCATCACGCTTGCTCCCAAATTTTACGAGTATTTTGACATTCCCCATGAGAAAATTCAGCAGGTCTTCGGCAAATTCAAAAACTTGGAAGGCGAGATTCAAAAAAGAGAGGAGCAGGGTCACGACGTGAAGGAAAAGATCAAGATGCTCGAGGAGGAACACCGCAGGCAACGGGAAGCCTGGGAGAAGGGCGTGCAGATTGATGATACGGCGATGGAAGTGGTTGCACAGGACATTCCTTCCCGGGACGGATCTGCCGGGCTGCAGCCGTATGAGGAAAAGCTCGGCGAGCTGACTATTGTTGATGTCGAGCCGGAAAAACCACCTGCACCGCAAGAGCCGCCTCGCGAGGAACCGATTTCCAAAGAGCTTGAGCAGAGAATTGACAAGCGTGTTGAAGAAATTGTAGGATCTCCTCTGCCTGCTGAGGATGCTACCCTAAAGGAAAATTTGAATGATTCAAATTCAGAGGAGGAAATAGCAGAGGATGCGAGCCCTATCGCAGATCCCCGTGGGGCTGAGGATGCTGATTTGCCTCCTGAAGATAAGGAGAAAATTGTGAAGCGCATTGACAAGCGCGTGCGCGACATTACAAACCCAGATAGTGATGCATGATGTATCTTGTTGTATGCCCGCAGTGCCGTAATCATATGAAATATGACACAAAAGATACCCTTCTAGCGAAGAAAGTCAAGCGCTGTGTCTATTGTGGGCGGTCATTCAGTGTGAGACAAAACCTTCTCAAAACCTTGCCTAAATAAACGGGCTATTAACACCGTTATCAGACCTTATAAGCCGTATTGTACGATTTGGAATAGTAAACTTTATAAAGGTCCGCGTGTTCATTAAGCGCAAGGTTCTCAGCATGACAGAGTCCACTAATACTACAGACAAACAACTTGCTCCCGAGAGAATTCTTCCTAGGGAAATCGAGGATGAGCTCAAGAATAGTTATCTCGCGTACTCGATGTCCGTGATTGTGGGAAGGGCGCTTCCCGACGCCAGAGATGGCTTGAAGCCCGTGCATCGGAGAATTCTCTATGCTATGTACGACATGGGCATGTTCCATGACAAGCCGTTCAAAAAAGCAGCAAGGATCGTTGGAGAATGTTTCACCAAGGATACTCTTGTCCTCACAAGCCGAGGGCTTATCCCCATTAAAGAAGTGAAAAAGGGCGACATAGTATATACACAAAACGGCGTTGAGGAGGTTCGTGAACTCTATGAGATGCCAAAAAAGCAGCTGCTTGAGATAACGCTGAAAAACGGTATAAAAAATACGGTTACTCCATCTCAGAAATTTAAAGTCATTAATAAGCAGCTGGAATACGAGTGGAAGGAAGCAAAGGACTTAACTGAAAATGACTTTGCCGTTGTCAAAGCCCAGTATCCGAAAATAACTGAAACCGTAAAACTGCGCGTTCTCAACAATCGTTTTATCGAGCTTAATGAGAATCTTGCGTATCTCCTTGGTCAGTTTCTCTCCGATGGGTGGGTGGAAAAATCAAGCGGTCGCCTCTGCTTTTTCTCAACATCTGAGCCAGTCATTAACCGAATCAGATCCATTTTGCAAACTGAACTGGGGTATGAGGCAGTTGTTGAACAAAAGCAATATAACTATATCATGGTTAATGGGCACGTCACTCTCGGGCTTGCATATCAGATACGGATCAATAGTCGCGCTATCTGCTCGTATGTAGCGGACACATTTGAACTACACTACGTTGATGCGCTTTCAAAAACTATCCCAAATCAATTCTTTACATCCCCCACAAGCGTCATCTATGCGCTTTTAAGTGGCTTAATTGATGGTGATGGCAGTGTTCATAAAACAAGGAACGTAATCCACTACGGATCTGTCTCCCCCGCAATGTTTAAACAACTTCTGCAACTGACACAGCAACTCGGGATCCTTGGTAATAGGAGGGTTCAGCGTCCAAAAGCTCACAGCATAAATGGCAGATCAGTGAAGAGCAAATACCCACTTCACTGTATCGAGTGGACTGGCGACTTTGCCGCGCAGCTCGCGTCGCGTCTCACACTCTCATGCGAGAAAAAAAGTGAGCGTGCACAGCGTATTGCTTGCACAAAAAAGGGAAAAGGAGAGTTTGAAGTAATTCCTTACGCGGGCGAGGTCCTCTTTGGCGAGCTGAGCAAAGCGCATCTGGGATCCGGTTGGTATGCGGATAATGATGGAAACAGGTTCAGGGCCGGCATCAAATATCGGACAGGGTCAAAAATACGATATGCAAAGAACCTTCGAGAAAAAGGTCTGAGAAGAAGCCAGATCATCGAATGGGGCATGCTCGACAAACTTAAAAAGATACGATCTCCCTATGCTCCGTTCTTAGAGGAAGTTATTACGCAGAACCTCTTCTTTATCCCCATCCAAAGAATAACAGCAAAAGAACCTGAGCCAACATATGATATCCAAACGGGGGCAAGCCACGAGTTTATTGCAAATGGTATGGTTGTTCATAACTGCCTTGGCAAATATCACCCTCATGGAGATTCAGCTGTCTACGACAGTTTGGTGCGCATGGCGCAGGAGTTCTCCCTGAGATACACGTTAATTCAGGGGCAGGGAAATTTTGGAAGTATCGACGGAGATTCTCCGGCCGCAATGAGATATACAGAGTGTAGGCTCAACAAAGTAGCTGAGGAGATGCTTCAGGATTTGGATAAGGAAACCGTTGACTTTAATCCGAATTTTGATGATAGTTTAACAGAGCCTTCTGTGCTTCCGGCGAAAATTCCCAATCTGCTCCTCAATGGCTCAAGCGGCATCGCCGTTGGCATGGCGACAAACATGCCTCCTCATAATCTGCGTGAGATATGCGCGGGTTTACGAGCGTTTATTGACAATCCCACTATCACTGTCCATGATTTGATGCAGCTCATTACAGGGCCCGATTTCCCGACAGGAGGCATTATTCAAGGTAGAAATGGCATCATCAACGCATATACGCAAGGCAAAGGGCATATCCTCGTGCAGGCAAAGGTGCTCATTGAGGATCTCAAGAAGGAACGAAAGCAGATTATCGTAACAGAAATTCCGTATCAAGTGAATAAAACGATGCTCATTGAGGAGATCGCTGATCTCGTGAAGCAAAAGCACATTAAGGAGATCTCTGATATTCGCGACGAGTCTGACCGAGAAGGTATGCGCATTGTGCTCGAGCTCAAGCAAGGCGCGAATCCTGACCTCGTCATGAACCAGCTGTATAAGCATTCCCGGCTGCAAGTCACGTTTGGCATTATTAACCTCGCGCTTGTCAACAATGAGCCTAAAGTTCTCACGCTTAAGCAGCTGATTGAGCAGTTTGTCGAGCATCGCAGGAGTGTCGTAAGGAAGCGTACGGCATTTGATTTGAAGAAAGCCGAGCAGCGCGCTCATATTTTGGAAGGGCTCATTATTGCGCTGAACCATATTGATCAGGCGATCGCGCTTATTAAGAAATCAAAGCAGACGGAGGAAGCGAAG
>Ga0209541_10014604_pt1 | contig 11815 bp, 24 predicted proteins | sample RifCSPlowO2_01_FD_184027 | JGI IMG/M metagenome (GOLD analysis project Ga0209541, IMG submission 184027) | Groundwater microbial communities from Rifle, Colorado - Rifle CSP2_plank lowO2_0.1 (SPAdes) (version 2) | ecosystem: Environmental > Aquatic > Deep subsurface > Groundwater | place...
CATCTTCAAATACTTTAGAATTTTTTTATCCTTTAAACTGATTAACAGAGTATCCCCCACTTTGTAATCTTTTTTGTCCGTTATCAAATTGTTTCCGTTATAGAAATTCAATTGCATCTTGTTTTTCTTTAATACTGTTTTACCAATTATCTTCAATGGCTTTGATTCTGCATCCTTTTCATCTATTTTTTTCAAAAAGCATTTTCCTTTTTTGTTGATAAGGAATAAGAAATATTCCTTTGTTTTAGGAATCTCTATTACATCATATATTCCCACAGGAAATCCAATATCCTTTCTTGGGATTTTATCCACCAAGATTTCTTTTTTATTTAATATGTTTTTTACCTCTTTTGTTATTTTTGGATATTTAAGTAATTCTTTAAGGATAGTATTCAATGGCATTGATTCCTCTAACTTGTGAGGTCCAGAACTTGGCCTAGTTATCCACATATTTCTCTTCCTACTTATTGGCCAACTCTTTGGTGCATTTAATCTTTTTAAGTGACTTTTACCCATTTTTCTTTCCTATTTTTCTTTTTTTATCCGTTAGATTTAATTCCAATATTATCAAATTTGATGGATCTATAGGATAGTATGTTTTTGTCCCATCGTTTTTTATATTCTGAATATTTTCTATGTAAACTTTTGATTTTTTAACCAAAACTTTCACTATCTTTCCAGTTTTTTTTCTGAATTGACCCCTTACAATCTTTATTTTATCATCTTTCTTTAATGGAATATTTCTTGTGGAATATTTTTTTATTAATTCTTTTGACAAGTGGGCTGACAAAAATTTCCTCTTTATGCTTAAGGGGGCATTTGTCCTGTATTTTCTCTGCTTTCTTGGCTTTTTGCTTGCCTTCCATGATTTTGAAAATCTTTTTTTCATTTTAAACAATTATTGAAGCAACTTTGCTTATTCCAGGCCACTTTTCCGCTGCTTCTTTTGCTATTGGGCCTTTTAGGATTGTTCCTTTTGGATTTCCCTTGTCATCCTTTAAAACCACTGCTGCATTATCTTCAAATTTAATTCTGGTTCCATCCTTTCTCATATACTCTTTTTTTTGCCTCACTATTACTGCCAATACTGTTTGTTTTTTTGTTCCTGGCTTTCCTTTTACTGTTGATGCATTTACCAAGTCACCGACGCCAGCTGCAGGATACCTTCCCTTTACAGTCTTTGATCCTTTTACTGAAAAAATCTTAATAATTTTAGCACCCGAATTATCACAAACTGGAACCCTTGTTCCTACGGGCAATGATTTTACAATTTTAGCGTTTACTGATTTCATTTTTTATTATCTCAATTATTATGAAGTGTTTAGTCTTTGATAGCGGCCTTGTTTCCTGTATCTTTACTGTATCCCCTATATTCGCATTGATATTTTCTGGATTGTGAACTCTTATTTTTGACCTTCTTTTCTCTTGTCTTTCATATTTTTTTATGAAGTGAATATGTTCTACCCGAATGGTTGCTGTTTTTGATATATCTTTTTTTATCACTTTTCCAACTAGGATACGTCCTCTTGGATTTATTTTTTTCCTGTTATCTTTCTTCATTTTTTATCTTCACATGAGACAGGATTATCCTTTTTGTCCCTTCCCTTGTGTTTAGCGTTATTGTGTTTTTTGTTTGGTCTATCACTTTTCCCTTTAATCCAATCAATGTTTTGTTTTTTGATTCTATTATCTCTACATTGGAGCCTATCATAAGGCTTCTAATCTTTTTTAGGTTCATCTTTGAACGCTTATTGAGTCTTTTGGAAATCCATACTTTACAAGTTCTTTTTTTACTCTCTCTTTATGGTCTCCTTGTAATTCGATTGTTTTTTCTTTTATGGTCCCACCACACGCCAATGCTGACTTTAATCTTTTTGCTATTTCTTTTGTGTTCACGTCCTTTTCGAATCCTTCAATCAAAGTCATTAATTTTCCGAATCTTCTCTTTACAGTTCGAACTGTTATACTTTGGCTTTCCTTTGTTATAGACTCACCGATGCCAAGTTCTTTTGGCAATCCGGTTAACGGATCTATTCCAGTCACGTTTTTTGAATTTCCTCCTTATTTTTCATATATGTTTTGATTCTTGCTATTGTCCTCTTTGTGTGTTTGATTCTTCCTGGATTTTCTATTGAAGTTCCTGAAGATCTTTGGGAATTTATTTTCATTAAATCTCTTTTTAAGTCCTCAAGCTTTGATTTTAATCCCGCTTGATCAAGCTGCTTTAGTTCTTTTTTCTTTACCATCTTTCTCTGTTTTCTTTACAATTTTGATTTCATCTTTTTCCTCAATCTTTATTTCTTTTTCCTCATCTCTTAATTTAATAACATCTGGCAACACCACATCAGGAGTTAGTATATGAACCTTTATTCCGATTGCTCCTGATTTTAGCTCTGCAACCACCAATGCTTTTTTGATATAATTCTTTGAAATGTCCCCTGATTTCTTTAAATGACCTGCATAGAATCTCCATGTCTTGGATCTCTTTGCCGGAACACCTCTTCCTGAAATAATTATTTCTGCACCTGTTGCATTTGCATCCATAATATCCTGCAATGCTGAATATCCAATTGACTTGAATCTTTTTGGCCCAAATCTTTCAAATGAGGATAATATCCTTTCTGCAACTGATTTTGGATCCAAGTTAGGAGTTGTGATTTCAGCTATTTCAACCTGAGGATTTTCCATGTTGAATTGTTCTTTTAAAGTTTCAGTTATTTTTTGGATGTTTGCTCCTTTTTTTCCAACAACCAATCCCGGGCGGGCAGTATAGATTATTATTTTTTCCCCTAAAGGAGTTTTTTTAAGTTCAATTCTGGAATAACATGCTTTTGGCAATACCTTAGCCACATACTCCTGAATAATATATTCTTTCATACTCTTTGATATTATTTCCTTTTCTATCATTGTTTCTCTTTAACCATAATTTTTATATGAGTTCTTTTTGCTTTCTTTCCCATCTTTCTGCCATATCTTGATTGTGCTTCTCCTTTATGAGCTGAAATATGTGTTATTATTAAGTTCTTGGACATACCTTTATTTAGTGCATTTGCTTCAGCTGTTTTTATTAATTCTAAAATTGTTTTTGATACTTTGAAAGGATATCTTCCTGTTGCTATATTCCCTTTTCTATGAGGAATTTCTTTCAAGTATCTCTTGTATGGCACTGCCTGTTTTTTATCAATTACTCTTTGCAGCATTTTTTTTGCGTTTTCAGTTGTTTTCCCCCTAACAAATCTGCATACTTCAACTGATGTTTTTGTTGAAATTCCCAGATTTTTTCCGTTAGCTATTGCTTCCATTTTATCTCTTTGATGCACCGGAGCTTGATCTTGTTGCTCCAATGCCAGGATCAGAGTGCGTTATTCTCTTCCTTGTTAATGTTAATTGACCTAATCTTAATCCAATCATTTCCGGCTGAATTTTTACCATTTCAAAACTATTACCCTTGTGAATGTAAATTGTTAAACCAACCATTTTTGGCAGAACTATCATGTCCCTGCAGTGTGTTTTTATTATTTTTTTGTATTTTCCTTCCAAAGCAGAATCTATTTTCTTTAATAGAACCTTTTGTTGTTCTGTAAATCCCCTCTTCAATGATCTTCTTATTCTGGATTGAACTAATTTTATGAATTCACTTATTTCCATATTCTTCAATTCTTCCAATGTTTTGCCTTGATATTTAAATTTATATTCCATTTTACTTATTTCTTCCTGTCTTCCTTGCCCTTATTAATCCTACTTTTCTTCCCGGAGGTGCGTGCCTTGGTGGAGTCTTCGGCTTACCAACATGTCTTCCCCTACCAGATCCGAATGGATGATCCACTGCATTCATTGCAACCCCAGAAGTTTGAGGGTATAATTTGTTCTTTGCTTTCATTATGTGATGCCTCTTCCCTGCTTTTAGCATCGGCTTTTCTTTTTGTCCAGAGCCTGCTATAATACCAATTATTGCCCTGCAATTTGGATTGAATTTCTTCTGCTTTTTTGAAGGTAATTGAACTAAAATAAATTCATCAGTTTTCATCAGTATCCTTGCTGTGTTTCCCGCCGTCCTGCAAAAAGTTCCATTGCTCCCTGGAATCTTTTCTATATTGTATATCTCTGTCCCTTCAGCAATATCAGACAGTTTTAATATAGAACCAGGAGTTTGTTTTGAATTGTAGTAAATCTCAGAACCTTCCCTTACATTTAATGGTGCTGGAATATTGATTATTTCTTTGTTTTCAAATTCTATGATTGCTATAGGTGAGTTTCTTGCATTGTCATGCACCAATTGTTTAATAACCCCGTTTAATCTCTCATTTGTTTGAGGATATTTCAATGAGTATCTATATCTGTGAGATGGAGCTTTATAGGTGGAGGTTCCTCTTCCCCTTCTCTGCACTATTATTCTTTTTCCCATTTTATATTAATCCTAATTGTGTTGCAACATCTATTGCTGGTGTTTCAGAGGAAAGCTTGACATAGGCTTTCTTTTTTCCTGAAGGCAATATTAATGTGTTTATTTTTAATACTTTCACTTTGAATAATTCTTCAAGCACTTTTTTTATTTCTGGCTTATTTGATTTTCTATCGACTATGAAAGTCAATTTGTTTTCAGATTCCATCAGCCTGACTGCCTTTTCAGTTGATATTGGATACCTGATTACTTTGTATGCTTCCTTCATTTTGCGAATAACTTATCCTTTTCTAATTTTATTATTGCTGATTCTGTGTATAGTGTTAATCTTCCCGCGTGTGTTCCGGGAGCAAGCAATTCTGTGTTGATGTTCTTTATATCCACTATATCCACTCCAGGCAAATTTATTGCCGACTTCATTAGTTTGCAATTCTTTGATACTACAATCAAAGGACCTGTTTTCTTCCTGTATTTCCTTCCCCTTGTTTTTCCTTTCCCCGCCCTGACTTTTTTCTTTTCACACCTCTTTAATTCTTTTTCAAAGCCTAATTTGTTTAATATTTCCTTTACATCTTTTGTCTTTGCCATTGTTTCTATTTTATCATCAATTATGAATGGGAATTCAATCGGAATTTGGTGATTTCTTTTCTTGATTAGCTCTATGTTTAATGTAGCTGCCAATGCTGATCTTATTGCCTTTCTCCTTTCCTTTACGTTTATTTTCTTTGAGAAATCTTTTTCTGCCTTTGGTGGGTGCGCTTTCCTTCCGCCCCTTGTTCCCGGCGCTGTTGCACCCACATATCCAAACTGCATACCTCTTCTCCATATAACTTTTCTTGGGATCCTTGACATTCCCTTACCATAAACACCCTTGTATCTCTTCCTTCTTTTTGACAAGGTTGAGGAATATCTTAATCCTGCCCTTGGTTTAGCGCCATATGGTTGTCTTTTATTACTTTGTATCACTAGCACTGCCCTTTTTATTAAATTAGGATGATAAGATTCATTAAACTGTTTAGGCAATTTAACTTCCTTTACTTTTTTTCCTTCTAAATCCACTACTTTCATTTTTTAATTGAGATTATATTGTTTGGAAATGCCTTTTTATTCCTTAATGGCTCCGTCATAACAATCTGCCTTTTTCTTGGTCCGGCAATTGACCCTTTTAATATTAAATAATCATTTTTTATCCTGCCATATTTGTGAAATCCTGATTTTGGATGAATATCCTCATTGCTTATTTTAAATATCTGCTTGTTGTATTCTGTTCTTTTGAAGAATCCTGTTTGTCCCGGATGTGCCACCCTCCAAGTCTTTGCGTACCAGTTTCCCAGCGATCCTACTCTTCTTGTTCCTTTCTCTGATTTATGCTGCTTTAAAGAAACACCGAACCTCTTTACCGGACCCTGCAATCCTCTTCCTGTGGTTATTGCATGAATATCAACATACTGATTTTCCTTGAAAACTTCCTGAACCTTTATTTCCTTCTGGTTCAACAATGATTTGGCAAATTCCAGATCTCCAGAGACTCCCATTTCTATTATCTCTGGCTTCTTCTTTCCCATGCTTGTCATCTTAGGCTGGGTATAAATGACTAATTTCAGATAATCATAATTTTCAGGGATTTGCTCCTTTTGCTTTTTTGGAACCTTTATTTTCCTTGATAATTCCTTATTAAAATCTTTTGATAGAATTTCAGTGATGACTTGAGAACCGTAATGAGTTTTTTTGTAGAAACGAAGAGAAAAAGGCTTTAATGGCGGACATTCAATGATGGTCGCTGCAGAAAAGGTGTCCATTTTAGTTTTTACATGGGGATTTTGAGAAATGAAATGCAAATGGGTCATGCCCACTTTATAGCCAATGAAGCCAAGGAGTTTGTTTTCATCTGTTTTCTTCCATGCCTTGACATTAGGATAAACTTTTTTAAATCTCTTTCTAGGCCAATACTGTAAACTTCCTGCTCTTGGTTTTGATGTTGTTGGCATCTTTGATTATTTCCTTTGTTATGATTTTCCTTGATTTTTGTTTATAAAGCTATCTATCTTCAGAATCAGCGACTGATTTACAGTAGGGTATATTTTGGTTTTTGTCTGGGTTTATAAGGTTTTTTGTCTGTGATTTTTTATATTTTTTAAAACCGATATATATATTCACTGACATAAATAATTGGAAATATTTATGTTCCAATTATAAGATTTTATGAATTCATTTATCCCAATTTTAATTCCATTAAGTCATTGAATAATGTGCTGTCAAGCACATTCCTTCTTATCAATCTCCAGCATGTTTCTGTTGGATTAATAAGAGCAAGGAATACAGTAAGAAAGTTGTTTTATTGACAGTTGATAAGGACATTAAGGTTGGAAGCAGGATTAGTTAGTTTCTTTCGAGTAGTTACAAATAGAAAGGTTTATAAATGGAGAATTTATTATGTTTTTATATGGGAGATACATAAAATGAATAATTCATCTAAACAACAAAGAAAACTAAATCTTATGGATAGATTATCTAATATTAATTTTAAAAATATCTTTGATAATATTAAATACATAATTCCAACAGCTGGACTTGGGTTTATGATGTACGCTAGTGATTCTTTTGGCCAGGATAATAATATATTAGCAATATCAAAAAATAACCCAAAATATAAAGTGATAAAGACGTTGGGTGAAAATGTAATTAGAGGGTATAATAACAAGGGGAATATAACTTCACATGAAGCTTCAGGGAATGAAATATCATGGGATTTGTATAACAAGGTTCTTAATGATACCTTAACCATCGAAGTGGAGGATAAGAATAATGATGGTGTTTTTAATGAAGGAGATGTATTAAGAAGAGAGAGTGCTTTTTTTTATAATACTCCATATATTTTAACCAAAGATGGTGTTGATATAGATTACCCTTTTGTATGTCTTGCGTTTATGGATCGTTTTTTATCAATTTCTCAAAAAAATATTGAAAATGGTGCGGATAAAGAACAAGAGAAGGAAATAGTTAGGAAATTTATGCGGAGATTGGATAATGTGGTATATTCGAATGTATGCGAGGAAATAGACAGTTATAGGCAATTTTTGAAGTAGTTTTCTATATTCTTTAAAACCGATATATATATATATATCAAAATGCTTTAAATTTTCTATAAACCTTTTTGGAAAAAAGCTTTACCAAAAAATTAATTGAAAAAAGGAGGCTGATTGAATTGAATAAAAAATTAGGTGTTGTTTTGGTGTTTGTTCTTCTTGCAGGTGCAGTGTTCTTGAGTGCATGCCAGCAGGATGCTGTTGGAGGAAGACGTACTGGTGATTTAGGAGTTCAGCAGGATGTTGTGGGCACTGCTGGTTTTGGGGAGATAAAAGTTGATTGTGGCACATGTCATAGTGATAGCGGAGATATTGATTGTCCTATTAGCACCTATGAGAGTGGTAATGCGGGGTTAATCAGTTGCACCGAAGGTGTTGGTTGTACTATAGGATCATGTTCTAGTACTGCAACGACGTCATAGTTCTAGGATAGCAATTTATTTTCTTTTTTTTATTCCACAATCTTTAAATAAAATGAAAACATAGCTGTTTTATGAAACATTCTTTGTCTTTGGCTGGAATGGAGAAATTGCTGAAGAAAGCTGGCGCTTTGAGGGTGTCTGACAAGGCTAAGGAGGCTTTCAGGGAAGTCTTGGAAGAGATTGGCGAAGATTTGGGAAAGAAGGCAGTCAAGTTTTCAGAGCATTCCAAAAGAAAGACGATAAAAGCCGAAGATATCAAATTAGCTCATAAGCACTAGGTTTTTATATTTTTCTTAATCTTTATGTTTATGGCGATTCTAGATTTGAGGGATAGGACATTTGAAGGTTTCTTTCAGTTGGGGTTTGGGGAATCTGGGCAGAAGTATGATTTTTCTTTTGATATTCTTTGTATGGAAGGTACTGGTTATCATTTATTTTTTTTAGGAATAGGAGAAGATAAAATTGGCTCTTCAGAAATTTCTGGTTCAATTGGGTATGATGGGAGTTTTAAGTTTATAAAAACGTATATTAAAAACATAATTGAAGCCTTAAAATCAAAAGGTAGAGTTGAACAAGGAAAATACTTTTATGATGGAAGATATGTGGAGGATGGAGGCGACCTAAAATTATATGGGACTTATCATGATTTTTCTGTATCTTATGAAAATGTTGATAATGACGGTAAATGGGAATTAAAATTAGTTCCTAAAGAACCTTAAACTTTATAACTTTCAATATTGTGTTCTCATTGACTTCTTTGTTATAATACCTTGAGTATGTTTTGTACATTTCATCATTTGATAAGAATTTCTCGTGACCTTCCTTATCCTCTTTTGTTAAATCTTTAAATTTTATCTCTTTTACTGAAATTACTTTAGCCTTTGCAAATTCCTTTCCACCAACATTACATAAAGACAATTCATCATTTTCTTTTATGTTTTTATTGTTGTCTATTCTCCATGTTGTGTTCTTTTTACCTTCTAGAATAAGCCTTGGCAAGGAATCTGAAAACTTTAAGGATTTCATTTCATCTTCTTTGTTATTTCAATCCTTTTCTTGCATTTTGAACAGTCAAAAACAACCGCTTCAACGGATTCCTTCTTTTGCTTTTCCTCGTTGAACCTCTGAACTTTTTTTCTCAAGAAAGAAACCTGAGTTTCATCCTCATGCTTGCAATAAGGGCATTTGTATTTTATATTGCAGGTTAACTTGTCTTCGTATTCTCCTTTCTCTTCCGTGTATCCGCAGGAAGGGCATGTATATTCCTCCGCCCTTATCTTTGCTTTTCCTGTCTTTGGATTCTTTGGCTTTCCCATCAATGATTTATTACATTTTGGACATAATTCCCTGAAAACCCATGCTGTTATCTGTCCCTCATTGTCTAGCAATCTGTTTGTAAAATATACACATTCACTCATTGATTCAGGCTCTTTTAATGTCATTTAACAGCACCTTCCATTCGTTAATATTCAATTCCCTCACTTTTTTTTCTTTAAATTCTAAATTGGTATTTATAAGATTTTTTAATTTCTTGTCTGACTGTATATAAATCTTTTTGATTAGTTTTTCATTGTTGTTTAGTTGCTTTTTCCTTATCTGGATTACCTTTGAATTCACTTTTGGCATTGGATTGAATTCTTTTTTGTCTATCTTCATCAAGGTTTTTATTTCCAGTAAGTTTGGAATTACCAATTGCAATAATCCTTTTTCCAGAAATCTCTCCGAGACTGTTAAAATAGCTAATTTGAAGTTTGAATTAATTAGTTTGTTGATTAACGGCTCTGATATTGAATAAGGTATACTTCCTATTATCTTGTCATAGTTCAGTTTTATTTTTAGAACATTCTTGTTTATTATTTTATGATTTGGGAAATTTAATCTTTTGCACAATTCATTGTCTAATTCAACTAAATCTGCTTTTTGTAAATATTGGGATAGAATTCCGTTACCTGGACCTATTTCTAATACCAACTCATTTGATTTTGCATTTAAATATGAAACTATCTTTTTTGCTATTGTTTCATTTGTTAGAAAGTGCTGATCGAGTTTCATTATTGAATCTTTTTAAAATTCTACTCCGAAACATTCCCTATGTTTCAACATTCCAGCATACTTCACTAGTAATTTTGCTTTGCTTTCCTGACTTTCGAGTTTAAGTTCTCCATTATTTATGGCTTTATTAATAATTTCACATAAATTTCCTTCGTTCATTTCAGAAATGTATCTTGTATGCATTGCCAAGTAAATTTCGGAATTTCCACTATTTAATAATTCATCTTTTCCTATTAAAAATTCATCATGCCATATTGTTTGACCGCCGTCATTATTAAAGAATCTTAAGGAAATAATCCCATTTTTTGGAACATCTTTTATAAAATCACTTGATAGCAAGGTTTGTTGGACTTTTGCTCTTTCTTCAGCACTTAATGGAACTACCTCCACTTGTTGTAAATTACTTTCTTCATTTTTAACGCTACTACCCGTTATATCTGTTAATCCTAATTTTTCTGTTATAACTAATGCTGAAATTGCCACAATGAGAAAGATACCTATAGTTATTCCTTTATTTACCATAATTTATTTTAGATTTTAATATATATAAATTTGACTGTTGAAATCTTGATTAGGTTTTTTCTATTACTCCCTTAAAATATTTCTCATGGTTTATATGCTCCCGCCGGGATTTGAACCCGGGTTGTCGGATCGAGAATCCGAAGTGTTAGACCGAACTGCACTACAGGAGCTTTTAGTCCCACCAGGATTCGAACCTGGGTCTCCGGCTCCAGAGGCCGACATCTTTGATCTTTAATCAGATTTAACTGATTTAATTAGACCGCTAGACCATGGGACTATATAAATATGTTAAGAATTTATTTTAAAAAGGTTTGCAGTAACTGGGAATCGGACCCAGAACACAAGCTTGGGAAGCTCGGATTATACCATTTAACTATTACTGCATTAGTTAATTATATAAACAATCTATTTTTAAAATCTTATCATGAGAAACAAGTGGATAATGTTAATGGTTTTGCTGGTGTTTATTGCAGGCTGCGGAGGAGATAAAATGAATAATAATCCAAAAGTTAAGTTAGAAACAACACAGGGGGATATTGTGATTGAATTGTATGAGAAGGAAATGCCAATCACTGTAGGCAACTTCAAGAAGCTAGTTGAGGATGGATTTTACGATGGTGTAATCTTTCACAGGGTGATTGATGGCTTTATGATACAGGGAGGAGATCCAACAGGTGCTGGTATGGGCGGTCCCGGATATACAATAAAAGATGAATTTACTAATACTGATTTAGATAAAAATAACAGAGGAACAATTTCTATGGCTAATGCTGGACCGAATACAGGAGGAAGCCAGTTTTTCATTAATTTGGTTAATAATAACTACTTGGATGGAAGGCATCCTGTTTTTGGAAAAATTGTTGAAGGCATGGATGTAGCTGATAATATAACAAAAGTTGATAAGGATGCACAAGATAAACCATTGGAGGATGTTTTGATTGTTAAGGCTTATTTAATATGATAACTTTTGATGATTTCAAGAAAATTGAATTAAAGGTTGGAGAGATTCTTGAAGTAGAGGATATTCCTAATGCCGATAAATTGTATAAATTAAAAGTTGATACTGGTGAGGAAAGGGTATTGGTTGCAGGTGTGAAAAATAGTTATTCTAAGGAAGAATTAATTGGAAAGAAAATAATTGTTGTATGCAATCTTGAAGAGAAGGAGTTAAGAGGAGTTAAAAGCAGTGGAATGCTTTTGGCTGCTTCCGACAGTAAGAATGTTGTTTTACTAATACCCAAAGAAGACATATTTTGCGGTAGTGAGGTGATACTTGTTGAGAACTAATTTTTTTAAGGAAATAGAGGAAAAGATTTTATATGAGGATGAAG
>Ga0209541_10014605_pt1 | contig 11815 bp, 11 predicted proteins | sample RifCSPlowO2_01_FD_184027 | JGI IMG/M metagenome (GOLD analysis project Ga0209541, IMG submission 184027) | Groundwater microbial communities from Rifle, Colorado - Rifle CSP2_plank lowO2_0.1 (SPAdes) (version 2) | ecosystem: Environmental > Aquatic > Deep subsurface > Groundwater | place...
AAAGTCCCAATTTCAACTCCAACCACTAGCCCGACCCCGACAGCAAATGCGCTTGTCACAGGCACGGGAACGTCCGGCTACATAACCGGCGAGGCAACGGCGTCTGTTTCAGGAAACAGCAACCCCGTGCCGACCACAGTGGTCGTGTCACCGGCATCCGCGTCTGTTTATGTCAACGGGCAGCAGACGCTCACCGCAACTGTTTACGACCAGTTCGGCGCAGCGATGGGCACTTCAGTAACCTGGGGAGTGACCACGGTTACAACTCCAACAGCAACGGCTGCAACCGCAAACGCGCTTATCACGGGAGAAGCAACTTCAACTGCGCCAGCAACGGCATGCGGCACCATAGCAGCTGACCCGGCAGGCACAGTGAACTCTGCAGTATTCACAGCGCGCATCGCAGGCAAGTGCAGGGTGGTTGCAAAAGCCACAGTCCCCACCCCAACTCCGGCACCAACTCCGGCTGCAAATGCGCTTGTCACCGGAACATCAGGCACCGGCTACATTGAGGGCTCGGCAGACGTAACCGTGCTTGCCAGCCTCACTCCGGTCTCAACAACCGTGGTGGTCTCGCCCACGCCTGTCAGCGTCGTGATAAACGGAAGGCAGCAGTTCACCGCCAAGGTGTATGACCAGAACGGCGTGGAAATAGCCACTGGCCAGAAAGTGACCTGGAGCGTTTCATCTGCATCTGCAACCAAGACCGGCACAGTTGCAACCGCAAACGCAATACTCGGCAGCCTGGGAGCGCTCGCGCCAGCAACGGCATGCGGCACAGTTGACTCGGCCGGCATGTTCACAGCGCGCATCGCAGGCAGCTGCAGGGTTGTTGCAAAAGTCCCGGTTGCCTCGACAAAAGTGGCAACGTCCGGGCTGATAACGGCAAACGCGCTCATCGGCGGATCGGCGCTAGGCACCACCGGCTACATCGAGGGCTATGCGGACGTGAGAATCGTTGATGTGAGCACAGGCACGCCCACCTCGGTAGTGGTGGTGGCAGTGTCTCCGCCGTCGGTCGGCTCGGCATCCGACGCGGCATCTGACAGGGCGAACAACCGCCACAGGGTAACGAGAAATACGAAGCAGCAATTCATGGCATACGTTTACGACGAGTTCGGCAATGAAATGCCGGGCGTGCCGGTCCGATGGTCCGTCATAACCGAATCGCTCGGCGACGCCCCTACCACCCAGATAGGCACGATTGACTCAAACGGCATGTTCATCGGCAGGGTTTCCGGCCTGGGCAAGGTCATGGCAACAGTATTCGTCAGCGCCCCCACCCCGCTGCCGACTACGGCAAACGCCCTGATTTCGGCAACGACTGGCGGCGCAACAGCAATCCAGGGCACGCTTGACATCGAGGTGGTTTCCGACGTGCAGGTATCCTCCATGACATGCGCAATAATCACCCCCACCCCGTCAGCCGACACGCTCAGCGTCCGCGTGGGAACTGACACGCACCTTTCCGCCTCATGCATGACAAACGGCGGCGCAAGCGAAGTGGTCTGCCCGACCCTCAACTGGGGCAGCACCATAGGCACTGTCACCCAGGACAAGGTAATCGGCAGCGTGACATACCACTCTGGCGACCTCTCGGGCACAGGCTCGATTGCCGCCAAGGGAGTTGACCCCGACACAGGCGCGGCATTCAGCTGCTCCATCCCTGTGCAGGTTTCGGCAGGAATCCCGGTCAGCATTACAGTGGTGCCCCCGGCTGCAACAGTGCAGGTGGGCGGACAGCAGCAGTTCACCGCAATAGTGCGCGACGAGTTCGGCAACGAGCTTCCGAGCGACTTCGCAATCGCGTGGCAGCTGCAGACTCTTTCGCTTGGAACGGCCAGCACTGCGGCAAACAACCAGATAGGCTCCATTGACCAGACAGGATTGTTCACCGCAAGGATAACCGGGACAGGGCTGGCAATCGCCACCCTCGCAACCCCGACCCCGGGCGAAGCGGTGTCCGGCCAGGCAAAAATACAGGTGGTTGAGTCCATAACCAAGCAGACAATCTGCGTTCTTGACCCGCAGTCGCTTTCAATAGGCACCAACCAGAAGCAGATATTCAACGTTAACTGCATGAGCGCGGACGGCGCATCTGACATCGTCTGCCCAACAATGTCATGGAGCAGCACGATTGGCACAATAACGCCGTCGCCTGACTCTTCGGCACAGGCAGTCTTCTACTCCGGCGAAAAGACCGGGACAGGCACGGTGACCGCAACCGCAATAGCGCCTTCGGTAACCGAGTCGATAACCTGCAGCGCAAAGGTCGCGGTGGGCTCAGGCACGCAGGGAATGCCTGCGGGCGTGAACATCGTCCCGGCCTCAGCATCGCTAACAGTCGGCCAATCCCAGAAATTCGTGGCAGAAGTTTATGACGACGCAGGCAACCTGCTTGATCCCAACGCACAGGATGTCTGGTACCTCCAGTGGACCGCAGACAGCAGCATCGGCAAGGTGGACGACGCCGGATTCTTCACGGCAACCGCGGCTGGCACAGGAAAGGTCAGGGTCGACGTAATCGGGCCCTGGATGTCCCCGCAGGCGCTGTTTGCAGAAGCCAAGGTGAGCGTTTCATCCACGCAGACCGGGGTCTACTGCAGGCTCAAGCCATCAGAGCTTACAATAGCGGCAAACGCAGACCCGGTGCCGTTCGAGGTTCGCTGCTACGACCCGAACACTCCGGCAGCAAGCCCAATCGATCCCGAAGTCATGTGCCCGGAGATGAGCTGGTCTGCAACAATCGGCAGCATCTCACCAAACGTGCCAAGCATATCGGTAATCCAGACCGCGGCGTTCACGCCGGGAAGCGTGGCAGGCACAGGAACGGTAACGGCATCGGGCTTCAACCCCGACGCCGCGACCACGGCAGTGGCGCTTGCGCTCTTCTCGTGCAGCTCTCCTGTGACTGTGACCGGCGGGCAGATATACAGCATGCAGCTACAGCCTTCGTCCGCCTCGCTTTTCATTGGCGACACGCAGGACTTTGCTGCAATCGGCTACGATGCTGCCGGCAACTCGCTTGGCGAGGTTCCGAACACACAGCTTGCCTGGACTGCATCCGCAGGCATAGGCACGATTGACAGCGCAGGATTGTTCACCGCCTCTTCAGTCGGGAGCGGCACTGTGAAAGCGCAGTACATTGCCAGCACTGTCACGCAGGTGATAGAGGCAACCGCGCCTGTATCAGTCTCCTCATCCGGAGGCGGAGGCGGCGGCACCGGCGGCGCAGGAAGCAGCGGCTCAAACTCGGGCGGAGGCTCGTTTGCCACGGCATCCACGCTCAGCTACACGTGCGCTGCAGAGCCGGGTTCGCTGGCAGTGAGGATACTCAAGCCTGGCGCAACCATGCTGGCTGAAATCTGGACAGTGGGCTCGATACCGGCGCAGAAGGTGTTCTCGCAGACCTCAAGCTCCGACGGCACCTATTCCTTCACAGTGCCGAAATCCGGAGACTACGAAATCAGGATAACCGCTGACGGCAACCAGCGCTCTGTGAGCTTCAGCATGCCTGAATGCACGCCAGCCACCAGGGAAGAGCCGAAGGAGATAACAATCGAGGTCAAGGAGCCTGAAGTGCCAAATGTGCCTGAGCAGCCCAAGGCGCCTGCGAAGACGACCGTGACCGCAGTGGCGCCTGCACAGGGCATACCCGCATGGGCATTGCTGCTTGGCGCAGTGCTCCTGCTGGCAGCCGCGTACTTCCTGGTATTCGGGAAGAGGAAGGCTCCGGTGTAAGTTTTTTTCTTTTTTAGTTTTTTTCTGAAAGCAGGAGCGGAAGCTTTCCTGTTTTTTGTTTTTGATTTTCTGACTTAAAGAGCCCGCGCTAGAGGAACGCATTATCTTCCGGGCTTCTCTTTCATTCACTTAGAATAAGAGTGTATTTCCTCAGGCTTGAAGAACCTCTTTATCTCCCTTTCCGCAGTCTCGCGCGAGTCGGATGCGTGAATTATGTTTTCCTGCGTGGAGGCGGCAAGGTCGGCGCGGATTGTCCCCTTCTCCGCCTTAGCAGGGTCGGTTGCGCCGCACATTTTCCTCACTTCCTCAACAGCATTCTCCCTTTCCAGTATGGCTATGATTGCCGGCGTTGAGGACATGAATTCAAGGATGGAGGGGAAGAACGGCTTTTCCTTGAGGTGCGCATAGTGCTCCTCAAGAAGCGAGTGCGACAGCTTCAGCATCTTCATCGCAGAAATGGTGAAGCCCTCCTTCTCAAAGCGGGAAAGCACTTCGCCGCACAGTCCCCTCCTGATGCAGTCCGGCTTAAGGATAATGAGCGTGCGTTCCATGGAATTTCCTCCGAATTTTGAGGAGCATCGCGATTCTTCTTTCCGGCTTCTTGCGTGCCAGCCGTCCTTTACTTCCTCGCCTCGGGCTTTTTCGCGGCTTCTTTCTCTTTGAGCTTGGCTTCAACGTCCTTGGCAAAGGCAGATTCCTTCTTCTCCTCGGCTTTCTTCTCGGTCGAGAGGATGAGCCCCTTGTTGGTCCATCCCATCAGCCTGCCCTCGCGCTTGAGCTCAACCGCGTTCGTCTTGCACTTGCGCGAGCAGAAAGCCAGCTGCGTGCCGTCGCGCAGCACGAATATTTCGCCCGTCCCTTTCGGAATTGCGTTGTTGCAGAAAGAACAGAATGCCATCAAACCACTCTATTACTTTACCTTGATTTCCTTCGCCTCGCGTTCGGTCTCCAAAAGCATCATGATGTCTCCCTTTTTCACCGGACCCTTGGCGTTCCTGCGGATGACCCGGCCCTTGTCCTTGCCGTCGAGCACCTTGCACATTATCTGGTAAATCTCGCCGTGGATGCCGGTCTTGACGACCACTTCCACCACTTCGACAGGTATAGCCTCTTGCCCAGCCATGAAAATTTCCTCCGGAAATTTTCAGACATGGGGCCGCAGCCCCATGCTGATCAGAATCAACCTTACTCCTTCTTCTCCTCAGCCTTCGGGGCCTTCTCCTTCTTGGGAGCGCGCGGCTTTTTCTCCTTCTTTGGCTTTTCCTCTGCCTTTTCGGAAGGAGCCCCGTGTTTCTTCTCCTCGGACGGAGCCTCTTTCTTCTCCTCCTTCTTCGGAGCGACCTTGCCGACCTTCTCGGCAATGGACCTCACAAGCTCGGCTGCATTGCCCGGCTTTTCAATCGCCATTGCCGCACAGGGGACGCCCAGCCCGCCTGCCGCGCCCAATTCCTTCTTCGTAGCAACATAGCAGTAGGGAACGTTCTTCTCAGCGCAAATCATGGGGAGGTGCATGACCACTTCCTCAGGGTCCACGTCCTCTGCAATGACCACGAGCGCTGCCACGCCGGACTCGATTGCCTTCGTGGTCTCGTTTGAGCCCTTGCGTATCTTGCCCGTGTCGGCAGCGACGGTTATCGCCTCAAGCGCCTTTGCCTGCACGTCCTTTGGCGTTTCGAATTTCACGTATGACTTTGCCATGTTTCCACCTCATTCCCGTCTTAGGGGAATTCACAGGCTCCTCTGTTGACAGAAAGAGCAGACGAGATTAGTGGCAACTCATTTAAAAAACTAGCGTTCTTCGCCGCTTTCCTTCTCCTATCAGCCCTACCTGGACAGCAACTTTTTATTGTTTGTCTGAATCATCGTTTTCAATGGATGAAAGACTGAAAAATCAAACCTTGGCTTCGCGGTTAGTCATCCCTCGTGCGATTTCGGTTTTTGTTCATCCAATGAGCGCTTTGGAGTCAAGCAAAGCCAACGCCTCTTTATGGAGAAGTTTCTTGCCATTGCTCATCTTATGTTCACTGGTGCTTCTTGTCGCAATAGCTGATGTTTTTGTGAAAGGCCAGTCAAACGAATATGGAGGACTAGGCTATATTGCGCACAGGTGGCAGGAACATGACCTAATGGGAATTTTGTTTTTTTATGTAGTAGTTACCTTACTGGCTCCCATGATCAGCGGTTCATTGTCTTACTCATCAGCTAAATTCTTGGGGGGCAGAGGGGATTTTCTCCGGCACTTATATCAGTTTTCCATGGTCTTTTCCGGGTATTTGGTGTTTGCACTGCCAATTTTCTTTCTTATGCTCCTATTCGTCCAAAGCGGGGGAGGATCAAATGTTTATCTGCTCTTTGGGGGTCTTTTGCTTCTATTCATATACGCACTGCATAGTCTGTATCTTGTCACCAGGAATCTCCATGGGATTTCAACTGGTCGATCCCTTTTGGTTGTATTTACGTGGATGCTCGTACAAGCAATATCCCTTATTTCTGCAGCAATAATCGCAATCATAGCCTCTCTTGCCGGTGTCAACTGGGGGCGCGGGCCGGGCATAGGCTAGTTCTTTGCCCCTGAAATTTTTAGAATCGCTTCTAGTAGCACAGGCAGTTCGGTGAACCCGTCGCCAGAGGAGAAATGCCCGTGCTCGTGCATGACAATCATTTCGGCGCCGAGTTTCTTCTTGAATTCCTCGCCATGAGAAAGAGGGATGTAATAGTCGTTGTCCGAGTTTATGGTGATGAATTTTCCGCAGTGCGGCTTTATTTCCGCCCATTTGTACGACTTCTGCGGGAAGAAATTCTTTATTTCCAGGATATCGGTGTCCATTGCCAGCCCTGCGACGAGGACAGCGCCGCCTATCCTCTCGCCCTTTTTCAGCGTTTCCAGGTACCTGAGGGCGCACACCACTCCGAGCGAGTGCCCTACTAGATAAGTATCTTCATCAGGCTTTCCAACAAGCGAAGCAAGAGTGCCAACCCATTCATCCATTTTCGGGAATTCCGGATTGGGCATCTGCGGCATTATTACCTGGAATCCCCGCGCTTCCAATTCCTCTTTCAGCCAAGGCTTCCAGCCCCCGCCAGGGGAGCCGCCCCAGCCGTGTATCACGAACACCCGCTTTTTCATGACAATCGAACCGCAGGATAATTTTTAACAATAGCAGGATTCTTCCGGCTTGTAGGACGCCAGCCCAATCTCGATTTTTAGTTTTAGGACCGTGCGCCCGTCCTTTTTCTCCTCGTACTTCGCCTCTTTCCCGCTTGCTTCAAAAACTAGCCTTGTATCATCAGCGTCTTTCGGATGCTCCCAGAAATATCGGTTCAGGTCTGAAAGGAGGCGCCTCTTTACCGCGCCGTTCAAATCGTCGGATTTCTTTCCCGTTAAAGTAAGGACTGCCTCTCTCTTGTCAAGGTCGCCAGTGAGGAAATCAGCAGGGGACGCCTTCAGCGAGTAGCGTTTCCTGTAATCTGCAAGCGGATCCATTCCCATTCCATTACCCCAAAAAGTTCCTCTTCCAGGCGGTCTTCATTATCGCATCGGTGAGCGTTGCGCGGTTGTCGGACATTGCGATTTCCAGCACTTCCTCGGCTGCGGATGCATACTCCTCGTCCAGACTGCAGTCGAATTTGTCGAGGAGCTTGAGGACGCCATCCCCAACATTGTCCGGCAGCCGCCCGATGTTCTTTTTGCTTACGTATCTTGTCGAGTCCTTCACGTCCTCATCGAAATTGGCGTACATGCCGCGCACGGAGTCCATTTCCTTCTCGCTCAGTGCGGACAGCCCCAGAAGCTCAGGCGGCAAGCCTATTGAATAAAGCGCGGAGCAGAACGGAATGGCGCGCGGCAAGCTCATCCCCTGCACTGAGCGCGAGTAGCCGAACAGCCCGATGTGGAGTTTCCTCGCCCTGCGCGAAGGGTTGTAGCGGGACAGGGTGGCAATGAGCTGGGAAAGCGCAGTCACTTCCTTCTGGTATTGCTGCGCGACCTTGTCCACAATCCTGTTTGCCGCTCCCTCGTCAACATGCAGCGGCTTTCCCCTCTTCGTTTCGTTTATCTCCTGAACTCCGCGCCTCACTACCGACTCGGGATAATCGTACTTGAACGAGGACTGCAGCGTGAAAGTCTGCACAGAAGGGTACTCTTTCAGGCAGTTGCCGGCATTCGTCGGCTTGAGGTTTCCGCGGAAGGGCGCAGAGCCAACGCCGATGATCGGCAGTATTTCCACGCTCGTTTTCTCCTCAAGCGCGTGCAGCTTCTGCAGGCACAATTTGTTGAGGAGCACTGCTGAAAGCGAGCCGTAATTGAGAGCAGGGTCGCTCCTTGCAAGGAAAACCCGCTGGTAATCGAACTTCTTTCCATCAATAAAGCCGCCAACAATGGAGTCTGCAGAGGAGAGCGACTTGCGGTCCTCCACCAGAGGAATCATCCTTATCTCCTCTGGCCCGAACTCCCCCACCCACTCGCTCACAGTCATGTCATGTATCTTCGTGCCCTTCTTTCCAACGACTATTTTCCTGTAGTAGTCATGTATCCTCTCAAGCTCGGCGCTGCTGGTGCACATTGGAAGAATGACTTCCCAGATGGGCGCTCCTCCGTTCCCCGATGCAGCAGCAATATCATAATTCCTTGGGATGGACTCCAGCGTTTCAAGAAGTATCTTTCCCTGCGTTTTCTCGACATTGGGATTCGGCACGCGAAGAGTGAGGTAAACGTCCTTGCCAAGCTTGTTTTCCGCAAAGAATTTCGGATAGCGCGACAATAGTTTCTCCACTACGTGGTTGTCCACTTCCTTGCCTTCACAGTCCCACATCTGCTCCTGGATGCCAAGGTGCGAGAAAACGTAATACGTCTCCTTAATCTCAGTCTCGCCCGCAAGGATTTCACTGTCGGAAAAAAATGGCGAGTTCACATTGTCCGGGTGCTGCGTGCTCATGCAGCGTGAAACGTTGGGCATAATGCATCTCCGTCTTTGTTTGCGGGAAAAGGAATAAGAAGGCGGCTACCCTGGGAGTGTGTTTTGAATGCAAAGATTTATGCTCGTTTCTACTTATAATATAACATACGAAAAGGTGGCCAGCATGGAGTTGCGCAAACTGCTAAATCCGACTTACGGAATGCCGCCAGAACACAAAGACCTGATTCGGCAGATGAAACTGTACGCAGGCGGCAAGCGCAAAGCGGTAAAACTGGTGGAAAAGGTGCTTGAGATACGCAAAAACGGCTATAACAGGGGGCAGTCGCACTCATCATAAAGGAAGTCTCCAAGAAAAACGCCTATCGGCCAAATCCAGTCGAGCGATTTTTCCAAATGAAGCACGAAGATATGGTTTCCAGCCTGGAAAAATATCTTCTTGAGGTAAAGCCGGTTTCAGAAGAGGCTCTGAAATGAAGGTTTACCTATAGGCAGCGTCGTGCTTTTTCGCCTGCTGGGGATGCCCGGGTGGCTCCTCCTCCTTTTTCATGCCAGCCAAATACTTTCTCTCCAGTTCCAGAATGCCCAGCCGCAGCGCTTCCGTCTTGGTGGCAGCCACTCCCTTCTCTATAAGCTTTTCTATCACTTCGGCAATATGCCCCTCGAACTTTACTGTCAAATTCATAAAAACACCATGAAAAGTATGATAGAAAAGATATAAAAAGGGCAAGGATGACTCATAAAAGACCGGCACCCTGAAAGGCAGCATTTTGACCCCCGCACTTCCACTAATCGCCGCTTTAAGAAACGTTTAAAAGCACTTCTAAGCAGAAAAACCCACGCAAAGGGGTGGAAAGATGACAGTACACAAAGATCCTACAAATAAAGGCAAAGAGCTGACATCGACCGGCTCTAATCAAAAAAAACTATTCAGTGGGGCTTTCGGTTCGCCCGCTGACACAAGAAAAATGCTGCAGGATGCGGCCTTGCTCCTTCCCTGCGAGAAAAATTATTCAGAACGTCGGTTAGTCATCGCTAAAAGCCAATTAAGTGAGGGCTATCTGGAAGATTCTATCGTGACCCTGAAGGGCATTGATTATGGAACAGTGAAATCAAACGTGAATATCTTCTTTGCGGATCTGCTCAACGAATGCGTTCAAAGAAATGAATTGGCACTTGCACTGGCTGCAATCGTGGCGTTGCGCCCTCAGGCAGAAGACACCACGCGCATCCTGCAGGAAATACAAACTTCATTTTCCGTGAGCCAGGGGCATTTTGACAAGGCACTGGTGGAAGCCATCAAGAAAAATGATAAGACTTGGAATGGGTCTGCAGATTACCTCCTTGGTAAAAAGAGCTTCGAGTCAGCTTTAGAGCTGGTGCTGAATTCAGGAGATCATAATGCATTGCAAAGCTTGGCCGATAGGATGATTGATGCAGATCCAGAATACGCAGCAAGGATTGCTGAGAATATTAAGGTCGGAGATAAAACGTTTTATAAGGACTATTACGAAGCCGTGGATGGGGAGGGATACAATCTGATAAAATTCCATTTCTACAACCGGCTTGCGGAAAACTCCCTCAAGAACGGCAATACAGCGACTTTTGTAGAATATGCAGAAAAGGCAAACCGCTGGTCGCCACCCGTAGTCGGCATCCAAGGCGTGGAAGGCAAGACCCTCTATAATCTGGCACGGTGCGCCCAGGCTTTGATGGCTGAGCACCCTGGCGAAGCTCTCGAGCTTCTGCTTAGTAAGGCAGGCGGCTCCAAGGGTAACACATTTATACGGGGCGATTGGTGGACTAAAACAAATGAAAACGGATATGCGGTTCCAGATTTTAGTTATTGTTGGAATAATGGCAAAAAGAAGGGCACAAGCGCTGACATGGGCAGGGTAAGGGTGCCCGGATCACAATATCGGGAGTTGCTTGAGGGCATATGCGCCGCCGCACTAAAAAAGGATGACATCAATGTCGCTCAAAAGGCCGTCGAGGCGTTAAAGGTGGGCGGGTTTGGCGACTATAGCCAGTCCAGCTTTCCACAGTATTACAGTTGTGGCAGTCCAGCATATGACCACCCACATTATTATGACGCTTTTACACTTGCAGAGATGAAGCTGGCGATTGTTGACCATCTGCTTCGTAAAGAGCAGCCAAAAGAAGCTATAGCACTTTATGATAGCATTGATTTCAGCTTTGATTCCGGGCAAGGCTGGTTTTGGAAGACGTCTCCGTCAAATATCAAGAAAGCTGTCGATACTGCGCGGTCTTCGGTATTGATGGAAAGTTATCAGGTTTTAAGCGCTTAGGAAAACTGAGTTTCCAATCACGGGGCGCTAGCTTTCGCCGGATTCCAGAAACCTTTATAAACAGAACTCCACTTATAACAAGCCGCACAGGCCATGTCCGTTTGCAGGCGGACGCCGGGCAGAGACCGGGGCAAGTCGAGAAGAAAGGTCATTCGCCTTCGTCGGGGGCGACATCAGCAAGGCGCGCTGCGCATTTGCGATGAATGCACCAAAAACGTTCAACCTCTAATACCTTCCACCGCATTTGCGGCATGAAGGAAGACCCTTTGGGTCGCTATTTTCTCTGTCGGGGTTGGAAGCGAAAAATTACAAATTTCACAAAATTTCATGGTCATAGATTCCTATGGCGCGTGTTCCCTCTTTGAGGGGAGCGCGGCTGCGCTGTTGATGCGGTGCGGCCAACTTGTGCACGAGTGTTGAAGAAGCGGGATTCTCACATGAACGCTTCGGAGTTTGTGCAGATTTCACGAGTACGAAGAGAGCGACTGATACTCACAATCTCCGGCGCGCAAGCGCTGGAGAGACGGTGCAACGGAAGTTGCACCGGATAATGAGTTCCGTTCTCCGTTTGCCCAAAGCGGACGGAGAACAAATAGCATATGCATGTTACGCCAGTCAGTGGATGGCTTGGCTCGAGTAGTCAGGGCCCCGCGGCAAGCTGCGAAAAGCTCAGGGTAGGCGCAGGCATCCTGTGATCCTGAGATAGGGCTGTGTGCCGAAAGGCACAAATACCCCGAGAATTAAAACATTCTAGTAACGGGAGGAAAAGAAACCAATTGGGATTCGGCAAGTAAGGGTGACTGAAAGCCGAATAGCGCGCACCGAATGCAGTGTGGCAACATACTGTAGATG
>Ga0209541_10014607_pt1 | contig 11814 bp, 12 predicted proteins | sample RifCSPlowO2_01_FD_184027 | JGI IMG/M metagenome (GOLD analysis project Ga0209541, IMG submission 184027) | Groundwater microbial communities from Rifle, Colorado - Rifle CSP2_plank lowO2_0.1 (SPAdes) (version 2) | ecosystem: Environmental > Aquatic > Deep subsurface > Groundwater | place...
GCTCTGCATAGCAAGAAGGTAGTTATTCTTTAAATTTTCAGTAAGAGTTTTAAATTTCGATAATCTTAATTTTTGGGGAAAGCGGTAAAATTCAACAATTTCTTTGGCTTTCCTAAAGCTGATTCTTGAAGAAAAAATATTTTCCTTGGCAATTGAACGATTAAACACATGGTAAATTTCATTAGTAGCTAAAATCAAATTTCTTTTAGGCACATATCTATCTTAAACCAATAATCCCTTAGGTGTCAATAGAAAACCACCCCTGGGGTGTCTAAGGAAGTTCTGAATAAAAATTGAAGACGTTGAATAACGAGAGGTTAAAAAGATTTAGGGGTAAATGAGGTTAATTCCGGCCTTATCGCCGTCTTCAGGTGTTATCTTTTTAATCTCGGCCTTTGATCCATAGCCGTACATTGTATTATCGACATAAGAAGCTGTATATTGGTCATTAAGACCAAACCAATGTCCAAGTTCATGTACTAAGATATCCTCCGCATTATATGAATCCGTGGTGCAGGCAAGACTCCATGGGAATCTTTTATTCATTACTGTGTCAACATCAGCCACCTCATATGTTGCTGTGTAATACCAAACATAAGTTACACCGAGTGCGTTCCCTTGTGTTTTCCCCCATGTAATAATGTTCTCAAAATCAAGGGCGTTTCTCGTCTTAAGTGTTGTTCCGTCGGGAACTAAATTTGGCTTTGAAGAAGAAGTAATAGCGTTTACCCAAGTGTTGAAACTATTCGAAACAATTGTTGCAAGACCCGAGACAGATGAGGGGGAACTTGCGGTATTTACTTTATACCTCCATGTACCATTTGGAAGTTTCCAGCCGGTAGCTCCTACTACTGCACTTGAATTCGGATTCTCGCAAACAGCCGAGGAAGTAGTAATGGGTTTGGCTTTCGGTTCGTGAACAAACACGCGAACCCTAATATCTGGGCGGTTTGGAACAGCAAAATCACCGTTTCTTTCGGGAATTTCAAGTGTATTTTGAGCAGAAACCGTTAATGCTAAAACAAAAAATAAAATAAGTAATAAAAGAATTCCCAAAATCCTTCTCATAATAATATGATACTACTATCTTGGGACAGTTGTCAACCCCGATTTAATCGGAGTCAAGCTCAAAAACAAAATTCATCGTCTTCCATAAATGTCTGAGGTTTATCCTGAGGGGCTCCGCCCGAAGGGCAGAAATATTACATGATTATAGCACTAGAAAAACTTTATAACAATAGCTCTTTTATAACCCTTAGGTATCAATAGAAAACCACCCCTGGGGTGTCTACGAGGGGCGTCTATGATGTTTCTTTTAATATAAGTCTGTCGGATGGTTTTCATTCTTTTTCTGTATATTAGAAAAATCCCATAAATATAAGACGAAAATAAGATTGACATTTTTTTATCTATTTACTATATAGTTTGTCTATCTTGACAACCTATCATAGATTTTGTTTATAATATTTTCAACTTTGTCGACTGCCCACGACGAAATCTCTGTGTTCTGCCCACTCAGAGAAGATTTATTAATATGAAGAACCTGCCCATTTTATTAACTATTATTTATAAATCTTTATAACCAGCGACATTTGCTGGTTTTTTTAAAAGAAAAGTGTTTCTGACCGCAAACGGAGGAAATATGAAGTTGTTCAAATTAATAAAAATTAAAGAAAATTTAAAACCAGCGCAGTATTAAAATAGGCTGGTTTTTTGTAGGAAAGGAGGCTTGCCATTCCGAAGCCCGAAAGTGATTCGGGCAATTATGGCAAGAGTTGGCGATATGATGCCTCGAGTCGCTGATTTAAAAACTTGAGGGCGAAGGGTGGTGAAAAAAATGATAAATAAAAAAATTGCTTTAAGTTTACTTTCCATAGCCTCAGCGCTAGTAATCGTCGGCGGCGCAACCTTCGCATTCTTTAGTGCAAATGCAACCAGCAGCGATAATACTTTTGCATCTGGAACGCTAAATTTATTTTTAGATGATGCGAATGAATCAGCTGCAGATAATTCTGTAACTACCTCTATTTCCGCAAGTGATTTTGCTCCGGGAGCAAGTACAAGTGGTTTTATATCACTTCATAACCCGGGAACACTTCCAATTGCTGAGGTAGAAATGACAATGGATACTGCGGAAACTGCTAATCCAGGTGCGGACAGCGATATGAGAGACGTATTAAATCTAACGGTATTACTTGATGATACAACTCCAGATTCTGTGTGTTCAGGTGGAACAGATCTAACATCAACAATAGACACTCAAGTTGGTAATGGTTTTGGACCACTTACTCTAGCTGAATTTGACGATACGTCAGATGAATTTGACGCATTCCTAACAGGTACCGGACTTGCATCTGGTGCTACAAGAAATGTTTGCTTTACGGTGGCATTTGATTCTGGTGCAGGAAATATCTATCAAGGCGATGCGGTAAATACAACAATTACATTTACTGCGAATCAAGATTCAAGTCAGTAGGTTTTTTAGCTGGTAGTAGAACACTGTCTATTCTACTACCAGCTAGGGTTGAAATTATTTTATAAGTTTTTAGTAAATTATGAAAATAATTAAGAAAATTATTCATGTAGTACTTACTATTGCAATCTTTGTATTGCTTCCGGCAGTTATCTTTACACTTGTCACTTCAAAGACAAATATAATCGCAGGAATTCAGTCTTTTGTGGTTCTTTCAGGGAGCATGCAACCGACGATTCCTGTTGGAAGCATTATTTATACACAAAAAGAGTCATGGTATCCGGAAGGATCAGTCATATCGTTTAAAAGCGGTGATGCAACTGTTACCCACCGTGTAGTTAAAGTAATAAATCGCGCAAACACTCTGTATTATCAGACAAAAGGCGATGCCAATAGCACTGTTGATGGAAAAGAAATAATAACAAGTGACATTTTTGGTAAACAAGTATTTTCCTTACCATACGTAGGGCGTTTAATCATTTTCCTCAAAACTCCGCAGGGATTTTTTCCGCTAATAATTTTCCCGATAACTGTATTTATAATTCTTGAACTTTGGAATCTAAAAAAAGAGATAGAAAAAGAAATCGAAAAGAAATTTAAGATGAAAATGAATCAGGAATCAGCTAGCCTGCCGGCAAGCGGGGAATTTTAAAAATCTATGGCTACACCCCAAGGGTGTATATATAAACATAATGAAAAATAAAATAATATTTTTAATGTTTTTAGCAATAATCGTCTTGGGTTTTATGTCCTACAAAACGACTTTGGCACTTTTTAGCGATACTGCTCAATCAACCAACAACACCTTCACCGCTTCGGAAGTCTTCCCTACGCCGACCCCTATACCAGTTAATGCTGGGGATGTCGTTATTAATGAAATTAATTGGGTTGGAAGTACTGCTCCAGGTGGTGGGAATGACGAATGGGTTGAGTTGTTAAACACAACTTCAAACCCTATCAATATTAACGGATGGGTAATCGAAAATCTAGGTACAGGAAGTGGTCCAGGAGCAAATATTACAATAGCTACCACGAGCGCGACTATTCCCGGAAATGGATTCTACTTAATTTCCGCTAAAAACAAAGAGGATTCGAGAATTAATGTCGATCCTGACTTGACAGTAGGCTCCATAAGCTTAAATAATGATGGCGAGCAATTAATATTAAAAACAAGCGCAACTGGAACAATCATTGATACTGCTAATGGAACTGGATCATGGTTTGAAGGCGTGACCTCCAATCCCAAAAAATCCATGGAACGTAAGTCACCTCCTGGCGATGGTACGCAAGCTGCGAATTGGCAAGATGCAACAACACATACAAATATGGATGGGAGTACGTCATCAGACGAATTCGGTACACCGAAAGCAGCAAACGAACTATGAAAAAACGGATTTTAATTTTATTATCTTTAATTACAATCGGAGCTTTGCTCATACAAAGTAACGGTTTGGGGTTGTTTGATAAAAAAACAGCTTATGCAATCGGAGATTTGACTGTTCTTTGGGATTCCACTCCCCTTTTTAACTACAGTAATATTGCTCCTGGTTTTAACGTCACAAAAAATGTAAATGTTGCAAATGGTGCTCCAACGCCCCGACCAGTTGGGGCAAGAGGAATCCTAACTTCAGACTCTGGGAATCTTAGATCGGTAATGCAGATTGAAATTAAAGAAGGAGTAAATATTCTTTATTCAAATACGCTTGAAAACTTTTTTACGGATTCAGCAGATCCCAACGGAGTACTTCTATCAACATTAAATAACGGCGCAAATACAGACTATTCTTTTAAAACCACCTTTGATGAATCCGCAGGAAACAATTTTCAAAATCAAACAATTATTTTTGATCTACAGATAGGTATTTCTGTTGATCTTCCCTCATCTTGCGACAACATAACTTTCAACGGAAATATTATGTTTGGAACAGCAGGCGCTGATGCTTTAACAGGAGGCTCAAAGAACGATTTGATTATTGGATTTGAGGGGAACGATGTTTTAAGCGGAGGCGGGGGGAATGATTGTCTTGTTGGAGGTTCAGGCCAGGATATTCTAAACGGTGGATCAGGAAATGATATTCATGATGGAGGGCATCAAAACGACATTATAAATGGCGGGTCGGGTAATGACCGGATAGACGGAGGTTTGGGGAACGATCAGATAGATTCCGGTTCTGATAATGACACAGTTTTGGGAAATGACGGTAATGACAATATAAATGGAGGATCAGGCAATGATAATCTGACCGGAGGGCTCGGTACAGATAGGATAAGAGGTGGTTCGGGAACGGATACTTGCGATGGAGAAACTGAATTTACTTGTGAATTATAAGAAATGACCCACCCCGCCAAGCAAGACAACTTGCTGGCATTGCGGGCAAGGAGGGAGGTGAATAAAATGACAATTAAACAAAGAATTGCAGGCGCTTTGGTAGCAGGCTCATTCATTGCCGCTTCATTGCTGCCTGCGGCTGCTTTTGCAGACCAAACCTGCACAATCTCAGGAAACGGTAGGGATTCAAGGAATAGGTGCAGGATAAGAGTTGAAAGAAGACTAACTGTTGACCAAAGAAATACGGCAACAGTAAGAAACATAGTTGTGGTTGTTCAAAATACAGGTTTAAATAGCGCGAGCAACAATACAACAAACGGCGGCGACGTTAGTGTTGATACGGGAAATACAACTTCTACGATCAACATAACTGTGTCTGGAAATACCAATACAGCGGTTCCGCCTGATCCAGGCCCATAAGACAGGATTTAAAGCTGTTCTAAAAAAGCTCTGCAGAGATGCGGGGCTTTTTATTGGTTGATGAAATTAGATTGGATCTGCAAAAACAAGAAGCCGTTTTAGAGAAGTCCCGATCGGAACGCAAGTTTGAAGAATAAGTTGATCTTTTTGAGTATTGAGAAGATAATTGACTTCGTTGGGCCATACTGTCTTTTTATCGCTTACTTTGTATTTATATGTTTTCCCGTTTCTAAAAATGTTAATCGAATCTCCCCTTTTAAGCTCCGGTAATCTAAAAAAAGCTATGTTGTATCGTGTAATTCTCCAAGGCGTATCCGAAGAATGGGCAAAAAGAAATGTAGTTCCTTTTTCTTCGGGAAGAGAAGTATTTTTTGCGTGAGCTATTCCATTTTCTAGAGATTTCCTATATTCAGTTTCGTTAAACGGATCTACATTTGGAATAATTTGCGATGCAACATTTATTTTGGGAATTTCTATATAAAGCGACTTAGTTAAAACTTGCCTATCGATCTTGGGAGGAAAAAGATATAAAGATATAATCGGATAATAAATAAAAACTAGCAATAAAAGAGAAAACGCCATTAAGGCGTTTCCGATTAAGTGTCTGAGTCTTTTAGACTGCATATGCTAAGGGAGGGGAGGGATCGGAACCAAAGCGCAAAAACCCACCCGTCAAGAACATTGTAATGGCAAGAATTGTCATTAGCAATATCCAGTAAGCTCCGGTTGCGGGCAGGATGTTGCCGATTGCAGCTCCCAATACTTGTCCCGGTCCACCAACCGAAGACCCACTTCCGCCTGAAGAACTGCCGCTTGAAGGTGGAAGTGCTCCCACTGGATCTTCTATTGGCTGTGGGTTTCCTCCGCCAGGAGGCGGAATAATATTAGGACAACATTGCTGTTTGAAAAATGAGCTATTAATATTTTCGTTTCCAATTGTAATAACACTTATAATATCTCCTGTTGCAATTAATACTGCCCCATTGTTGTTATTGGCAGTATTAATTCCCGTATTCAAATTTTGTAATACATTGTTTTCTATGTCTGCGAAATTATTGCTTATGTAATTTAGACTATTGCTAAACAACATAACTATACTATCTATTGATCCGCTCCCATTATTATTAATTGAAATTGATATTGAATTGTTATTACTTCCCTGTGGATCGGAATTTAAATTAATATTTTTATTTAAAATAGAAATTAAAGATGTAATGTTTCCGGTTTGAATCGCTACATCACCGTTATTATTGTTTGCCTGATTATTTCCCGTATTTGAATTGGTTGTTGAATTATTGGTAATTTGCGCTGAGTTTGCCTGGGATATATTTGTTGTGTTTGCAAACGTTAAGTTAAGATTATTTATAGAATCAGATCCATTTCCATCGATTGCAGCAGTTGTATTTCCACTGCAACCACATCCTTGATTTTCTGCAAAATTTGTATTTATGTTTTCATTAGAGACCGTTGAGGAACTTTCTATATTTCCTGTCGTTATGTTTGCATCTGCGTTGTTTGAGGATACGGAATTATCTCCCGTATTTGCGCTTGTATCTACATTATTTTGTATATCAGCATTATTTGTCTGCTCAACAGTTGAGCTTGAGCTATTGGCAATCTGGACATCATTACTAGACCCGCTGCCATTATTCGAAACAGTAATCTCCTCAGCAAAAACATTGGAAACTGCAAATAGCCCCACTACCAAAAAGGTCAATGACGTAAATATTTTCTTTATCATCTGATAATCCTTCCTAAAAACAAAGATGCTTTTCTTCTTAAGATAAATCCAACTCCTAAAATTGGCACTAGCAAAATTACCCATGCTAGATTTATATTTACCTTATCGGTTTTATTGTCTTTGACGATGTTATTAACTCCAAGTATTTGAGTGTCATCAGAGTTTTGTAAGCTTTCGGTAGAAATTGCAAGAATATTTCTGCCTATCGTTAATCCGGCAATTACTCCGCCTGCAAATGGTATGGAGTTGCTTGATGGATTAGACCCGTTAGGATTAGGATTGCCGCCATTTTGCGAAGAGTTACTTGATTGACTATTGCTTGAGCCTGGCACACTTGCTACTTGCTCTCCTCCGATTCCCGCATTATTATTTTCCTTGTGAGTTCCCGGTGTTACAAAATCTCCAAACCAATTCCCAAACACATTTACAAATGTGACCAAAAGCTTTCCTCCGACAATGTTATTGTTTACAAAATTTACCAAATTGGCAATTACTTTCGAATCTCCTGTGGTAATGTAATTATCTCCTCCTGTATTGTCGTTTGCTAAGTTTTTTCCAGTGTTTGCAGAAAGATAAATATTGTTGTTTACCTCCGCATTGTTTGTCTGATTGGTTGTATTGTTTGTATTGGAATTTACGCTTGCATAATTTACTGATCCTGCTCCATTACCGTTATTTATTGCTGTTATCTGTCCATTCTCATCAACCGCGAATTCTGTTCCTGAAGAACCTGCAAATACCGCTCCCTGCGGCGCTCCCACAATTTGTCCAATCCATTGTCCTGCTCTATTTATTATTACTAACCACCAGTTTCCGCCTATAATGTTAGTATTTGCAATATTTAAAACTTGTGCTGTGACATCAGCATTTCCTGTTGTTATATAAACATCACCGCCTGTGTTACCCGATGCTGAATTGCCACCAGTATTTGCGTCAAGAATTAAATTATTATCAATATCAGCTACATTTACTTGAGTAATAGTATCGATAATTGCCTGATCCGATGAAGCATTATTGTCTGAATTTGAGCCATTGCCCGAATTTACCAAGGCTGTACTTCCTCCACAGGTAGCGCACGCAAAAGCGTTTAGAGCCGATTCGGGAAGAATAATATCTCCAATTAAGTCTCCGAAAATATTAACGACTCCCAGTATTACATTACCTGCAAGATTATTGTTAAGAAAAGTGAGAACGTTTCCGGCAACTGAGGCATCACCTGTTGTAACGTATGAATCCCCACCTGTGTTTCCTGATGCCGTGTTGTTTCCCGAATCAGAAGTTAAATAAAGATCGTTATTTACTACGCCGTCATTTATCTGATTCGTTATATTGTTGGTATCTGAATTTATACTTGCATTATTATTTGAATTTGAACCATTGTTGGAGTTCTGCGCAAGACCTGTAAATCCGTCGCATCCTGATACGCAGCCGGCTCCAAAATCAAGTATGTAATCTCCAACATGATCATCCACTATATTAAATTCTGCAACTGTAACTCCATCTATATTTGTATTTGCCGAAGTGATAATAGTTCCGGTTGTTGAAGCATTTCCTGTATCAATGAATGAATCTCCACCAGTGTTGTTGGATGCTGAGTTTTGTCCCGAAACACTTGCACCGGTAAGACCGTTTGAGATACTTGCACTATTAGACTGATCAGTTGTATTGTTTTCCGAAACAGTTGCAGAGCCGGTATTTGAAGACCCTGAGCCATTCCCATCATTAATAACACCTATCCCGCCATTACCACAGCAATTTCCTCCTTCGGATATATTAGAATTGGCAGTCGTAAATATATTCCCGTTACTGTTTACATCTCCTGTATCTATAAATGTGTTTCCAACATTACCATCTGATAATATACCCTGATAGGCGTCTCCCTGCGTATTGTCTTGAGTGGTTATAATTGGATCATTAGGATTATTATCCCTTACCTCATCGCCGTTGTCCGAGGACACAGGTGCTTCTGTTGGTTCGGGTGGATCTGGAGGATCGACTGGATCAGGACCATCAGCAGTTGTTTGGATCTCGGGTGGATCTGGAGGATCGACTGGATCAGGACCATCAGCAGTTGTTTGGATCTCGGGTGGATCTGGAGGATCGACTGGATCAGGACCATCAGCAGCAAACATAGAACCCGCCTGAACAAAAGTAAAGTTCAAAAGGAAAAGCAATATGAGTATTTTTTTAATTCTATTTGTCATTTTTTAAAATTTATGTTTCAAAATTCAATCAAACTTTCAAAGATAAATTTTAGATCCTCTGGGATCAGGAGTGTCCTGCCGAAGTGCCAGAAGAACACTCCTAAAATCCCAAAAAGACTATAGACCTAAAGCGCCCAGAAGATCTTCGAGATCAAAACTGAAACTAAAGTCGAAATCGAAATCAAAGTCTGGGAAGTCAAAGTCCATTTCACTTCCGAAGCTGTTAACGTTTCCTGATGTGGAAAGATCAACATTTGCCTCAGTGTCTCCGGTTGTTATAGATGGATCACCATCTCCTTCTCCGGTGTTGTTGTTGGCGTCGTTTTTACCTGTGTCAGGATCAACATCAACATCATTGTTAATGTCTGAATCATTGTCCTGATCAACATTTAAATCAGAATCCAGCTCAACATTGACATCGTTATCGGAGTTGGTACCATTTCCATCCACCTTAACAAAGAGATCGCCAAACGTACATCCACAGTCGACGTCAGCATGGTTGAAGTTGACCATATCGTCAGTTTCAACTGTTGCTTCAGCATTTCCAGTGTCGATCATTACATCTCCGCCGGTGTTGTTGTTGGCGTCGTTTTTACCAGTATCAGCATCAACATCCACATCATTATTGACATCAGCGTCGTTGTTTTGATCAACATCAATATCAGAGTTTGCATCTACATTGATGTCATTATTTGAATATGAACCGTTGTCTGTTATCCAAAGACTCAATGATCCTCCTCCATTACTACCTCCTCCAACCACAGCGTGGTTAAAGTTGGCGACTGTTGAAAGAGAAGCATTACCCTTGGCGTTTCCGGTTGTAATGGAGACTCCGCCGTTACCGGTGTTGTTGTTGGCGTCGTTTTTACCGGTATCAAGATCAACATTGACATCGTTATTAACATCTGCGTCATTATCCTGATCGACATTTATGTCAGTGTCTTTATCAAGATTGACATCATTATTAGACCCCGTACCGTTTCCACTGATCTTAACTTCTGTATTACCTGTATCGCAACAGCCAACATTTGCAGAATTTGCGTTAAGTGTGTTCGAAACATTAACATCTGCCTCAGCATTACCAGTTGTAATGGAAACATCACCGTTACCGGTGTTGTTGTTCGCGTCGTTTTTACCGGTATTAGCATCAACATTAACATCATTATTGACATCAGCGTCGTTGTTTTGATCAACATCAACGTCTCTATTGTAGTCAACATTGACATCATTGTTGGAGTTTGAACCGTTACCATTTATTATGATGGTTGTACCTGCGAATGCGAGTGGCGCAAAAGCATTTAGTAAAAGCGCTCCGGTTGCTATTGCTACTCCTATTTTTTGTTTTGTATTGTCCATTTATGTTTCACCTCCTCTCTTTTTAGTTTTCCTTTCCCCTTCGATAAACTCAGGGTGGATTACACTTCTGCTTACCGTTTTCGCTTTTGTAAACGAAAACGGAGGCTCCTCAATCCGAAACCCATTTAAAGATTTCGGGTAGAAAAGCCTCCGTTTGCGGTCAGCTTATAAACTTAATTTATATTGTTACTTTCATTTATATAATACTATCCTATTGTCTGTCAAGACCTATTTTAACTCCGACCTTATCGGAGTTCAAATTAACTTCGCTTTGAGAATCATCTTGTGGTGTTTTTTCCATTTCTACATTTGTTTTTTTGATGTGACGAACTGTAATTTGAGTGACTTTGCGGTTTTGAACATAAAGCTCAACACTTCCGAATACAATATCATCAAGAGCTTTCTGTATCTCACTGATTATGGCAACCTTATCTTTTTGAGAATGCACCATATTATTGAAAACTAAGCTTTATCGTTTCTTTTTTGCCTTTTATTTCTCCTATTCGCAGCATTAAGTTTTTGTCTGAATCGTTTATGGGAAATCCGATTCTTGTGTATTTTGTTGAAATGGGTTGCACAGCAACAGGATCATTATGAATATCTGGTGCTAAGAATTCATTTTTGTTATTTACTGAAAGCCTTACATAATCAGATGTCTTTATTTCTATTGCTTGCGTATATTGATTTGTTAATTTAAGATTTAAAATAAGAAAATTTCTCCCTTGTACTGCTCTTGCCCTTTGTCCTTTCACAATTATGGAATCGTAGAGCCCTGCTGTTTCTATTTTGTACTTTAGTTTATTTACCTCATTTCCTTTACTGTCTCTTATCGGAAACTCAATTTCTTTATTTATAGTTTTTGTTTCTTTTGCTACCGAAGGAGCCGGTTTTCCATTTGTATTCCCAATTATGGTTGTCCCAGATTTTCCGAAAAATAAAAACGCTCCTAAAATGAAAACTACAACAAGAGCGAAAATAACCGGAAGTAAAAAATTTTTATTTTTAGAATTTATAGAATTGTTGTAAATATTATTTATGAAAGCACTAACCCCATTTTTAATTTTTTGCGCTTTTGATGACACCATCAATAATATTTTAACTTTTTCTGACACTACTTGAGGTTCCATATTTTCAAATAAAAATGCCCCTTTTCGGGGCAGACATAGGTAATCAGCAATATAACATAATTAAAATTAGATTGTCAATACCCTTATCTTGACAATCTAAAATGAGCATTATTCTATGGAGATATTAATTGCAGTAGTAGAACTAGTGTTATCCTTTTCGATTT
>Ga0209541_10014609_pt1 | contig 11814 bp, 11 predicted proteins | sample RifCSPlowO2_01_FD_184027 | JGI IMG/M metagenome (GOLD analysis project Ga0209541, IMG submission 184027) | Groundwater microbial communities from Rifle, Colorado - Rifle CSP2_plank lowO2_0.1 (SPAdes) (version 2) | ecosystem: Environmental > Aquatic > Deep subsurface > Groundwater | place...
ACCACTGGAATGATATTGGCAACAGGCCCAACCGGCTCCGGTAAAACCACAACACTCTATACGGTTCTTGATGTGGTGAATAAGCCCGATGTCAATATCTCAACCATAGAAGACCCGATAGAATATCAAATTCCAAGAATTAACCAGACACAGGTCAGGCCGGAAATTGGATTAACTTTTGGCTCCGGACTTCGCTCTCTGGTTCGCCAAGACCCGGATATCATAATGGTTGGTGAAATCAGAGACCAGGAAACGGCATCACTCGCCATAAACGCGGCGCTTACCGGGCACTTAGTGCTCTCAACTCTTCACACTAACTCGGCTGCCGGCACAATGCCAAGACTCATAGATATGGGTGCCGAACCGTTTCTTATTGTCTCAACAATCCATGTCATCATTGGCCAGAGATTGGTTCGCCAACTTCATGATGAGAAAGAGAAATATTTTTTAACCAAAGGAGAAGTGGCATCTTTATCAAAAAAAATAAATATGGATGCTGTGTTAGCAAGACTCAAGGTGGAAGGAATTATAGGTAAGAATGAGACTTGGGAAAAGGTACCTTTTTATAAACCAAAACCATCATCTGATTCCGAAGATGGCTACAAAGGCAGGCTTGGTATACATGAGATATTAAAAATGTCATCAACCATAAAAGATTTGGTCATTAAAGGAGCGACGAGTGATGCCATAGAAGCGCAAGCCAAAAAAGAAGGAATGATGACAATGTTTGAAGATGGAATATTTAAAGCGGCCCAGGGCATAACGACGATTGAAGAAGTGCTTCGAGTAATAAGCGAATAACGGGTAGCCAGTAGCCAGTAGCCAGTAGTCGGTAGTCGGGATGTTTGTGCCATTCGTATTCATTCGTGTATTAGTGTTATATATATTCGTGTTATGAAATTTTTCTACAAAGCCATAAAAGCGACAGGTGAAGTCTATGAAGGTGAAATGGATGCCTCTGATAAGGCAGAGGTTTTTCAGAGTATTGCCTCATCGGGCGGTTCACTTATTTCTGCGGAAGCTACCGCTTCCAGAGGAAGGGCGTTTATAAATAAAATAAATTCTTATTTTGGCAAAGTTAAAACACAAGAAAAAATTCTTTTTGCCAGAAATTTGTCAGCCATGACCGAGGCCGGCCTCTCTATTTCAAGAGCGCTTGGCGTAATGACAAAACAAAGCAAAAACCAATTTTTTAAGAAGACAATAACCGACCTCTCGGAAAATATTAAAAAAGGTAAATCACTTTCTGATGCCATGAAAGAAAGACCGGATGTTTTTAATAATCTTTTTGTTTCCGTAGTCAGGGCTGGCGAAGAGAGTGGCGACCTATCAAAATCTTTAAAAGAAATTGCCAACCAGACAGAAAAAGCCCATCTTCTTCGAAAGAAAATAACCGGGGCTATGATATATCCGGCGGTTATACTTTCAGTTATGGCGATAATAGGCGTGATTATGCTTATATATGTTGTGCCAACACTCACCTCCACATATAAAGAACTTAAAATTGATCTGCCAATTACCACGCAATTTATTATTCTGACAAGTGATTTTTTATCTAATCACACAATTTTGTTTCTTTTTATAGTAGCCGTTGTCATAGCCCTCCTCATTACATTTTTCAGGTCAAAGTTTGGTCATAATTTTTCTGACTTTATTATTCTTAAGATTCCGCTCATAGGAAGTTTGGCCAGAGAAAGCAACAGCGCCAAAACTACAAGAACCCTCTCATCTCTTCTCCTGTCTGGTGTTGATGTGGTTTCTGCAATAAACATAACCAAGGATGTCATCAATAATCATTATTATAAAGAAGCTCTTACAGAAGCGGCAAACAGTGTACAAAAAGGCCTAACTCTGTCCGATGTTTTAAGCAAATATGAGAATATTTATCCGGTCTTTGTGGCTGAAATGGCGGCCGTCGGTGAAGAGACAGGCAAGCTTTCTGAAATGCTTGAAAGAGTTGCCTCTTACTATGAAGATGAAGTGGACCAAAGAACCAAAAATATGTCCACCATTATTGAGCCGGTACTCATGGTTGTCATCGGAGTTGTCGTGGGCTTCTTCGCCGTGTCAATGATATTACCTATGTATTCGCTGGTGGATGCTATAGGGTAGAAGTTTGTAAAGTTTATAAAGTTTGTAAAGTTTATAAAGTTTAAATGAAAGAAAAAATAAAAAACGGTCTTACGGGGTTTACCCCGATAGTAGAAAATGACATCGTGCAAGCACATAAAGTGTCTATATAAATATGAGTAAAAATTTTAGTATCTGTAATATGAGAAATAAAAAGACTAGGTCAATGTCATTTTTCACTACGGGGTTCACATACATAGAAATTGTTATTGCTATAGGGATTTTGGCACTTCTTGGGGCTATTGGGCTCTCCTCATTTTCCACTTGGCAAAGGGGGCATGCCCTTGATGCCACTTACAGACAAGCAATATCCTTTCTTGAAGAGGCCAGAAATAAAACCCTATCTTCGGAAAACTCGGCAAGTTATGGGGTGCGATTTGAGACGGACAAGATAACACTTTTCCAGTCACCATTTGTGGAAGGAGCTTCTGACAATAAAGAGATAATTTTGAATAATTATGTATCAATTTCAAACATTGTTCTTACCGGCTCGGCTTCTGATGTAATTTTTGATAAACTTTCTGGAGAAACCGCTAATTATGGAAGTGTGGTTATTTCAGAAAAGAATAATCCGCTAAATTCTAAGACAATAACGATACAGCAGAACGGGGTAGCAAGATAAATTCTAAATCCTAATATCTAAATCCTAAACAATATCAAATGACAGAAATTCAAAAAAGAAAACCATATGACCTGGAAGATAGGACCTTCATATTTGCCAGAGAAATTAGAGATTTTATAAACGGATTGGGTAAGAACATGACTAATATAGAATACTCAAGACAACTTATAAGATCTTCAGGTTCTGTTGCTGCAAATTATATAGAAGCAAATGAAGCCTTAAGTAAAAAAGACTTTATTATGAGAGTAAAAATATGTAGAAAAGAAGCAAAGGAGAGTATAATGTGGCTTAAACTTGTTCAACCAAACGGGAAGTCCGAGAAAGAACAGTCAAGATTAATAAAAGAAGGCACAGAACTTATGAAAATATTTGGGGCGGTCTTAGAAAAGTCTAAATGATTGTTGTGGATATTTGGAGTTTTGGTCATTAGGATTTTGGGTTTGTTTAGGATTTAGAGTTTAGATATTAGAATTTGTTTTTTTAAATGTTTTCAAGGAATTTAAAAAAATCCCGAGAGAAATAGAGGCCACCCAATATAGGCATAGATACTAATAGATGTTTAAACTTTTTTTAAAAAATAGAAAAAATTCTTACCACAATACTTGGTGGCCTATTTCTAACGGGACAAGTGGAATGGGGTTGGTGGAAATAGTTATCGGTTCCACGATAATCACTCTTGCGATTGCCGGAATGGCAAGTGTCTTTAGTCTTTATTTGAATAAAACTATAAATTTGACTGACGGTATAAAAGGAGAATTTTTAGCAAAAGAAGGGGTTGAAGCCCTCATCTCTATGAGAAATAAATCCTGGGTAAACATTGCCAATATTCCCATCAACACAACAAGATATTTTGTTTATGGGGCAAATGGTTTTGCCACATCAACATCAAATATATACATAGATGAAAAATTTGAAAGAAGTTTCATTTTGGAAGAAGTCTACAGAGATGTCTCTTCCAATATAGCTGGGAGCGGAACTCTGGATAATAAAAGCAGGAAAGCCACGGTGTTGGTTTCTTGGCGTAAAGACGAAGCTACAACCACAAGGAGTCTATCCGTTTATTTGAATGATGTTTTTGGAAATTGATATGAAAATAATAAAAACATTTTCAGAATCCAGAATTCAGCAACCAGCATCCAGGGTTGGTTTTTCTCTTATAGAAATGCTCATTTACATTACGATTCTTAGCGTCATAATGATTATTGTAGTGAACACGATGATCCTTATGACCGGAACAATGAGAACACTTAGGGTTTCTAAAGAGCTTAATACCGGCGTAATTAATTCTTTATCTAAAATAGAAAATGAGATAATTAAAGCGCAGAGTGTGGATGAAACAGCCAGCGTATTTGATTCTGTGCTAGGCAAACTTGTGCTAGATTCTCCACTTGCCGGTGGCGGAACAGAAAAGGTGGAAATATATTTGCAGGGCGGTGTAGTTAAAATAAATAGAGCCGGTTCATACATTGGTGACTTAACGGGTGAAAATACGGTTGTAAACGGCCTTGTGTTTAAAAAATCAGGTTCCCCGGCGAGCTTATTAAAGGTTGAGGTGAGTTTAACGACGAGCGTGGGTGAGAAAACTAAAGGAGAGACTTTTTATACATCGGCAAATTTGAGGAATTATAAATGAGAATTCAGTATCAGGTAGACAGTAGACAGGGATAATTTATTACAAAAACACAAATGGAAAGAAAAAGACAAAACATAAAATATAAAATGCAGAGTGCTACCGGACCCGACGCAGAGACGAAGTCTCTGGTACGGGGCTCCGACTTTAAATGTCGGAGCTACCGGCTACCGGCTACCGGCTACTCACGTACGGGGCAGGCCCCGTACGTGAAAGGTCGCCATGCTCTTAAATACCGAATAAGGCAAATATCTGATATGTGCCAACCAGGTTTCACTATGGCAGAATTTCTGGGGGCGACCGGAGCAAGGCGTTCACGTACGGGGCAGGCGCTCATAACCGCCATCATCTTTTTTCTTATAGCATCAATTTTTATAGTTATAAGTGTTTCGGCACCAGCTCTTTCTGGGATAAAGCAATTAAGTCTTTTTCAAAAATCAAATCAGATATTTTACTCTGCCGAGTCTTCAATAGACGATGTCTCTTATAGATTGAAAAATGGTCTTAACACCGGAGTCTTGGTTTCAATGTCGTTGAATGATGCGATTACGAACACAACCGTTACGGATGTGTCAGGAGGAAAACAAGTAAATGCCCAGTCAAATCTTCTCGACCACATCAGAAAAATGGAAACCAGACTTAAGATAGGAGATGGGGTAGCTTTTCACTACGGAATACAAACTGGCAATGGTGGGTTTGTAATGGGACAGAATGCTGGTGTTTATGGCAATGTCTATTCAAACGGGGATATTACCGGCGCTTCTGGCTCATTTATAACCGGCTCTGCCATTGCTGCCAATAGCCCCGCTCTTTTAAGCGATCAAGCTAATATAACACCAGAGCCACCCGCGCAAAGTATCGTGTTCGGCCAAAATAGTGACAATCAAGATCCCGCACAAAGTTTTATTCCAAGTGAAACCTTGCCAGTGAATAAAGTCAAAGTTAATTTAAAAAAAATAGGTTCGCCCGGCAATCTAACGGTTCGGATTGCTGAAGATATCTCCGGCTCTCCAAGCTCTTCTTCAATCACATCCACAACCTTAAGTTCGTCTCTTGTAACGACAAATTTTGGTTGGATAGAAGTGGTATTTCCGACCAATCCTGATTTAACCGCAGGCAATACTTATTGGGTAGTTCTTGATGGCGGGTCAAATGTTTCAAAGTATTATGAATGGGGAGCAAACACTTCTTACCCTTCTGGCTTAGCTAAGATAGGCAGATTTGGTGTAAGCTGGGCTGACACATCGCCCGCCGGTCTTGATGGTTATTTTGAGGTTTATTTAGGCGGACTTCTGGCAACCATCAGCGGAGTATCTGTCGGGCAGGATGGCATTGGGGATGCTCACGCTCATACTGTTAACAACTCTATTATTTCTGGAAACTTATTTTGCCAAACCGGTACGGGCAATAATAAATCATGCACAAGCAAAACAGATCCAAGCGCGCAGTCCTTCCCGGTTTCTGATGCCAATATAGATGAATGGAAAAATGATGCCGAGGCCGGCGTGGTTATAAACGGCAACTATGTTATTTATGATGAAACGGATTCAGTGGGGCCAGCCAAGATTAATGGTGACTTAACGATTGACAATAATGCCAACTTAATTTTGACCGGAACAATTTGGGTTACCGGAAACATTTATATTTCAAACAACGCGGGTGTAAGTCTCGACCCGGGATATGCCACTGCCGGTGGAATACTCTTGTCCGACGGTTATATATCTCTCTCAAACAATGTTGTTTTCTCCGGCTCTGGGCAAGCCAATAGTTATTTATTGCTTCTGACCACAAGTGACTGTCCGCAAAGCGCTTATTGCGAAGGAAACTATGCCATAGATGTGCAAAATAACGTTGATACCGTGGTTCTGAATGCCCAAAAAGGCACCATCAATTTTTCCAACAATGCCGGGGCAAATGCTGGGGTGGCTAAAACTCTGAATCTCCAAAACAATTCAACCATAACTTATATTTCAGGACTCGCTGACTTGTCTTTCTCCTCCGGGCCTTCCGGTGGATACGAAATAGATTATTGGAAGGAAGTGCCATAAACGGGTGATATAATATCTATATGCTCAAAGAGAAGAAGCAAAGAAGGCCGCGCAAGATGATAATAGCCAACTGGAAGATGAATCCGATGACTGAAAAAGAGGCCAAAGACATATTGAATGTGCTAAAAAGAAAAATAATCAAGATCTTCGGTGCTGAAACATTCGTTTGTCCACCGGCGTTGTATTTTGCAACTCTGAAAAAGTCATATTCCGGTAAAAAAATTAGTTTTGGCTTACAGGATGTTTTTTATGAAGAGAGGGGTTCTTACACTGGAGAAATTTCCGTGGAGCAGGCCAAAGACTTTGGCGCCAAACTTGTTATAGTGGGACACTCGGAGAGACGGGCTCTTGGCGAAACAAATGATATTGTTTCCAAAAAGTTAAAAGCAGTTTTAAAAAACAATATCAAAGCAGTTTTGTGTGTTGGGGAGAGAGAAAGAGATGAACATGGCGAATATCTTTTGTTTTTAAGAGAAGAGATTCGGGCTTCGCTTTCCGGCATACAGAAAAGTATGATTGATAATCTTATCATTGCTTATGAACCAATATGGGCCATAGGAAAAAATTACAAAATGTCCATAAGTGCTAGAGAACTTGAGGAAGTAATAATTTTTATAAAAAAGGTATTGTCGGAAATATATGGTAAAGACGAGGTTCAGATGGTGCCGATAATATATGGCGGGTCGGTTGAGGAGAAAAACGCCGAAGAACTTGCCGGAGTGCCACTTGTTGATGGGTTTTTGGTAGGACACGAGAGTTTAAAGCCTAACTCGTTTATTACAATAGCTCTGGCTCTTTCGTCTCGAAAGAAATGAGACTTAATACTATAAAAGAAGTCAATATAAAGGCGGGGATGAGGGTCCTGGTTCGCTTTGACTATAATGTTCCGGTTCAAAAGGGAGCAATAGTCAACGATTTTAGAATTAAAAAATCAAGACCGACTCTTGATATGCTGATAAAAGCTGGTGCCAGGGTCATTGCAGTAAGTCATATAGATAATGAAGAAGGGTCAACTCTTCGCCCGGTTTTTGAATATTTGTCACAGTTCTATAAAGTTACTTTTGTTTCTTCGGTGGATGAAGCCATACGAGAATCCGAAGAAATAGGGAACGGAGAAATTCTACTTGTAGAAAACTTGAGAAAAGACAATGGGGAAAAAGAAAATAGCGACGAATTTGTGAGAAAACTTTCCAAGCTTGGGGATATATATGTCAACGACGCTTTTTCAAGCGCCCACAGAAGGCATGCTTCCATCGTTGGCGTGCCAAAGTTTTTACCCGCCTATGCCGGGATTCTATTTGAGGAAGAAGTTCGGATTTTAGAGAGGGCTCTTTCTCCGGAACACCCGTTTCTTTTTATTCTGGCTGGTGCCAAGTTTGAAACAAAATTGCCTCTGATAGAAAAATATCTTAACCTTGCTGATAATCTTTTTATTGCTGGTGCGATTGCCAATGATTTTTTCAAATGTAAAGGATACGAAGTGGGTGTTTCCAAGGTATCCGGAGAAAAATGTAATTTGTCAGATGCGCTCTGGAACGAAAAGATTATTTTGCCGATTGATGTAGTTGTTTATAAAGATGGAAAGTCAAAAATAAAAAAACCAGACGAGGTTCTTCCGGAAGAACTTATTGTTGATGCTGGTCCAGAGACAATAAAGTCTCTTGAAGGAGTTATAAACGACTCAAAGATAATAGTCTGGAACGGCCCACTTGGAAATTATGAGATGGGGTTTGGCGAGGGTACGAAGTTGTTGGCCAAAAAAATCGCAGAGAGTCAGGCCTTTTCAATAATCGGCGGGGGAGATACGACAGCGGTGCTTTCTGATATGATTTCTTCCGGCAAGTTTGGTTTCGTTTCAACCGGTGGCGGGGCCACGATTGAATTTTTGGAAAAAGGGACGCTCCCCGGGGTAGAGGTTCTCAAATCAAAAAATTTATAAATTTTTTGTTTTGAGGAGATGAAAGAGAAAAGTTAAAAGTTGAAAGACGATAATACAACATTCTAACATTCTGCAGAATGTTGGAATGTTGTGGAAACAAAAAAGACCGCTCTTCCGGCTTTTTCCACCATCTGTTGTCAATCTCTGCTCGTCCCACTACCTACTTTCTATTCCCTACCGTCTACCATCTACTGTCTACTCCTATAAACTCTTCCTAATTTTTTCAGCGATGTTCTTTTTTGTTTCATCGCTGTCGTACGGCTTGCCATGCCACATCTCGTATCCGTCGTCAGACATTCTTGGCATAATGTGGAAGTGAGCGTGAAAAATTTCTTGCCCTGCGGCTATCTCATTATTCATCCCTATATTTATTCCGTCTGCACCAACCCCTCTTTTTATAGCGTTGGCTATTTTTTTCATAATCGGTCCGGCTTTAGAGAGCACTTCATCCGGCACCTCGTATAGATCCTTAAAATGCTCTTTTGGCACAAGAAGTGTGTGCCCTGGGTTTACTGGGTTAATATCAAGAAACGCCAAAAAGGTGTCATCCTCATAGATTTTTGTGGACTCAATGTCCCAAGATATTATTTTGCAGAACAAACAGTCGGTCATAAAGAGATAAATTCTAATATCTCCCTAAGCCGCCAAAGGCGACCGGGATCCCGGCCTAAGGCCTAGGGATAATATCTAAATCCTAAACAATCTCTAATGTTCAAATTTCCAAAACGCAGAGGTTTGATGGTTTTGAATTTTGGTAATTTGAATTTGTTTAGAGTTTAGTGCTTAGAATTTAGAAATTTAATATCCAAAATACCAAACCCCATATTATTAATACTAAAGTATATCAAAAGCTATAAGTAAATGATACTCCGATAGTGTATAATTTTGGCTATGAAATATAAGGTCAGACCGGATTTGCCTGAGGATATTAAGGAAAAACTCAAAGGTTACCATCCAATTGCACAAAAACTGCTTTATCATAGGGGTATAGATAACAGCTTGGATGCCGAGGTGTTTTTAAACCCTTCCTACGAGAGGGATATTTTTGACCCGTCTCTTTTAAAAGACATGGGCAGAGCTGTGGCGCGCCTTCTTCTTGCTATAAGTAAAGACGAAAAAATTGCCGTTTATAGTGATTATGACGCTGATGGGATACCGGGAGGGGTGATACTTCATGATTTTTTTAAGGCAATCAGTTTCCAGAATTTTCGAAACTATATTCCACATAGGCATGACGAAGGCTACGGTCTTAATATGGAAGCCATAGATGAGCTTGCCAGAGATAATGTTCGGCTTATTATTACCGTTGATTGCGGTATTGCTGATGTTGCGCCGGCAGAGAGGTGTAAAAATCTTGGCATAGATCTCATAATCACAGACCACCATCTACCACAAGAAAAATTACCGGACGCTTATGCAATCCTAAATCCAAAACAAAAAGATTGTCAGTACCCGGATAAAATGCTTTGTGGGGCTGGCATGGCGTTCAAACTTGTTCAAGGCATTTTACAAAAAGAGAGATTCGGTCTAAAAAAAGGTTATGAAAAGTGGTTTCTTGATATGGCTGGGCTTTCAACTATTGCCGATATGGTGCCACTTGTCGGAGAAAATCGTGCTATAGCACACTTCGGGCTTAAAGTTTTGCGCAAGTCAAAAAGAATTGGCCTTAAAAAACTTCTCCGCAAAAACAAAATAAAACAAGAAAATTTATCGGAGGATGATATAGGTTTTATGATTGCTCCGAGGATAAATGCGGCCGGCAGAATGGACACTCCTGAAGACGCCTTTCGTCTGCTCGCGACAACAGACGAAGATGAGGCAGAAGTCTTGTCAGAGCATTTGAATAAAATAAATAATGAAAGAAAAGGAGTGGTTGCTTCGATGGTCAAAGAAGCTCGTCACAAAGAAGAAAGATTTGTCGGCAAAAAAGTCATAGTACTTGGAAATCCGAACTGGAGACCGGCACTTCTCGGGCTCGTGGCAAATTCTCTGGTAGAGTCAATGAATAGGCCGGTTTTCATCTGGGGTAGGGACGGTGGGTCTGTAATAAAGGGTTCTTGCAGAAGCGATGGCAGTGTCAGCGTTGTTGAAATGATGACTCTTTCCGAGGGGCTTTTCTTGGAGTTTGGGGGGCATAAATTTGCTGGCGGTTTTTCTGTCGACCACGAAAAAATACACACACTTGAAAACGAACTTGAAAAGGCATATGAAAAAGCCATTAGAGAGAGTGTTGATGAAGAAAATCAAGCCGACTTTTATGGCAGTCCAAGTGATATAAATATAAACACTTGGAAAGAGATAGAGGCCTTTGCGCCGTTTGGTGAAGGCAATCCTAAGCCGGTGTTTTGTTTTTTGAATGTCCTTTTAAACAAGGTTGGAACTTTTGGAAAAGAAAATAATCACCTGACCATTGAATTTGCGGGCGAGGATAATATTAAAAGAAAAGCCATAAAATTCTTTGCAAAGTCAGATGATTTTGGCCAGAAATTGAAAGAAGGAGAAAGGGTTAGCTTGGTTGGCAATATTGAGAAGAGCGAATTTGGTAATTTTTCGGAAATTAGACTTAGAATTGTAGATATTTTTTGAATATGACATGTACATATTTTAGATTAAAGTGTTGCATTAACAGGTTGAATGTACCTACGGGCTGTTTGACACTTTATTTGTTCTGTGCTAAAGTGGTAACTGGAAATCCGGGGTTGGTTTGGCATAGTGCCTGACTTTTATCCCTGGAACTTGAAAGGAGCTGACCATGGCACTTAATGCCAAGCTCAGAACAGCACTCGGGAATTTCACCCGACTGCGCCACGACTTCGAGGCGGGCCTCCTCGGAGATGTGGAATTTGAAAAACAGGCTCGGAGATTCGTTGCCCGGCGGCCATGCTGGGTTCCCGCTCGGCCCGGGTCGCGAATCTTCCCCCTCTCCCCAGAACCCTTCGACCCCGCCACCTTCATCGGCGAGGGTTGGACAATCTGGCGAGGGCCGAAGGATGGCAATGGGCTTGAAGGTGAGGAGGCGCAGGATGCGCGGTCGCTCGCCCTCTCCGAAATTGACATGAACTCGATTCGATTCGAGAACATGCTGAACGAAGAGGACGGCGAGAAGAACATCAAAGGCGAAGAGAAACTTCTTCGCCTGAAGGCGTCCAAGTTTGTGCGTCTGGACGCGCGACTCGGCCGTGATCTTCTGGCAGAACCGGGCCAGGAGACGCTTGAATGGTTGTATCAGGAGAAAGGAATCTCCTGGCTTGACCTGTCAGGCACCACCTTTCGCGGCCCGCGCGGGAGCCGCGGCGTCCTCTGCCTTTGTCGGGACGTCCGCGGGTGGCACTGGTTCGCCTGCTGGCTCGAGGACGACTGGAGCCGGGGCCATCCTTCCGCCGTTTCTTGAGCTTAGTTCCTTGGGTCCTTTGTATCGCACTTGGACCCTTTGAACCTTGAATCG
>Ga0209541_10014612_pt1 | contig 11813 bp, 11 predicted proteins | sample RifCSPlowO2_01_FD_184027 | JGI IMG/M metagenome (GOLD analysis project Ga0209541, IMG submission 184027) | Groundwater microbial communities from Rifle, Colorado - Rifle CSP2_plank lowO2_0.1 (SPAdes) (version 2) | ecosystem: Environmental > Aquatic > Deep subsurface > Groundwater | place...
AGTTAATAATCTTTTTGTAGTAGTGACAAATAGAAAGATTTATAAATAAGTAATTTATACTAATTTTGAAGTAAAAATGAAACAATTAGGCGATAAATACAGATTAGGCGATAAATACAGAAAAGAAAAACAAAGATTAAGTTTAACAGATAGATTAAAGTCTATAAATCCAAGAGAAATAGGTAAAAATATTTTAAGATATGGGATACCTTCTGTTGGATTAAGTTTTCTTTTAGGATATGCAAACAGCTCTTTTGGTCAGGAAAAAGGTATGTTAACAATACCTAAAGAGGATCCTAGATATGAAACAATAAAAACATTAGGTGAAGAAGTAATTAAAGGATATAATAAAAAATTAGGTTCTGAAATGCCTATTTTTTATTACAAGGATTTTAATGATACTTCATGCTTTGTAGTTAGGGATGAAAATAATGATGGCGTTTTTAATGAGGGTGATGAATTAAGTAGAAAAAAAAGTGACTATAGTACTTTTTTCAATACACCTTATACCATAACTCCTAAAGGAATTAGAATAGGATTTTCAACTAAACATGGCATGGTTTATGATGTAGTTTTGAGATCATTTGTACATCCAATTTTATTTGATGATTTTGATATGCAAATGAAAATTTTGGAAAGAAAAATATATGAAGATGCATGTGAAGAAATAGATAGTTATAAGCAATTTTCAAGGTAAATTTTTTATATTCTCTAAAACCGATATATATATCAAAATGCTTTAAGTTTTCTAATAAAATTAGGAGGTTGACAAATTTGAATAAAAAATTAGTTTATATTTTTGCCGTTCTGGTCGCGGGATTGTTTGTTGTTGGTGCCTGCCAGAGCGAGGTTGGAGTAAGACCAAGACCAACCATACCACGTGATGATACAAAATTGCCTGGTGATGAAGTTCTTGGGGGTGGAAGAGTTATTGTAGATTGTCCTTGCAATGGAGAGGGAGAATGTAAACCTGAAGTTAGCGAAGGTAGACATGGGATTACTATAGTAAGTTGTGTACCAAGAACTGGTGGATGTGATGGTGGATGTAAAGATCCTGGTGTTCAGGTTATTTCCGCAGATTAAATCTTTTCTCTTTTTTTATATTTTCCAATCAATTCAGTCTTTTCAATGATATTATTTTATTAAGCCTTTTGAATGATTTAATTATAAATAGAAATGTTTATATAATACATGTTATAATTATGTAATACATGTTACAAAAAAGTAGTATAGATAGGACAGTTGAAGCTTTTTTTATTAATCCAACCAAGAAGCACTATCTTATGGATATTAGTAGAAGTATCGAGTTAGCACATACATCTGTCAGAAACAACCTGAACAAATTAATAAAGTTGGGATTAATAATAAAGTCTATAGAAACTAAAGGAGGCAGAAAATTCCCTATTTATAAAGCGAATTTGGATAATAAATATTTTAAAAAATATAAGGTCATATATAATCTCTCAGTCATTCTGAAATCAGAATTAGTTGAATTTATTGAAGATAAATTAATGCCAAAGTCCATTGTGCTATTTGGAAGCTATCAAAGGGGTGAAGATGTTGAGAGTAGCGATATTGATATGTTTATTGAGTGCAAAGAGAAGGAATTAGATATAAAACCATTTGAAAAAAAGCTTGCAAGAAAGATTGAATTGCATTTTAATGAGAATTTTAATTTATATTCTAAAGAGTTAAAGAATAATATTATTAATGGAATTGTATTAAGCGGTTTTTTAGAGGGATATAAATGATTAAGAAAATTAAACCAGACAAACAAAAATCAGAATCTTTAAAGAAAATGGCAGAGATTACTCTGGAAAGATTGAATAATACAGATATAGAGAAATATCCAAGTAATACCATATTAGATTATTATGACATAGTACATAAATTAATGGAGGCTATTACTTTGAAGGAAGGCATTAAGATAAAAGGAGAGGGTGCTCATCAAGAACTTATTGATTATATTGCTAAAAATAAAATGATTAATGAACATATGAGACAATTTTTACAAAAAATTAGGGATTACAGAAATCGCATTTCATATGAGGGATTTATGGTTAACAAGAGTTATATACTATTGAATAAAGAAATAATTAGAGAAATAATTGAACATCTTTTTAACCAATTGAACTAAAATATCAATTGTTTTTCCCTTGGATAGGTATTATCTTATTCTTTTTTATATTTTCCAATCAACTCAGTCTTTTCAATGATGTTATCTCTCATTGCCTTCAATAATTCATCTTTGGTTGCTCCTGGCTTAAGATCAATTTCTTTGTTTAATGCATATAATGTGAAGAAGTATCTATGAACTCCCGAAGGAGGGCACGGACCTTTATAATATTGCCTTCCAAAATCATTTAATCCCTGGGGATAAATTATTCTTTCACCTTCATGTATTTCAGTTATTTTTGAAGGAATATTCCAGACTAGCCAATGGGTGAATGTTCCTGAGGGCGCATCTGGGTCATCCATAATTAAAGCAAGCATCTTTGCATTTTTTTGAATATTTGAAAATTCTAAAGGAGGAGAAATATCCTGACCTTGACATGTATACTTGCTTGGAATCATTGCATTATTCTGGAAGGCTAAACTTGTTATCTTCATTTTAATGAATTGGGGCTGCCCGGATTCGAACCGGGGACCTTTATCGACTTTCGTTCTCGATGTCTGCGAAGCCGTATCAGTCGATTTAGCGGAAGGAAGTTTTCCTTACCATCCAGTGCTCGAGCCAGGCTAAGCTACAGCCCCATAACTAAAGAACATTTAAGTCGATTTATAAATATTTTTCTTTGTAAAACTCAAATTTTTTGATGTGTTTTTGATTCGCTGGCTTTATTAAATTAAAAGCTTTAGGAACATATTCGTTTCCACGTATGCATACAGTGTACAAATCTCTTTGATTTTCTTCTTTTCTTGTAAATGAATATCTGGTAGCTCTTAAATTTAAGGATAATAGGATTTTTTCAATTTGTTTAGATAGTTTTTTAGAAGTTGTTTTGAATTCCATTCTAGGATATAACCTATTATTTCTTTTTTCTAAATATAAACATCCATCGGTATCATAAATCCCTCTTAATACAGAAACTAAAAATTCTTTTTTCTTATAAAATATTTTTGGAATTCCTATTTCTACTTTTTCTCCTAGGGGTAATTTTAGAACTTGTTTTTTGAAATTGATTATTGCATCTGACCATATCTGGAAACCATAGACTCCTGTGCTTTTCATTTCTCTCATTGAGGGTTTAAGATTGTAAACAGAATTGTATAACTCTTTTATTCTTGTTTCATAATGTTCTTTATCATCTATTATATGCCCTCTTAGTTGATAAAATCCTCTAGTTTTATTTTTATTTTTGTAAAAGTTCATGCTTCCATCACCTATGTGGAGACCTGTTTCTTCTGCTAGATCTGAGGTTATTTTTTTTGGAGTTTTTATCTCATTAATCATGCTAATTTTAATATCTTTTTCTTTATAAACTTGGCGCGCGCGGTTGTCTGCAGTGTCCGCAGTTTGAAAAACAATATTTAAATAGTATTTTTCTAGAGAATATCTATGGATATAGTTTATGAATCAGGCAAGATAGAGAAAAAATGGAATGATTTCTGGGAAAAGAATAATACTTACAAATTTGATCCTTCCAAGAAAGATTTTTTTTCAATAGATACTCCACCCCCAACGGTTTCAGGGAACATGCATATTGGACATGCTTTTTCATATTCGCAGATGGATTTCATAGCAAGGTTTTGGAGAATGAAAAAAGGAGTATTTTATCCTTTTGGAACTGATGACAATGGACTTCCTACTGAAAAACTTGTTGAGAAATTAAACAATGTCAAGAGCAAGAACATGTCAAGAAAGGATTTCATAAACTTATGCCTTAAAACATTAAAGGAAATAGCTCCAAAGTTTGTAGATGAATGGAAGAAATTAGGAATCTCCTGTGATTATTCAAAAATTTATTCAACAATCGATGATAATACCAGAAAGATATCACAAAAATATTTCCTGGATTTGTATAAGAAAAATCTAGTCTACAAAAAAAACTTTCCAACTATATGGGATGTAAAGTTTCAGACTCCTGTTGCTCAGGCTGAATTAGAAGACAAAGAGAAAAAAACTTTTTTTACAACTCTAAAATTCGTTTCAGAAGGAAAGGAACTATCAATAGCAACAACAAGGCCTGAATTACTTGGAGCGTGCGTTGCTGTTTTTGTAAATCCTGATGATAAAAGATACAAAAAATTAATTGGAAAAAAAGCTAGAGTTCCAATTTTCAACAATGAAGTTCCAATAATTGGAGATAATTCTGCTGATATGAATAAAGGCACTGGTGTGATGATGGTATGTTCGTGGGGGGATAAATACGACGTGGATGCAATAAACAGATACAGATTAAAACCAAAAATAATAATAAATAAAGATGGAACAATTAATGTAAAACCTTACAAAGAATTGACAATAAAAGAAGCCAGAGCTAAAATTTTGGAAGACTTGAGGAATAAAAATCTGATAATTGATCAAAAGGAAATAATTCATAATGTCAATGTTTATGAAAAATCCGGAGAGGAAATAGAATTTCTTCCAACGGAACAATGGTTCATAAAAATACTTGATAAGAAAAAAGAGCTGATAAAACAAGGGAAGAAAATAAAATGGAATCCTGAATTTATGTTCAAGAGATATAAAAACTGGGTAAATGGATTGGAATGGGACTGGTCTATTTCAAGAGAAAGGCATTTTGGAATTCCGATTCCATTATGGTATTGTGAAAAATGTGATAAGATAATATTAGCTAATGATAAGGAACTTCCTGTTGATCCCATTGAAACAAGAAAAGTATGCTCTAATTGCAAGAACATTGCAAAGCCCGAGACGAGAGTTTTTGACACATGGATAACCTCATCCTTAACACCACAGATTGCATCATCTTTATTTGGAAATAAAATAAAAATTCCCTATTCATTAAGAAGCCAGGCTCATGATATTTTACGTAGTTGGGCATTCTATACAATAGTGAGATCTTATTATCATGAAAATAAAATCCCTTGGAATGAAATAATGATTTCTGGTTTCGTTACATTGCAAGGGGAGAAAATGTCAAAATCCAAAGGGAATGTTATTGAGCCAAGTAAAATAATAAACCAGTATGGTGCTGATGCTTTGAGGTTCTGGGCTGCTGGCTCTAAACTAGGGGAGGATTTGGATTATAGTGAAAAAGACATAATCACTGGAAATAAACTTATGATTAAATTGTGGAATGCTTCTAAATTCAGCTTGATGAATCTTGAAAATTACAAAGAAAAAAAAGTTAATCTGGAACCTTTTGATAAATACTTTTTAATTAGACTAAATAATATTGTAAGAGATGTTACTTTGAATTTTGAAGGTTATAATTACAGCCAGGCAAAAAGATTAACCGACAGTTTCTTCTGGAACATGTTCTGCGACAATTATCTGGAAATAATAAAGAGAAGAATTTACAACAACCTTGGAGAAAAAACTGAATCTGCCCGGTTTGCCTTGAGAAGGATGTTAATTAATATATTAAAATTATATGCACCAATAGTTCCTTATATAACTGAGGAGATTTACAGCAATTTTGACAATAAAAGCATTCATATTAGCTCATGGCCAGAATATGACAAGAAACTAAAAGATAACAAACTTGAGAAACTTGGTGATGAAGCTTTGGAAGTTATATCTAAAGTGAGAAAGTTCAAGGCTGAAAACAAAAAGTCTTTAAAAGAACATGTTAAAATAATCTTAAACAACAAAAAGTTAGAAATCTTCAAGGAAGACTTGGAAGATGTATGCAATGCAGAAATAATCTTTGGAAAGGAGTTCAAGGTAGAATTTTAATATATTTTCTAAAACCGATATATATATATCAAAATATATTAAGTTTTTCATGCTTGACTGGCGTAAGTTTGTAGGTAAGGATAATCAAATTGATGTATCTGGTATCACAGGAAAATTTGAATCAGATATTTCTACTATGGATGAAATGGTTGAGGATATTCTAGGAGCAAGAAAGCAAATATCACTTTTTTGTAAATATGCTAAAAAAGATCTAAGAATACGCAAAAGATTGAGTAAATGGGGTGAGACTCCAAATATAACTAAATATACATGGAGTGGGACTCCCCCTTGGAAAATTTTGGATTTATTAATTGCAAGACTTGAAAAAAATATTCAGAAAATAAAGAGGTGATAAGGTTGAATAAAAAATTAATATATATTTTTGTTATATTAGTTGTTGGTTCACTTATTATTTCTGCTTGTGAGCAGGCTGTTGGGAGAAAGGTAAATAGAAATTTAGATGATAATAATGCTCAAGTTAATAATAATGTTAATGCTCAAAATTTAAGACCTGGAGTTGATTATGAAGTTTTCTCAGTACCCGAAATATCTCAAGAAGAATCTAAAGAAGATATTACTCAAATGATAGTGATTCCTGAACAGCCAAGCCCTGGAAGGGATTGGGTTGTTGGTGCACAGTGTGGGGGGATAATAAATGAAGATACAATATTGGATGAAGATTTAAACTGTGAAGGCAGTGGATTAAGAATAGATACTAGTGATGTTTCTCTAAATTGCAATGGACACCGTATCACTGGTCCTGGTTATTTGCGTGAGGTTGGGGTTGGGTGGGATGAACGAATATATGGAATTTCTGCTAATAATGTAGAGGGATTAGTTATATCTGGTTGTAAAATAAATCGCTTTGGTACAGGAATTGCATTATATAGAGCTAGGAATAGTGAAATATTATTGAATGAATTAAATGGTAATCTTTATGGAATAAATTTTGATATGTATTCTATAAGGAATATATTCAGACAGAATACAGCAAATAATAATAAGTGGGCGGGTATATTAGTATATAGTAGTTCAAATACTTTTATAAAAAATACAGCAAATAATAATGAGCGGGTGGGTATATTAACATATGGTAATTCAAATACTTTTACAGAAAATACAGCAAATAATAATAATAGGAATGGTATATTTGTATTTCGTGGTTCAAGAAATACTCTTACAGAAAATACAGCAAGTGAAAACGGTCGATATGGAATTCTTATAGAGGAAAGTAGTTCAAATATAATAATGAGAAATATGGTGAGTAGAAATAGATGGGGGATTGGTTTATATGGTCCTAGTCGTAGAAGAGATTATGCTCATAACCATTTAGTAAGAGATAATACTATGACACAAAATTCTGGAAATGGACTATTAATTGTAGAAGGTAAAAATAATAGCATAGAAAGAAATAATATAGTTGATAATTTTGGATCAGGAATTGTATTGGGATGCAACGAACAAAATATATGTTCTTCTGAAAATACAATAGAACGAAATACATTGACAGGCAATGGGGAAGGTATAAGGATAGAAGGGCCAAACAGTAATAACCGGATTTTAAGTAATTCATTACAATCTAATGGAAAAGGATTCTTGATAAGATATGGTGCAAGAACAAACACAATAAGTAACAATAACATTTGTTTTAGCAGTACAAATGACATAAAATGCGAATATATCTTTAATGCAAATCAATACAATACTAACACTTGTAACAACAACAGGATTTCAAGGACACAATGTAATTATAATATTCAATGCAGTAGGGGTTGTGGTATTCCACAAAAAAGAGGAAGGGAGTAATTTTTATTCTTTTTTTAACCCCATTATTACTCCTAATCAACTTTTTATCTTATATATTTGACATATATCTCAAAGAAATTCCTGTAAGTATTTTTATACCTATCCAAAAAGAATCTTTCCAGATTTTTAGCATAGTTATTATCAAAATCCCCTAAAGCTTTTAGATATGAATCTCTCTGAGAACTTCTAATGATCAATGGAGGATAGTTATTTTTTATTAAGATTAGAACTGATAAGAACCTTCCCACTCTTCCATTTCCATCTTCAAAAGGATGAATTTGCTCAAATCTTCCATGGAATAGCGCTGAGAGCTTAATGGGATGCATCTTTTTCACATTGTTTTTATAAAAATCTATTAATTCAGACATTTTTTCATGCACTTTCTCTGGAGAAACTAATTTTAATTTGGATCCTATTATTACATTTGGTATTTTTTTATAACCTATCCTTGTGTCTATATCTTTCATTAATATGCTATGCATTTTAATAATATCCTTATGAGAAACATCAAATTTTTTTCTTATTATATTCTCAATCACTTTTCTGGAATTTATTGTTTCATATATCTCCCTAAGATTTTTCCCCTCAATTGATCTATTTTCAAACATTACAATAGCAACATCTTTCAATGTTAATGAATTGCCTTCTATAGCATTGCTTTCATAAGTAAAATTTGCAGTAAATCTGTCAAATAAATCTTTTATCTGTTCTTTATTTAATCTTTTTAAAATTCTTCTGTAATCTAGCCTCATTTCTTCAGTTTTTTTTATTTCTTCTTTTGATAATATAAAATCATGTTCGTAATTATTTAATGCAAAATCAATGAGAATCTTTTTCTCTTTTTTCTCTAATGGCTCCTGATATCTTTTTTTGTTTTTATCTTTGATTATTAATTCTATGGTCTTTATTTTACCATTTGGCAATCTTATAGATTTTCTTATATAATTATATTCCCTACCTTTTATCTCTCTTTTTATTATATACACCATGTTTTTAGTTACACTTACATATTTATAAATATTTCTATTTTGTAGGTGTAACCATCAAATCTTTTACATATTTTTAATGTTATTCAAATTAAATCTATTCTTTTTTATATTTTCCAATCAGCTCTGTTTTTTCAATAATTCATCTTTATCAAACTGAAACTTGTAAAATAATATGTTAAAGGATAGATTATAAAAAATCAATTATGAAATTTTATCAATCAATAAATTGTTCACTGTAATGAACTATTTTATGTAAAATTGTTCATTCTATAAAAAAGTTTAAATACTATAAAATCAATAATTTCATATGATATTGAAAATGATGATGTTAAAAGTAGAGAGATAAAGTCTTTGATAAAGGCTTCTGAGGAATTGAAATGCAATGATTTATTTGTTATAACAGGAGATTATGAAAAAGAAGAAAAAATTGAGAATAAAAATATTAAATTCATTCCATTGTGGAAATGGCTTTTGGAATAGATTTAAAAATATCTTTAATTAGAATTTTAAAATGAATACAAAGCAAAAGAAAAAACTGTTGAGATTCATAAAGGATTTGGAGAAGTATAGGGGCAGGCATACAGAGCTTGTTTCTATTTACATTCCTCAAGGTTATGATATTTATAAAATAATACAGCATGTCCAGGATGAGCAGGGAACTGCAAGCAACATAAAAGATAAGACAAATAGAAATAATGTAATTGATTCTTTAGAAAGAATAGTGAGGCATCTGAGATTATTCAAGCAGACTCCTCCAAATGGTTTGGCTGTCTTTGCAGGCAATATTTCTAACAAGGAAAACAAGGTTGATATTGAAGTATTCAGCATTGAACCTCCTGAACCTGTTCAGTTAAGAACATACAGATGCGACCAGACTTTTCTTCTTGATCCTCTGAAAGATATGATTGAAGACAAGGATATTTATGGTTTGATTGTTGTTGATAATAGAGAAGGGAATGTTGGGATACTAAAAGGAAATAGGATTGATGAGATAAAAAAATTCACTTCTGATGTTCCTGGGAAGACAACTAAGGGAGGACAATGCTGTCACTTTAATAGTTTAGTTCAAATAAATGATGGAAGGATAATAAAAATAAAAAATTTGCATAATCCTTTTGTTCTCAAGAGTTTAGATATTTCCAATTATAGATTTAAGAATAGCCCCATCGTAGATAAGTGGGATACAAGAAAAAAAATAGCTTATAAAATTATTACAAAATTTCCAAGGTTAGATATCTCAACTTCTAAAGATCATATGTTTTATGTTTATGACAATGGAATAAAAGAAAAGTATGCTAATAAATTAAAGATTGGAGATAAATTACTAATGCCAGAAAGAATTGATATTAAGGGAAAAACTCAAAAATTAAATAGAATATTTTATTATAACAGCTATTCTATAAATAAATCTGGAAGAGATATACTTAAGAAAAAAAGAGAATTAAAAAAACTTTTTCAGAACCAATTGGCAAAGAAATTGAATCTTACTCAGACTGCTATTTCTGTTATAGAACTCGGGAAAAGGAGTGTTTCTTATAACATACTAGAAAAAGTTTGTAAAGAATTGAATGTTAATTTTTCGGATTTTATTGATAAATACTGTGTGCCTACTCAAAGTTATAAATTACCCACAATTTTAGACAAAAAACTTTCATTAATTATAGGCTATTTGGTTGGAGATGGTAATATTGAAAAAACAAGATTAAGTTTTAGCGAAAGAGACAAAGAAACTGCTGGTTATTATAAAAACCTTATATCTTCTTATTTTAATTGTAATACCAATCTAAGATTTAGGGAGAATAAGAATTACTTTGAATTGAGAATTCAGGGGCAACCTATATCTAAAATGATAAAAAATGAATTTCCTGAAATAAAAAATAATAAAACTTCCCAAATTCCAGAGAAAATTCTAAAATCTTCAAATGGGGTATTAGCTTCTTTTTTAAGAGGACTTTATGATGCTGAAGGATTTTGTTCTGGAGGAAAGGTTAGTTTGGCTATGAATGATGAAATTTTTATTAGACAAATTCAGATGGCTTTACTAAGATTTGGAATAATATCATCTTTTTTAGAATATGATAGCAGAAGAAATCCGTATACCAAAAATCATAAGTTTATTATAGATCTTACTGAAAAACAATCAATTATTCTTTTTAAGAAGTTTATAGGGTTTACTTATTCAAAAAAGCAAGAGAAGCTTGATTATCTTATTTCTAAAATGTCTGGAAGGAGCAGTGTCAGGCAAGTTTTGTTTTCTGGTAAAAAAACTAAAGACATTATGAAATCTCTTGGAATTAATACGAGCACCAGAAAATTAAGTGGTTTAAATAATTATTTCATAAATAAATCTAATATCAGCAAAGCTTCATTTAGGAGAATATTACTAAAATATCCATCAAATAACCTTAAAAAAGAATTATTAAAAATTGTGGACATTCCTGTTTTACCTGTTCAAATCTCAAAGATACATATTTTAGAACAAAGAGTTCCAATGAGCGACATTTCTGTTAAAAATCAAAATTTCATTGCTAACTGTGTCATAGTTCATAATTCACAGCAAAGATATGCAAGAATAAGGGAAATAGCTGCCAAAGAGTTTCACAAAAAAATAGCTGAAGTTGCTAACAAGGAATTTCTGGAGATGAAACATTTGAAAGGAATCTTGATTGGCGGACCAGGACCTACTAAAGAAACATTCCTGAATGAGAATCTTTTGAATAATGAACTCAAGAAAAAAATTCTTGCCGTGAAAGACTTGAGCTATACAGGGGATTTTGGATTAAAGGAATTAGTTGAGAAAAGCAATGATGTTCTGTCACAACAGACTTCAATAAAAGAGAAAGAATTACTTGATAAGTTTTTCACTTTATTGGCTAAAGAGCCAAAGAAGGTTGTTTATGGAGAGGAAAAAACAATAAGGGCTTTAGAAATGAGCGCTGTTGATATTGTGATAATAAGTGATAACATGGAAGATACATTCATAGATGAGGTTGAGGAAAAAGCTGCCCTTTATGGAACTACTGTTGAAGTTGTTTCTGCAGAAACTGAAATGGGAAACCAGCTGAAACAGTTGGGTGGAGTTGCTGGATTCTTGAGGTATGAAGTTTATTAGTTATATTCTCTAAAACCGATATATATATATATATCAAAAT
>Ga0209541_10014614_pt1 | contig 11811 bp, 13 predicted proteins | sample RifCSPlowO2_01_FD_184027 | JGI IMG/M metagenome (GOLD analysis project Ga0209541, IMG submission 184027) | Groundwater microbial communities from Rifle, Colorado - Rifle CSP2_plank lowO2_0.1 (SPAdes) (version 2) | ecosystem: Environmental > Aquatic > Deep subsurface > Groundwater | place...
TCCCGCCTCTCGACGGTTCGAAAATCTTATTCGCTCTCATCCCTTACCGCTACCGCGCGATCGAAGAAGTGTTCACTCGCTACCAGCTCTTCTTCGTTATTCTAGTGATCACCCTCATCGCCCCGCTCCTGATGCCGATCGTTGGTTTTCTTTTCCACCTCGGCACCGGCTTATCATTTTAATGGCTAATTGCGGGAAGCGTTGCTTCCCAGAGACTGTTTATGATAATATTGGATATATGTCGGTAAGAAAAGTTGTTTTTGGAGTTGACGAGTTTTATCACTTATACAGTCGGGGAAACGATAAGCGCAAAATTTTCCTCACTGATAGTGACTACCAGAGATTTATCTGTTTACTTTATGCGGCCAATTCTTCCACCCCGATCCATTTAAGCGATTTACACCAATGGTCTAGCGAGGTTTGGGAACAGAAGCGTGCGGAAACTTTAGTTGATATTGGGGCTTATTGTTTAATGCCGAACCATTTCCATTTGTTAGTAAGAGAAAAGAAAGAGGGTGGGATCACGGCTTTTATGCAGAAACTTTTAACCAGTTATTCTTTGTATTTCAACTTGAAGCATAAGCGAACCGGGAAATTATTTGAGGGGCCTTTTCAAGCAACCCATGTTGACGATGATCCGTATTTGCAGTATCTTTACGCCTACATTCATCTTAATCCGGTTAAGATTTCTAATCCTGATGGTTGGCCTGATAAAATAGTGCAGAATATCACCACCGCGAAAGCTTTCTTAAACGATTACGCTCACTCGAGTTACCACGATTATCTCGGTCGTCCGCGTCAAGAAAAAGCGATTTTAAATCCAAATGCCTTTCCCGATTATTTTGCTGATGATCTTGATTTCAAAGCCTTTGTAGTTGATTGGATGAAATATAATGGCTAATTGCGGGAAGCGTTGCTTCCCGCCACTTATCTACGCTCCGATTCTGACGGCCGCCAGCCACCGAGGACGGCGACTTAGCCTCCCAGAAAATGTTCCTTGCATTTCTGATTTTGCGCGTGCCCGTCTTTTTGAATTTGGAGAGGAAATTTTCTGCTCGGCTTCCGCGCGAAACGCGGGGCGGGCGGGGTGCTTAATTCAAAGAAACATTGAAGCCCCAGATCTTTTGAAGTTTTGGCAGATTGATTCTAAAAACCAAATCAGCTTGACGCATAGGTAAATCTTTCTCGCTTCTGTAGTTTGTAATATCCACATAATAATTGCCTTCAGAATCTCTTTTTACAATACCAATCTCGTAGTAACTCGTTTCCCCTGGTCTCTTGTATTCGACCGAGAATGTTTTATCAAGAATTTCATCAGCAAACAATGAAATATTGCCGCTGTTGTCCATCACACTAAACTTTGCATAGAGTCTGTCTCTATCCTCGAAATTAGTGATTTGACTTTCTACCATTTTAACATTAACATCCTTCAGCTTTTTCTTGGCATTAGCCCATATTTTTAAACGCGAGATAGTATTTTCTATTTGCTTCTCTCCAGCCGGGCCATAGCTAGGATTAAATTCATTAGCGAAAGAAACAGAATCTGATCCAGAATTCATGATATCGCTTGCATATGCTCTGAAGTATCCGTTTCCAATAAACCAAGAATTTGTATTGCTCACACAGCTAAGCCCTAGGTCGCATTTTGGCGGACGCGTGCCTACACCTTTTCTTTCTAGAGCGGAATAAAATGATATGATGCAGTCTCCAGCAGCCTTATCGTTATTTGTCTCGCTGGATAATAAACATCGTTTTAAGATTGAGTAATCCTCGTAGCAAACCGACTGCGCATTTATTTTTCCGGAACACCATTTTGGACTACCTTCAATATCCCAATTTGGTGGAAGGTCTGAGTTATTAAGATGGTTTGTCTTGTAATTGTTTATTGCTGTTGCGGTTGATTCATCATACGGAAAACTTACTTCATATCCCTCACCCAGTCCGCCGAAAGAGTGTCCTATTTCATGCAAAAATGTATGCAGAGAAACCAGGCGAGGTTTTTTGTTTATATAATCCTCATAGGCGCCTATTTCTTGATACCCGATCTTATTAGTAGTTTTAAAATAATCATTGATTATCCCTCCAATGGGTGATCCTAATGAGATAATCTGATAAATGTTTTCTGAAAGGCCAGCGCATTTATCTTTTAGAATACGTTTTGCCGTTGTGAGCGAGTCTGCGTATTCATTCAAATAAAAGAAATTGAAATCATATTTGTGTCGATTATAAGGCGAGATGGAATAAAAAGAGTAAGTTTCTTTTTCATCAAAGAGACTAAGGAGAGAAATTTTAAAAATGTCGTTTTGCACATCTTTGGGTGAAAGAAATACAACATTGATTTTTTCGTCAACTTTGCCGCGATAAATCAAGGGCTTACAACTACCGAAATCACGCTTTTCTGAATCATCAGTTTTTACAGAACTGATTGAATTAGTATCCTGACTAGCCATGCCGTCTTTATTTTGTAGATTATCCGAGATTACAATTGTTCTAGGAGCTATTCCCTGTATGACTGGTTGCTTTTGTTGCTTATAAACAATATAGGAAACACTTCCTATCAATACTACTGCTACCGAGACAATAAATACTGCTATAGAAAATCCGTTCTTCATTATTCAACTATGATACAATATGAGCAGTAAGGAATCAACTAAGGGAGCATTATTTTTATAATAGGTAATATGAACAAAAAATGGATTTTAATAATTATTGTTTTATTGGCTATCTTCATTGCTGGTTATTTTTTGCCTACACCTATTCAAGTAACTCGAGAAAATACCGACACCAATCATCGCGTTTCTGTGACCGACTTAGCCACGGCAAAGGAGCTTTTTCAAAAAAACAATATAGAAATGGGCACATTAGCCATTGTCCAAGTTACTAAAGATAGACACGACACAACTCATGTTGGGGGTGCACAGTTTTATAACGACTTGCCAGTTTTCTTTGGAAACATTACTTATCATTTCGATCAATCTGGCAAAGCTCAAGATCGTTCGATTATTGACAACACTAATGATATTTTTACTTCCGGTGAGAGAGTAGGCGATTTAGGTATTTTGACAAAGCCAAGTATTTCTATATCTACAGCCGCAAGAAAAGCTCGTGAAAAAATAAAGGCAAATTATTTCTTTACTGCTGAACTTGGTTTTTGGGATTCAATCGCTGGGACATCATATGGAGAACCGAACTTTATACTTGTGTGGAAAGTAAAATCTAAGAGAGCAGATGAATATCCATATGCATTTGTAGACGCTAATAGCGGGAAACTTCTTCGCTACTGGGACGGCATTATTATTAATTAGTCTCAACATTGTTTAGAGTTATCAAAAAAACTCGAGATTGTTAATGTTTATAATTGAGTTACTCATTTTGCCCCGCGTTTCGCGCAGAACCCAGCAAAAAAGTTTTCTTTTCCTTTTCTTTTAGGAGAAAAAATCCGACGCGCGCAAAATCAGAAATGCAAGGAACATTTTCTGGGAGGCTAAGTCGCCGTCCTCGGTGGCTGGTGGCCGTCAGAATCGGAGCGTAGATAAGTGGCGGGAAGCAACGCTTCCCTACACTTTTCGCCATCACTGTTATCGCCCCGCTCCTCCTGCCCATCATCTCTTTTTTATTCCACCTCGGCACCGGGTTGGTGTAATTGTTGGAAAACATAAATTATGGTAATCTAATCGTCTAATCAATCAGATGGTAGTAACGACAGTTGATTTACAAAAAGAAACTAAAACATGAAAGAATATAAAGATTTTAATCACAGATTAAAGTTGTTGATAAGTAAGCGACGGGATTTAATCGTCAATACTCTATCCAATATATTTACAATGAGATTAATTGGCAATAAAACTCATGGTGATTTAGCTGAAATAGGTATGGCTGAATTTATCAATCAGTTCATGTATGATTTCAAAAGTATTCATGTTGGGAAAGATCTTTTTAGAGCAAAAGAGCGTGAAGAGGATATTGTAATTATTGATGAAGTTACAAAATCACAATTTCCACTTAGTCTGAAGGCATACGGAAATGGTCCCTTGCAATTATCCACAGACAGCGAACAAAGGATGTTTCCGTATTTAGAGAGGCAAGGTAAAAATATTAAAGGCAAAGAAAAAATAGCAGAGGTATTTGCTTCCCAAGCATTTTCTGATTTCAATAATATCAATGTTATGCCCCTGATCTATGATGAGAAAAAGAAGCAATGTAACATTATGATTTTTGATCACGAAAAAGCAATCAAAAATACTGCACGGATTTTGTGTATTGGAAAAGGAAAAAGTTTTAAAAACACAAAGACAGGCAAAGCTAGGAAGCACCCAATTTTTATGTTTTTAGACAACGAGAACAATTATATTTGTGAGGTTCGTTATGGTGGGGCATCAGCGAATGCTCTTCAGAGGGGGCTTTGGACAAATACTAAAAATGCTATTTCATATTTTGATAGCATTACAAATGGTTGGATTGATTATTCACATAATCACACTTTGGTGAAATTGTTCAGTTTGGCATTAAATAGCACAGAAGAAAGTCACAAGGAAACCAATCTAATTTTGCAGAGAGACATTGATAAGTTGAAGAAAAAATAACCATGTTAAAAACTCTGTTCAATGAAAAAAATTTTTCTGACATAAAAACACAAGGAATTAAATACGCGGGTTCGAAATTAAAAATTATTCCCTATATTTTGGAAAGTATAAAAGATTTAGAAATTAACACGGTGCTAGATGGTTTTAGCGGCTCAACGAGAGTAAGCCAAGCATTTGCCCAAGCGGGTTACGATGTTACCTCTAATGATATAGCTCACTGGTCTGAAGTTTGTGCAAGATGTTTTTTATTACACAACAAAGATAATCAATATTACCAAAATATAATTAACGAGCTCAATTCTCTAAGGGGATATAATGGCTGGTTTACGACTAATTATGGTGGAGAGGAAAATATGGAAACAAAAATGCCATTTCAGAAAAAAATACAAGAAAACTCGATGCGATAAGAGATAGAATTGAGGAACTAGATTTAGATAATATTGATAAGGCTGTTATTTTAACCAGTTTACTTTTTGCCCTTGATGCTGTAGATAGTACGCTTGGACATTTTGTGTCTTATCTTTCTCGATGGTCTAAAAGGTCTTACAATGATTTGTTTTTAAAACTTCCCGATTTGAAAAAGACAACTGGTAATCATAAAGTTACTAAAAATGATATTTTTAAAATTGTAGAAAATAATTATTTTGATCTAGCATATTTTGATCCCCCTTATGGTTCTAATAATGAAAAAATGCCCCCTAGTAGGGTTAGATACTCATCCTATTATCATATATGGACTTCTGTCATCAAACACGATAAGCCAAAACTTTTTGGTAAGGTTCATAGGAGAGAAGACACAAGAGATTTAATTTCAGCTTCCATCTTCGAAGAGTTTAGAAAAAATGGTAACGGGAATTTTGTAGCGATGGAAGCAATCAGAATGCTGATTCAAAAAACTAAAGCAAAATATATACTATTATCCTACAGTTCAGGCGGAAGAGCGACAAAAAAAGAATTAGAGACAATTCTTAATGAAACTGGGAAAGTTCTAAAAGTTATTGAAATAGATTATAAAAAAAATATTATGGCTAGTATGAGTTGGACAAATGAGTGGTTAAACTCAAATGATGCTCACAAAGAATATCTTTTTTTGATGGAAAAAACCAAACAATGGAAAACAATTGCTAGAAGTGATAATGATGATGAATTTGATATTTTGGTCGAAAAATTTCCGATACCGGCGATGGCATCATAAGGGCAATTTTAAATAAAAACTTGCAGACTTCGCCTTAATATATTAGAGTAGAAGTTCTTAAAGTTATTGAGTTATGCCGACCATCAATCAATTAATTAAGCGGAAGAGGCAGGGGCAACGGCGGAAGTCGCGCTCGGTCGTTATGGCTCGCGGTTTCAATGTGCTTAAGAATCGGCCGATCGTTTATCCGTCGCCTTTCAAGCGCGGCGTCTGTGTGCAAGTCAAGACGACCACGCCGAAAAAACCGAATTCGGCCATCCGAAAAATCGCCCGCGTCCGCCTGACCAATGGTATGGAAGTCACGGCCTATATCCCCGGTATCGGCCATAATCTTCAGGAACACTCGGTCGTACTGATTCGCGGCGGTCGCGTTAAGGATTTACCCGGTGTCCGCTATCATATTATCCGCGGCAAGCTTGACGCCTCCGGCGTTGAGAACCGGCGCCAAGGCCGCAGCCGCTACGGGATGAAGCGGCCGAAGGCCGCGAAATAAGGATCAAAATAAAAGTATAATTTTAATCATGCGACGGAAAATAACCAATTCCAAAGAACTTGCTCCCGACAATCGCTATCAGTCGGTGAAAGTGGCGAAGCTAATTAATTCCCTGATGCATCGCGGACAGAAAGCGACCGCCAAAGGAATTGCTTATGAGGCCTTCGATCGGATTAAGGAGGAAACTAAGCAAGAGCCGCTGGAAGTTTTCGAAGAGGCGCTCAAGAACGCCGGGCCGCACACCGAACTCCGCTCGCGCCGCGTCGGTGGCGCCAATTATCAGATTCCGCACGAAGTTACTCCCAAGCGCCGTCTGGCGCTGTCGCTGCGCTGGCTGCTCGAAGCCGCCCGCTCTAAGAAAGGGGCGCCGATGCATCAACGTTTGGCCGAACAACTTATTTTGGCGAGCAAGAATGATGGTGAAGCGGTGAAGCGCAAGGAGAATGTTCACAAGATGGCCGAGGCCAATCGCGCCTTCGCCCACTTCGCGCGGACACCCAACCGCCCGACGATCCGCTAGCCCGATTCTCTCATGGATCGCCACTATCCACTTGATCGCGTTCGCAATATCGGCATTATTGCCCACATTGATGCGGGGAAAACGACCGTCAGCGAGCGCATCCTTTATTACACCGGCGTCTCTCATAAGATCGGCGAGGTGCATGAAGGGGAGGCGACGATGGACTGGATGGAACAAGAGCGCGAGCGGGGAATCACAATTACCGCGGCCGCGACGACCGCTTTTTGGACGCCCACCTATGCTCACGATGGCAAGGACTCACCTTTAGATTCAAATTCCCAAGGTGAGTCCTTGCCTTCTAGTGATGGTTTCCGGATCAATATCATCGACACGCCCGGGCACGTTGACTTCACCGTGGAAGTCGAACGTTCACTCAAGGTCCTTGACGGTGGAATCGTGGTCTTCGATGGCGTCGCCGGTGTCGAACCGCAATCCGAGACGGTCTGGCGGCAAGCCGACAAATACAATGTCCCGCGAATTTGTTTTGTTAATAAGATGGATCGGCTAGGGGCCAGTTTCGAATTTTGTTTCAAAACAATTCTCGAACGGCTAACCAAGAAAGCGATTCGTCTCCAAATCCCGATGGGCGAGGAATCAGCGCATGTCGGGGTGATTGACCTGCTCACCCTGACCGGCTACCACTTCGAAGGCGAGTTGGGTAAGGAGGTGAAGGTGGCGCCGATTCCGGAGGAGTTCAAGGCGGCGGCCGAGAAATATCATCATGAGCTGGTGGAGAAGATTGTCGGCGAGGATGACGCGGCGATGACTGAATATCTGGAAGGGAAAGCGGTTCCAGTGGAACGGCTGAAGCAAATTCTCCGGCAGGCGACGATTAGGGGGAGTCTCATTCCCGTTTTCTGCGGTTCGGCGCTTCGGAATAAAGGGGTGCAACTCGTCCTCGACGGCGTCGTTGATTATTTGCCGTCGCCGCTTGACATCCCGCCCGTGAAGGGGGTTGACCCACACACTGGCGAGGAGGTAACGCGCCCGCCGACAGACGACGCGCCCTTCGTCGCGCTCGCCTTCAAATTGCAAACTGATCCGTATGTCGGTCAGCTCACTTACTTCCGCGTCTACTCGGGGACGCTCGAAGCCGGCTCTTATGTTTACAACGCGACCAAGAATGAACGGGAGCGCGTCGGCCGGATTCTCCGGATGCATGCCAATCAACGCGAAGAGGTGAAGAAGGTTTATGCCGGCGAGATTGCCGCGTTGGTTGGTCTCAAAGACACAACCACTTCCGATACCCTCTGCGACGAGAAGAATCCAATTATTCTGGAGCGGATTCATTTCCCCGAACCGGTGGTCTCGCTGCGGATTGAACCGAAGACTAAGGCCGATCAGGAGAAGATGGGTATGGCCTTGAAAAAACTTTCTGATGAAGATCCGACTTTCCGAATCAAATCCGATCCCGAGACGGGCGAGACGATTATTTCCGGTATGGGAGAACTTCATCTCGAGATTATCGTTGATCGGATGAAGCGCGAATTTAGTGTTGAGGCTAATGTCGGCCAGCCGCAAGTCGCTTATCGCGAGACGATTACCAAAGAAGCGGAAGCCGAGCATAAATATATCAAGCAGTCCGGCGGCCGCGGCCAATATGGTCACGTCAAACTTCGCGTCAAACCGATGGCGCCTTTGCCTCAAGACGGGAAGAAGAAATTGCCTAAGAACGTCACGCGCGAAGCTGACTTTGAATTCATCAATAGTATCAAGGGTGGCGTGATTCCGCAGGAATATATTCCGGCGGTGGAGAAGGGGGTGCGCGAAGGGCTTGATCGCGGGATTCTCGCCGGCTACCAAGTGGTCAATGTCTCGTGCGAGCTTTTTTACGGTTCTTACCATGAAGTGGACTCATCCGAACTCGCTTTCAAACTCGCCGGCTCGATGGCGCTTCAAGACGCAGCCAAGCGGGCCGGGCCGGTGATTCTCGAACCGGTGATGAAGGTGGAAGTGGTCGTTCCCGAGAAGTGGATGGGCGATATCACCGGCAATCTCTCCGGCCGACGCGGGCAGATTGAGAGTCTGGAAGATCGCGGGCCTCTCAAGGTCGTCCGCGCCAAAGTGCCGCTCGCCGAAATGTTTGGTTATGTCACCGAGCTCCGCTCGATGACCGAAGGCCGCGGCACTTTCACCATGGAATTCGACAGCTATCTGCCCGTGCCGGCCACTGTCGCGCAAAAAATAATCGAGGCGCGGCAGTAGACAGCAATTTAGCCAGTAGTATAATCCAGTCATATGGTAAAACAAAAAAAGACCACTGATCAAAAAATAGATGACTTAGCTCTGGCGGTGAAGCGCGGTTTTGATGGTGTAGATGAAAAATTTAAGGGCATAGACGAGAAATTTAAATCCCTTGATCAACAGTTTAAAACTGTTTTTGATCAATTGAGGATATTGGGATCAGATATGCATGATGTAAAGATTACACTGGCTTCCTTGTTGAAAATGGTGGCTGAACGGGATAGAGAAATTAATAGTATAGATTTGCGTCTTCGTCGGGTTGAACAACATCTCGGTTTGTTAGCTGTTACTTAGAAATCAATATGTCAAACATCAAACGCGGTTTCGGGAGTGCGGGATTAATCATCGTTATTTTAATCATCCTCGCCGGCGGGGCGTATTTCTGGAGTCAGAAAAAAGTTGAAGCTCCAACTTCAACAGATATTTCAGTGCCAGTAGTAGATACTGCTGATTGGAAAACTTATCAGAATGATGAGTATGGGTTTGAGTTTAAGTATCCATCGGAACGTATCGCTTTCACCTTTGACGCTGACAATAAAATCTCCAATGTGGATAGAAACAAATTAATACCAGCCCCCTCTGATTCTGACAAAGTTCATATTGCCCTAGACGCCAAAAATGAGAGACTTGCTTTGTGTTGTGAATCCACACTGTTGACCTTTTATGTAAAGGCTACAACTACGGCATCTCGTAAATGGATTGAGAAATATATAGACATTCCCGAATGGCAGTCTGGTCAAATTATTGTAAAAGACATTACTTTTGCAGGAAAACCGGCTACCGAGGCAGATGGTCAATACGGTGGTTATAACGGACCCGGTCACACAATTGCTGTCCGGTTAGATGAATCGTCTATGTTGATAATTACGAGGGATGTGGATTCTTCCCCATTCCCCGAGATTCTTTCCACCTTCCGGTTTATAAAATAAATTTTACCGCTAAAATTATTACGACAACGATTAGGATTTGAGAAACGATGCCGACAAGAGGTTTGAGTTTGCGCGCGCGGTCGGCGTGAATGAAGTTGTGGAAGCGTTGGAGCGCGGTGAGCCACGGGGAGCGCAGTTTGAAATAAACGAATTGGAGGGCGTCGGGCAAGAGACTGCCGTACCCTGTCAACACCGAGTGTTGACATTAACAATACGTTAAATCTTCTCCACCTTCCGGTTCGTCAAATAGTATGATAGGATTGAGGTATGAAAATTATTGGTCAAATCGAAAGAACAATCCCCGTGCCCGCTCATGAATACCAAGCTTTTGTGGCTTGGCGAGCTTCGGTGGCTTCCGAAAGTTTCACTGCCGTTGAGCGATTTCAACATCGAAAAGGTTTAGCCGAGATCAACCAAGGGAATTATGTTTCTTTGTCTCAATTAAAACATGAGTTGGCAACTTTACATCGCCAATCAAGCCAGAAAAAGCTTGCTAAGGTTGCCAAAAGATAGCACTGACCGTTTGTCGGTGGCGTTGGTTGAGATTAGCCAAGACCCATATGGTGGCGACATCAGGAAAATTAAAGGGGAGTTGGATACTTGGCGCCGGAGGATTGGTCGCTATCGGATCACCTATGAAATTTTAGTGGGTGATAAGACAATTAAGGTTACCACCGTTGAAATGAAATCGGATAATGCCTATTGAAAGTCTACAAAATAAATTTTGTTGCCAAAACTATTGCGGCGACGATGAGAGTTTGAGAAACGATGCCGACAAGAGGTTTGAGTTTGCGCGCGCGGTCGGCGTGAATGAAGTTGTGGAAGCGTTGGAGCGCGGTCAGCCACGGGGAGCGCAGTTTGAAATAAACGAATTGGAGGGCGTCGGGCAAGAGACTGCCGGTAACTCCACCCGCGAAAGCTAGAAGTCCTAACTGTCCGTGATCGGTGAAAAATGGTCGGAAGAAAAACCAACCCAAAATTAGACCAATGAGGGCATCCGCGCTAATTTTAATTAAATCAAACCAGAAATCTCGTCCGATAACGATGTCATTGTTGAGCGGATTATTTTCGTCCTTCCGACTGGAACGCAATTTGTAATCCCAGTGCGGGATAGTATCTAAGAGAAAATGACTCGCGACACCGGCGGTGAAGGCCGATATCGGTCGATCGGGCATCGCGGCGGCCAGCGCCGCCCCGGCAATAGCGTGCGTGGTGAGAATCATTGCTTCAGATGATAGCATACAACATACACCATGTTGCGAAATAAATCCGCCTGTGCTAATCTCGGGCGAGATTAATTCCAGGGCGAGTGTCCCTGGAATTTGCTACCTTTTTTCGGAGATGGTCGTTATGAACAGAAAGATGTTCGGTGCGGTGGCGTTGATCTTTGGTTTGTTCCCGGCGAGTTTGTTCGCCGGAACGGTGCCTATCTGGGGGACCGGATTCGAGACAGGGTTAGGAGGGGAATGGTCTTCGAGCAGTTCCAATTTCTCAGTGGTTAATTCTTCCTTGGCTTTCGAAGGGACGCACTATCTGAATGTGATTGGCCCTTCGGGCACCGGCGGTGACACTTTGTCGTTGCCGACTCCGTCGGTGGGGTATGACACTTTGTCATTCGAGGGTCAGAGGAGAATTTACGCGGGGCTAGAAAGCACTGATCGTTTATCTATTCAGTGGAAAGTTGATGGTCTCGATTGGCAGACTCCCGTTATTTTCTCTGGTTTGCCGGTGGGTGATTGGTCTCCTTTCTTGTTCAATCTGCCAGCCGAGGCCAGTGACAATCCTACCCTAACTTTTCGTTGGTTGGCGGAGTTCGACGGGGCCAACGATCGGGCGCTTCTCGATAA
>Ga0209541_10014615_pt1 | contig 11811 bp, 10 predicted proteins | sample RifCSPlowO2_01_FD_184027 | JGI IMG/M metagenome (GOLD analysis project Ga0209541, IMG submission 184027) | Groundwater microbial communities from Rifle, Colorado - Rifle CSP2_plank lowO2_0.1 (SPAdes) (version 2) | ecosystem: Environmental > Aquatic > Deep subsurface > Groundwater | place...
CGTATGGATCGTCGTCGGCTTCCTATTCAATGCCGCCGCAATATCCGTGAAGCGTTTATTCTCCACGTCTTTCATGTATCGCACGACGATCTCAAGCCCGGAAAGCGGACAATTAAACACAGAAATCGGAATGCCTTCTTTTGTCGGCGACAACATGCTGAGAATTCGCTGCTGCTCGTCAGCCGTAAACCTACCTAAAATTGCAGAAATCTGCTGCACTGCAGCGTACTGTCTCACCTCTTTTGGTACCAATGACCAAGAGAAACGATTTTTTCTTTATAAATTATACTATCTTATAGCCTGTTTACTCTATCTTGTAGCCTTTATAGTTAAATTAATTCTATTTTGTAGCTAAATAAATCTATCATGTAGCTATAGTCGCTATCTGCATAGGTCTATCTTGTAACCAATCAATTCTATTACGTAACTTAAACCCATTCTCCCGGGCAAGCAATAAATCCCGGGAATCCCGGTAAAAACGAAAAGTTTATATAAATCCCGGGATTCCCGGTAAACATGAAAATAAACATCCCAAATAGCGCATTCCTGGGCAATATCGACCCTTTCTTGAGATCATTCGACAATTCAGCACCAGGCACGCTCCACATAACATCAAACCGGAAATGGATATCAATTCATCCCCTGGTATTGTCAATGATTGCAGCACTCAGCCTTAACGCGACGAACATCACCTATGACAAATTCGAAGCAGCCTCAAAACATTACCTTGAACGAATGAATTTGTTTCGATTTCTTGGAATTAAATCAACGGGTATGCGTGCACACGAGCCTGCAGGGCGTTTTATTCCATTGATGCAGATTAAGAACTCAGATCAGCTCACTGCATTTCTCACTGATATGGTTCCACTTCTTCATCTTGAACCAAAACACGCAGAGCCATTGCGCTACGTTGTGAGCGAGCTCGTTCGCAATGTATTGGAGCATGCCCAATCACCTCATGGTGCAATTATTTGTGCGCAGTATTACAAGAAGAGCAATAGTATCAGGATTGGCATTGCAGATACGGGTGTGGGCATCCGCGCAACGATAAGTCGCGCACATCCTGTCAACACGGATTTGGAAGCTCTCCGTCTTGCGCTGACACCGGGCATAACCGGCACAACGCCACAGGAAGGAGGCACTGAATTAAATGCAGGCGCCGGTTTATTTTTCGTTAAATCAATCGCTCGCGTTAACCGCGATTTTTTTTTCATATACAGCGGAACAGCCTCGTACAAATTGCTGAAAAGTAAAACGAAACACATTATGCTTCACAGTGATCCTCTGAAAGACAGAAATTCGTATGAAGAAAATTTCCCATACTGGGAGGGTACACTTGTAGGCATAGATATTTCACTTGATGCAACTCAGGAATTTTCGTCATTGCTCGATCTTATCAGAAAGACATATATTCAAGCAATGCGCGATAGGAAAAAACAACGGCGTCGGAGACCGAAATTCGTATGAAAGAAATTCATTTGTTTCCTCTCGTTGGAAGCTTCGCAGAAAATAAAGATATTGCTCGTGAAATCAGATTAGAAAAAATTATGCCTTTTATTAGAAATGAAGATATAATGCTCAATTTTGAAAAAATTGAAGGGGCAACACAATCATTTATCCATGCATTAATAAGCGATGTCATAAGGAAATATGGTCCAGAGATTATAGACAAATTCTACTTCAAAAATTGCAATGAAAATATTCAAAAGATTATCACCATAGTTGTCGACTATATGCAGGAATGATCGATTCCATAATCACATACCTCTCCAATCAATTGAGCGGAAATAGCGCGAAGGGCAATAATCCTCCATCTATTTCTGCATCACGATGAAGCGTATCGAATGGTGCACGCGCCACCGATCTGAGAAAGAGGTACTTGTTTAGGTGATGTATAATCTGCATCAGTCACTAATTATTTGTCAACTATTAATCAGCTAATGAGGGCAAGCAGACACGACGCGTGCTGGTTCGTCGTGTTGCACCCCATTAGATAATTATCTACGTCAAAGTAAAATGTATTTTATTCATCACTCATATCCGCTAAACAAGTACCCCGGAAAAATATTCACTTCCCTTCAATCATCGCAAGGACGTGTGGTTTCGCAAAATAATGGCGTGCAACCCGCCGTACATCTGCAATCGTCACTTTATTTATTTTGTGCAGATACTTATAGAATTCATTCGCATCGCCCATGTGCTCCCAATACAGCAATTCGTCTGCCATCCGTTGGGTATCTTCAAGATCCAGCAGCAGATTTCCTTCAACATACGTTTTCGCTTCAGCAACGTCATGCTCTGAAACATGCTGCAGTTTCTTCAGCTGTTCAAGGATGAGTGACATTGATTTCTTCGCATTTTTCCGGTCAATGCTTAAATGCGTCGCATAAAATCCATAATCGCTCTCGCTTGCTTTTTCCGTTCCGACTTCGTATGCAAGACCGGCCTTGTTTCTGATTTCGTCAAACATCCATCCGCTCTGACCGCGGCCTAAAATACCGTCAATCACGTCAATAACAACACTGTCCGGATGCATGCGCGGCACGGTTCGGTGCCCGAGCGCAATATAGGTGCTCGCAACGCTTTTCCGCCTTTCTTTCTTGAACCGATTGCTCTTCTGCACGGGCTCAGTGGGATGCTTCCAATGAATCGGCTGCCTGCGCAAACCGCCGCCAAAAACCTTTGCCACTTTCTTCAGCACATTCGGTACATTTCCGCATACTGCAATCATCATGTTGCCGGGATAATAATACTCATCAAAGAATTTTTTAAGATCGTCAGCTTTTACTTTCTGAACAGCCTCGCGCGTTCCATACGTTGGGTATCTGCTCGGATGCTTCAAAAACATTGCTTTCTGAAATAATATCCACTGATGATAGCGCGGCTCGTCCGTCACCAGATCAATTTCTTTGAACAAGATATGCTTCTGCCGCTGCGTATCCGACTCGCGCAATAACGGATCACGTAACATGTCCGCCGTGACATCCAGCGCAACATCAAAATATTTTGCCGGAACTTTCGCATGATAGCACGTGCGCGCATTCGTCGTGTACGCGTTAGATATGCCTCCTACTCGCTCAATCTCATTGGTAATAATTTTCGCATTCTCGCGCTTTTTCGTGCCCTCAAAAACCATGTGTTCCATGAAATGAGCTATTCCTCGTTGCGAATCTTTTTCACCATCGCTTCCGATATTCACCAGAACTTGAACTGCAACCGAAGGCGTATCGCGATGTTCGTACAATACTTTCATCCCGTTCGGCAGCACCCACTTTTTCATGAGGAGACAAACATTTTAATAGTATTTAAACCTTTCAATGACATGCATCTCCAAAAAATCCAGCACGAATTACAAAAAAATCACCTCGACGCCGCGTTGTTTATCCTCGAAGAAACACCCATTCCCTCGTTCACGTACATCACTCAAATTCCATCACTCACCTATGCCTCAGTCCTAGTCAAGCAAACGGGCAAACCAATCCTTTTCGTCTCCTCGCTCGACTACGCGGGAATAGCGAGCACTACATTAGACATAGAACTCCTCAAAAAACCATTGAGCGAGCACCTTAAAGCGCATCTTCCAAAACCAAAACTATTGGGCATCGAATTTGCAACGACATCATTTACACTTATCAAAAAAATCAAAAAGATGTTTCCAAAAACAAAACTCAAAGACACAACCGAATTATTTGAACAAGTTCGCGCAATAAAAACTCCTGAAGAGGTGAACCATCTCAAAAAAGCAGCATCCATCGCAAACAACGCATTTAACAACACAATAAAAAACTTCAATTTCAAAACAGAATCAGGCGTCAAAACAGCGCTTGAATGTGAATTCCTGAAATACAACGTCACGGCATCGTTTCCCACGATCATTGCCTCAGGCAAAAACGCCGCAACGCCGCACCATAAAACATCAACTGCAAAACTCTCCAAAGGCTTTTGTGTCATCGATTTCGGGGTAAAATACAACGGCTACTGCTCCGACTGCACGCGAACAATCTATCTTGGCAAACCGTCCAAAAAAGAAATTCAGCTCTATGCTCTTGTCAAGCTCGCACAGCAAACCGCGCTTGACGCAGTCAAGAGTGGCGCAAAAACCGCAGATCTCGACAAGCTCGCCCGAACAACTCTGGGTACCCAAGAACGATATTTCAGCCACAGCCTTGGCCACGGCATCGGTGTCGAAGTGCACGAATCGCCGTCATTAAGCAGGAAAAGCATGGAAACGCTCCGCAACGGCATGGTCATAACAATCGAGCCTGGTATCTACAACAAAAACATCGGCATCCGCATCGAAGACATGGTTTTTGTTGATAAAAAACCAAGAATACTGACGAATATTACGAAGGAGTTGATTACTATTAAATAACACTCGCACTCGCCACACTCGACATTCGCACTCGACAGCTTATTCTTAGAAATTTAATCAGCAATTTCGCACTTGACAATATTTTCTGGACGCGCGTGAGCTATATAAACATAAACAACTCACACGCATAAATGGCAAACGCACTATCGGTCTTTGAGGGGAAGGAAATACGAAACATAAGAATTCCACTTTAGTTACACTAATTCTATTATTGGAATTCTGATGTGCTCAAGAACCACAGAGTTATTGATGAACTATAGGTGGTTCTTGACAAATCTGGCACAACGAGGAATGGTGGTTTTCGATTGTTGATGTGGTAAGTGTACTTACCGAAAGCACCGATGGGAGAAAATATTGGAATAAGCTCAGTCAGCGATTAAGAGAAGAAGGAAGTGAGGTGGTGACAAATTGTCACCAACTGAAATTACCTGCCTCCGATGGTAAATATTACGAAACCGACTGTGGTAACACCGAGATAATCTTTCGCATCATTCAAACAATTCCTTCACCCAAAGCTGAACCGTTTAAACTCTGGTTAGCTAAGGTAGGTTACGAACGCGTCAAAGAAATCGAAGATCCCGAATTAGCTCAACAACGAATGAGAGAAATCTATCGCAAAAAAGGCTACTCTGACGATTGGATAGAAAAAAGAGTCCGAGGCATCGCCGTAAGAGAAAAACTAACGGATGAATGGAAGCAGCGAGGAGTGGACGAAAAAACGGAATTCGCAATATTAACAGCCGAGATGTCGAAAGCTACATTCGGTATGACGCCAAGCGAATACAAAGATTTCAAAAGTTTAGACAAGCAAAACTTACGCGATCATATGGACAGCCTCGAATTAATCTTCACCATGCTCGGCGAAGCATCAACCACAAGAATCGCCCAAGCCAAAGACGCCCAAGGTTTTCCTAAAAATAAAGAAGCAGCAGAAGAAGGCGGCGAAGTCGCAGGCAACGCACGAACACAACTCGAACTACGCAGTGGAGAGAAAGTAGCTACACCCGAAAACTATCTCGCCGAGCCGGAGAAGAGAAAACGGTTGGCTAAAAAATAAACTAAAAACTACAATTCCCCAATCAACCCAAACAATCCACCCACATCAATCTCAGCAACCGCCACCGGCATCGTAATATTCCACTGCTCAAGAACCGCCGGATGAACTTCTCCAAGCACTGCAATTTTCTTCTTCCCTACATATAGTTCAGCCGCGCGCCCCGGTATCAGCGATGCATCCATAACCTCTTTCACCATTCCTTCAACGCGCAGCGACTTCAGCAGCGTATCAATCACTCGCCGTACCGTCGTAAAGTCAACATTTTCACCGGAACATGCAAACGCAAGTGTATTATCCTCACGAATGCCGTACATTGCATTCTTATCATGATGAAACGTCCGTCCAAACTCAACGACATTCTGCGGGTAATCATTATGCTGGTTTTGAGCAAGTATTTTCAACAAGCTTGGAACGATGCTGTTTCTCATGCACCCATAATCGACCAGCGCGTTTTTCAGATGCACCACTTCTCGTGCCGGCTTCATCATCATCGATGACAGTTCCGTATGCGCCATCAGATGATAGGATGTCACTTCCTGAAACTGCAATCCGATGAACAGTTCAATCAGCTTCGCTTTAAATCGCTGCAACGGATCTTCCTGCGCGATTGTTGCGACGCTTGGTACTGTGGGTGTAATGTTATCATATCCATACGCAATCGCAACATCTTCAACAAAATCACTTTGGTGGAGAATATCTGCACGATACACGGGCACAAGAACGTCATTTCCTTTCAGATCATATCCCATCTGGGCAAGACACTTTTTCACATCTTTTTCAGACAAATCTGTTCCAAGCCGTTTATTGACATAATCAAAGTCAAGTTTCATCTTTCGCGGCGTAAAATCCGGCATCGTCATTGGTTTGCCCGAATAGACAACATCAACACTATACACATCGCCGCCCATGTCAGCAAGCATTGCGACAATGATATGAAGCGCTACCGTTACATTTTTCAAATCAGTGCCATCACACTCTACAAAAACATCGCGTGTCTTTTCGGTAATACGGCCGGTATCCTGCGAATTAGTGAATGGTATCATTGCCATGATGTTTTCATCTGCATCAACAAAGAATGGGTACTTTTTCCATCCGGTTGTAATATGCTTGTATTCTTTTCCTTTAGGATGCTGATCTGCGATAAGTGATGCTTTTATTGGTTTGTCAAAACCGAGAGGTTGAAACGATACGTTGTTCGGATCAAGAGCCTTATATGTTATTGGAAACTTTACTCTATCGAGCGGGTACACGCCATACTCCGATTTCTTCCGATTCCGCCCATGCGTCGTCGCCAGCTTCTCCTGGATCTGCATGACTTCGCGGATACGCTCGTCATCAAACTTCAAATTTTTGACAATCGCGCACGCTGTAAATGGTCGCATCGGCACTGAATCAACAATAACTTTGCAGCCGCTTCTCTTGACAGTATACAAAGCAAGTCCAGTCTTAACGCCCAAAAACGATCGAAATGCGCGTGCAAACCCCTGTTCGCTCAGCATGTCCGGGCGATTGGGAAACACTTCAACAACAATCTCCTTGTCGGTTATGCCCTCAAGAGCTGTGCCTATCATCGGAATTTTTTCCTTCAGCTGTTCGGTTGTCAATTTCTTTCCGACCAGCTTTTCAAACGTTTGTCGATGAAGTGTTATTGTTGGCATGTTTATGTCAGATTAAATTCTTGTGTTGCTGTTGCAATCATGACATCGCTCGCATCGAACAGCTGCAGCGTGATCTTGATGTTCGTCGGATCAGTAACGGTATTGCTGTATGTCACGAGCTTATCAACCGCATTCTGGACGACTTTGCCTGCGCTGATCTCCTCTGTATTCTGAGGGACATCAACTTTTTTGATTTGATCATTTGATTCATACCCTTCGATAATAATATGAAATGATGCAGGCTTGATGATGCCATTCTCGTTGTTCTTCACAGTATAATAGATCGTCTCAATTTTTCCCCATCCGTCTTCGTCGCCTTTCCATTCATAGACTGGTGTTCGCGTGAACTCTAATACGACATTATTGTACGTGGTGATAACTGATTGTGATGCTGGATCAACTTCTGGAGTTTCTTCCACCGCTTCAGTCGCCTCAGCCTCTTCAGTTGCAGCCGTCTCAGCTGATTCAGCGATCTCTTCAGGTGTAGACTCCTCAACAGGTGCAACTTCAACTTCCTCGACCTCAGCATCTGAAGCGGTCTCATTAGTCGCATCGCTCTCCCAGAATGCGCTGACTGCCGCAAACAATCCGGTGTCACCCGTCGAAGGAAATACATAACGCCCTGTCAAAAACGATCCCGAAATCAACAATACTAATACAACCGAAAAAAACATCGTTCTAAACGATATATGGACGCCCTTATCCATAAGAGATGTCTTTGCTTGTTTCACTTCCCGCTGAACTTCAGCCTTAAATTTATTCTCTTTCACATAATCTTTCTTTGCATACATCTGTTCAACTTCTTTTACCGGATCAATTGCCATTTATTTCACCCAAAGTTCTGCATCGCGCAGTAATTTCAGATCGTTTTTGTAAAGGTCCCGAATATCTGAAAGACCATAATATTGTGATATGACTCTATCCAATCCTAATCCCCACGCTAAAACAGGAATGTCTTTCCCGAGCAGCGGAATAACAACCTCAGACCGGAAAATACCCGCTCCTCCTAACTCTACCCATTCTTTCTTCACTGGATGATACACTTCAACTTCACAGCTCGGCTCGGTGTACGGAAAATGTGCCGGCCGGATGCGGACATCGGGATATCCCATCTTCTTATAAAACTCTTTCAGGTACCATTTAAGATGGCTGAGATTGGCATTCGGATCAACAACGATGCCTTCAACCTGATAAAACTCAAACAAGTGCTTCCAATTCAACGCTTCATTGCGAAACACCTTGCCAACCGCAAAAAATTTCGCCGGCAAGTCCGTCTCTTTAAGTTGTGCAAGCGTCTGCGCGCTCAACACGGTCGTATGCGTCCGAAGCAATAGTTGTTGCGCTTCTTTCTCGCTCCATTGTCCGCCCCATCCTGTGCTTCCTGTTTTGCCGCCATGTTCGTGCACATCCTTGATTTTCCGCGCCAACGGCGGCAGCTCTCCACCAGGAGACTGAACATAGAATGTATCCTGCATCTCTCGTGCAGGATGGTCCTGCGGAACAAATAATGAGTCTAAATCCCAAAACGCCGTCTCAATCATGCGGCCATTCATTTCTTGAAATCCTAATTCCAGCCAGATCTTTTTGATATATTCAACAGCCTGCGTGACCATATGCTTCTTTCCTGCATGTAATCGGGCAACACCAGCTTCAACATCGTACGGCCGAAACTTCTTGTTCTTCCATTCACCGAACTGCAGTATTTTTGGCGTGATGCGTCCGATCATTTCTTCCTGTGAAATGCCTTTCGCAACCAGCTTCTTTCCTAATGGCGTGAGTTCAACAGACTTATCTTTATCCTCTTTGATGAGCAAGATATCTTTCCTGCTGAGTAATTGCTGGAAGCTTTTGTTATTCATGGCTAGTTCATGAGTGATTGGAAATTGCTGCTGCAAAAATTTCTCTTCTTCAAAATCAACATTCTTGACTTTTGTAAGCGTCAATCCTTTCTCAGTCTTGACGATCGAAATCGTACCCAGCCTTCGAAGGATACCCATCGCCGCATTCACTTCCTCAGCCGAAAGTTTTGCTTCATTCTGAATCTCCGCGAGTGTCGCAGTTTTTTTCAAGACGCGAAGCACACGCTTTTCCGGCAGGCCTTCAGCGCGATATTTCACGCCATTTTTGCCAAGCACGACAGACTGCTCATTTTTTTTCGTGGTGGTAACAATCTGTTTATGTTCGAGCCATTCCAGCGCACGCATGACTTCTGCTTCTTGTAAATGGGACAGCTCAACTAATGAAGAAAGTGTGTGGCACGTCTCAAGCAGCGGAAGGATCTTGCGCTCCAAAGGATGAAGCATATTCATCATCTTGTCAATATCGGACATAAACTTCCCAAAATCAAATGAACTTTATAAACGTTAAGGTTTCAGAAATTAACTATTGGCGACTCATGATTGCCGTAATGCACACATTTAGCTGATTATAGTCGTCAAAGTAAAGTTTATTATCCATTCAATATCTAATAAAAACAAACAAAAATTAAAACGAAAAACCCTACTTCAGGGGCTTCAAATCATCCCACGCCATATTGAATAATCCTTCAAGCGCGGACGCAAAAAATGGTGTATTGACCCAGATGCCTACATCATAAGTCGGATGCACTTCGCTGTCATCTAATACCGTAAACAACAAATTCTTTCCGTCAACGACACAGAATCGTGCCTTTACATCATCAACATGGCGTATGTCTGCAACGCCTTTCATATCTTTGACCATTTCTTGCGCTTCTTTGGTAAGTGGCGCTGCAATCTTGATATCTACTCCGCGTTTCTTTGCTGCTTCGAGTGCACCTTTAAAACCTTCAACTTTGCGCAACAAGCCTTGCGTCGTTGTCATAATGGTGACACTTTTCTTCGCTTCGCGTATCGCCAGTTCCATGTGATTGTAGAGATTATGTCGTCCGCGTATCGAGCCGCTCAATTCTGACGGCTCAACAAGCTCAACACCTTGATTATGCAATAACTCTAATTCTTTCAGTAAATCTGACTCTTTTAATGTGTCCAATCGCTTTACTTTTTCTGCTGCATCGTTATGCATATTTTTCTTGACGCGTTCAACAACTTCGGTTGGCGGGACAGCCAGATATTTTATTGGCTTGCCCAGCTTCATGATGACAAATCCCTTTTTTTCTAAACTTTCAAGAACATCATACGAACGAGAACGGGGCACATCAGCAATATCGGATAGCTCTCCGGCCGTCGAAACACCGCGAGACAGCAGTGCTGCCCATAGCTTTACCTCGTACAAATTCAAATCAAAATACCTTCGTATGTTATTTAAAAAGTCTTCTTTGACAATCATGATACAACCCCCCTTTTTCACTATTCTTTTTTTGTTACTATCTTGGGAGTAACCTATACTACTATTAATATGTTACGTTTTTTAATACTTTACATGAAGTGACGAATAGTTTATATAATCTCTAAATATCGTCTATAATCACTCTACTTTAAAACTCAGCAACGCCGCAATTCCGCCCAATCCTTGAAGTTTCTTTCCTGCTTCATGCTCGTCGCTGATGATGTGAATTTCTCCGCGCGATGCATCAACCTGCTTCAATAACATATGAAGCGCCGCATATTGTTCATTCGCGCGCATCTTCTTCATGAATGTAATCGTCACAAGCAAGTCGCGCACCGCGCCCATCTCCGCAGCTTTTCGCACTTCCATTAATCCATATGTTGCTTTTCCGTCCTTCGCAATCACGCTCAGCAACGTATCAACGAGCGTGCTTTCCTCAGCAACGCGCATTTGTTTCATCGCATGCTGTGTCTCCGGCCGTTTCAATACTTCTGTGAGCGCCGTCTCGTCCGCACTGCTGCACGTCGCAAGAATGATTTTTTTCTTCACCGCAGCATCCTTCACAAGTTCCGCAACTTCTTCCTTATAAAATGCCGGGCTTGCAAGGATGATATGCTCCGGTTTCAACCGCTTATCATAATCCGAAACTGATATGATGATATCTTTATACAAATTGCCCGTCGTGCGGGCGCGTTTCTCTTTTTTTGCCGGATCGCCGCGGATTTTCGTCAAAACATCGATGCCCCACTGGCGCGACCGCGCGATAATCGCTTCATCACGATCAAACACGCACAGCAATAATGTCTGTTTCGACGCATCAATCGCATCCTGCAATTGTGTTTTATGATATGACAGCCAATCTTTTTTCTGGAGCGTATATTCGTGATTCTCTTCCAATTCAATCGTATGATAACTGCCGCGCGACACGTCCTCTGGCCCGTCAACAATTTTCCCGCTGACCCGTAACGTTGTGCCGTCACTCAATTCATTTTTTTCAACTGCAATCTGCAGGAACACGGGCTTGAGCACATGAGCTGTCTTGCTTTCGCTTCCGCCTAATGTAATCTTGCGCAGCGTTTTGCCGCTCAGCAGATCGTCTGTCTCAATAAGCTGTGATAAATACCATCCATCCTCGAGCGACGTGATCTTGAATTTGACCGTTGCCTTTCTAAAATCTGAAAATACAAGCTTCATTTGACCGCAAAGATTTTATATACTAATAAAGATTTTTATATTGTAGTTGAAGCATGGTTAAAAGAATGGTGAACAACAAAGGGCAGGCGGCTGCAGCTGCAGCATTGATCGCAGTTATCGCTGCAATGATTGTTCTCTATATCATATTCTTGCAGCCAGAAGACCGGGCGGAATTATTGGGCGAAGACACATTTTCAAGTTCCAGCGGCCGGACATCGTCACTG
>Ga0209541_10014616_pt1 | contig 11811 bp, 6 predicted proteins | sample RifCSPlowO2_01_FD_184027 | JGI IMG/M metagenome (GOLD analysis project Ga0209541, IMG submission 184027) | Groundwater microbial communities from Rifle, Colorado - Rifle CSP2_plank lowO2_0.1 (SPAdes) (version 2) | ecosystem: Environmental > Aquatic > Deep subsurface > Groundwater | place: Rifle...
AATTGCGGCTATCGCTCTCCTCGTTCCGGTTGTTCGGCAAGATACACCAGCGCGCAAAGCGTGACTTTAACCGTCGTTAGTGAAAGTAATAATTATTCTTTTGACAAATGGAGAGGCGGCGGGTGTAGCGGAAGCGGCAGTTGCGTTGTGGAGGTGAACAAACCCAGCGGTGAGGTTTCGGTTTGGGCGGTATTTAAGAAAGTTTCTGTTCCGGTTTCAGAATCTTCCAGCTCGTCCAGTTCCAGCTCATCAAAAGAATCTTCCAGTTCCAGCAGTTCTTCCGTCCAACAACACACGTTGGAAGTGAAGATTTCCGGCATAGGCAAAATAGCAATCACCAGCGGTTCCAGATCTAAATATTGCGTAAGAAAAATTGATTTAAGAGGAAAAGAAAAAATTAGCGGCGATTGTAGCGTAAAATTCAACGAAGGAGAATCTGTGACTCTGACGCCTTCAATACCAGACACTCGATATGAATTTGCCACATGGGCTGACGCTTGCCGAGGATCGGAGGGTATAACTTCCTGCACGATTACAATGAGCGACAACAAAACCGTTTCCGCCACTTTCAACAAAAGAATAGGGGGAGAAAGTGTTGCCGCTATTTCGGTGAGAAAAGCCGGAAACGGCGCCGGCAAGGTGGTAAGCCTCTATTATATAGGCAAGAATTCAGGCGAAGAAGACGGTCGAATAAATTGTGGTAGCGATTGTAGCGAGAATTATGGTACTTCTTGCGGATATTATTATGATGGCCAGGAGCTTTGCGAAACGCTTTACCTTAAAGCCGTCGCGGAGGAAGGGTCTTACTTTAAAGGTTGGAAAGGAGCTTGCGAGTATGTGTACAAGAGGGGCAATAGAGGAAAAGCGGAGGAATGTTATGTTACTTTGAAGAAACCAATGACCATAATAGCCGAATTCAAAAAAGGGTATTATGACCTTACGGTGACTGTGTCCGAGGGTGGAACGGTTACCAGCTTAGACAAGAAAATAAATTGCGGTTCCGGTAATTCCAATTGCAAATATAGTTACAAAGAGAACGGCCTGATTACTTTGAAAGCCATTCCGAACAGCGGGTATGTATACGAGGGAGGCAATAATGTTTGCTGGGGAGACAACAACAGAAATAAAGGAATTTACACTTGCAAAGTGAAAATGACGAAAAATCAGGATCTGACAGTTAATTTCAAAGCATCAGGAACATCTTCTTCCAGCTCATCTTCATCTTCAACTTCCGCCAAACCTACGGCGACAACCGGCTCCGCAACCAACATAACTTCAACTTCCGCCACGCTTAACGGCACGGTGAACCCCAAAGGAGAAGATAATATTTATTACATGTTTAATTATTCCAAATATGGACAGACAGGAAACACCGGCACCGCTTTGGTATATGTAGGCAATAATGGATCAAACGACATTGCTTTTACCGCCGATATTTCAGGCTTATCACCCGGAACAAAATATAGTTATTCTATTTATGCATGGCCTAAAAAAGACGGAGAATACGAATACGGTTCCTACGTTAAAGGTGGTGTAAAATCATTTACGACTTTGTCCGACTCAAGCCAGTCAGCGGCATCTGTTGACCTTAATGTTACAGAGGTTAAACCAGGCGGTCAGTATGGTTCTACTGCCAGTTCAATCACTATGACCGGCAACAATTCCGTTATTCTCACATGGACAGTAAGCGCGGTGAAGGATTGTTCCATAAGTTATGATTCAAACGCCCAAACAATCAGGTCTGGAACATTGTCTTCCAGCGATATAATCAATGAGTCAGGCGCGGATGGAAAATCCGGGGATACAAGAAAACATAACACTTACGATTATTTTTTAAGTGGAGAAAACCGTTCGGCAACATACACTCTTTCTTGTCAAAAAAACAGTGATAACAGCGTTATCAGCGATACGGTCACGGTAAATTACTAAAAGCTTTTACAATTTTATCCAGATTGCCTTCCATTATTCTTTCTATGTCGTGAAATGATTTTTTAACGCGGTGATCGGTGATTCGGTCCTGTAAAAAATTGTAAGTCCTTATTTTTTCCGAGCGGTCTTGGGTGCCGATTTGCTGGCGTCTTTCGTCGGCCAATTGGTTTTGCGCCTGGCTGGCTTGCCCGCTTTCCAGTTTGGCCGCCAGAAGAGCCAGCGCTTTCTCGCGGTTTCTCTGTTGAGATCTTTCACTGGTGCATTTGACCACCAAGCCGGTCGGTTTATGGGTGATTCGGACGGCCGTTTCCACCTTGTTGACGTTTTGACCGCCGGCTCCGCCCGAACGGGTAAAGGTGATTTCCAAATCCTGTGGCTTAATATTCATTTTTTCCTCATTTCTTATCGGCAAAACGGCCACCGAGGCGGTGGAGGTGTGGACTCGGCCGGACTTTTCCGTCGCCGGCACGCGCTGGACCCGGTGCACTCCGCTTTCTTGCTTTAATTTATCGTAGACTCCGACGCCCGATATTTCCAAAAACACTTCTTTGTATCCGCCCAGCTCGCTTCTTGATTCGTCAAGGATAACGGCGCTCCAGCCCTGCTTGGCGGCGAATCGGGAATACATATTGGCCAAATCGGCGGCGAAAAGCGCGGCCTCGTTTCCGCCCGCTCCGGCGCGAATTTCAAGGATAAGCGTTTTTATATTCAGAGTATTATTAGTTTGATTTTGTTGGTTTGCATTGTTCATAGATTTAAAAATCCGAAGCACGAAATCCGAAGCACGAAACAAATTAAAAATAATTAAACTCTAAATTTTAAACAAATTTAAATATTTTAATTTTGAATTTAGATATTGTTTCGAATTTCGATATTCGAATTTCGTGCTTACTCCTTCGCTGTTTTCGCCTTTGCGGTTTTTGGCGCGGCCTTAGCTTGTCTGGCTTTGAATTTCTCCACTCGGCCGGCGGTGTCTATGATTTTCTTGTTTCCGGTGAAAAACGGATGACAGGCGCTGCAAATTTCCACATGGGTGGATTCCGCGGTAGAGCCGGCTTTTATCTTGTTGCCGCAGGCGCAGGCGATAATCGCGTCGGAATAATATTGGGGGTGTATTTCTTTTTTCATAACATTATATATAACATAAAGGCGCTAATTCTGCAAATTATTTGCAAACAAACTGGTGTTCTGATGTTTATTATCTATTTTGCCTATCGTCCAAATAGATCATAAAAAAAATTTCAAAAATAAAAAACTTCTGGAAATCTTGATGACTTTCCAGAAGGTTCAATAATAAGACGAATAGGCGACGCCTCATTTTACTTTGACGGTTATTGACTTGCTCACATCACCGGCCTTAAAGGTAACCACCGAGTTGCCTTTTTTCTTGGCGGTAACGGTGAATTTAGCCTGACCGTTTTCATCAGTTACTTGAGAAGATGGTGTAACGGAGACACGCCTCTTGCCTGGGGCGTTGATTGTTGCCGTTACCTCTTTACCTTCCAAGCCTTCGCCGTCGCATGTTACCGTTACAGTCACTTTTTTGCTTCCTTTCCTTTTAAGCGACAACTTGTTTGGAGAGGCTGTTACAGCATCAGCTTTGCATATCACTATTGGCGTCGGCGTCGGAGTGGGTGTCGGCGTCGGAGTGGGTGTCGGCGTCGGCGTTGGTGTCGGCGTCGGCATCGGTGTCGGCGTTGGTGTCGGCGTTGGTTCAACGCCCTCAATTATAACCTCCACTTCGGCGACGGTTGATTCGCCTTCGCCTGTTAAGGAAACATATTTTATTGATATGTTACCTTTCGTTCCTAACCCGCAAATTTCTTCGCCAGGAGGAAGGAATGATTCGTAATCACTGTCTTTTTTAAGAAAAACAGTGGAATTATATCCCCCGTAGCCGTTTTCGTTCACCCTATCTCCATGTTGTCTTATCAAAAGTCCGCTTTTAACATTGTCGTTGTTAAGGTAGGGCTCAAGGCTTTTTTCGTACAACTCAATAGAAATATGCTTGTTGTCGCTTATTTCTATGATGCCGAGCTGTTTTTTTTCTGTCTCTGCTACTTCCCGCGGACATAATTCCACGGAGGTAAAACCAGAGGAAAAAATTATAACTCTTTCTTTCGGCAACTCACCAGCTTCGTATTGGTCAAATAACGAGAAAAAAGACCAGCTATTTCCCATGACGCTAAAAACGCTATTATATTCCTTAGCTTTATCTTCATCGTCATAACCACAGGAACCCTCTCTTGAAATATTTTTTCCTGCCTCGTGAAATCGGGAACGCACAGCGTGCCCAAGTTCGTGGCTTTTTACAAATGAGTCATCTGAAAAATAATTAGAGCTCATCCTAATAGCTGAAAATGTGAGTTCTCCGTCATCAGTGCTAAAACCCCACTCTCCAATACTGGACCAAGCGCCAGCCCATTTCCAACTGCTGTCGTCAGCAATTACGGCAATAAGACAATCAACTTTTCTAAAGTCTACAGAATCATCCGTCAACTTTATAGCCTCTTCAATAGCGGCATAGCCAAGGTCCCCATTATCGGTTAAGTCGTTTTTTGTTTTTTGAGATTTTAACCAACCTTTCACTTCAACTGACAAAGTAACCTTGCTGTGTTGTCGCGGATCTTCAAAAAAGTCTTTTGAAGATTTAAAATATCCCTCTGTCTCTCCAGCTTCCCATGGTATATCCTCGTCAGCAGGTTGGATGAGGGCGATCAAAATATTTTTTTCTCCGCTAACCTCATTAAATATTATTCCCGTCCCTGTTTTTTTCTTTCCATAATGCAGTTTTCCCTTAGGCGACAAAATCGCCCTTTGGCCCGACCGCGGGGGAGGATAATCCCTGAAGTGTTCCTGTGTTAAAGGAACAAGAGAAGTACCCTTGAAAAAATACCTTGTTTCCGATTTTTTCTCCAAAAAATTGTCGCCAATTTCAACGACAACTTTCCCTTTTTCCGCTTTTCCAGCAATCGCGTTGACGGAAAAAAATAAAAATCCCAAAACAGCAACAATCCAAAATCTCTTCATTTTCCACCTCCTAAAATTTTTATTCAAAAGTTAATGTTCTAACAATTATTATTGCCTATTTTGCTTAACTATACTGATATTTTTAGCAAAGTCAAGGTGTGGATAACTTGCTGTTAACAAGTCTTTTATTTGTGTTAAAATTAAAAGATAAATTAAAAGATAAATTTTTTAGAAAAATAAAATATGTCAAATTTTAAATTCCTCAAATTCGCGTTTTTTGTTTTAGCTTTTGTTATGACTGGTTATTCCGTCGCCTCCGCTGGTTTTGTTACAATATACTCGGACGACGATGAAGATTTTAACCGGAATAATAACGACATGGCGGCCGCCATTGATGCTCTTCCGGCAAAAACAGACGGAGAAATAGCCAATTGTTTTGATTATTATCGCTTCCCCGGCATTCAAGCCAGTTTTGAAACGGTAAAGGAATTTTACGAGCCGGGACAGAAGGTCTATTTCAAGGGCGGATTGATTAACAATAATAATTATCCGATAGTCGACGGTTATTTGTTCGTAAGAATAGCCAGATATAACGAAAACTATACCCAAGAAGGCCACGACATAGTGGACGAATTTTTTGCCGATAGCGGTCCGCAAGGCAGAGAGAAGTTTTATTTGGAAGGCGGGGAGGAGAAGGAAACGGTATTTAGTTGGAGCGCGCCGGAAAACTTGGCGGAAGGGGTATATAGAGTCGCTTTTTCTTTCATCGTCGGCAAAAAAATGAACATGGCCGGGCTGTCTTTCACCAATGAGGTGGTTGCCGGTCTAACCGAGCTTGAAATTAAGAAAAGCGCTATTGGCGCCAAACGAGTATTTTTGGAAAAATCTTCTTTTGCCGTTAACGGGAAAAAGTATAAACACATCGGCCTTTGGCCGCAGATTGACAAAGGCGCGAAAGCGGAAGTGGCGGGCAAACTTAAGAACGAAACATCCAAAAAAGAAAATGTCCGGCTCATTTATGACCTTTACTATTGGGACGGCTTGGATGATAAAAACAAAGTTTCCACCAAAAGCGAAGACATAACCGTCGCTCCGAATTCTTCCCATTCTTTCAAATATGTTATTCCCAAAATGGACGAAACTGTTTATTTTTTAAGAATTACGGCCGTTGCCGGCAATAATCAAAAATCCATCGTTAATTTAAGATTCGTGAGCGAGCAGGAAAGGCCGAGAATCAACTTTTTTTCGCCGATGAAATTTCCTGTTTTGAAAGGCGAAACAATGACGAATTTCGCTTGTTTCCATAATACGGCGGATAAGTCAGCTAATGGGAAGGTGACAATGAATGTTTTTGACGAAGCCGGCGATAAAGTGCAGACACTCGGTTACGAAGGGGAAATTACCGGCAATATTATGGCCGTCAAAAAAGACGCGGTTGCCCTTAAGGATTATGATTATTTAAGAATGGCCGCTTCGGTCGTTGGTTCTGATGGACGCGCGGACAGTTACGAAATGATTTACGATTGCAAAAATATGAATCCGGAAAATCCGGAATGCGTTAAAATACTGGAAGAGAAGATAAAAGCGATCGCCGACGCTTCCAATAAGCCATTCAATAAAAAAGGGATAAACTTGGGAATTATCGCGTTGCTGACTATATTGGCGGTTGCCGCTTTGTTGCGGAAATTTTTTCTAAATAAAAAAAAGTCGCCGCTGATGTTTTTGCTTTTCGCGGTTATTATCGGACTAACGGCCTTTTTTGCCGACGGCGCGGGCAATCAAGCTTTGGCTTTAAGTGTGACAACGGCAACTAGAGATTTCAATTTTCCGCCGGAAATTTCCAAGGCCCAATGCGCAGCTAGAGGAGGAGCTCTTGATAGAGGCGGCATCCCGATCGGGGGTTTTAAGTTTAAGTTTTGCGTTAATGGGAAGATAGATGTGGTTCATAGGGTGCAAAGAGACAATGATAACAACACCTTAAGCCTTGGCGACACAATAAATTTTACTTATAAGCCGGATGAACCATTTTTTTACGCCACTGGCGGCACCAGCGATTCTCCTTACGGGATATGGTGTAATATTACGAGAGGATTTTCTTGTTTGAAAAAACGCGAAGAAATTTTCAAGACCGACGAGAGCGAGATTTTCACGCCAGCGAAAAAGGCTAAAATGTCTGTCAGAATGACATGGCTAGTTGATAAGCCGGAAGTGTTTATGGAATCAAGCGATAGCTCGGTTATTTCTTGCGAAGATATGAAGTGCACCGCCAAAAAGGGCGGCACTGCCTCATTAACGGCTAATATATCCGGCTTTACCGCCAGACCATGGGTTAAAGTCATACACGAAAAAGGAGATTGGGAATCTTGGGAATATACCTCCGAAAACACCCCCGAATGGGGAAAAATCTCCGAAAACACCGCCGGATTTAAGGATATCAGATTTGTTCAAAGAGAGCTGGAATGGAAGAATATCACCGTTGAACCGCCAGAGCCGACTTGCGACGCCAGCTTTAGCCCGACCGAGATAAACGAAGGCGACTCAACCTCATTCTCGTGGAAAACCGCTTATGACGAAGACGAAATTATTTCGGTTAGTTGCGACGGCGATTTAAGCGAATCTTCTGGCGCTGGAAACGGCAGTTGGACAAATTTAAAGCCGGGCGCGACGCAAACTTGTACAGCGACCGCCCAAAATAGCAAAGGCGCTAAAAGTTGCTCGGCTAAAGTAAAGGTAACAAATACCCCTGTCTTTTGCTCCGTGACGATAAACAAAGATGCGACTGGTGGCGATGGCTCTGTAAAAGTGGTAAAAAGCGCCGGAACCGAATTTGTGTGTGATTTGCAAAGCGGTCTTAGCTCCTGTAATTCCAATGAATCATCGGGAGATACGCTTACTTTGACACCTAATCCAAGCGGCGGTACTACTTGGCCGGTATGTTCTTCCGTAAGTAATGGAATTTGTACTGTTAATCTGCCCAGTAGCGGAGATTGCAATAAAAGTGTGACGGTTAAGTTTCCAATAACTGGCGGGGTGTGCAACAATGATGGCAAAAAAAATAATGGAGAGACGGGAGTTGATTGTGGCGGCGGCAGATGCCCTTCTTGTCTTCCCGAAACACCTCAAATTTCAGCCAGCGCCGCTTGCAAGGCCGTTAATTTGTTATGGGACAATGACAGCAATGGAGAATACACTTCAACAAACAACGGTTCTGCGGTCGTAAAATATTATGTGATAAAAAGAGACAAGAATGTCATAGAAAGCAATTGGAATAGTAATATAAATCGCAGTAGTTGGAGTAATAATTCTTATACCGACACAACTGCTACTGATTCCACTAAAGATTATTCTTACACAATAAAAGCTTGCAATGACGATAATCAGTGTTCTGCTGAAGCGATTTCTAACTCTGCCAAGCCAAACGCCGCACCTTGCAGCGGCATTATTATTTCATCTAGCTCATCTAGCTCATCTAGCTCATCTAGCTCATCTAGCTCATCTAGCTCCGCAATTTCCGACCCTGGAACATTTAATCTGACCGTTGCGCAAACAGGCGACGGAACAGGTTCTGTTTCGCTTATGCATATGGGCAGTCGTGACGGGAATGACGGCGGTCTGGACAGCAATGTTGGCGGCAGTTCTCCTTGGGGATTAGCCAAAGGTTGGGAGTTTAAAATAACGGCAACGCCGGCTTCCGGCTCGTATCTCGGCGGTGTTTCCGGTGGCGATTGTGGAGGCAGTCCTTGCGCCATCATGATGGATAGCGACAAAACCGTAACCGTAACTTTCAGCAAAGATACTACCGGTTGCGCAACTTGCGGAGGCGTGGTCACAGCTTCTATAACCGCCAGGAAAAACCCTGTTTCTGACGGTGGAAAAACCACGATTGATTGGGGTTCCACCAACGCCTCTTCTTGCTCTCAATCAGCCGGAGGAGATGATAGCGCCGACTGGGGGAACGCCGCCGACACGATATCGGGAAGTTATGATACGATTGGGCCCTTTACGCTTTCGGAAGGCGAGAGAACTTATACTATAACCTGTACTAATGGCGGCCAATCCGCTTCAGCTTCGGTTGATGTTGATGTCGGAAGCGGTGGCGTTACTGTTCCTACCGTTAGCATATGGGCGGATGAATCACCCATTAAATACAAAGGAACAACTAAAATAAAGTGGTCTTCAACTGGAATAGTTTGGGGCTGTTTGCTTTATTCTCCATTTGATTCTTTGAGCGGATATTTGAGCGGACCGTATGGTAATGTCTCGCCATGGAGCAATGTTTTTGGCGCCGGTTATTATAAAACCAGCGTGCCGGACAATAACGCAACAAACGGACAAAATACTGGTATGCTAACTAGTGATACCGATTATAAAATTCGATGTACCAAAAGCGGCTTTGCTTATGCTACAGATCAAACCACCGTTAAAGTTAATCTTCCCGTTTCCAATTTCACCATCGCCAATTACGGGAATAAATCGCTTGTCGCCAATATCGTGGAAGGATTGTCGGCTAATTCCGGCAGTATCGCTTTAACCTTAAGCGGCGAAGCTATCAGCAATGTCAGCCTTTCCGCCAGCATCTCGGCCATCTCCGGTGCCAAGGCTCAATTTTCGTCCGATGACGGCGTTACTTGGAGCGATACTTTGTCTGTTGACATAAGCGCGATTTCGCAGGTGAAAATAAAGGCGATTAAAATTCCGGGCGCGACGGCCGCCGGGACTTATAATACGGCGGTAACGGCGACCGACACCGGAAGCGGAGGAAAAACCAAAAAACTGAATGTTAATTTGCAGGTTAATCGGGTATCGTCCGAGTGGGAAGAATTTTAAAGGGAAAGTTGCATTTTACGGCATTCTTGCTATTATTTAATTTATGTTAAAAACGGAAGAAAAAGTTGAACAAAAAGGATTTTCTTTGCCCCAAGTTGATTCGGGGGTCAAAGAAATGTATCTAAGCGGAATACATTTGGGATATTCGCAGACCAGCCGGAGTCCCCAAATGAAGCCGTATATTTTCGGATTAAGAAACGGAGTGGAGATTTTTGATTTGGAAAAAACGAAAAGCAATCTTAATTCCGCCAAAGAATTCGCCAAGAAACTGGGCAAGGACAAGAAGGTAATTTTGTTTGTCGGGACAAAGAAAGAAGCCAAAGATTTGACGGAAAACGCCGCCAAAGAATTGGGAATGCCGTTCGTCAAAGAAAGGTGGATCGGCGGAACGATTACCAACTTCAAGCAGATAAAAGGGAGGATTGACCATCTCAACGACCTGAAGAAAAAAAGAGATACGGGGGAGTTGAACAAATACACCAAGAAAGAAAAACTTCAAATTGAAAGACAGATCAAGAAAATGGAAATTTATTTCGGCGGCTTGGCGGAAAACTTGAAATTTTTGCCTTCGGCGATTCTCGTTGTTGATTCCAAACACGAGAAAATAAGCGTCAATGAGGCCAACCAGATGAAGATACCGGTTGTCGCCTTGCTCAACAGCGACTGCAATCCGTCCGGAATCAATTATCCCGTTCCAGGCAACGACAATTCCATATCCAGCATTTCTTATTTTTTGTCCGAATTCGCCAAAGCTTACAAAGAAGGGACGCTTTTGTTCCAGCAGGAGTCGGCCAAAGCGGAAACAGTTAAGTAGCGTAAATTGCGGAGCTCTGTTATGAGCGACGCCTTACGGAGCGCGGCGGCGCGAGTAGAGCAAATTTTCAGCAGAAAATTATGCGAGCTGAGCGAATAATAGAGCTTCGCAATTAAATAAAAACAAAAAAATGATAACCGCCCAGCAAATAAAAGAATTAAGAGACAAAACGGGAGTGTCCGTGTCCGCCTGCAAGCGCGCGCTTGAAGAAGCGGGCGGAGATATGGAAAAAGCTCTGGCCGTCCTGCAAAGAGAAAGCGCCAAATCAGCCGAGAAAAAATCGGACAGAATACTGGGATCGGGGGTGATTGAAGCTTATGTGCACAACAACAAAAAAGTCGGAGTCATACTGGAGCTTAAAAGCGAGTCTGATTTTGTGTCTGGCAACGAAGAGTTTAGAACTTTGGCCAAAGATGCGGCTATGCACATTGCCGCCTCGTCGCCGTCCGACCTGGACGAATTGATGGGACAGCCGTATATAAAAAACCCGGCCGTTACCGTCAAAGAATTGCTCAATCAAGCTATCCAAAAATTCGGCGAAAAAATAGAAATTTCCAGATTTGCCAAGTATAACCTGTCTTAACTATATGAATGCGTTGATTTATATGGCTCTGTTGTCCGCCGCCGGCCTTGTCTTTCTTTTTTCAAAAGGGGTGTCTTTCGCCAGGACCCTGCCCAAGGAAGAATTTGAACGAAGACTTAATGAAACGAAACCTGTTTTTCACGACATTAACGCCAGAATTATTATTCCTTTCGCTGTTTTTATTCACGACTTTTTGTCGCCGAAAATTTATAAAGAATTTGAAATAATCATATCAAAGTTCAGAATAAACACGCTAAGAATGGAGAGGCTTCTTTTACAGCTGGCCAACTACATAAGAGGAAAAAGGGAGGTGAATATGAACGGCAACAGCCATCCTTATTGGAATCAAATCAACGGCGCCGATTCTAAAGATAAAAACGAAGACAAGCCAGCATAGTTTACCCCGCATGGCGGGGCGAGAGGAGAGACAACTGTTAAAATAAATATTACGCCAGCATAGCTCAGCGGTAGAGCAACTGTTTTGTAAACAGTAGGTCGTGGGTTCAAATCCCTCTGCTGGCTCATGCGCTCAAGCGAAATAAGAAAAAAGTTTTTGGAGTTTTTTAAGAGACATGGGCATATGATTATCCCTTCTTCTTCTCTTGTTCCAAGCGAAACCGATCCGACGGCGCTTTTTACAACGGCCGGAATGCATCCTCTGGCGCCGTATTTGCTCGGCGAAAAACAT
>Ga0209541_10014618_pt1 | contig 11810 bp, 18 predicted proteins | sample RifCSPlowO2_01_FD_184027 | JGI IMG/M metagenome (GOLD analysis project Ga0209541, IMG submission 184027) | Groundwater microbial communities from Rifle, Colorado - Rifle CSP2_plank lowO2_0.1 (SPAdes) (version 2) | ecosystem: Environmental > Aquatic > Deep subsurface > Groundwater | place...
TATGAAGAACATAATATTGTATTCCTGATTACGATAACTGACAAAAAGGCACAACAACACGAAATAGACTTGATTAAAGCCCAATTAGATATTTACAAAGAAACAGTTGATAAAATAGCGAAAAATCTTTAAATTTCCTTTACTTTTCCTTCTAAAATGTCTTTTATACCTGTTGCTATATCTTTTAATAACTCTTGATCTACAGCTTTAAATTTCTTCAATTCTATATATTCTTGTTTTGAGATAGTTACTGTTTCCATACAAAATATAGCTAATACTTATTTATTAATGTTTTGTTTAAGCATTTCTTAAAACTTTCAAGCATAAATTTGCCATAAATTACGCTTAAATATTTTAATAATTAACTAAAATTTATAATCACAAATTAAACTAAAACTTTTAATAATTTATCAAAACTTTCTATTTTTCAATTGTTCTCTCTTTCCCAATATTTTTCTATAAAGAATAGGCGAAATCATTTCAAGATCAGAGTCTAATTTCTCGGTTTCTTCAATAAAATGTTTCTGTTTCTCGTTCATTTCCTGGTAATACATCAGATAATTGCCGGATTTAACCTTATTTTCAATCTCTTCAACTTCCTTCAAAAGCCTTTCATACCTGGCAACTTCCTTGTTCAGGTTATTTTCCTTGACAGGATTTTTCTCAGAACCAAAAGGATTTCTTTCCATAGCCAAAGGATTAGGCCTGCTCTCCTGAGATTTCAACCTTTGCAGCATTCCTAAAGTATCCCTCTTTGTATCCATGGTATTCAAATGTTTTCCAACTATTTAAATTTTATTGAACTGCTTTATAACCTTTATAAATCATCTAAAGGAGACTTAACTTTCTTTAATTGAGCTGTTGATACCAAAGTGTATTTTTCAGTCGTTGACAAATTTGCATGCCCAAGGAGAGTTTGTATAACCCTTATATCAGTCCCTGTTTCCAATAAGTGGGTTGCGAAAGAAGATCTTAACGCATGGCAGAAAACTCTTTTTTTAATACCAGCATTTTTGGCTGCTTTCTTGACAATTTTCTGTGCCATTCTCACAGAAATATATTTTTTATCAGAAGGAAATAAATATTCTGAATCTACTTCTCTATTTTTTAAATATTTGTTAAGATGTTCAATTAAATTATTTGATAAAATAATATGCCTATCCTTTTTTCCTTTACCTGAGATCACTTTTCCCATTTTTTCCTTTAAATCTAAATCATCAACCTTCATTTTCACGCATTCACTCACCCTTAATCCAGCTGAATACAGGAATTCAACCAATAGTTTATGCTTGTCATTTTTTATTGCATCTAAAAGCTGTTTCATTTCATCTTTTGTTAATACTGTGGGAATCTTTTTCTCGGATTTTGGAGGTTTTATCCTGTTAAATAAATCTTTGTTCAGTATTTCCTTGTAAAAAAATTTTAAAGCTGACAAAGTTAAATTAACAGAAGCAGGCTTTTGCTGTTTTTCAGACATTAAATGCGCCAAATATAATTTTATATCATCCTCATTAATATTTTCAGGAGTTTTTTTAATAAAATTAAGAAATCTCTGGTTATTATCTATATAAGTTTTATACGTTGCCTGCGTAAATCCTCTTAATTTCAGTTCTGTTTCTAGTTTTTTTAGCATTTTTACTCGAATAAATTTTTAAAATTGAGATATTTACCAATGCCTATTTCAATTTTTGTTTTTTTATAGCGGTTTCTGTCTTTATTGGTTGAATAATATCTGTGCAATATATTTGCAATAGCATCAGCTTTGTTTATTATTGGAAAAGTTTCATCAGCTTTTGGCTCTGCACTAAAATTAGGTAGATCTAATGGATATAAAATTCTTTCAAGATTTAATCTGTCAATCTTCCTGAATTCTCCGTCTAAAATTATTGAATCAACATTTATATCTTCAATATTGTTAAATGCTTTAATTAATTCTGCGACAGCAATTATTTTTGAGCCATGGGCTCCATAAAGCTCTTTATGTTCTTTTGTTATAATTGTGTGCCTGTAAATTCTTCCATGATTATTCAAAATATCCCCAATATTTGCATCAGTTCTTTTTTTATTGTAATACCCTCTTTTTGCATCAAAACTTAAACTAGAAAAAACACCTACGTATATTTCTGGAAATCTTCCGTGATTTGATTCATCTATCCCTATACTTCCTCTTTTTTCTATTTTTATCGCCTCTTTTTTTATGCGGGCATTGCATTTAATTTTTCTTTGCAATCATTATAATTTAATATGCAATATCCGCATTCTATTACATCTTTAGTTCTTTTAGGTTCTTTATTTGAATCTAACATTTTTATTACAGGATTTAATTTTTCTATAACCTCATCAATATCGCTTGAAAATAAACCTTCATTTCTGTCTTTGTATACAACAAAACCGTTTACTTTTTCATGTTTTCCAAAAATAAAAGGAAGATAATTTACATACAAAGCAGCCTGTTTTTTATCTGAAGGGGATTCTTCTTTTGTTTTGCATTCATATACGCGCAATTCATCATACTTTGTTACAGTTACCAAATCAGGCCTGCCTATAATGAAAAGACCAGATTTTGTTTCATGCCAAAATTGTCTTTCTGTAAATATTTTATTATTAAAATTTTTTATATTTTTTACAGTTTCACTGACTAATTTTGAATGAGAAGATGTAGGATCTTTGTCTTTGCCATCAGAAGGGCTGTAGCCATGATACAATTTTTTTCCATTATGCTCATAAGTAAATCTGGAACGGAACCATAAAGAATATTCGCAGGATTTCTCGCCAGCTAAAATTTGTGAAAGAGAAGTTACTGCAACTCTTCTCTGTAAACGTTTTATTGCTTTATTTGTTTCCATTTTTTATAAAATTATCAGGTTCGTCTAATTTTTATTATATCTACCTACTATTTAAAATTATTTATTTATCTGCTGTTTCCTTCTCAACTATTTGTTTGTAAGCATCCTTCTCAGCCCCATCTATTGTGCTTTGGATAAGTTTTCCATAATGAGTTATACCTTCTTTTTTAACAACAGCTAAATCTATATAACCCCCTGTATTTACATCTTTTTTTGATGCCTCTTTAATTGCGCCTATTGCTAGCATAACTGCATGATGTATTTTTATATTATCTAAATCGATTTTTTCACCAACCCATTTATCATCCTTATATTCTTCATTTTCTATATATTTCCCAGCTGCTTTAGACCCGCTACCCAAACTTACAAAATCAAGATTATCATCTTCTTTTATTTCACGTACATTTCCAAATTGATTAATATGGTGCAAACCTATTGAGGGATTATTAGATGCAAGTATTAATTCCAAACCTTCATCATCATCTCTTTTTTTAGATAGATATCTATTTGTAAAAACAATTTCTTCAAAGTATCCTCTTTTAATTGCAGTTTCTATAGGATTAGTCTGTTCTTCAATATATTTAATAAATTTAAAAATAAAATTATCAACTTCAGTTGAAGGAGCAATTTCATTTTTATAAATTTTTAATAAATTTTTTTCCAATTCAGATTTAGCGCTTTCTCCTTTTAAAGCATCTTCAAAACTTTTTCTAATATTTTTAGAAACAAAGCCAAAAAGGCCTTTAAGCTCTTCAGGATCTTTTTTTCCTGTAATAAATTTTATAAAACTTTCAAAATCTCTTCCGCCGGATAAATAACTAAAAAAAGCTTCTACAGATTTATTATAATCGCCTGTGTAAGCAAAAGCATAATTTTTTCCAGTTTTTATTTTAGAGCCGCTGAGTTTGCCTGTTTGTTTATTTTCTTCATAAATATTTATCTGTGTATCAGCTGCTATAACAATTCCTTCTTCATCATTATTTGTTTTTATGCCTAATATTGTTGTCATTAAACTCCCTACACCTCATTTTTAAGTATAAGGAGACCTAAACCCCAAAAATTAATAATATATTTATATTTAAATCTAACGGATTACTTGTTTAATTCACTAATCGGCCCTTGAAACCTTTTCAAGTCGCTTGTTATCAAAGAATCAACAGTTGCTTCATTCTTGGTTATAAAAGGCTTGTCTAATGTAAGGTGTAATAGCAAAACAATTTGGTTGTTGCTGTTTATTTTTCCAGCTAATTTACTAATTTCTTTTGCAGATCTTACACGATAAGGATTCCAGTCCTCTGAGCTGATATCCCAGTTTAACGAAGGCCTTTCAGTTTTAGTTGCGCATTTTTGCAGAACCAATCCTTCATCATTTAATATTTTAATCTGTTTTATAGTTCCGCTTCCGTAAGGGAATCTTGCGTATTTTGGCTCGTAACCATGAGCAACGTCATTCATTACATTTTTCCATTCCAAAACATCCTCTAAAAATTCTTTATCATTCTTCTTAGACATAATATCATGATGCATAGAATGCCATCCTACAAGATAACCTTGCTCTAAAACATAATTCACAGATTCTGGAAATTTCTTGATTCCTTTGCCAATGAAATAAAACTGGCTATCTAAATTATTTTGCTTTAAAATTTCAATAAATTTAGACATTCTCTCTTTATCATAAGGATTGTCATCAAACGTATAAAGCATATTTTTTCTTCCATACGCTAATCCAGGAAAAAGCAAACTCGTTACATATGCTGCTGTTAACCCCAAAAACGCCCTTCTTATCATTCAAGATTAGCAAATAATAAGCTTTATAAAGGTATTATATATCATTTAACACAGTTAGGGATATTTCGCAAGAACTATTTCTTAACTTATATAAACACGGAGGAAAGAATAAATTGGCATTTAGACCAAGGGAAGGCGGTTTCGCTGATAGAGGCCCAAGAGAAATGCACAAAGTTACATGTTCCGAATGCGGAGCAGAAGCTGAAGTGCCTTTTAAGCCGACAGAAGGAAAACCAGTATATTGCAGAGATTGTTATCAAAAGCGTAAAAGATTCTAAGTTCTTTTAAGTTTTTAGTAATAAAGCTAAAATATAAAAAACAGCATAAGCTACAAATTTTCTTTTATTTTTACTATTTTTTTAAAATTATTTAACACAAGCACCCATTTCATCAGCTATTTTTCCACTTAATCTGCAGTTATATTCATCCGGACATTCAAATCCGGCAATCCCTCCGCATTCGCACTGTGCAACACAAACTTGAATGCAGGTATCAGAGCCAGTTCCAAGGCAGGGGCTGCTGCACTCATTCCAATTTCCTTTAGCGCTTTCACAAAGCTCTCTGCTCATTTCTTTTGCTTCAACTTTAGAACTTTTAAATAAAGAACATGAGCTGATAAAAATCATGCTTAATACCAAAAATATAATTATTTTCCTTGTCATCTTGATTAGTAAACTTTAAATTATATAAGTAGCTAGCATATATATGAAAGTTTTGTTTATATGCAACCAGAACAAGAATAGGAGTAAAACAGCTGAAAGGATATTTAATAATAGATTTCAGACTAAATCAGCAGGTCTTTACAATTCAAAGCCAGTCACTAAAAAACAGCTTTCTTGGGCGGATACCATTGTAGTTATGGAAGATGAGCAAAGGACAGAAATATCCAGAAGATTTCCAGATATTTACATAAAAAAGCGTATTCTTTCTTTAGGCATAGCTGACACTTACTCTTACAACCAGCCAGAACTTATAAATGATTTAAAATCAAAATTAAAAAAATTAATTTAGCCATTCATCAAATTGTTCCATTGCTTCTTTTTTTGATTTGAATATTTTGGTTTCTGCTACAGACATTTCAGGCAGTCTCCTAGTAACCTTAAATTTACTGCCTTCATCATCTTGGAATTCAATTATAGAAACTTCCCACTTTTTAATTAAATGCTTTTTGATTTTTTTCAATATTCAGCGCCCCTGTAATAAATCACCAATAAAATAAATGCAATTACTAAGCTAAACAGCAAGCTTAAAATAATATTCAAGTCTTTCATTAAAAATAATGCAACAATGAAAGCCACGCTGAAAATATACAAAGACCTTGAGCCGAATAATATTTTCCCCCCGTCTAAAGGCGGGATAGGCAGTAAGGCATACAAAGCCAGCCAGAAATTCACTATAACAAAAATATTTAAATTAACATTAACCATCTTGCCCAAAGAAGAAAAAAATAAGACAAAAAAAGCAGAAGTTAAAATTCCTGACAATAAAATAATGGCTTCATCATATTCGGTCAGTCTTGTAAATTTTCTTCCAACACGGTATTTTCTTACAGCTTCAACAGTATTAGTTTCAATAGCAGTAAAGAATGCCTTGCCGTTTGAAATAAAAGCTAAAAACACAGCGACTATAGGGAAGAAAGGAAATCCTGTTTTCAATCCGCCTGAAGGCCTGAAGCTAAATTGCTTTACAAACCATAAATTGTATTCCGTCCTGCATCCTTTTCTGTGCGCAACAAATTTTCTTACTAACTCTCTAACTAATACAGATATTGTAACAACAGCTAAAACCATTAAAAAATTCAAAAGCCAATATCCGAAAACAAAGTTTTCTCTTCCGTCATTGAAACCAAAAACAAAGCTTAAGATTAAAATTCCTATTATTAAATGTCTAATCTCTTTTTTTCCAAACATTTTATTTCCTCAATAATCTCATCTTCATGCCCTGCTCCGACAACAGCAACTACACTATATTTCTGCATTAATGTATATAAATGTTTTGCCATAAACTTATTTCTTTCATCAACCAAAACACTGTAAACATTGGGGTATTTTTCTTTCACATCTTTAAGCAGTTTGGAAATCAGGTCTTTTTCAGGAACTTTCTTCAAGTCAAATTCTAATTTCGGCCTTTTGATTATATTTTTAATTATCTCATAGACAAACCTTAATTTTTCCTTTAAAGTTATTTCTTTGGAGAATCTTCTTAAGGTAATTTCAATCCTCTGGTCTATTAAAGCTATTCTAGCCCCGACGTCTTTCCCGGTTTGGGCAGCCTCCTTCATCTCATCCCCAGGCTTAACCCCAACGATTTCACCTAATTTCCTCTCAGCATATGCCCCAATCAAGCTAAAGACATATCCGTTTAGCCCAATGACCTTTATGTCAGACAATCTAGGCCCTTTTTTTTCATTTCCACCTTCAATCAGAGCCTTAAATCTTGCTCTATCAAGCTCTAAAGCAACAATCTCGGGCTTTTCTTTTAAAATTAATTCTCTTACTTCTTTAACACTTTCTATGGCTATATGGGAAGTGCCGATGATAGTTAAACTTCGATATGTATTCATAAGAATAGAAAAATATTTAAACTTAAATATGTTGCTAAAAAACATGATCCGAACAAGAACAATAACAAGTGTTTTTAACACACCAGTTTACACTGACGAAGGTGATTATTTTGGAGACGTAGAAGAAGCAATCATAGTTTCTAACAAGGTCTATGGTTGGAGAATAAGGGCAACAAGGCATTCCTCATTAGGAAGAGTTTTAACAGGCGCTAAAGGCGTTGTAGTGCCTCATTCTCTGGTTAAATCCATGGGAGACATTATAATCATCTCAAAAACAGCTGTTCCTGCAGTTTCCAAAGAAGAAATGGAAGAAACAGCTTAAATTTATTTATTTTCTTTAATCATTAAATAAAAAATTATGCCGGGCAGTATAAAAAAACCAGAATAAACTATTACCATTCTCGGACCAACTAAATCAGCCAGATAACCTCCGATTAATAAAGAAATTCCTCCGCCAATTCTTAATATCATCGACTTTACAGAGCCAACACTGGCCCTTATTTTATTTGGGATAAATTTTTGGAAATATGTTTCTTCTACAGGGCCTTTTAGCTCAAAAGGAAAGCTTGTTAAAATAAAAGCAACAACAGCTAATATAGGTGAAAATATAAAATACACAGATAATAAAACTATTGCATAAAAAATAGTCAAAGCTGATAAATAGTATTTTTCCTTTTTAAATTTTTTTAATAATGGTTTTGCTAAAAAAGGCAAACCTATTACAATTAAGGCAGCACCAGAAAAAATATAGCCGAAAAAATAAACAGGGATTCCTACATCTTTAAAATAAGGCTGCCATGCAACATCACCCATTGCACTAAGCATTACAAAAAATCCGCCTAAAATCAAATATAATAAGACAGGATGTTTTAATCCATAAGGAATGCTGACCTTAAAATTATTAAAAGTTTCTTTCGTTAAGTCCTTAAAAGTATGTTTCTTCCTTTTAAAATATTCTTCAGATAAAAACCATAAAAATATTGTGCTAAACATTATTGCAACACCAGAAACGTACCAAACTATATTTAGTCCATAAAATTTAACTAAGATTGATCCTAAAATTCCTGAAACTATAGCCCCAAAACTTGCTATGCTCCTTATTTTGACAAAATAATTATGAGTAAGTTTATTCTGTTTTTTATGCTTTAATAAATCAATAACCCAAGCGCTGTCAGCACCAGATGTAAAAGAACTTGATAAGCCCCATAATAAAAATAATAATATTAAACCACTATAATTTTTTATTAAAGGAATAAGGAATAAAGCTAAGCCAAAAAAGAAATCGCCTACAATAACAGAGAATTTTCTTCCATAAGCATCTGCGAAAGCACCTGTTGGTATTTCAAATATAGTTGGTGAAATAAAAAGAATTGCGAATAACATTGATATTTGCTTATATGTTAAGCCAACAGTATTAAAAAAAATTACAAAAAAAGGCATAATCATAAAGAAAGATCCGATTATTAAATGGTATAAATAAAAAGGCCAGAGAGTTTTCCATTCGCCTGAATTAAAAAATTTCATCTCTAATTAAAGGTAAATTGGCTTATAAGTGTTTTTATTCAAATTAGGGTTAAATAGCCAACCACAAATCTTAAATACTAATTTCACTGTTTTTTTCTAATGGCATCGCCTTTGCAGAATTCAATTGAGTTTTTTAGGGAGTTTGGTTTATTCGATGTAGTTCTCCCGTTCTTATTGGTTTTCACATTAATGTTTGCTATTCTTGAAAAGACAAGAGTCTTGGGGACGGAAAATGACAAGCCAAGAGCCAATTTAAACTCAATGGTTTCTTTCATAATTGCATTATTGGTTGTGGCAACAAACAAAATTGTTTCAATAATAAACAAGGCTCTTCCAAATGTAGTGTTAATCATTGTTATGATTTTGTCATTCTTGATTATGTTAGGTTTATTTTACAAAACAGGCGAGCTTGATTTTTCAACAAAGCATGCAGGATTTTATAAAGTCTTAGTTGGAGTTTTATTTGTTGGAATTTTACTGATATTTTTAAATTCAATTTATTTAGACAGCGGAGAATCGTGGCTTGAGTACGCTTTCAACTACGCATTTAATAATGTAACAAGCCCTGCAATAACATCAATAATATTTTTATTGATTGCGTTAGGCGCGATTGTATTTATAACTGGAGGAAAAAAGAAAGACTGATAAAAAATGGCAACTCAAATAGGCGATATCATTTTATATTTGCAGCAATTAGGGGTGTATGATTACTTTCTTCCGTTCTTATTAATATTTGCAATAATTTTTGCAATTCTTGAAAAAACAAGCATATTAGGCAAAGATAAAACAAATATAAATGCAGTAATATCAATGGTGATTGGTTTGTTATTGGTTGTGCAGCAAAACATAGTTTCAATAATAAATTCATTCCTGCCAAGGGCTTCATTAATAATTATAATTATTTTAATTTCTATGTTAGTGATAAGTTTAGTTGGAGGCTCAAGCGCAGGATATTCGGGAGGAGTGTTTGGTGTGATTGTAATTTTAATTTTGATAGGCTTGGTTTGGTCTGTTTCCCCAGATCTAGGTTTTAATTTAAACATTTCAGAAAACACCAGAAATATAATAATAATTGTGGTTATAATAGTCTTAATAATGGCATTTATGACAAGAAAACCTTCTACTTCAAAGAAAAGTGGGCTTGAAAGTTTCACAGATTTTATGGGTGGGTTTAAAGATAATGGGGGTCGTAAGATTTAAATATGGCCACATTTTTAGACGTAAGCACATTAAGCCTTGTAACCCCGATATTTGTATTCTTATTGATATTTGTATTGGTTTATGCTACAGTCTTAAAAACAAAAATATTAGGCGAGAATAATGCTCTAATGGTTACAGCTGCTTTGTCGGTTGCTGTTATTTCCATGTTCGCAGGGTCTTCTGTTCCGCAATTCATAATCAACACAGTTCCGTGGATAGTTGCTTTATTTATCGGATTATTATTCCTCATATTTATCTATTTGTTTTTAGGCGGAAGTTCTGAAAAGGAGATTATGGAGCAGCTTGGCCTGAAATGGGTTGTATTTGTTATACTAATTGTGATTGTTTTTATAGGGTTGGTCCAAGTAATAAGGTTGTCTCCATTGCAGCAGTCTCAGGGAGGAAATTTAACATCAGAAGACACATTCAAGCAGGAAATAGTTTCAACTCTGGTTCACCCAAGAATTCTAGGGGCTTTATTTTTAATGATTATAGCAGCATTTGCAGTCAAGTTATTGACAGATCAAGTAAAGAAATAAATTTATAAAAGATTAGGTTTAAATATTCAATTAAATATTTTATATTATGAACATAAAAATTAAAGAGGCAAGTTTAAATGATTTTAGAGTATTAATTCTTTTTAGATTACTTTTATTAAAACACGATTTTGAATTGGATGAAACTATGCCTTATAACATAGAAAAAATACAAAAGTCAGTTCGTTATATGAATAATTATTTAAAAAAAGAAGATAATAAATATTTTATTGCATATCATAATAATTTGCCTATGGGTTACCTTCATGTAACTTATGATAATAAAAAGAATAAAACTAGCAGTTATATAAGTGAACTGTACGTTCTTGATTTATACAGAAGTAAAGGTATAGGGAAGGGGTTAGTGTCATTTCAGTTAAAATATCTTAAGAAGATAAAAATAACCGAAAATACTTTAACAACTACAAAATATAAAAATCAAAGAACAATTAATTTTTATAAAAAATTAGGGTACAAATTAAACAAAGAAAATAAAGGAAAGAATATTATCTATCTATCAAAAAAATTAATTTAATTTTCCGTATAGTCATAAACCCACTTGGTAGGTTTTATATTTCTAGTAATTTTAATAGAAGACATAACATTTTCAGCAAGCAATTCAACCTCTTTAGCATAGCATTCGCTTAAAACAATCTTCTTGTCTTCATACGTCGAATAGCACACAGAAGACATAGCATACATGTTGCTGAACGGAGGAAAAATCATTCCAAAATGGTTCAATGTCATAAATAAATTTGAAATAACCATTGAAGCCCCTTCCTCATGGCCAGTAACAATTATCCCCGCAGTCTTTCCTAAAAATCTCCTGAATAATCCGCTCCCAGGTATATTTTCATCAGCTGTCAATTCAATAAATTTCATATGCTTCTTATTAAGCTCTTTATTTTTCGGGTCTTTAATATTAGCAGGCTTCAAGCTTCCATCCAAGCTTATGCACCTGTCAATAAAAGTCGCAAGTAATGTTGAAATCTTGAAATTATTAACAGGCGTTGCAAATATGATCGCATCAGCATCTATAATCTTGTCATAAAGTATATTTGTCATGTCATCCCCTTGAGCAGTTCCTTTAGGATAGCATGAGCAGTAGAAATGGCATTGCGTGTTTGTTGTTGAATAGCAGGCCTTGCAGTATTTTATATTGTATTTTCTTAAAGGTATTAGTTCAATATCAGCCCCTGATTTTTTGCAGTAATCCAGGCATCTTTTTAATAATGTCTCGGAATTAGAGCGCTCTCTTGCCATGTCATATTCATCCCTTGCAGACCCGGATATCCCGAGAACCTTTATCTTTTTATTTTTCCTTTCTCCAAACTTCTTGGCTTCTTTGATAGT
>Ga0209541_10014620_pt1 | contig 11810 bp, 17 predicted proteins | sample RifCSPlowO2_01_FD_184027 | JGI IMG/M metagenome (GOLD analysis project Ga0209541, IMG submission 184027) | Groundwater microbial communities from Rifle, Colorado - Rifle CSP2_plank lowO2_0.1 (SPAdes) (version 2) | ecosystem: Environmental > Aquatic > Deep subsurface > Groundwater | place...
TAATGAAACGGTGTATTCGGGGACATAATCTGTAGCCCCGTGACGCATGGCTTCAACCAAAATCTCTTTGGCTTTTTCCTCAGCTTCAGCTTTGGCTTTAGTTTCGGCTTCACGGATAATATCTGCCAGTTCACTCGTCATCCGCTTCTGGTAGGCAGCCAAAATCAGTTCTCTGGCTTTATCCGGACTTAATTTGCTGATCTTTTCAAGTTTTTCCAGCTGCTTTTTTTTAATCTCTTCAACTTCTTTTTTCTCTTTTTCGACGCGTTCAAATTCTTCTGTTGCCTGACGTTTGATTTCCAAAGCCTGATCTTTAGCTTCCAGAATAATTTCCCGGGCTTGAGCTTCTGCCTGCGGTTGAACTTGTGGTCTGGGTTGCGGCTTAACCGACGCTTTAACCGGCACCTTAACTGCCTTAGAAAATTTTCTAAAAAATGACATAAATCTTTTTACCCTTCTGACAAATGGAGAAAACCCCTAAAGGATTAGAGGTTTGGAGAAGAAGTAGATGCTTTTACTCTGTTATTCACCATTTATCTTATGAGCGTATCTTACTCTTTTTGGGCCATTTCGTCAATAATGCCGGCAACTGATTCAAAGGAAAAGCCGCGGCTTAACAACCGTTTAGTAATTGTTTCTCTATCCTGCCAGCCCCGCTGATTGACCAAATCTTTTGCCAGCATTTTTTCCTGCTCCGGAGACAATAAAACGCCGACAATAACGTCGCTTGAAACCCCCTTATGCATTAACTCGCTTTTTAAAGCAATGTTGCCTTTCGGCCTAAAGCGAATCCGCTGGTCTACCCACCAGCGGGCAAATTCATCATCGTTAAGTAAACCGTCAGCCGCCAAAATTTCTATTAATCTATCGATTGGTCCGGTTTCTCCCCCCAATCGTTTCAACCTGAATTTCATCTCGCTGACACTCCTTGGCCGAAACGACAATAGATTTAAGGCTTTGACTTGAAGATCTTCTAAGCTAAAAACTTTCACTCTTTTTTGGGCGGGCGGCCACGGCCACGAGGAGCAGTAACGGCAACTTCGGCTGCTTTCACTTTCTTGAAAATCTCGGCCTCAATTTCTTTGGCCAGTTTATGATTTTCTTTTAAGTAAATTCGGGCTGCTTCTTTGCCCTGACCGATAACTTCCTCGCCGTACTTGAAAAAGCTGCCGGATTTATTAATCACCCCTTTTTCCACGCCGACGTCAATCAAGCCGCCGTATTTAGAAATACCTTCGTCGTTTAAGATATCGATTTCAGCCACCCTAAAAGGCGGGGCGACCTTGTTTTTAACCACTTTAATCCTGTGCCGGGAACCGATAATCGTGTCGCCTTCCTGCAAGTTGCCGATTTTCCGGCAATCAAGTCTAATTGAGGCGTAAAATTTTAAAGCCTTGCCGCCGGTGGTAGTTTCCGGGTTGCCAAACATAACACCAATCTTCATCCTTAACTGATTAGTAAAAATTACCACCGCTTTGCTTTTGGCAATCGCCGAAGTTAATTTTCTCATCGCCTGGCTCATTAACCTGGCCTGCATGCCCATCATCGCGTCACCCATTTCACCCTCAATTTCCGCTTTAGGCACTAAAGCGGCCACCGAGTCAACGCAAATGACATCAACGGCGCCGGAGCGGATTAAAGTTTCGGTGATTTCCAAAGCCTGTTCACCGGTATCGGGTTGGGAAATTAAGAGTTCGTCGAGGTTAACGCCGATCACCTGGGCCCGCTGGGGGTCAAGGGCGTGCTCGGCGTCAATAAAAGCGACATTTCCTCCTCTTTTTTGGGCTTCAGCAATAACATGGAGACATAAAGTAGTTTTACCGGAGGCTTCCGGGCCGAAAATTTCACTAATCCTGCCCCGCGGCAGTCCGCCAACACCCAAAGCCAGATCTAAAGCGATCGAACCGGTGGGGATAACGGCAATTTCCTGATGGCCTTTATCTCCCAATTTCATGATTGCCCCGGCCCCATACTCCTTTTGAATCTGTTCCATCGCCACTTTAATTGCCTGAAGTTTAGGATCTGTCGCCATATATCTCTTTCAGTCTAGCAAAAATGTTTTAATTTGCCAATAAACAACTTAATAATTGGTTTAATTTCGATTTAGGAAACAAATCTTTTGGGTAAATAGAGATTAAATGCAGCTTATTTTTCTTAATAATTCTTAATTTTTCTGTTTTTAATTCATCATATCGTTTGTGCTGACCGGCTAATCCGAAAAATTCTATCCAATAGTCACCAACTTTAAAGTCTGACTTAAAATTTCCGGCATAAGGATAGGCTTCATGAAACAAGTGTTTTATTTTTCTGGCTGTCAACCAATCGTCAATGATTTTTTCCGCCAAAGAGTCACAAATGTGTCCATCATTAGCGGAATACTTATGAGTAAACTTCAATTGATTAGGCGTAAATCCTGCTGCCTCGACAGCTTTGTTCCAGGTACCGAAAACGAATCGAGCGGGATGATAAAATTTCATCATTTCCTGCTTAAAAGGAATTCTGTCATTTTCCTTAACGAATTGTTTAATAGCACTAAGAACTCTTTCTTTATAATGAGGATTAAAGTTAATCTTTCGATATTGCTGAAAGCATTCATTAGAACAAAATTTCTTGAAACTCAAAACTTTTTCTTTACAATCAGAATTTAAACACTTTTTCATATTTTTTATACCCTTTTCTAAATTCAAAACCCTTGCCCTGCAGCTATGTGAACAAAAATGGCGAGTAGCTATATCAAAATCTCTTTTAGGCCGGTAAAATTTTTTATTACACTCGGAATTATCGCAAATTAAGTCTTTGCCATTTAATTTGCTTTTTCTTAAACATTCAGGAGAGCAGTATTGTTTCCAATCTCTCGATCCGGCTTCATTTATTCGGCGGACTTCCCGATCAAATTCTTTGCCACACCAATCGCAAGTTACCTCTAGCTCCATAATTTATTAAAACAAATAAAACCCGAAAGTGTCAAGGGGTAGATTGTATGTTAAAATTGGTCTGTCCAAACCGGGGTGTAGCTCAGTTGGCTAGAGCGCTCGCATGGGGTGCGAGAGGTTTCGGTGGTTCAAGTCCACTCACCCCGACCAAATGGTTGAACAACAAAATACACTAGCTCAAAATTGTGACGCTGAAATGCGTTTTCCTGTTGACATTAAATATCCGTTTTTTCCGGTAAAAGGAAGTGGTATTGCGTCTGAACAAAGATGTGAGAAATCCATAGAAGGATATGCCAATCTTGTTGCCGACAAAACGAGAACGGTACTTTATTGTCATAATATTTACTGTGCCTTTTACAAGAAAGAGGTCAACGGCAAGTAGCCGCTTTGGCGTAACCGGCAACTTGAGCTTCTTTTTGAGTGCAAAACCACTGCTCGCCTAAATCTTTTTCTACCAAAGTGTAGTCGTATTGGACACAACCGGGATAATAATATCTTTTTATGTCTCCCTGTTGATCAATATTGCCCTTAATGTTGCAGTCGGGGTTGTCCGGATTTGAAATTTGCAGACACAACTGACTGAAAATGCCGATTTTATTGTCTTTCATCTCTTTGCCAATCGCTTTAAGTGTTCCTTCAACCGAGCTGGTGTCATGATGGTAGCGAACCCAACCGGACTCAAGCAGGCTTTGGTTAATTAAAGTGTCATTAAGGTATAAAAGCGCCAGCGGCCGGCCGTAAGTATCCATAATTTCTTCTTTAACCTGAACCGACTTTCCTTCAAGAAGACTGGTTAATAAATCTTTGGCTTCTGACCCGCCGCAGTTTCCTAGTTCCGGCGCGTCAACGTGCCGCAATCTCATCCTCACTTGACCATCCAATACCACCGTGTCGCCGTCAAGAACAGCCAAAACTTTAATTCCCTGTCCTGTCACCGGCCGCTGCCAAAGATAAAGGTTAAATAAAACTGACAGGCTTAATAAAAAAGCCAGCACCCTAGCTGCCATGGATATATCTTAGCTTAAGGCTTACTTCAATTCAAAAACAACTGTAACAGTTTTACTGGTAGTTTGGGTGCCGGGTTCAATCGGCGCCGGCACACCAACATCAGCCGAGCCGACCGCTTCCATGCCCCGGTAATAAAGCGGCATGACGTTGCCGGACTCGGAAACAGTAATCACTTTACCCAATCTCCTGCCGGCCGCAGAGGCGGTAGTTTGAGCCTTTTCCCGGGCATCGGCAATGGCTTCAGTTAGCAGTTGAATCTCTAAATCAGCAGTGTCATCCATAGTAAAGTTAGGACCGTTAACACTGGTGGCTCCGCTACCTTGAAGTAAATCTGTTAAGGCTGAAGCTTTTTCAATGTCTCTTAAAGTAATTTCAATTGAGTTACTGGCTTGCCAACCCCTCGACTCCGCTCGGGGCCTTGGCGGGTAAATCATAATTTCCGGACCGCCATCAAGCTCATAAACTGAAACTTGCTGAGTGGTAATGTCGGCATCAGCAATTCCAAAAGTTTTAACCGCCACAATTAATTTATCCATCGCCGCATTAACCTGATTAACCGCTGTCTCTTTATCCGCATTAAACTCAGAAACAGTTGCGCTAAAGTGAGCCAATTGAGGCAAGGTGTCCACCTCTGCTTGGCCGGTAACCGTAATCATGGCCGGCTGAACCGGTTGAGTAGTGATTTTAGCGGCAATAATTATCGCCAAGCCCAAAACCACTGCAGACAACAAATGCTTCATAAATTAATTATAGCAAAAGATGCTCCCCACCGGGTTTAACTCTTCTAAGTAAACTTTGTCGGTGTAAAAAGCCGAAGCCGTGCCACCATCAAGATTAATCGCCTGGCTCACCTGCCAACCATTTTTGCCGGCAATCGCTTCAACCAGACCCGGTAAATCTGATAAGTAAGGGCCGGAAAGCTCTGAATCCTGGCCTACGACCGTCATAAAAATTAACTCATCATTAACCAAGAGGGCAATGACTCGCCGTCTTAACTCGTCGTTGGCTAGCCGTAAACTTAAGGGTGTTCCTTCAAACATTAGCATCGGTCCGGATTGAACGGCGGCGCGGGGCAGGTTTTCAGGTCGATTAAAAGTGATTGTGCTTAAATCGCTAATCGCCAAGAATCCGTCAAATAACCGACTAGCAATCGGCGCCGACAGTTCCTGACCGTCGCTTACCAGCCAACCCAAAGGCTTATGATTCTCATCATAAAAACCACCATTGGTTAAATAGCGGCACTGGTTTCTCTCAATTAAAGTTTTGCTGTCTTCAAAACTGGTGTTGGCAATCAATCGTAAGTGCCTCAAGTCGCTAACAGTAAAATAAGTAAAACGGTAGGTTTTGTTTTGGAAAATGATACTTGCCAATTGGTCAGACGGAGACGGGCTGGTTTGAGGCGGGGTCGCCACAGGCGGCTGACGCAGCCACCAGACGATAACAATCACCACAATAATTAACAGCAATATTTTTTTCATCTTGATAAAAATTGATTGATAACTAATTCTACCTCGGCTAAACCATTGGTTTTCATCAACTCTTCCCGCAAAGCTGAGGCACCGTCAAACCCCGAAGCGTAAATTTTGAAGAATCGCTTTAAAATGTGCCAAGATTTGGTGATGCCCCAGGTATGATGATACAAACGCGCATGTTCAAGCAGTAACTTAAGTTTTTGCTCGGGCGTTTTTGGCAAAGCCTGCTCTTTCGGATTAAACAGCCAGGGGTTTTTAAAAATCCCCCGGCCGATCATCATCCCGTCTAAGCCATATTTCTTTACTTTATCCAGTGCTTGGCTCATCGACTCAATGTCGCCGTTACCGATAATTAATGTTTTTGACTTTAACCGATTGCGGATTTTAACCGCTTTACCGATTTCATCCCAATGAACCGGAACTTCCGACATTTCTTTAGCCGTCCGGCCGTGAATGGTGAGTATTTTTGGTTCAAAATTAAGCATAAACGGCACCCAATCATCAGTGGCGATTTCTTTTAGCCCCAAGCGAATCTTAATTGACAGCGGAATCCGACCTTTTAAGCCTTTTTTGGTTGACTCGATAATTGCTTGCGTTAGCGGCCGATCGTTAATTAAGGCGGCACAGGCTCCCTGTTTTAGCACTGTCCTGTCCGGGCAGCCAAAATTAAGATCGACTCCGGCAAAACCCATACCAACCATTAAGTCTGCCGCCAGCTCAAACAACTCCGGCTCCAAACCCCAGAGCTGAGCAATCAGCGGCTGTTCGGCGTCAACAAATTTTAAGCGCTGATTGATGGCGGTTTGATCATGCGAAAAAATTGCCGAGACGTTGGTGAACTCGGTAAACATCAAATCGGGTTTGCCCGCCTGCCGGCCGGGCAGGCCAATACCGGCAATTAATTGGCGAAAAACCGTGTCAGTGACGCCCTCCATCGGCGCTAAACAAAAAATAGCCATTCCTCTGATGGTATACTTTGCTTATGGTGAAAGACAAGTTTAGCGCGGTGTGGTTATCCCACTCTTCCTTAAGTGACTGGATCGCTTGCCCCAGATCTTATTATCTAAGAAACGTTTATAAAGATCCCAAAACCGGTCATAAGCTGTCGTTAATGTCACCGCCTCTTTCTACCGGTCAGGCGGTTCATGAAGTAATTGAATCACTGTCAGTCTTACCGGTTGCCCGACGCTTCTTAAAACCATTAAATGACAAACTGGAAGAGTCTTGGAAAAAAATTAGCGGCGAGCGGGGCGGCTTTACTGATAAAGAGGAAGAATTTGCCTACAAAACCAAAGCTCAAAACATGCTTCATCGGGTGGAAACTCATCCCGGCCCCTTAACCAAGCTGGCAGTAAAAATTAATATGGATCTACCCTGGTATTGGTTTTCCGAACCAGATAATTTAATTTTGTGCGGCATGCTTGATTGGCTGGAGTATCTACCAGACACCAAGAGTATTCATATCATTGACTTTAAAAGCGGCAACACCGAGGAAAAAGACGACTCTCTCCAATTGCCGATCTACTTTTTGCTGGCCACCAAAACCCAGGAACGACCGGTGACTAAAGTCAGTTATTGGTATGTCAACCGAAACAATGAGCCGACGGCCAAATCTTTGCCTGACCCGGTTAAGGCCGAAGCCACCATCTTGAAACTGGGTAAGGAAATGAAACTGGCCCGGCAGTTAAACCGATTTGTCTGCCCGCGCGGCGGCTGTAAACACTGCTTGCCCTTCGAGGCAATATTAGAGAGTAAGGCGACTTTGGTCGGGGTAGATGACATCGGCAAAGACATGTATATTTTAAAGACTAACGATCGTCACCAAAGGAGTGAGATCTTATGAACTTAGCTGACAGAAAATGCTTTCCCTGCCAAGGCGGCGTCGAACCATTTGATGCAACAAAAATCAAGCAGTGGCTTAAGTTCGTTGCCCCCGGCTGGAGTAATCAAAACAATCACCATATTAGCCGCGAGCTGACTTTAAAAAATTTCAAACAAGTGATTGCTTTGGTCAATCAAATTGCAGAGCTGGCCGAACATGAAGGTCATCACCCAAACTTGCTAATTCACGGCTATAAAAATCTGACCATTACTATTTATACCCATAAAATAAACGGTCTGTGGGACAGCGATTTTATCCTGGCCGCTAAAATTGATAAATTAATCCATGAGTTTAAACCATAAGGTTTACCAACTCACCAAAAGAATCCCTAAAGGTAAAGTGACTACTTATGGGGCTATTGCCAAACACTTGGGCGTCGGCAGCGCCCGACCGATCGGCAATATCCTCCACGTTAATCCTTATGCCCCCACCGTTCCCTGCCACCGGGTCGTTTCCGCCGCCGGCCGCTTGGCCAAAAATTTCGGCGCTCCCGGCAAAATCGCCACCCACGCTAAACTGCTTCGTGCCGAGGGCGTCACTATCACCAATAACCGCGTGGATTTAAAACGATACTTATGGACGCCAAAAGCGAACTAGTCCCCGCCAGCGCTAACACCCATGAAAAGTCTGTCGGCGATTTAACTAAACAAGTAGCCATAAAGTTAATGCAAGATTCAATTAAGGGATTGGTGGGTATTTTCCGTGACCAAAAAACCGGAGAGACAGAGTTTGAGGTTTATTCGATGAAGTTGAAATCAAAAAAAATTCCTCAACTTAATGTCGGTATCTGGAGAAGTTTCATTCCTGAAAAATCAGCTATACCCATAGATCCTTCAAAACTGTTTATTTCTGTGCATGAATGGAATCCTGAAAAGAAAGGAAACGCCATTGGTAGAAAGATGACGATTAAACAACGCTGGGAAGCACCCGCAGAACAATATGAAATATACTTTTTTAAAGGAGAAAGCCAACTCTCTCCCGAGGCAACGGCAAGCTTTTTGAATGATATTTTAAAGACAGGGTTTGACCAGGAAAAGACGGAAAAAGAGTTTGGCCAACCTTATCGAAAGGGGGCAACTAAGCAACACACCAACCCTGACGGAACTAGCTTTACCCAACAGTGGGTACGCGACCTAATTGAAGGCGAAATCTTGCCAGAAGGCCCGCTTCCAGAACCAAAAACGCTTCCTGCCACAACCGCACCAAAATGATCAAGAAAAATCCGCTGTTTTTTACCTGGTTTTTCCCGGCGCTATCGATTTTCGCGTAGATTTTCTGTTGAAAAAACTATTTTGTGAGTGGTGCTTCCTTCGGAAGAAGAAAAATAGGTATGAAGTTCTGAATTGGGCATTAGTTTCTTAACTGTTTGCTGAAGACTTGTTCGGTAACTAACAGCCGCCAGTTGATCTTCTTTAACTATGTTCACAGTTACAATTTCTCCTTTTTTTAATAGATCAACTATTTGCCTAGCAGCATTTTTTCTCTCATCATGTGACTTTTTTTCTCTTTTGGGAGTTTTCTTTCCGGTTGCTCTTAATGCTTGATTTATTTCTTTAGGTTTTGCTATGCCAATACTATCAATTGGCGACCAAAAAAGCTTCGAATTGCCAAAACTTTCAAGTGACATAAATATATTAAATTAATATATAAAACTATGTCAAATTATATCATAAATTGGTTGTTTTTGGCATTACAGGCATCACACACCGGGTGTGTGATAGAGAGGTTTACCGCTTCGGCGATTGCTTCTTGCGTCGAGACTTGCCGCCCATGCCGACTTTGCGGCGCTCTCTTTTCCGAGGATCGCGGGTAAGTAAACCGGCTTTTTTCAAAGGGGTTCTAAATTTCTCGGCATTTAATTTCACCAAAGCGTTAGATAAACCCAGTAACACTGCCGCCAGCTGGCTGACTTTGCCTGAACCGGAGACTTTGATGGTGGCGTGATATTTATCAACGCCGTTAACCGCCTCAAATGGAGCCAGCAATAGTTTTTGACTGACCGCACCGGGGAAATATTTATTTAAAGGCACACCGTTAACCAAAATCTCACCTTGGCGGCGAAACAGACGTATCCGGGCAACGGCCCGCTTTCGCCGACCATGGGCGAAGATATAATTAGGCTTTGCCATTGAATTTGTCCTTATAAATATGCTCGCTGCCGGGAAATACTTTCAACCGATTTAGTCTCGGTTCCCGTAATTTGTTTTTCGGCAGCATCCGGCTGACAGCCAACTCAATTACTTTCCGGGAATCTTTTTCCATTTGCTTGCCTAAAACAATCTGTTTGTGGCCACCCGGATAATTGGAATGGCGATGATAAATTTTTTGCATCAGCTTCCTGCCGGTAACGGCAACATTATCGCTGTTAACCACCACCACATAATCACCGCAATCAAGATTGGGGGTAAAGTAAGTTTTGTGTTTACCGATTAATTTTTGAGCGATACCACTGGCCATTCTACCCAAAATTGCCCCTTTGGCATCTACCAGATGCCAGGCGCGTTGAATTTCTTTTTGAGTGGTAACGCGGGTAATCATTTGGTTTTTTGTTTCGGTTTTTTACCCGCCTGCATCGCCTTCGGCGAAGCCTTGGCGGGCAGGTCAATCAGTTCAAGTTTAGCCATCATGGCGTTATCACCGCGTCTCCTGCCCAAACGGACCAGGGTGGTAAAGCCGCTAAATCTAGTTTTGTTTCTGCCAGCGATATCATCAAAAAGTTTGTTGACCGCTTTTTTGTCCGGCAAAAACGCTAACACCCGGCGCCGGGCCGAAAGGGAACCGGCTTTGGCCTTGGTAATTAACTTGTCCACCAACCCCCTGATGGTTTTGGCTTTGGCTTCGGTCGTATTTAAGCGCTCGTTTAAAATTAACGAACGGATTAACCCTTTGATCAGGGCCTGACGCTGGTTGGTGTTCCGGCCTAATTTCCGGCCGGCTTTACGATGTCGCATATAAATTTAGGCGACGGTGACGCCTTTTTCTTTCAGTTTGTCGATGATAATATCCACCGACTTGCCGCCCAAGTTTTTGACTTTGGCAATGTCGCTTTTTGAGGCCTCAGCCAAATCCTTGACTGTGGCGTAACCGCCTCGCCTTAAGGCGTTGGCGATTCTGGTCGGCAAATCCAACTCCTCAACCGACAACTTTAGGGCCTCATTTCCCTCCCCTTCGACTGCGCTCAGGGCAGGGACTTCTTCTTTTTCAAAAGTTGGCTCGGTAATCTGCTTGAATGAAGCGATTAAAACCTTAGCCGCTTGGTTTAATGCTTCTGACGGCTTGACCGTGCCGTCGGTAAAGATTTCCAGAATCAACTTATCCAGATCGGTCCGCCTGCCGACTCTAGCGGTCTCAATGGTGTAGTTAACCCTGACAACCGGCGAAAAAGTGGCATCGAGCATAATCTCGCCCAGAGTTTTTTCGCTTTTTTCTACGGCAGCTTGGTAACCGTAACCGGTTTCCACTGTCATCTTGACGTTTAACTTAGCCTTACTGTCGGCTAAATTAGCCAAGACCAGGTCTTTATTGATCACGGCAACGTTGGCCGGAGTTTTAAGGTTTCCGGCTTTAACCTTGCCTGAACCTGTGGCAGAAAGGCTAATCTCCACCGGTTTGTCGCCGGCATATTTAAGCCGCACCTGCTTTAAGTTTAAAATTAGCTCAACCACATCCTCGCGCATGCCGGATAAAGTGGTGAATTGATGGGTCACACCGGCAACGGTAGCGGCGGTAATGGCCGCACCCGGTAAAGATGACAATAATACCCTTCTTAAGGCATTGCCGACTGTCCGGCCGTAACCCGGCTCCAGAGGGGAAAGTTCAAACTTACCGTAGTCCTTAGTTTGGACAATGGCGGTGGTTTTAAAATTGGTTTTGAGCATAAAGCTCCTTTCTATCTCGAGTAATACTCGACTATTAATTGTTCTTGGACGTTAATGTCAATTTCTTCGCGTTTCGGCAAACGCTCTAGTTTAGCCGACAAGGCTTTCTTTTTCAACCATTTGGGGGTTATTTGCTCTTTATTGTTTAAAACTGCTTCAACTTGGGGAATTTTAGCCGCTTTCGGATTTAAAGACACCACTTGTTCCTGTTTAACCAAGTATGAGGGGATATCGACTTTGGCTCCGTCAACCAAAACGTGGCCGTGGTTGACTAGTTGACGGGCTGAAGCCCTGGTAGGAGCAAAGCCGGCCCGGAAAATTAAGTTGTCCAGGCGCGACTCTAAAAGCTGTAACAGCTTTTCTCCGGTAGCGGCCGGCACTTTTCTGGCAGATTCGTAGTAACGACGAAATTGCCGCTCGCTTAAGTCGTAAATCGCCCTTAGCTTTTGCTTTTCTTTTAACTGGATGCCAAAATCTGAAGCCCGGCGGGTAAATTTTTGCCCGTGCTGACCGGGAGCATAAGGTTTTTTGGCTAAAATTTTGTCCAGTTTTTTCTGACCAAAGATATTCTCGTTATACTTTCTGGCGATTTTGGCACGACTACCGATAGTTCTAGTCATCTTTAGCCCCTCCGCCT
>Ga0209541_10014621_pt1 | contig 11810 bp, 14 predicted proteins | sample RifCSPlowO2_01_FD_184027 | JGI IMG/M metagenome (GOLD analysis project Ga0209541, IMG submission 184027) | Groundwater microbial communities from Rifle, Colorado - Rifle CSP2_plank lowO2_0.1 (SPAdes) (version 2) | ecosystem: Environmental > Aquatic > Deep subsurface > Groundwater | place...
TACGGCATAGTGAATAATTTCATCGTCAACTTTTATTGTTTCCTTGTGAGAAAAAATACCAATTCCATGATCTATATGAACGATATAATTACTCGGCAGTATATTTGATCCCTCCAACTTGAGAAAATTGTTTTCAATCTGAACAGTTTCAAAATCAAGCAGTTTTTGCCCGCTAGTTTTGTCAAATGTAGATATTTTATCGATCTCATTACCAAAAAAACTCAGCCGGACCGGCTCCAATAAATTAGTCGGAAATATTTTTAGATCGCCACCAAGATGCTGAAATTGACCCGGTTGAATTCCGCCGTTATTTGTGGTGAGCGAAGTCGAACCATAACCAAAATCAACTAATTTCATCATCAATTGATGTATAGTATGATGTTGTCTTACTTTTAGTTTTAGAGTTTTTTCCATCTACATTGGGCTAGACAGCTGTTGATTGATTTGCTAGAATAAAAAAGTATAATGTATAGTTGTCTGTGAGAGCAAGTGTTGCCCCTCCTTTCACTTAAACTCACAGACGGCACCTACTTTATAAAAACACCTTGAAGCGCAAGCTCCAGGGTGTTTTTTATGCGGCTTAATCGTAACTGCTCATTCGTTCTGTCATTTCGACCCCGTGAGCTCTGTCGAACGGTCGGAGAAATCTTTAATTAAGCAAAAAACAAGATCTCTCCGCCCTCGAAAGACCGAGGAGTCGAGATGACAATATAAGGTGAGTGAGCAGTAACATTTAATCGCTCTCGTATTTTTGTATGTTTTGTATTTTCGTGATTATTTTGGTTACTTCTCTACTTCGACACCCATACTTCGAGCCGTGCCGGCCACAATCTTCTTGGCTGCTTCAAAATCATTGGCATTGAGATCGTTCATTTTGGCTTTAGCAATAGCCCCTAGTTGTTCTTGCGTCAGTTTGCCAACTTTGGTTTTCTTTGAATTGTCAGAACCTTTGGCAATTTTTAGAGTTTTGATGATAAGATCTGCGACTGGCGGTTCCTTTAAAATGAAAGTGAAAGTGCGATCTTCATAAATCGTAATCACTACCGGAATAGTAATATCACCCTTCTCTTTGGTTTTTTCATTGAACTGTTGACAAAACTCGACGATGTTGACGCCGTGTTGTCCGAGTGCTGGTCCGACTGGAGGAGCTGGGTTAGCTTTGCCGGCAGTACATTGTAATTTTACTATTGCTTTAATTGCTTTTGCCATAGAAACTCCTTGCTAAACCGCGAATTACGAAAATAATACGAAACTACAAAAATTTTCGTAGTTTAGTAAAGTTTTCGTATTTAGCGGTTGCTTTACCATTAAACTTTTATAACCTGTAAAAAATCTAGATTGACTGGGGTTTCGCGGCCGAACATATTGACCAGGACCTTAACCTTGCCCTTGCCATGATCGACTTCTTCCACTTTGCCTTCAAAACCCTTGAGAGCTCCGTCTGTAATCTTGACCAAATCGTGTTGGTGGAGATCAATTTGATATTTTGGTTCTTCCACGCCCATGCGTTTCTTGATCCGATCAATTTCTTCTTTTGAAACTGGTGTTGGACGAACACCAAAACCAATAAAACCAGTTACATTTGGGGTGTTCCGAACAACATACCACGAATCATCAGTCACGATCATATCGACAAAAACATAGCCGGGAAAAATCTTTTTTTCAATAGTTTTGCGTTTGCCGTTCTTGATCTCAATTTGTTTTTCCTTCGGTACAATGATGTCGAAAACCTTGTCCTCCATATTCAGAGACTCTATCCTCTGCTTCAAGGACTCAGAAACCTGCTCCTCATAGCCAGAATAAGTATGAATGACGTACCAGTTTTGCTCTCCAGTCTGTTTTAGGGTCAAAAACTTCTTGTCTTTTCCGACACTCTTAGCCAGCCTCGCCGAGTCTAGGCGGGCCGGAACTCCAATATTGCTTTCGGCAATCATCGGAGTTTTTTCCGTTTGATCTGCCTCGGTGCTTAAGTTTTTGACTGCACTACTTGCCTTTTTCATCCCCTTAACTCCTGTTTTGAACTAAATACTGAACTAAATAAGTTAGACCTGAATCAATCAACAATGTAATGGCGATTGCAATTATTGACGAAACCAAGACTATAATTGTATGATTGATAACCTGTTGTCTTGTTGGCCAAGTAACTTTCTTTAACTCTGAGACTACCCCTCTAAAATAATTTGAAATTGAATTCATATTTAAGAGTCTGTTTAATAACTACATCTGATAACTGCGAACGGCTTATTTCGGCTCCAAAACACGAACTGTTCGTCAATGTAGCTCTGGCTACCTTTCCTCGCACTTCTTGGAGTTTACCCTGAGCTTGTCGAATGGGCTCGAAATAATCTCATTCTCGTTTCAAGAGCAGTTATTAAACAGGCTCTAGGCATTAATACTAGAAATTTTAATCTCTGTATAATTTTGTCTGTGTCCATTGACCCTCTTGTAATGTTTTTTAGCATGGAATTTTAATACTGTGACTTTGTCCGCTTTGACATCACCAAGAATTTCAGCCTCGACGCTAGCGCCTTTTACTAGCGGCTCGCCGATTTTGACTGATTTCTCGTCACCAACCAATAAAACTTCATCGAATTTGATTTTTTTTTCTGCGATATCTTCGATCAAATCAAATCTATAAGTTTTGCCAGCCTCGACTTTGTACTGTTTTGTTTTATGAGAGATGATGGCAAACATTTTTTCTCCGTTCATATTCACGATCAATAATTATCTGGTCTAATTTAAAAAAGCCCGAGGGCTAACTTAAATCTAAGTTTATCATATGGTCGACAATTGTCAACCCCTTATAATACTACTGAGGAGCAAGTTCCGAGGTGCAAGTATAATTTTATGAATCCACTCGGTACTCGGTACCTGCAACTCGGAACCCTAGAAACTTATCTTTTGATGACGAATATAAACACTCTGAGCTAAACCAACGGCGAAGAAACTGACCAGAAGTGAAGTTCCACCATAACTTAAAAATGGTAGAGGGATACCGGTAACCGGCAGTATTCCCAGATTCATTCCGACACTGATGACTAATTGTGCTAGAAACATCGAGCTGATGCCGAAAACAAGTAACATGCCAAAATTGTCTCTAGCCAATGCCGCAATATCGATCAATCTGATGATAAAAAAACCATAAATTACTAGAAGAACAAATGATCCTAAAAAACCATATGACTCAGCAATTCCTGCAAAAATAAAATCAGTGTGTGCCTCGGGTAGAAATTGCAACTGACTTTGAGAACCTTTGCCAAGACCTTTGCCGGTAATTCCACCAGAACCAACGGTAATTTGTGCTTGTTTGATGTTGTAGCCCCGGCCATACGGATCAAGACTGGGGTTGATAAAAACGGCGATTCTCTCTTTTTGATAAGTTGCCAGCATTTTGCTAAATGGTCCGACATTTTTGTATGACAGTGTCACAACTCCAAACGCTGCTACAATGCAAATTATAATTATGGCTAGTTTTGATACTCCTGGTTTTGATAAAACCAAAATCATTAAATAAGAAACGACAATCACAAAAGCCGTGCCCAAATCTGGTTCTTTGAGAATTAGCAGTAGGGGTGGGGCTAGCATTAGCAAAGATATAATAATATTTGACCACTTAATCCGGCCGATGTATTTCGAAAAGTAAGATGACATCGAAACAATCAGAAATAGTTTGGCTAATTCTGATGGCTGAAGTTGAAAGAATTTAAGGTCAAGCCAATTTTCTGCTCCGTGAGCTGTCTTCCCAACATAATTAACAAGGATAAGCAGTATCAGCGAAATTATGTATGTAATCGGGGCAATTCCGCGAAAAAATCGGTAATCAGAAAAAGTGACCAAAAGCATTATGACAATACCAAGAATGGCAATCATGGCTTGTTTTGTCGCTAGACCATTATTAGAAGTCCCAAGTACAAGACTATAAATAACTGAGATTCCAATGGTGGTGCAAAGGATGGGAATGATCGACAGACTAAAATCAAAAGTTTTTATTTTAAGCGCCATCTAAGATCACCTCTAGAATTTTATGACGATTTTTCAAACCACTTACTATCCTAACACAGCTCTTTTGGACTCCGAAATGTTCCGCAATAATTTTTATTAGAGCAATATTTGCCTCGTTTCCGATTGGTTTTGATCTCAACCAAACTTGAAAATTGCCATCATCCTTCTCAATCTTCTCAACTTTTGCGTTTGTGATTACCTTGACGGATATTTTCATAAGACAAATTTATTGTATGTATTCAAAACAGATAAATGAGATCAAAAAAAGATTAGGGGGTCTTCTCTTTGATTTGTTGATCGAGGGCTTCGTTGACCAATTTATCGGCCAATTTGTTCTGCTCTCTCGGCACATAAATGAAAGATATTTTTAATTTCATATCAGAAAGAAGTTCCTTGATCTCAGCTATAAATTTACCAAGGTGATCTTTTTTGACTTTATAGCGACCATTCACTTGCTCGACAACAAGCTGGCTGTCAAGACGGCAAATTACCTCTTTCCCAGATAAATTATTTGAGACGAACCAATCGCTTTTTTTGAGAATTTTGAGAGCCTGAATGATAGCACGATATTCTGCTTCATTGTTTGTGCCATCGCCGATGCACTGTTTGTATTGGTGGATAGCCTGACCATCAGAGTCATAAAAAACAACCCCAATTGCCATAGGACCGGGATTGCCGCGTGAACCACCATCAGTATTTATATACAATATATCCATCTTCAAAGCCCGAGACCGATTTTTTCTTTAACATCAAGAAGAATTTTTTCTGCTGATATTTTGGCGCGCTGGCTACCAGCTTCCAGAATTTTTCTAAGCTTATCTTCATCTTTTATGAAGATATCATACTTATCCTGTATCGGCTTGAGATAAGATACGATAGCCTCGGTAAGCGATTTTTTGAATTCGCCGTAATTTTTACCTTGAAACTCCTGTTCGATCTCAACTACACTTTTGTCCGAAACCTCGGCATAGATATTCAATAAATTAGTAATAGCCGGCTTATCCGGTCCAGCCTTAATTTCACTGCCAGAATCGGTTACTGCCCGCTTGATCTTGTTGGAAATTGTCTCGGCATCGTCGAGTATGGCAATATAGTTTAATATTGAAACAGCTGATTTACTCATTTTTTTGGCTGGATCATCAAGCCCCATTATCCGAGCTGACTCTCTCCTGATTATTGGCTCTGGTACTGTAAAAGTAGCACCATATTTTGAATTTAACCTTAGGGCTAAATCGCGGGCCAGTTCAACATGCTGTTTCTGATCCTCACCGACCGGTACATGAGTCGTACCATATAATAGTATGTCGGCTGCCATTAAAACCGGATAATCGAACAGACCGACTGAAACCAGTCCCGAGTCCCGAGTCCCGAGTTCCGAGTCCTGTCCTTTTGACTTGTCCTTAAACTGCGTCATTCTCGACAACTCCCCCATTTTGGTCATAGTATTGAGAATCCAAGCTAATTCAGCATGCTCCGGCCGGGATGATTGAACAAATATAATTGATTTTTCAGGATCAATCCCGGCCGCCAAATAAAGTGCCGCCACTGACAAGATGTTCTGTTTTAACACTTTGGGATCTTGCGGCACCGTGATGGCGTGCAGATCGACGATACAAAAAACGCACTCTGTGCGTCCTGAATTCGATTCAGGATCTCCTTGATCAGCTTCATCCTGAAGTCCGACCCACTGTTTGATCGCCCCGAGATAATTACCGAGATGGATGATACCGCTTGGTTGAATTCCTGAAAAAACTTTTTTCATATGACAATAAAAAATTAATTCATACAATTAGTCTGTAGTGAAATGTATCCTGTTCTGTCATTCTGAGCATCAAAGCGAAGAATCTATAAACAATGTAAAGATCCTTCGCAAGCTCAGGATGACAACAAATAAATAGAAACTCAATAGACTAACAATACAAGAATAGCGAAATTGAGATGTTAAAGCAAGATTAGTGCGAGTAATTGCGCATTGTCACCATCGAACGAATATAAACCTCTGAACGATTAGTCGGCGTCAGTGCCAGTGAGGCAAAATCTTTAGTCTGAGAATGGACAAAGTATGTGATGTAGCTTTGAACATTTTGTCCGCCAGTGACAGCTGTGTAGCCGGAAAAAGCCGCCTGGGTATCTAAGGCGTCGATGCCAGATGAGCTGGAAATAATGTTGGCAGACGCATTTGTGATCCTTGTTGTAATCAAATTTGCAAAAGTCGTCGTACTTTCTAGACTCAACATATTACCCGACCACCAGCCACCAGCGGTCAAACTGCAAGGATCTACCGCTGTCTTACTGCATGTTTCGGCATAAATAATGTTCTGGATGCCGCTAATTTTACTGACATAAATTCGAATAGAGTCCTTGGTATTAATAATGACTGCGCTGGCTTGGTAGTTTGTTGTGTCAAGTGAAGAAGAAATATTTGCTGGGGTGGTCAAGCTGCTAGTAATAAACTTGCCGGTGGCGTCAGTTAAAGCAAGACCGTTTTTAAACTGACGGGAGGTTCCTGATGAATCAGTAACGCTAAACGAACCGCTGGCAGTTTTCAGATCGCGCGAGATAGCGTCTGAAATACGCCCGGCTTCCTCTGAAACGTCACGCAGGACTTTGGTTTTTGTTTGATAGCCGGTTGATTGAGCAATCACACCCGTAGTCATCACCATCACCACAGCAAAGATTGAAGTTGCAATCAAAACCTCAAGAAGAGTAAAGGCTTGACTAAATTGTGTTGAGTTTTTCATATTTGGGGAATTTAGGGTATGTGGGAATTTTGGGGTATTTGTAAGATTTGTAATCAATTTGTAGTTTTGTAATCTTTCGGTACTACCTAGAAGTTTGGCCGCCAATTGGTCAAAATTTCCGAAACATTAATTTCCGCCTTGCTGGGTGTTGTTACCTTAACTGTAACTTTATAGGCCTGACCTTGCAAATTTGATTGGTTTGAACCAGGCATCAAACCGCTCGTGGCATTGACAATTGAATCGACCTGAATGGTTCGGGTAAAAACAGCGCCATTGAGGAGAGTAATGTTTTCCGCTGGAGCTCCGATTGGTACAGATATAAGATTAAAACGATTTAAACTGCCAGCGCTATAATTAATTTTATAGACTCCGCCAGCAACGACACCATTAAAAGTGCTTCCAACCCAATTTCCCCAGTCAGTCTCAGGTCTCCGGTCAATCCAGTTGGTATCACGGATATTTCTCACTATTTCAATCCCCTCTGCCGCCAGATTGACCGCCTGAATCCGATCTTGTGTCCGATCAGTTGAAGTCAAGGCGCCTCGCGCCACAAATGTCAGGGAGGAAATAGTCATTATAATAATAGTCGAAGCGATCAAAACCTCGATCAGACCAAAACCTTGTGTTTTTTTGCTGTCTTTAATCATAAATCTAAAGTAACAATATCTAATCTAAATGGATCATTGGTTAAAGTAAATTTTGCCAACCTATCAACACTGTTGTTCGTATCTCCAAAAGTGAATATCGCTGTCGTTGCTGGAAAAACTATTGGTGGATTCGTCGTACAAGCCATCGCTCTGCCGTTGACCATAACTGTCCGACATTCAAGTATCATACCTGTGTTAGGACCAGCAGGTATTTGAATTGCTTCACCACTAAGCAATGGCACCGTACTTAGAGTTTTTATGTTTGCACCGGTACAGCCACTATCTAAGCATGAAACCAGCAAATATTTATGTTTATTAGTCGTGGTCTTATCATAATTTATCCGGTAAGAATAGATACTCGTCGTTTCTGGACTCAGCGCCATTGCTTGAGCTGAATTAAATAATTCTTTGACCTCTTCAGTTTTTTGATTGAACTCAGTCACATGCTGATACTTGTTGAACATTGGTAAGCCAAAAACAGTCAACATCAGGATGATGGCGATTACAACCAAAAGTTCGATTAAAGTATAAGCTTGCCGTTTAATCATGTTTATTATTTCACTCTAATTGCATAGTTCATACCAAAAGTTGAATTCAGACCGTTATATAGTGAAGAACCTCCATCGATGCATTCAGTCACTGACGAATCTATGTCACTTGGGTTTGGTTTCTCTAGCTTGGCAAAAATGACAATACCACCCAGAGAAACTCCGCCTGAATCGAGACAAAAAAACTTCATATACTGATGAGGAAGAGAAGCGTCATAAACCATACCGAGAGTGTCGCTCGAAACTAATGGATCTCTTGGCGCTTTCGATAGGTATCCAGTTACAGTCAGTGCGTTCGCCATTGAAGCTTGATTGGCACCCTGATAATTGAAAAAACCCTGACCCTGACCATCGCTTCCTTCTCCAACTGACGTTATACCAGGAACCACGATTTGTAATTCAGCATTACTGAATTTCCAGGTTTTCTTGTCTGCATAATGCATCTTGTAAGCCGTGCCGATAGCTTGCAGATCGCTCTTGCGCTGGTTGTCTCGGGCAACTTTCTGGGTGCCATTGTAAGAAATTATGCCGACTGTAGCAAGAATGCCGACTATACCAATAACAACCAATAGTTCAACTAGACTAAATGCCCTTCGTTTGGTTTGACAGTGCTCACCACCGGTGTGCTCAGAGTAAACTTTTGGGGTTTTCTTTTGCATATTTCCCTCACAGATTAATTTTTTATAAGTCTTATAGGGACTATGTAATTAACGGATAAATAAATTCAAGTACCAACTGATCAAAATCTGGCCGTATGTTAGGGTTAAAAGGATGGAAAAAATCAGAAACGGCGCAAAGGGAATGGCGGTTTTGAGAGTTTTTTTCTGGAAAAAAATCAAAGCCAGACCGATAATCGAACCAAGAATGAAGGCAAGGAATAAACCAAAAATTGCATTAACATAGCCATACGGAAGCAATGACCCAGTCAACAAACCAAGAATTACTCCTATCTTAACATCTCCCCAGCCCATCCACTTTTCTTTGGAAAAATAAACCAGCATAAAAAGAAAACCGCCCGCGATTATCCCGCCGGCAATCATGTTTAAAATACCGGCACCGCCGAAGTACCAACCAAAAAGAAGTGATATAACAAGTGCTGTCCAGACAAGAATTTCTGGAACGGTAGAAGTTTTGAGATCGTAAACAAATATAACCAGTAAAAGCGAAAAAACAATCAGGTAGAAAACCAAGCTCCAGCCAAGACCATACATCAGATAAAGAAAGACAAAAAGAATGGCAGTTGCTCCCTCGACCAGCGGATATTGAATCGAGATTTTCTGACCACAATTGCGGCAACGAGCTCGCAAGATAAAGAAGGATAAAAAAGGAATCAGATCGTACCAAGCAATAATCTTCTTGCAGTTTTGGCAATGCGACCGGGTGTTGATGATCGATTTCAAATCATCAATACGAAAAATGACTACATTCAAAAACGAGCCGACGATCAGACCCAATATCAGGAAAATAAAAATGTTCAAAGTAATATTCATTTGTTTCTCTCAGCTCGGCAATCTGCCGAGCGTGAGAAAGACAAAGATCGTATTTAGTAACAACCAGTTGGTGAACAAGTGACATTGTTTGGAGATGCCACATTTGTCGTCATACCTGCTGTGCCTGCAAAAACAATTACGGCGGCATTGGTTGACATCAAAGGGACATAACCAGCATAAGTTGACTGAATAAATGACGGCCATTTGGCCGTGGTTACACCGGTAGCAGCACAGACGTCATCACCGGTTGCGTCGGTCCAGTTTGCCTGTACTTTTAGAACTTCTCCACTTGCCAAACAGACACCAGCCGCAGTTATTGCATCGTTCATACCCTGAACGAAAGCCGCTTTCTTGGCTTTCTTAGACTGACTGCTGTAGCTGATAATTGCGATTGTCGCCAAGATGCCGATAATGATGATGACGATCAAAAGCTCGATCAGGGTAAAACCCTTTGCTTTTCTTAATGTTTTTACTTTTCCCATTTTCCCTCCATTTTACTTATTTTTAATTAAATTATAGTTGACCTGGATCGACCCGACTTCGCCTCAATCGACCATTGGCTACAAGGGGCAGACCGCCAGATTACTGAACGATGTTATGTGACAGAACCTTGCTCTCATTCATTGCTCATATTCCCTCCAAGAAATTTATTTGACGACATTACCCAGTGAATATAATGGTAGATAAATTGCAAAAACCATAAAGGCGACGGCCAGACCGATAAGAACGAGAACGGCCGGCTCGACCATCGAGCTGATCGTCTTGGTCAGGTCAGAGGTTGACTCCTCATAATACTTCGAAACTTTGGCCAAAACCTTGTCAAGTTCTCCTGTCTCTTCACCAACGGCAACCATATTGCCGATCAAAGGCGGAAACAAATCATCTTTGAGCAACTGGGTTGAAAGTGAGACACCCTTCTCGACTTGATGTGCAACTTCGACAATAGCTTCTTCGTAAATGACATTATCCACAACCGCCGAGCCGGTTTTGAGAGCATCAAGGAGTGGAACACCGGAGCCGACCAGCATCGACAAGACTCGAGTAAAACGATACATCGCCACACCCTCAAAGATATTTTTGAGACCCGGTGTCTTGATCTGTAATTTATTAAAAAACTCTTTGCCTGACTCAGTCTCGATCCAGTATTTGATAAAAACAATCAGCCCGATCATTAAAATCACCGCCAGCCACCACCACGAAGTAAAGAAATTTGAGACCCCGATCAAGACCCGTGTCGCTAGAGGTAAGTTTTCACCGGCTTGATCAAAAATTGATTTCAACTTTGGCACAACAAAAATCATCAGGAGAAATCCAGCCGCGATCAGAACACAGAAAATAAAGACCGGATAATAGAGTGAACCCTTGACTTTGTTCATAAAAGCATTGTCATTTTCCACCTCGTCCGCTAATTCGGTCAAGACGACATCGAGCCGACCAGTTGATTCGCCCGAGCTGACGACACTAATATAAACTCGGTCGAAAACTTCGGGGTGTTTGGCCAAAGCCGAGGAGAAACTAAAACCTTCTTCCAGATCACGATAAATTTCTGTAAAAATGGTTTTAAGCCGCTCATTTTTGGCTTGCTTGATCAGAATGTTGATTGCCCTTGTCAGAGACAGGCCGGCTGAGAGCATCGTTGCTAATTGACGCGAAAAGACCGCCTTGTCCTTGGCACTGACCTTACGTACAAAAAGACCTCCAACAACTCCCTTGCTCTTTTCTGGAATGATGTCAATAGCAACAAGATTGTGGGTAATGAGAATTTTTTCCGCTGCCGACTGGTCGGGCGCCCGGACTGTTCCGGTCACGACCTCACCCTTATTGTTTTTTGCCTTGTAAAAAAATCTGGTCATTGTTGTAAGCCTTTTAGCAGTTAGCTAGTTAGCGGTTTAGTTGAATATATAATACTTTTTTGTCATTGAGGTGTGGAAATTTCAGCTTCTTTCGGATTTCGGATTTCGGTCATCGACTCTGAGGGATGAGCCCTCAGGCTCAGACTCGAATGAGATTTCGGATTTATTATTTAGTATACCATCATTTTAAAACTTTTTGGATCAAGTGAATAGTTCAGCGCTTCTTCCAGAGAGATATCCCCACGGGATACATACTCAGCCAAAACTTTGTCTAGACTAATCATGCCCTCAGCCGCTGAAGTCTGAATAACATTTGGAATCTGAAAGTTTTTTCCTTCTCGAATCAAACTCTTGATCGCCGAATCGGCGATCATGATTTCAGCCGCCAAGACTCGTCCGCCGTTGATTTTCGGCACTAATCTTTGTGACACAACACCAAGCAAAACCTGAGCCAGTTGGCTGGCAATTTGCTGTTGTGTATGAGGTGGAAAAACATTGGTAATCCGATCAGCCGTCTGAGCAGCGGAAT
>Ga0209541_10014622_pt1 | contig 11809 bp, 11 predicted proteins | sample RifCSPlowO2_01_FD_184027 | JGI IMG/M metagenome (GOLD analysis project Ga0209541, IMG submission 184027) | Groundwater microbial communities from Rifle, Colorado - Rifle CSP2_plank lowO2_0.1 (SPAdes) (version 2) | ecosystem: Environmental > Aquatic > Deep subsurface > Groundwater | place...
TTTGCAAACGCATCAGACAGTGCAGCCCCTTCCCTGTAGGCAAGAAACCCGGGAACGTAAGGCACAGTGGCTTTTGACGATGAAAAGACTTTTTCTTTTGTTTCCATAGTTTTATAATCACACACCACGATTGCTGCTACAACCTCGTTTTGTATGTAAGCTGTATCAGCACCGGCAATAAGCTCTAATCTTTCAAAAGAATCCTTCAGTATTACCTTCTTTGCCAGCTTAAGCTGCTCCTCTTTCAGCTTTTCAAAATCAATCATAGAATCGGCTATTGAACACTTTATTTAAAATTTTTTGTAAAAAAAGGGTTAGGCCCCCCTATTCTACGTTTCTACGTGGGGGTGGTTTGAGAAAGAATTCGTTTTTCAGGGGGCCTTTGAAGAGTTTGATTTTTTTGTGTCTTTTTTTATGCTTTAATCAGCCAAGATTACCTGACCAATGACCTTGCGGGCTTTCTTATCTCTCTGATCCACAGCAAGCCTATATGCTGCAGGTCCTTGTTCAGCTTGTCACTAATCTTGTAGGTCTTCTTGTAAAGATCGTAATCAATCAAGCCCATGCTTTTCATGGGTGTTAAAATCCTGTCGTAAAACTGCCGTTTATTGTAGCTTACCTTTACCTTCTTGCCCTTATACGGCGGTTCTTCTATCAAATCAGTTATAAGACTGCCTTCATGAAGTTTTGTTGCGAACAAAGACATCTCAGTTTTGCCGATTTCACCGCCATTGTCCTTCATCATTTCTATAAGCAGCTTAGCAACTATGATCTGCTGCTTTGTCGCAAATACCACTTCATATATGTCTTCAGGTAAATTAAACCTGTCGAACAATATGACCATGAAACATAGAAAGTACAACCTGTATTTAAATGTTTCGATTTTAGATACTAGTATAGAAAAAGGTATATTAATTCAAAGAACTGAATTTAGAACACGTAAAATATTAATATTTACCTTTAAGGAGTAATATTTAAATATCTAATCTCATTTCTATTGATTATGTTAACATCCAAATCTAGCTGGCATTCAACTGTTCTTGACCGAAAAAATCGTGAGGGGATTCCAAAACCAACAGAACGTAAATTTCACGAAATATTTGATTTAGACCAAATTTGTGAGCAGGAAGGGGGAATAAAAATTGCTTCTGCAAGGCTGCCAATGACCATTGGTTGGATAGGGGATCATTCTGAAACACTTTATGGATTTGATAATTCTTTAGTTCATAATATATCCTCTGGCTATCATCCAGATTCAAATACCATTTTAGTAGCACAAGAGGGAACGTCCCCCAATGGACTTGTTAGTAGATTTAGTAAATATTACGGAAAAACTGCAACTGCAGTTGGACAGCAATTAAGTTTGGAAGAATCTCGTGAATCAATTTTAAAGGGCATGGACGATGTACAATTCCGTTATAATACAACCTTTAGTTTGAGCTTTATTCTTGGCTTAGTGGAAAAAATTGACCCTAAATATAGGGATCGTATGGCATCAGAATTAATAGATGCATTGAAACAGAGGTATCTTCATTAATTCTATTTACTTTTTCATGAAATCTTTTAACACATCCATATAATTCATCTCCACTTCAATATCCCAGTCAGGAGGGAAGCAGTCGTAATAATTCTTCCATGCATATCTTTCGTCGAGAAATATAATCGCTCCTTTGTCTGTCTCTGACCTTATGCACCTTCCGGCATTCTGCATGCATTTCGTAATGGCGGGAAGCACATAGCCGTATTCAAATCCTTTGCCGAACTTGTCGTCGTAATATTCAATCAATAAGCGCGCTTCTGTATCCGGCTTGTTTAACGGCAGGCCGACAATTATCACGGCTTTCAGAATTCCGGGCAGGTCAATCCCTTCACCAAAAGAGCCGGTGGATATTCCAAGAAGAACAGCACCTTTGTCCTTATGGCTTTTGAAGGCTCCCAAAAGCTCTTCTTTCTCTTTTTTTGCCATTTTCTGCTTTTCCAGAAATATGGGCTTGCTGCAGCTTTCCTTGAAATGCTCGCTGATGTTTAGCATCAGGTCATAGCTTGGAAAGAATATTGCGGAATTTCCATTGACCATATTTGCAATATCGCTGCAGACCAGTGCTATATCCCTAAACTGCTTTGAATTCCTTTCGACAAATTTTGTCGTGGTTTTCGGAACTATCAGATTGAGCCTGTTCTTCTTGGGAAAAGGGCTTTTGTACTCTCTTTCAACAACAGCATCGCTGAATCCCAGGATGTCCTTGTACATTGATGTCGGAGTCAGGGTGCCTGACATAAGGATTGTGCAGTAGCTTCTGTCAATGACTTCTTTCGCGGCAAGGGAAGGGTCCAAGCACCTGTAGGACAGGCTGATTCTTAATTTTTTGTCAGTCTCTTTTGCAAGGATTCTTCCAAATCCAATGTCGGGCCCAAGCCATGCCTCAAGAAACTTTGCAATACCGAGGGTGAAACTTTTTTTTTGCTTTTCCCTTATTTCCTGCCCTGTAAATATAAGCTCCGCCATTATCTCGTCATAGCTCTTTGCCCTGCTGACTGCATCAACAAAGTCATTCCTGCTTATTACTCCCTCACTGCCCGTATCCTTTCCGACTTCAAAAAGCGCATTTTCAACTATCTCCAGGTTTCCGATAGCCTCCTCATAGCCATACTTTATCGCCTCTTTTTTCGCATATTCTATAGTCTGGCTTGATACTTTTTGTGTCAAAAGCTCCCTTATTCTTGCCGGAAGGTTATGCGCTTCATCAACTACCAGTATGGCATCTTTCATATCTTTTCTGATCTTCAGCAGAAATGAGTCCCTTATCGGCTGGTTAAATATGTAATAGTAATCCGCTATTATGACTTTTGCGTTTGCTGCTGTCAGGGTTGCAAGCTCATAGGGGCACATTGTTTTTCTTTTGCCTTCCTGCACAAAATCATGAACATGGCACGGCCCTATTGCCTTCAACTCTTCCATTGCCTGCTTGGCTCCAATTGTAGGAGCCATGCTCTGGTTTCTTGTGTTAAGGTAAAACTCGCAATTGCTTTCCTCCCTCAGCGCTTTGCAGTATTCGTGGAATGAGCCGGAAGCCATCGCCTCAACCCCGTTCTGGAGGCACATCCACTTCTTGCCAATCACATCCGCGCATTCCAGTTCTATGCCGAACTTCTGCTTTGTTTGTTTTAGCGTGTCTACAACAATCTTGTGCTGCGTCTGCCTGGATGTCAAGAAAAAAATCGTCAGGTTATTCTTAATGGCAAAAGACAATGCAGGGGCTAATGCGGAAATTGTCTTTCCTATTCCCGTGGGCGCATGAATTATGATGTGTTTCTTGTTTTTTATTGCATTGTACACATCAGAGATCATATCACTTTGGACATCCCTTACCTTGGAATAAGGAAAATATATCTCTTTTTGGAGTTCTTCTGTGAGCATAAATACTGGTGTTATGATTGGATTTATAAGAATTGTTTATTTGCTGTTACTGCATTTGCAAAAAGCAGAAATATGGCGGCACCCATTATTGTTTCATTGCGCATGCTTCCTGTTTATAAAAAATCCAATAAAAAATGAAATAAGAATCAAACCAAGCAGGAAAACATCTATTTAAATTCAGTGCTTAAACAGCCTAATCCCGCTAAACACCATGGCAATGTTATGCTCGTTTGCTGCCGCAATAACCTCTTCATCCCTTATAGAGCCTCCGGGCTGTATTATGGCTGTTACTCCTGCTTTGGCAGCTTGGTCCACTCCGTCCCTGAATGGAAAGAAAGCATCCGAGCTCATGGAACTTCCTTTTATCCTGTCCTGATTCTTCATTATCGCGATATTGACTGCGTCAACCCTTGACATCTGGCCGGCGCCTATTCCGACTGTCACCTTGCCTTTTGCAAAGACTACTGAATTTGATTTGACATGCTTGTTAACTTTCCACGCAAACGTCAATGATACCATCTCTTCCTTTGTAGGCTTCCTTTTTGTCACAACCTTAAGGTTTTTCTCTTTTATGGCGTCGTGCTGCCTTGTCTGCACCAATAGGCCGCCAACAACCCGTTTCATATCCGGGCTTTTGTAGTCCCTTACAATTGGGCCAGTCTCAAGCAGCCTCAGGTTCTTTTTTTCCTGCAATGCCTGAATCGCGTCCTTTTCAAATTTAGGGCACACAACAACTTCAACAAACAATGGCTTCATCATCTCTGCAATCCTCTTGTTGCACGGCCTGTTTAGCGCAACAACACCTCCAAATGCCGATTTAGGATCCGCATCATACGCCTTTTTGTATGCACCATCTATGGACGGCGCAGATGCTACGCCGCTTGGGTTCGTATGCTTTATGACTGCGGCAGTAGGCTCCTCAAAATCCTTGACGAGCTCAAATGCGTCATTCGCGTCCAATATATTGTTGTAGGAAAGGTATTTGCCCTGGAGCTGCTTTGCAGTACTGACGCAGGTTTCATTTATCCAATAGGACTTGTAGAAAGCGCTTTTTTGGTTTGGGTTCTCTCCGTACCTTAAATCCTGTATTTTCCTGAATGTAAAATTGTATATGTCCGGAAAATCACCTGGAAGGAACTTTTCAGCGAAATACCTGCCTATAATAACATCATATCTTGCTGTGTGCAGGAATGCCTTTGCAGCAAGGCTTGCCCTTAAATTCTCATCAATCTTTTTTGAGCTTAATTTTTCAGCAATGCTGCTGTAGTCATTCGGGTCCACTATGACCAGGACATCCCTGTAGTTTTTTGCAGCGGCCCTGACAAGAGACGGTCCTCCAATGTCAATATTTTCAATGACTTCGCTTAATTTTGAGTTCTTTTTTATCGTTTCCTCAAACGGGTAGAAGTTCACAGCAACAATGTCAATAGGGGCGATTCCCATCCTCTTCAGCTCAGCAAGATGCCTTTTATTGCCTCTCTCAGCAAGCACCCCTCCGAATATATTTGGGTGCAAAGACTTGACTCTGCCGTCCAGCATTTCCGGAAACTTTGTTATTTCAGAAACACAAGTGACGCTGACCTTGTTTTTTTCAAGAAGCTTTGCCGTGTTCCCTGTTGATACAATCCTTATTCCCAATTTGGAAAGCTGTTTTGCGAAATCAACTACTCCTTCCTTGTTAGAGACCGATATAAGCGCAGTTTTCATCATTACATACAAAGGATACCTCGGGCTTTAGCCCAAGGAGGTTCATTTTATTTCATTCTCTGCACAATCATCTTGGATGTTGCAGCTATCTTGCTCATGCTTTTTCTATGGAGTTCAACGCCTTTTCTGGGAAGGCTTTTTGCATGTCGGTATGTTTTCCTGACGGTCTTCTTGACATTGCGATTTACCTTGTCTGTAATTATCCGGTAGGTTTCCCAGCCTGTCAGGAAAATGCCGGCAAAAAGAAGGAGCCAGCTGAATGCATAAATGCCCACCCACAGCCACAAGTAAAATGGGTCATTAATCTTTATTACCATCATAACTTTGGCATAAAACCCAATCACGAAATTCAATATTATCAATACCACGCCAACCCAGAGCTTTATGTCCTTCCACCACATCATCATTCCTTCTGATGCCGCTTTAAACATCATCATCTATCCTCACTTTATTGTCTTCTACTTTTATTTTTCCCTTGCTGTACAAATCTATTGCACTTACTATTGTTTCCTGCTCTGCCTTCTGCACCTTCTCTTTCAGGGATCCCGCAGTTTCGCCTTCGGCAACGCGGACTTCCTTCTGCATTATTATCGGGCCGGAATCAACGCCCTCGTCCACAAAATGCAGGGTGCACCCTGTTGTCCTGCATCCAGCTTTTAAAACTTCCGCATGCACATCCATATCCATGCCGCCTGCGAATGCAGGCAACAGGCTTGGATGAATGTTCATAATCCTGTTTTTGTATTTTCTTACGAACCACGGGCTTAGTACCCTCATATAGCCGATTAGCAGTATTAATTCAACTTTGCTTTCATCGAGTATTTTTGAAACTTCCCTGTCAAAAGACTCCCTTTGTTTTTCCTTGTCCTTGATTTCAGAAAAATCAGCTATGTCGATAAAGGCAGCCTTGATGTTGTGGTTTTTAGCTCTTTGCAAGGCATAAGAATCCTTTTTGTTGCTTACAACAACAGAAATGACCGCATTAAGCTTTTTAGAGTTTATAGCCTCAATTACAGCCTGCATGTCAGTTGCATTTGTCGATGCTAAAATGCCTATCCTTAGCATAAAACTCCTATAGAAACAGATTAAACGGGCTTATTTAAAGTTATTGGTTGAAATATTCACTGAGAGAACTTCCTGCCCAACTCCATCGCCTTCAGCGTGTTTTCCATCAGCATGGCTCTTGTCATCGGGCCAACGCCTCCGGGCACAGGAGTTATGAATCCAGCAACTTCCTTCACGCTTTCAAAATCGACATCGCCGACTAGTTTGTCTCCAACCCTGTTGATGCCAACGTCAATCACAATTGCACCTTCTTTTATCATTTCTTTTGTGATTAGTTTTGGCTTTCCGACCGCAACAACCAGAATGTCTGCTTTTTTCGTGAATTCGGAAATGTTCTTTGTCCTTGAATGGCAGACTGTCACAGTTGCGTTTTTCTCAAGCAGCATCATTGCAGCAGGCTTTCCGACAATGTTGCTTCTTCCGACGACAACTGCATTTTTTCCTTCAATCTTTGTTCCAGTTGACTCAATCAAATGAATGCATGCCATTGCTGTTGCAGGAGCCATAATTGTGTCCTCGCAAAGCAGTCTTCCAAGGCTTACCGGAGTGAACCCGTCAACATCCTTCTGCGGCAGGATTGAATTTGTGATTAATCTCTCATCGATATGCTTCGGAAGAGGCAGCTGCACAAGAACGCCGTGAATCTCGGGCTTCTGGTTCAGTTCATTAATCAGTTTTAACAAGTCCATTTCGCCAGTATCATTGTCAAGATTGTACCTTTCGCAGTAAAATCCCGCTTCCTTAGAATCCTTTTCCTTGAAGTTTACATAGACTTCAGACGCAGGGTTGTTGCCGACCATAACAAGAGCAAGCCCGGGCTTCTGCTTCATGTTCTTCACTTTATGCTTAATATCCTCAAGGATGCTTTTCGCGATTTTGTTGCCGTCTATGATTTTTGCTGGCATAATGACCAAAGACAATTAATCTGTATATAAAATTATCTGTGTGGATTATAGAACGAATCTAACTACCTTGTTGAAGATTGGAATGTACAAATTAGCAAACTTTTTATTCAGGATGTTAAATATCAGTAATACATGCAACAAATTTATGACATTCCCATCCGTGGATTTAATTTAAAGTTGAAAATTAGCGAAAGCGGGTTTTCCATATCACCTGCAAGTCTTCTTTTAGCTAACAACATTAAAATTAAAAGAGGGGAGACTGTATGCGATATCGGCACTGGCTGCGGTGTCCAGGCGATAATTGCGGCTAAACTTGGAGCAAAAAAAGTTTATGCATCCGATATCAACCAAAATGATTGTGAAACCGCAAAAGAGAATGCTAAACTGAATAATCTCAATAAAAAAATTTCTATTTTTCATGGGGACCTCTTAAGCCCTTTTAATGGTAAAAAATTTGATGTAATCATGACAAACATTCCTCAAATACCGGGACCAATAATCAAAACCCCAATACAATTCATTGGATATTATGGCGGAAATGATGGAACAAGATTTATCTCGAAAATTATTAAGGATTCATTGAATTATCTGAATAAGAATGGAAAGGTATATTTTCAATGGGGGCAGATTTCCAATCCGAAACATGTAGAAAAATTACTATCAATCCATTTCTCATATAAGAAAGTTGCAAAAATAAGTACACCATTTACATTTTATGAATTAAAAGTGATTCATAGGCTTTTGGATATGAAAAAGGATGGAAAATGCTTTTTTTACTATAAATCAGGGGTGCCTTATTTTGACAAGGTCATTTATGAATGTAAATTAAATGATAGTTAGAATTCTTTATCTCAAAATCTCAAACCCGGGATACATCGGGAACTTCTTGCACAACTCAACAACATGGTTCCTTATTTCATGTATTTTTTTATTTTCTTTTATTTCTTCCTTGAAAGTTTTCAGGCAATTCCCAATCTCTTTCTTGTCTTCCGGCAGTTCGTATTTTTTGATTTCATCCACAACCTCTGAAATCCATTTCCCGACCATTTCCATCTCTTTTTCCTTCATGCCTCTTGTCGTAAGCGATGGTGTTCCCATCCTAACGCCGCTTGGGTAAAACGGAGATGACAAATCACCGGGAATGGTGTTCTTGTTCATCGTGATGTTTGCCTCGTCAAGCGCTTCCTGGGCGAAGATTCCTTTCCCTTTCCCGAAAGGCGTCAAATCAACAAGCACCATGTGGTTGTCGCTTCCGTTAGTCACGACTTTTATTCCATTTGCCATCAGTGATTTTGCAAGGGCTCTTGAATTTTTTACAATCTGTATGCAGTATTCCTTAAACTCAGGCTGCATAATCTCCTTCAATGCGACTGCGATTGCTGCTGTCGTGTGGTCATGGGGGCCGCCCTGCAATCCGGGAAAGACTGCCTTGTCGATTTTACTTGCCAAATCAGGATCCTTATCAAGGCCTTTTTTGGTAACCATGATTATTCCGCCTCTTGGGCCCCTGAAAGTCTTATGAGTTGTTGTCGTTATAATGTGGACATGCGGCGAAGGGCTTTTATGCACTCCGCTTGCCACAAGGCCGGAAATATGCGCGATGTCTGCAGCCAGATAAGCGCCGACTTTGTCAGCGATTTTTGACATTTCTTCAAATGGGAACTCCCTCACATAAGCGGTGTAGCCGACCCACATCAGCTTTGGCTTGTGCTCCACAGCAAGCTTTTCAGCTTCTTCCAGGTCAATGTAGCCGTCTTTTTTCACGTGATAAGGAATTGAATTGAATAGTTGTCCGGTTGAGCTTGCCTTAAAGCCGTGCGTCAGATGGCCGCCGTCAGAAAGATTAAGCCCCATAATGGTGTCCTTTGGCTGGCATACTGCCATATAGACTGCAAAATTAGCAGGGCTTCCGGAGTAGGGCTGCACGTTGACATGGGCAACGTTGAAAACTTTTTTTGCCCTTTCAATTGCAAGCAATTCCACTTCATCAACAAACTGATTGCCGCCGTAGTACCTTTTCTTTGCGTAGCCCTCGGAATACTTGTTCGTGAAAACAGAGCCCATTGCCTGCATTACAGCCTTGCTTACATTATTCTCAGAAGGAATCATCTCAAGGCCATGCTGCTGCCTTTCCAGCTCTTTCTTAAGCAGAGAATAAACTTCAGGGTCGGCCTTTGAAATATCATCCATCATTGACATTATAAGCACCCCTCAAAAAAATATTTTTTATATAGGCAATCCCTATGGCCTATTTTTGAATCATCAATTTACCTTGCCCTATGCTGTTTTCTAAGCCTTCTCTCTTTCTTCATTCGCTTGCGCTGCCATTTCCAGCGCATCTGCTGCTTTTTCTTCCAGCGTCGGGAGCTTCTCTTCATTAAATTCAGGATATCTCTTTGATATTTAAAGATTGTGGCATTTTTTAAGATAGTTATTTATACCAATTTTGTTTATAATGCTCCATGAAGTGCAGATTTTGCAATGTTGCAAGGCACATAAAGCCGGAGCATGTTGTCTATGAAAACAGATCAGTCATTGCTTTCATGAGCAGAGAGCAGCTTACAAAATGCCATATTCTTGTGATTCCGAAAAAGCATTACAGGGACATTTTTGATATTGACGAAAAAATTTCTGCAAAAATTTTCAAAATAACTGTAAAGCTGTCAAAGATTGTAAGGAAAGCAATAAATCCGGACGGATTGGATGTCTACCAATGCAACGGAAAATACGCTGACCAGTCAGTTTTTCATTTTCATATGCATATCTTCCCGAGATTTAAGGGTGGCGGCTGGTTTAAGATTTATGAAAAGAAAAGGCCACTGTACAGGAATGACAGGTATCTGGGACAAATATGCGCCAATATTAAAAAACTGCTTTGATTTTACTTTCTGCTGGCCATTTTCCGCAAGCTTTATAAATAACCAAATACTCCCACAGGCGATGAATAATAATCCTTCTTTAGGCAAAAGACTATGATTTCACACTGTCATTTGGGCTAAAGGGGGATTGCTATGCCTTTCAGACGCTGAGTTGAACGCGAGCGCTTTCGCACGCAACTTTGCCCTGGTAGTGTAGCCTGGATCAGCGTAAAAGGCGCAAAATGATGTGAAAATGCGCTGCAGGAGCTATCATGGAGCCCTGTCGCGTGGCGGCAGCAAGTCCTGTACCAATATGCAGGCAGCTACTGCGGAAAGGCTCCGACTCGGGTTCAAATATGCGGTCTAAGTTGTCAAAAATTTAACGCTTGAAAGTCCCGACCAGGGCGCTCTTTAATTGAACGCGAGCGAACAAATAAATTGCATGCAACTCAATGGGCCGGTAGCTCAGCCTGGTGGTTGCCTTAGCTGGACGCAGTATGCGAGGCCAACTGGGCAATAGAGCACCTGTCGAATGGGCTGTTGGACAGCAGCTTAGTATCGGGTGAGACTTTTAATCAGGTGGTCGCGAGTCCGAAAAGAAAGCTAAAAAAATCTAAGGAAATCTCGTCCGGCCCACCATATTCACTCCGACTTCGGGGGAAACAAAAGCAACATGAAGAAACAAAAGTTCAAGGTTGATAAGCACATACTGACACCGAAGCATAGCAAGCTGGGGGAAAGGGAAAAAACACAGTTGCTTGATAAATACCACGTCACTTCTAAGGAAATGCCAAAAATACTTAAGACAGACGCTGCCCTGCGCGAGCTTGAAGTAAAAATGGGGGACATTATAAAGATCACAAGAAAAAGCGAAACAGCCGGGGAATCTGTTTTTTACAGGGTGGTTTCAGATGTATAAGTATGGCAAGATTCTAATCCAGAAATATTTTGAGGAGCAGGGCTTTGTAGACTCAGATATAGAGTCTTTCAACTATTTTATTGAGAAGGAGCTCCTCAACATAATTGAAGAAAACAAGGAGATCATCCCTACAATCATACCTCATAATATTGATGAGTTCAAGATAAAGCTGGACAAAATATGGGTCGAGAAGCCCAAGATGATAGAGGCCGACGGGTCGAGCAGAAACATTTACCCTATGGAAGCAAGGCTGAGAAAAATAACCTACTCTGCCCCTACATGGATAACAGTCAGCGCCCATATCAATGGAGTGCAGCGTGAGAGCTTTGATACCCAGATAGGGAATCTCCCGATAATGCTCAAGAGCAAGTGGTGCCATCTCAATAAACTGCCGAGAGACGAGCTAATTGCGAAAGGAGAAGACCCGGATGAGCCCGGCGGTTACTTCATAATCAACGGCACGGAAAAAGTGCTTATCACAATCGAGGACCTGGCTTCAAACAGGTTTTTGATAGAGAAGGATGCGACCGGCCCGAGCGAAATTGTAGGAAAATTATTCTCGGAATACGGCTCTTTCAAAATTCCGCATACAGTCGAGAAGATGAAAGACGGCTTGTTCTATATCACTTTCACAAGGGTAAAAAGGATACCGGTTATTGTCGTCATAAAGGCCCTTGGCCTGCTGAAAGACGAGGAAATAACAAAATTCATCTCCCCTGAAAGGCAGTTTGACGAGGTCATAATAAACCTGCTGGAGTTTGTAAGCATAAAGAACGAAGAGGAAGCTTTGGATTTCATTGCAAAGAAAATTGGGATTACGCAGGCAAAAGAGGTAAGAATCGAGAGAATGAAGGAGATTCTCGACAAATACCTGCTGCCCCATCTCGGCATCAGGCAGGAAGACAGGATTTCCAAAGCCTACAATCTCTGCAAGATG
>Ga0209541_10014625_pt1 | contig 11808 bp, 14 predicted proteins | sample RifCSPlowO2_01_FD_184027 | JGI IMG/M metagenome (GOLD analysis project Ga0209541, IMG submission 184027) | Groundwater microbial communities from Rifle, Colorado - Rifle CSP2_plank lowO2_0.1 (SPAdes) (version 2) | ecosystem: Environmental > Aquatic > Deep subsurface > Groundwater | place...
GTACATTATCTTTGGTGTCGCAGGTATATACCTGTTGATTACTTCCAACAAAATGCGTCGTTCGTAATCTTGTCTAGGAGTGCAGGATTTAAACCAGAATCAGTTGAGCACAGCGAGTGGGGGTTAGATTCAAGACGTGAGGAGTGCTGTGTACCTTTAGGTACATGAGCGACGAGCAACGCCGAAGATGACCCCCAAACGCTGCGCCCGCAGCGGGAAGCTAAAAAATGGCTCATTACTTCGTTACTCCTCCTTACTGTGCCACAGGGCACAGTTTCGTCGTCGTGCCTTGAAATCATCTCATTTTTTAGCTTCTCAATCTGACTCTGGGTTGAATCCTGGACTCTTAGAAGTGTAGCGGGGTCGAAGCCGTCTTTCAACGGCGCACGGCGCAAGTGATAGATCACAAGGGGAGGTTGTGTTGGGGGAGTGCCAAAATAATGTTCGCCCAGTTCCGGTGAATTTTCAACAAGCGTGTTGGGGGCATCCAGTACGAACGGTTCGTATTGGGGAGGGATCGTCTCGAATTCCCACAAAAAAGGATTGGGGCGGGGGATCAGCCATTGCGGGCGCAGCGCAAGATCCTCTTTTGCGCCCAATACATTTCGGCCGGTTGCAAAAATAATCGCTTCCCGCTCGTAGTTAGTCAGAATCCGGTCCCCCTCTGGCGCGGCATGCTTCAAAAACACGCTGATCGCCTCGAGTGTGCCGGGGAAAGGGTTTTGTAACTCTGCGATGAACTGGGGTAGATAGGACACTTTTTCCTGCGGGATAAACGGCCCATGAGCGCGCGTGAGTGCCTCGCGCGACCAACTAGGGAGGTTTGTCGCAAGCGTCGTACCGGCTACAATCGCAATCATCAAGACCCCCACTACCCCCGACCACTCAAAGATCCGCCATAAAACGTATCCCAAAACAAGAAACGTAAAAGGCGCGGCCGCTAACAGATAGCGCGTGAAGGGTGGTAATCCCACGGCTGCAATCGTCCAGACTGTGAGACCCACGATGAGCGGGGCAATAATCACAATCCATTTGTATTCATCTTCCTTTTCACGTGGGCGAGCCAGTAAAAATGCGATTGCGGCCCACGCCAGCGGTGGGAAAAAGGATCGGTGATAATTTTCAAGTAACGTCCAAACCGTTGGCACGTTCGGTTGGCCCGCAATTTGGCGGTTCAGTGTTTGCAGCGGATCAGACAACAACAGCCAACCCACTGCAAACATAATTGTGGGAGCCAAGGCTGCCAGTAGCTGCACCGCGCGGCGGGCGCGATCGCGTGGTTCCCACAACGCGAAAGTTACCGCGACCAGCGTGAGGGCAATGCCCGCGACCGTATTAGAAAAAACCGCCACGAGCGTCCCCACCCCCAGCATTGTGATTGCGCCCGCTTCGCCGCGGCGAATCTTTGCCAAGCCCCATGCCACGAGCGCCCCGGCAAAAAATAACAAACCGTAATAGCGCGCCTCTCGTAAGTAGAGCATCAGCGGCACGGAGAAAACCGCAAGTGTAGTAACGATCAGGGCAAAACGGGCGTTCTTGCCGATCGTCCACGCGGCACCCGCTAAAGCGCAAATTCCTAAGAAACCAAACAGTGCAAACGGCACGCGGGCACTCCAGGGACTTTCGCCAAACAATTTGAACGAGATCCCAATCAGGTAGTACTGCAGCGGGGGATGCCACGTCCACACCAGCGCGTCCCCGATTTGGTGCGCATCCGCCCCTTCCTGCTGCGTCACCAGCGTCGTGCCATCCCACGGCGTGGGGTAGCCGAAGCGCATTGTATTGCGACCGATCAACGCGGTTTCGGCCTCGTCCGCCCACAGCAGCGGTTTATCGAGCCGCCATAATGCGCCGAACGCACCCACACCGAACAGAACAATTAAAAGAAACGTAGTAAACCAATTGAAGCGCACAATTTTCACGTCTGCCCCTCCAGATAGCTATCTTCATCGTACACGTCCCAGGGATCAACATCTTCACCGGCAATTTTGGCGATTGCCGCGCGGGCAGTGAGCATGGAGTGGTCTTGGTTGTTGTAGCGGTGCAGCCCACCCCGCCCGATCGTAATAAGGTTCGGGATCACACGGTCTAAATACTGCCGAATAGTAGTGACATGCGTTTTGTAACCGCGGTCGTAAATCGGGTAGGCCTCGGGTACGCGCACGACGGTCCCGCCTTCGACTTCGCCCACTCGCACAAGCCCAATCTGGGAAAGTTCTGCTGTAGCGAGCGCAATGAGGTCGCTGTCTGCGGCCCCCCACAATTCGTCAGATTGGTTTACAAAGTATTCCATCCCCAGGCACGTTATTTTTTTATCCGCCACCATCGAGCGGCTCCAATTTTTATAATTTTGGATCCGCCCCACTTTCACGTGCGGCTCGTGGATATAGAGCCACTGATCAGCAAATACATGAGCACGCTTGACCACCAGTACTACGGTCAAAAAATCCCGATAGCGCAGCGCTTCCAATGCGTGGCGCACGGTCTCAGGTGGCGCGGGTACCAATAGTTCGAGTAAACGCGGTAGAGGTAAAGTCGAAATCACCCAATCTGTTTTAACCGGTTTTGCTTCGCGTGCAAGCACTATCTCTAATGATGTAGCGCGCGCATGGTGTAGCGCAACGGCGCTTGTCTGCGTTGCCACGAGTCCCCCTCGACGCTCAATTTCCCGCGCTGTCTTCTCCCACATCATCCCGGGGCCGAGTTTTGGATAATGGAACGAGCGCGTGAGCGTTTTTGTAATCACGCCGTTTCCGTTCTGTTTACTTCCCGTCAAAGCTTGGCGGATCACCATCCCGAGTGTGAATTCGCGAATCCGCTGCCGTGCCCAATCAGCGGAGAGTTCCTTTGTGGATACCCCCCAGACTTTTTCGGTATAGCTTTTAAAAAATGTTTTGTAGAGCCGCCAGCCAAAACGGTTCACCATCCACGCTTCAAATGTGTTTTCGGGCTGAATCGGGGCAAGCCGCGCCCTCAAATACGAAAAAACGATCAACAGTGCTTCCCATATCCCCAGCATCTTCAGGGCATTGAAAGGTTCTAAAGGATAATGGAAAAATCGGCCTTTATAGTAGATGCGGGAAAGGCGATCGACAGGGCGAAAATCTTTACCAAGCATTGAGTGCCACCACGCCATAACCCACGGCGACTTAGAGAAAAAGCGGTGTCCACCGATATCAAACCGATGGCCTTTGAAGCGGACGGTTTTTGCTAACCCCCCCACTTGCACATCGCGTTCAAATATTGCGACGTTTTTGAAACCGCGCCGCAATGCTTCATAGCCGGCCGTCAGCCCAGCCGGCCCCGCCCCAAGGATCACAATTTTTTCTTGTTTCGAGTGCTCTGACACAGTTGCAGAATACTATATCTACACTGTTTTTCTTTTAATGATGAGTTCTGCCTCTGGCTCTTCTTGTTTGAGATTTTCTACAATTTTTTGTGCAACTTCAGCGGGATCCATATAGTCTTGATAATTTTCGGGCTTACTTTCGTCAAAAAGGTGTGTTCGCATCCCGCCGGGGTACATTGCGAGTACCTGTATTCCGTCAGGTTCAGCTTCTTTTCTCAATGCTTTCGTAAATCCATCCGCAGCGTATTTGCTCGCCCCGTATCCGGATGATCCGGCTCTACCTTCCAATGCGGACGTTGATAAAATGTTCACGATTGTGCCTTTATGTTGTTTTTGCATTTGAAGCAGAGCAGCTTTTGAGCCGTAGATCGTGCCAAAAAGGTTAACCTCGATCATTTCATGCACACGCTTCATATCTAAGGAAACAATTAGCCCGTGTGGAATCCACATCCCGGCATTGTTGATCCAGATATCAAGGCGCCCGAACTTATTAACCGCAGTTTCTGCCAAATCTAAAATTTCATCTTCGTTTGTCACGTCCGCGGCAACCGCTACGGCGTTTGTTTGTTTAGCAAGTTCATCGAGCTCTTTTTTAGAACGCGCGCTTAGAACAAGCTTCGCGCCTTCTTTTCCCAGCGCGAGCGCCAGTTGTCTACCCAACCCGCGACTCGCACCGGTAATGACAATTACTTTATCTTTGAGATTCATTCTTTTATTATGGCGCGCCCGACAGGAATCGAACCTGTGGCCTGTTGCTCCGCAAGCAACCGCTCTATCCGCTGAGCTACGGGCGCGAACGAGTGGAAATGTTAAATTCTTTTTAATGTTTCCCGAGTGAGCCCCGAGAGCTACGAATGTAGCTATAGGCGCGCGTCGGCATCAAAGTTTTCGGCTTGTCGCCTTGCGGCGCCATCGCAGTTGAAACTCTGTGCCTCCTCTGTGCGCGAAATGTTTGCATTTCGCGCAATCTGATGCGCGGTACAATCAAACTTGCCTAATCTTACTAAAAACAGGTTAGTTTTTCAACGGGCTAAAAACACTTCGAATGCCGGGTATAGATTTTCGATGAGCGGGTACTTTTTGTAGTCTTTGGGATCAATCCATTTGAAGTCGTCGTGATCGACGCTTAATTGCACGGTATTTGTTTTCGCAACGCACTCAAAAAATACGCCCACGATTTGCCAAGGCTCACCGTGCACAATGGGGCGCCACTCATTGACTACAAACGGTCGTTTAATTGTGGCGCTCAAACCGGTCTCCTCTTTAATTTCGCGTACTAAGCATTCGTCGAATCGTTCGCCTGGCTCAAGCCGTCCGCCGACGACGTCATATTTATTCGGATTTGTACCGACCGGATTCTTGGGCGACTCACGCACAATCAAAACCTTACCGTCGTGCACGATAAATGCCTTCATCGCCATAAACAACTTCGGTTTCATTATTTATCTCCTGGCTGTCCCCATTCGTTCATCGATTTATATTTTTTGGCAAGGTCGTCCGGCATTTCTGCGCCGACATAACGAAAACGCGGGTGCTTTACACCGCTCACTTCAACGCCTTCAAAAAACATTTTTAATGGCCGAACTGTAATGCGCGGACCGCGCTTGGGAGCAAGCGGAATGTAGGCCACAAATTTTTCTTCGGTTTCAGAATGCCGCGCAACGCCAAGCACAAATACAAGCAGCCCCGTGTAGTGTTCGTATATACCGCTCTTGAGCTCCTGGGCCATTACCACTTCGCTACACCGAGACGGGATGGCGCAAGATTGTGCGCAACTTGTCTGGTTTGGCGCGGCGCGGATCGCCCAAATAAATCTCATGGTGTTTGCCGTGCAGTTTATAGTGATGCTGGCGGGCAAACTCGTGTAAGCGCGTGATTGTTGGAGCTTCCTCAGCGTATGGGCCGATGTGTAAAATCTGCGCGCAGCGACCTTCTTCGAAGGCACTGAAGCGCACGTGCTCAATTGCAGGATTCTGTTTTTTTGAACGTAAAGTTTTGATCGCGCGAATTACATTAATGTCTTTAATGTGTGTGGGTTGGGCGATCATCAAGGTCCAGCGCCACTGCGAGCGGGTGCGCATATCAAACGGCTTGCCGTTTGCCATCCACCACAAACCCTCTAGTGGAGCCACGCTATATTCCGGGGTTGTGCCTTCTTTTTTGAGATCAAATTTAATCGTAAAGCTGAGGCCATAGAGCGCCTCAACCGCGTTTTGAAACTCCGTTGAACCAGTGGGTTCGCCCTTGCCGTCTGTCATCAAAAACTTCATGCGCGGCACATTCACAAGCGCGGGCGTCTGCCCGGTACCGTACAACTCTTTGAAATCCTTTTTGAAATCGATTTTGTCCATCTTTATTGTTCGTATCACAGTTCGAGCGTTTGGTTAATTTCGATTACCTTAAACGCAATCCCTAATGGAGTAAGCACCTTGGGCGGGAGTGCGTGTACGACGCCCGGTTTTTTGAGCCCACCGTCGTGGACGGGGAAGCATACTTTTGGCTTAATTATTTTGGCGTAATCAATCGCTTCCGCAATTTTCATCCAGGGCCCGGCCACTGGCAAAGCCAAAACTTCAACGTTTCGATTAGGATTTGTCCACGCGTCACCCGGGTAGAAAAAACGGTTGGCGATCATATAGCCCGTGTTCTCAACCACCGGCAAAGTTTCATACATCAGGGCGTGCTTCGTACCAAACCCTTCGATGAGGACGCCTTTTTCGGTTGTGCTTTTCTTATTATCGACAATTTTATACGTGATTTTTTCTACGTCCAATAATTTCCCGACCGCAATGTTGGTAATGATTTTGAAGTTCGGATTATTTTTGAGCACCTGCTTGAGTGAATCAACGTGTAAATGGTCGGGGTGTTCATGGGTAATGAGTACCACGTGAATATCGGTGAGGTTTTCAAAACCTTCCGAATAACTGCCCGGGTCAGTCAAGATTCGCAGTCCGTCAACTTCTATGAGCAAACAGCAATGACCATATTTTGTAATCTTCATTTCCCTTTCCTTCGCAACCAAAGTATACGCGCAAAGCCGATTGTGATGAGGGTGATAATTACGATTGTGGTGGCGATATCGGGGATTTCAATTCCGATCTTACCGAGGTAATGCCGAACGTACCCGCCAGTGTAGCTTTCGGCTCCGGCCGCGGTACGTAGGTACTTTTCCCATGTGGTCAAAAAACACGCGCCGGTAATTACAAACGACAACGCGGTTAAACCGCCAATAATAATGAACCCCCGTTCAAGCGCGCGGTTACGCTTTGCGCGAAACAAAAGCGCCGGGCCCGCAATCAGGGCCAGTAGTACGAAAGCGTGAAAGATTGCAACGATATTTGCTAAGGCGAGCATCACTTCTTTCGTAACTCACGCAGGGCGTCTTTGGCAATCCAGCAGGCGGTCATTAGATTTCTTTCCGTAGAGATTGCCGTAGCTCATCATAAAACTTTGTTCCCTCAAAAACTTTGAGGTCTGTTTCGCTCAAAAATTCAGGTGCCATAGTTACTTTCATACTCGCTTCTCGAATTTGCTCGTCGGTAAGCGAACTATCGTACTGAAAGGCGACACCGTAAGCCGCGCCGAATCTGGCCTCATCTATCATATTAAGCCGGATTACATATATTGGATTGAGCCCGAGTTCATCGGCAGTTTCAAAATGCGCTTGTTCGTGACTCACAACTTCAAACAGTTTTTCGTCTTTTACACCCAAATACTCTAAAGCAATAATGAATTCATCAAGCGTTTCGAGCTCAACTATTCCTTTTGCCTTTTCATGTAAGTTCATCAACTGTTGTCTATATTCCGTCCCGTCGATTTTCCCGCTTACTAACTCGGATCCCATTTCTGCATTAAGATGAATCTCATCCAGTAACTCCGTCCTTGAAGGCGCACTCATGAGCGCTTCACCAATTCGCATTTTTATTGCCTGCTCATCAACGACGACTTCGGAATATTCAGACCCGCGTTCGATTTCAGGCATGGAGCCCTTCTTTGATTTTTTCAATCGTTATATTAATCGCCATGCCTTCGGCGTTGTGGTCGGCGTGGATGTACATTGTAAATGGGCGGTCTAAGGCAAAGTCGCGGCGCTGCCATTCGCGCAGCATCAGTTCGGTAGAGGGAATGATCTTTCGTTTGAACAATTCCGCTAAGCCCACCCATTGCAACGCACCATCGTCACTTGTGATTTCTTGCGTGGTCTCCAAAATACCCGAAAAATAGTGAATCATTTTTTTTCTGTTGACATTCAATATCCCGAATTGAATGAGATCGTTTCGTTTTAAGCCAGTTTCCTCAAACAATTCGCGCCTTGTTGCCGCTTCTAAACTTTCGCCCTCTTCCACGCCCCCACCGATTCCCGTGTAAAAATTAGGGGCAAACTTTTTGGTTGGCGCGCGTTTGAGAATAAGCGTCTGCGTGGGCGGCACTCCATCCAAAAAATGAATATTCATATACTGCCCAAATTCGTAGTTTCGAGATGCCGTCATTTACTTACGGCAAAATGTTTTTGGAATCGGGTCCTGACCGTTAGCGCTCGCAAAGAGAGAATAGTAAAATCTTTGTTTCTCTTCCGGATAGTAGTCATAAGGACAATCAGCATATGCATAGCGCCACTCTCTTTGATATTCGGGGTTTTCGGCGAGGAAACTCTTTTTCCCAAAATTATAAACACCGAAATCAAAGCGATGGGCGAGTTTCGTACCACTTGTTGAACCAATAAGATTGCCCGCCTTAAGATTTGTTTGGGGATTAGCCTCGACCGCCACAAGACCAGGAATCTGTGAGCCGGACTGTTGCAGCTCATCAATGTCTACGGATGGAGCTTGGGAAAAAGCACTTCGGATTGAGTCTACTGGTTCAAGAATATGATCAAATAGGATACGAATACAACCGGATTCGAAAATGAGAAGGTATTGGTTACTACCTTCTTCGAGATAATGTAACCCTTGAATTAAAGTTAGGTCAATGGGCGCGTAGACCTGGGCATTTCCTTTCACCTGAATAAAGGAGTGCGTCTTAAATTCTGTTCCCATAAGATTCTTACCGCTTCCCGTACCGCCGGGCGGCACAATCAGCTCAACACTGGTTTTATCTACAAAGTCATATGTAAAAGGAACATAGTCTCCTGAGCAATTTTGCTTACTAATGTCGAATCCGTATGTATCATTCTTATCTGTCTCTGCAGATGACTCTTGCGTTGACGGCACTGTTTTCTGTTTTTGGTAAATAAAAAATCCGCCGACCCCGGCGCCGATGATTAACACGGCGATAACAATAATGAGCGTCGCAAATCCTTTTTCTGAACGCATATTTTTCCGCCGGTGTTTTCTTACCCAGCGAAGTTTTAACGAAGTTTGGTTGGAAAATTCCATAATTTATTTTAACAATTCCTCAATAGAAGCGCCGAGGCAATATCTTTTAATTTCGCTGAATATAAAACTTGGCGGTGTTTTCTAGATGGACGGATTTTTCGGCTGGCTAGCTCTATCTAATTCTTCTTTGGCTCAGAGAGACACTCTTTATTATTTTGTTTTCCAGGCCTCAAAGCTAGGTGACGTTTCCTGATCATCGGCTAGTAAGCTCATTGTATCGAAAGGCGATTTTACCTTTTGCGGGTATAAAAACGACCAAAGCTGGATCTTGGGCTGGACATCTTTCATCTGATCGCGGAATTTCTTAATGAACTCTGCTTGGGCTGATTCACTACCGTCATAACCCTCGGCTGGAACGCTACGAGACCAGCCGATTTCGGTAAAAATAACTGGCTTAGTCGTCAACGATTTAATTTTGGTGTAATAATCATTGGGCAGCTCAGATGGTGTTTTATAGATCAACCCCGGATAAGTAGTAAAGGCGATAAAGTCGAACGGCTCCAATTGCGGCAAAATATCTTTGAGAATATTTTTTGATTCGTCACTTTCACCGCCAAAGAGGCCACCGTTTAAGCCGCTACTCCTCTCGTATTGAAGGGTGGCGAAAACTTTAATGCTACTTGAAACTGACCGGACACGGGTGAGAGTCTCTTTGATGGACTCTATATATGTTGTCAGTAATTCTGGAGAATCAAGGAAGAATTCATCAATCCCATTGCCGATACCTAAGTACTTTGGCTGTTCGACAGTAACGAATTTTCCGATCGCCTCGGCCATCTCTGTTTGATAGCCGCCCTTTTGAACTTCTTCGATCGTCGGACCAGTAATAATGACGGGCATGAAGTCGTTCTGTTTAGCACGCGTCATCAGCGCCTCGGCGGCGTTATCGGTTTTGGAAAACTCTTGCCAGGGTCCCGCCCAGCTGACAGTGTTGCCTAATTCTTTAGCTTTAGTGAAGAAAGAATTGAAATCTTCTCCCTCGTAGTTTTTGGGCGATAGAGCGACCCCAACGAGCGTCTCATACGGGTTAACATATACTTCTTTGGGGGGGGATTGTTTTGATTTAAGTGCGAGACTTACTACTAAGACGATTCCGACAGCAGCGACGCCGATCGCTATTGTTTTGAAAGAGAGTCGGAAAGTGGGGCGTTTGAAGGTAAAGCGCGATCGAAACCGATTGAAATTGAACCCATCCATCAACTAAAAATATCACAGGATTCAATCCGGTTAAAGCGAGCGCCCTACAGACATGATCGTTTCTGATCGAGTTGGTTTAATTAGAAAAGTGTAGTCTGTGTGTCGTTCCTGTAGAGTTTTCCTTATCCTTTAATTAAATCTAAGGTTAAACAACCAGGGATCAGTACAGATTCATCATAAAGTGCCGTATCGCCTGTATATTCTTCCCAAGATCTAAACAGAGCGTTCATTTTTGCGAAAGTCTCATCTTTTATTGAGTCATCAAGATAAGCAAACGGGCACGTATGATGCGGCGGATTGCCGCCTATTCCAATACCAATTTCTACAGTACCAAATCCAGCAGGTGCTCCATGATTAAAATCACTTACCTCACCCACTATCTGCCCTGCACTCACCCGATCACCTACTTTAACTCTAGGATTGATGAGGTGTTCTGTTTCATAAATCCACTTCTCCATTTTTCCATTTTCGGTTACTTGAATAGAATAGTCTCCACTCCAAAGAGTTGGTATGGCGGCAACAACCCCATCAACTGTAGCCCTAACAGGTGTACCAAGCGGAACTACAAATGTAGGCTGGGGATTGTATTTTGCAGGATTATCATTTCCGGCTGGAATATAAAAGCCATAACCCATAAAAAGTCTGCCAAACTGTAACTTGGCTTTTGTAAATTTAAAATCTTCAAAGTTTATTCCGATACTTTTTAATTTTAAAGGTGGTTCATCTAGATCGGGACTTTCCGATGATTTAGCTTGTTTAGATTTTTCTTCATTCCGTGTTTGATTACTATTTAATTGATTTTGGGTTGGAAGAAAATCATTTCTAAGGTTAGCCCAAAGAGCAATTCCAATTAGTATAGTTACACCTGCCCCTATTAAAAGGAGTAAAACATGACTAAATCCTTTTTGTAAAATTTTATGTTTCATAAAGAACGATTTCAAATTTTTTTTGGTGGCATTTATTTATGAGTTTGCAAAGCAAATACAATTCAATTCTAGAAACTCTTAAAAACAACTTTATCGGCCCTGAAAAAGTTTTTTGTAAATTCGACAGCTGTATTGCCGTCGAATTTTTTACAGGTGTAGATGTCTGCACTAAAAAACAAAAATGGTTTTTCCCAAGTGTAAAAATGTGCGCCCGAACTCTCCCAGTGAATCCACCCTGCCCAACCAAACTTTTCAGATTTATGGGCAATGGGCTCGAGCAATGTTTTCATTTGCAACACATCAGACAATTTTGCGAGATATTCTTTGATATGTTCGTCGGTAATAGAAAAAGCTGGTTTGCCTTCAACTACAAGTCGTTGTCTATAAATTTCTGGTGCCAAATCTTTCCACATATGGTTTTGTATTAAAAAAATGTTATAAAAAATTTCTTTTGCCCTTATTGATAAATTCGTTTCCTTTTCGCCAAAAACCCCGTACAAATTAGTCGCCGAGCAAAGCGAAGCGGACAGCCTTCGCTTGCAAAATCCTTTCTGGCGGAGAGGGAGGGATTCGAACCCTCGAGGGGCTTACGCCCCAACGGGTTTAGCAAACCCGCGCACTAGGCCAACTATGCGACCTCTCCAATCCGTCGAGGTAAACCTCTCCAATCTTTCCAGACAAACCTCTCGCATGTCGAGGTAAACCTCTCCGAACACATTTATTTTAACAGGTACGGGATTGAAGAGAAAGGGTAATTCCGCTAGGCTACCTGTGTGGCGTTAAAAGCCCTTTTTCGAGGGAGCACGGTGCTCCTGGTAGGAATGAACGTTGCCAACTTCGGCAGCTATCTTTTTAATGTGCTCGCCGCCCGTATGCTCGGACCGGTCGGGTACGGCGAAGTGGTGGCAATGATTACGGTTCTCACACTTCTAAACGTTCCGATTAATGTTCTCACCACTGT
>Ga0209541_10014627_pt1 | contig 11808 bp, 8 predicted proteins | sample RifCSPlowO2_01_FD_184027 | JGI IMG/M metagenome (GOLD analysis project Ga0209541, IMG submission 184027) | Groundwater microbial communities from Rifle, Colorado - Rifle CSP2_plank lowO2_0.1 (SPAdes) (version 2) | ecosystem: Environmental > Aquatic > Deep subsurface > Groundwater | place: Rifle...
TGAGCACACGCTCGGCGAGGCGGGCGACAGAGTCGTCGTTGAGGACTGTCTCTTCGGCAACGAGTTTTCGGTCCACGCATTGTGCAGTTGGAGCGCCGCTCACGGCATACAGGCGGAGTTTTTCCCCCTGTCGCAAGACCATAAGCGTCTCCTTGATGGCGACAAGGGTCCTATGACCGGCGGTATGGGCGCCATAGCGCCGCTCCCGCACGCGGATGCGGAGATGATGGTCGCAAAGGTAAGAGAGCGCATCGCGATGCCGCTTCTTCATGAGCTTGCGGCGCAGAGGCGTCCGCTTGTTGGGCTTCTCTATCCGGGTATCATGGCGACGGAGGAGGAGCCGAAAGTGCTTGAGGTCAACGCACGCTTCGGCGACCCGGAAGCGCAGGTGTACCTGCCGCTTCTTGCAAGCGACCTCTACGCCACGCTCTTTGCGTGCGCACGCGGAGAACTGCTCTCGGTAACGCCATTGTCGTGGCGCTCCGGATATGTGACCTGTGTCGTGCTCGCCTCGGGCGGATACCCGGGCGCCTACAAAACCGGCGCGCCGATAACGGGAATCAAAGAGGCGGCGCGCCTTCGGGATGTGTACCTCTTTCACGCAGGCACCGCGTATGACGAGAGCGGACGGCTTGTGACGGCGGGCGGGCGCGTACTCGGCGTGTCGGCGTTTGGCGCAACAATACAGGACTCCATAGAGCGTGCGTATGAGGCAATCCGCTATATCTATTTCCCCGGCATGTACTACCGGCGCGATATTGGATACAAGGCGTTGCAGGCGGTTGTGTGAGCCCTATTTTTCAATGGTTTTCCACAGTATTGACACGGGGTGCTTGACAATGGTGCTATTGTTTGCTACACTTACCAATGCCCCTTCGCCTTCGGGTCCCGTTAAGAAGAAGGTCCGGAGGCGGCAAGGAGTCACAAAAAACCTCGTTCCTCGTTCGTAGGCCCACATATCCAAGAGGTCTCCACATGCAATTCTGCTGTGCGATGCTCATGGTAAGAACGGGTGGTCTGCGGGTCCGCCGCGACGCTGAGGCCGTCGTGTGGTACGGCCGCTGACACCGAAGATGAAGAAACGGCTGCTTCATCCTGCAGGGAGAAAAGCGCGAACTTCGTGTGTCGCGTTGCGCGCCGGCACCCGTTCCTCTCATCGGCCACCGACCGAAAGAAAGAGGGACGAGGCATTACGGACCGCTATTCCCCGCAGCATTCTTTGTCAAACTAAAACGACAAACGAGAGCAGTCCCCCAATGCACTTCCTAATGGTTGGTGCAGAAAGGGTCCGCGGGACCGCCACAAGGTTCGAGACCTTGTAAGGCAGTGCCGCTGACCGGTTGACTGACGGATGCGAGACGGCAGCTCCGTCGCACGGGCAGAGCGCAGTTTTGACAAGAGCGCGCTCTTCCCACACGGGTCGTTCCTTCCGGGCATTGTCTCGCGAAGAGGACGGCTCGTTGCCGACAAAACAAAACACACGGCCAAAAAGGCGCCATGCGGACGACAGGAATTCCTCCGTAGTTTCCATGACCCATCTCCGCCGGACATCAGTACACCGAAAGGGGGCGGCGTTCGCGAGATAACCACACAACCATGGTGTGGAATCCGCGTATCCCTGCGTGACACTCCCGCAGTAGTACGCGGAAAACAACTTTCTCGTCGGGCGCAACCACCGGCCGCTAGGGGCACCCCCTCTAGCGGTTTTTTTGTGCTACGCTACCGATATATGGATCGGATGACCAAACAGCTTCTCTTTTGGGGGATTCTCGGCATTATTTTCATAACCCTTGTATTGTATGCGGTTGCAAAGCTGAATGAGCGGCCGGGGCCGCTTAATGGCTTCGCTTCCTGTCTCGGCGAAAAGGGGGCTGTTTTTTACGGCGCTTTTTGGTGCCCGAACTGCGGACAGCAGAAGCAGATGTTTGGCAGGTCGGCCCGGGTGTTGCCCTATGTTGAATGTTCAACGGCGGACGGAAAAGGGCAATTGCCGCTCTGCGCGAATGCGGGAGTCACCGCGTATCCCACATGGGAGTTTCCGGGTAGCGAACGGCTTACCGGTATTCAATCGCTTCAGACCCTTGCGGAAAAGACCGCATGCGAGCTTCCTCGGTAGAGGGTGTTGCTCACGGTGCCGCGTGGTACACTTGTCTGCTCACCGTTCATTATTCATAATTCTTTTTCACTATGAGTTTTCTAAAAAAATTGTTTGGTTTTGGCTCCGCGGATGACCAGAAAGAGGAGGAGAAAAGAGAGGAACCGCAGGAGAATACAAAGAAGGAGGAGCATGACAAAGAACACCAAGGCGAAGGAGAAAAGCCGAAGAATGTCTGTGAGTTCTGCTAAAAACCCACAGAAGGACGCAGAAGAAAACGCAAAAAAGCAACCCCGCCCCGCGGCGAGGTTGCTTTTTTGTTCATTTTATGTTATCTTGATAATGGTGGTATCGGATAGTTGCCCCGCCTATGGCGGGGAGGAAAGTCCGAACACAGGCATCGGAAACGATGCAGCACGGTAGCGGGTAACGCCCGCCTGGAGCAATCCACGAGGTGCGAGCAGAGACGGCCGAGGGCGAAAGCCCGAGGACGCCCGGCCACGGCCGGGTGAATCATCGTATAAGTTCGGGGTTTTACCCTGAACGAAGTCGAAGGGTGAAACGGCTAAATCCTTACTTCTGTGCAAGGCCGTACTATCGCTCGCATCACACTGCGTGTGATGCTCACTTAAAAATGCAAAGTTAAAAAATCAAAATGCAAAATTGCGGTGTCCTCCGGAGGAGGACAGGATAAGTAATTCGCCTTCGGCGAATACCATAGTTTTGCATTTTTCGCTTTACGCTTTGCGTTTCCAAGCGAGCATCGCGCATAGCGTGATGCGAGCGGTAGGGTGCCGCTTGAGTCCCCGAGTAATCGCGGACCTAGATAAATAACTATCGCCAATTTTGCCTGCCGCAGGTAGCTTGCAAAATTGAGCGTCCCGAGCGAAGTCGAGGGGCTATCCTTCGACAGGCTCAGGATCCTCAATCTCGCGAACCGCCTGCGGCGGGCGAGATTGGTACAGAATTCGGCTTACAGGTACCATCATCGCATATGAAAACGCCCCGGCTACGGCCGGGGCGTTTTCTGTAAGAACCCCCCCCTTTGCCCTTCGGGAAACTTCTCTGTATAATGGAGAAACCTTTTACAAGATTACTCGCTCATTTCGCGTATGATCATGGATTTTTTTAAACAAGCACTGGGAAGCAGTTCCCGCCGCGAAGAGACGCGGTTTGATACGGCCGCTTTCTTCGTTGTTCTCGCAGGCGCATTCCTCCTTCCGCTTTTTTTCATGCCGCTTCCGGCGGTCTCCCTGTCGTTTGGAAAGGCGCTCCTTCTCGCGCTCACGGGCATCATTGCGCTTTTGCTCTGGCTCGTCGGACGGCTTCAGGACGGCGTCATCCATGTCCCGAAAAGCGGCATCCTGGCCGCCCTCCTCGGCATCCTCGGCGCCTTTTTGGTGAGCGCTCTTTTTTCTCCGTCTCCGCAAATCTCTTTCTCGGGATTGGATTATGAGTTGGGAACTTTTGTTTCGCTCCTCTTTCTGACCCTCTTCGCGTTTCTCGGGGCGGCGCTATTTGAATCGCGTTCGCGACTTTTCGCGCTCTATATCGCCGTCGTTGCTTCTTTTACCGCCGTGTTTCTTCTTGAAGCGGCGCGGCTCATTCTGGGGGACGGATTTTTTCTTTTGAACGGCCTTAACTCCTCGGCGGGAAGCTTGCTCGGAAAATGGAATGACCTCGGGCTTTTTGCGGGCCTCATCGCGCTCCTCTCGCTCATCACGCTGGAGTATCTCACCTTAGAAAAAAAAATACGGATTTTTTTCTATTGCGCGCTCGGCATCGCGATAGCGACACTCATGGTCGTGAGTTTTTCTCTCGCATGGGGGATTCTTGGCGTCTTTGCGCTTATCGTCGTCGTGTACCGATTTTCGCTTATCTTGTTTGCGAAGAAAGCAGGGCGAACGCTTGCGGTCAACACACTGCCCTACGCGGCGCTCGCCGTCCTGCTTTTGTCGGTGCTCTTTTTTCTTTCAGGGAACGCCTTACAGGGATATCTCTCCACGATGCTCAATGTAAACCAAATAGAGGTGCGCCCTGCGTGGAGTGCGACCACGGACATCCTCAAGGGGACTTGGAACGAGTCGCTTATCTTCGGGAGCGGTCCGAACCTTTTCGTTCGGCAATGGCTTCTCTTGAAGGATGAAGCGGTGAATCTCTCGGCTTTCTGGGACACGGACTTTCGTTTCGGTATCGGGCTCCTGCCGACATTCGCCGTAACGACGGGGCTTCTCGGAGCGCTCGCGTGGCTCGTTTTTTTGGGTGCGCTCCTCTATCGTGGCGCGCGCGCCTTTTTTGCGGCGGCCGACGAGGCGACGCACTATTTCGTGTTCTCGCTTTTTGCGGTGCTGGTATATCTGTGGAGCAGTACAATCTTTTATGTTCCGAGTTTCTCCGTTGTCGCCCTCGCGTTTCTTTTTACCGGCTGTTTTGTCGCGCTCTGCGCGCAGAAGAAACTTATCGGCACGGTTTCGTTTTCCTACACCAATGACCCGCGTGTCGGTTTTGCGACGGTTCTCGTGCTCGTCATACTCCTCATAGGAACCGTTGTCGGCGGATATTTCGTCACGAAACGGCTCGTCGCGTTTCTCTATTTTCAGGATGCGCGGACTGCGTTCGAGCAATCGGACATCGTTCGCGCGGAGCGCTCTCTCGGGAAAGCGCTTGAGTTTTATCCTGCCGACGCGTTTTACCGGGCGCTTATTGAGGTGCGTATCGCGCAGATGAACGAGCTGTTCCAGAAACAGGACATTCCTGCGGAAACGCTCCGCGCGCAATTCCAGGAAATCTTGGGTGCCGCCGTCGCCGCGGGCAACGCCGCTATTGCGGTGAACGAGACCGACTATCTAAACTGGCTTTCGCTTGCGCGCATCTACACGGCGCTCGTCCCCATAAAAGTGGAAGGAGCGTATGAACACGCGAAGGCGACGCTTGCGAGCGCGCGGGAGCGGAATCCCAAAAGCCCGCGTCTTGCGCTTGACGCGGCGCGGCTTGAAATCGCCCGCGGGGCGCGCGAGGAGGGGAAGACGCTCGTGCAGGAAGCACTCCGTCTCAAGGGCAACTATTCGGATGCGATTTTCGTCCTCGCCCAGCTTGAAATAGACGCAGGGAATGTGCCGAACGCCATCGCGTCCCTTGAGCAGGCGGCGTTCCTGAACCCGAATGATTCCGGCGTTTTCTTCCGTCTCGGCATTTTGAAATACAACGAGAAAGATTACACGGGGGCGAAAGGCGCGCTTCTCCGGGCGCTTTCGTTGACCCCCAATTACGCGAATGCGCGGTATTTCCTCGGACTCGCGCTCTACGAGCTCGGCGACGCGGCGGGCGCGACAAAAGAGTTTGAAGAAATTGCGAAGACAAATCCCGACAACGGAGAAGTGCGGGCGATTATTGGAAACTTGAAGAGCGGACGCCCGCCACTCTCCGGCAGTACGGACGCGGGGCTTGACGAACCGCCGATTGCAGAGTAAAAGAGGACAGGTGTAGACCGGAGGAATGAGACGGATTCACCGCGCGGTATATGGTGCAGCGATTGTTTAAACTTTTTTCTCAAGAGATAAGCGGTCTTCATGAGGCCGCTTTTCTCTTGGCGGCATTCGCGCTTGGTTCAAAAATTCTCGCGCTGTTCCGCGACCGCCTCCTTGCCCACTATTTCGGCGCGAGCGCGGACTTGGATGTGTATTACGCCGCGTTCCGCATCCCCGATTTTTTGTATGTATCGCTCGCCTCGCTCGTCGCTTCGGCGGTCTTGATTCCTTTTATCGTGGAGCGTCTGCCCGACCGTGACCGCGCGCAACTCTTTTTCCGCCGGATGTTCACACTTTTTTTCTTCGGGATGGCGGCGCTGTCCGTTGCCGCTTTTTTTGCCATGCCGTATCTCGCGCGGTTTATTGCCCCCGGGTTTTCCGCGCACGAACACGAGATGCTCGTTATGCTTTCCCGCATTATGATGGCATCGCCATTTCTCCTCGGGCTTTCGGGACTGTTCGCAAGCGTCACCCAGTCGCTCCGCCGTTTTTTCGTCTATGCGCTTGCGCCCGTGCTCTACAATGCAGGCATTATCGTAGGTGTTGTCTTTCTCTATCCGCTTTTCGGTTTCCCCGGGCTTGCCTACGGCGTTCTTCTGGGCGCCGCGCTTCACATGCTCGTTCAGCTTCCCGCGCTTGTCGCAAACGGCTTCGTGCCGGCGTTTTCGTTTTCGTTTGACTGGCGTGAAGAAAAGGAAGTGTTTCTCCTTTCTCTCCCGCGCACCATCACCGTGTCGGTGAATCACTTCATCATCCTCATCTTGACCGCGATGGCGTCTCTCATGGCGGAAGGGTCCATCACGGTTTTCAACCTTTCGTACAATCTCCAGTCGGTGCCGCTCACGGTCGTCGGCTTGAGCTACTCGGTTGCCGCATTTCCGACGCTCGCGCGTCTTTTTTCAAACGGGGAGCGGAGCGCGTTTGTTGTGCAGATACTGAATGCGGCGCGCCACATCATTTTCTGGTCGTTTCCGGTGCTTGTTCTTTTTATCGTGCTTCGCGCGCAGATTGTCCGCACCATTCTGGGAACGGGGGAGTTCGGCTGGGCGGAGACGCGGCTCACCGCCGCGGCGTTGGCGCTCTTCGCCGTCTCTATCATTGCCCAAAGTTTGATTCTCCTTTTTGTGCGCGGCTACTATGCGGCAGGATTCACCAAAAAACCTTTTTTCATCAATCTTTTTTCCTCCGCGCTCATCGTCGTGTTTGCCATCCTCCTGCTTCTCTTGTTCGGGACGAATGACTTTTTCAAATATTTTGTTGAATCGCTTCTGCGGGTTTCGGACATTCAAGGAGCCGCCGTGCTCATGCTCCCGCTCGCCTTTTCTCTGGGGACGCTCATCAATGTCTTTCTTCTGTGGTTCGTGTTTAAGCGCGATTTTGAGGCGATGCCGGGAAGCGGCAGCGCTGATGTGGAATATGAGAAGCTTAGCGCTACCTTCCGGCACAGCTTGTCCTCCTCCGTCATCGCGGGGTTCGTCGCGTTCCAGTTTCTCCGCATTTTTGACGATATTTTTGACCTCAATACTTTTTTGGGCATTTTCTCGCAGGGGTTTCTCTCGGGCGTCATCGGTCTTTTTGCCGGCATCATTGTTCTGCGGCTCGTTAAAAACAAAGAGCTTGACGAAATTATTACTGCGCTCTCGCACCGCGTGTGGCGCCGCGCCCGCCCGATTGCGCCGGACCAGGGAGAGTTGTAGATAGAAAGTAGATAGTAGAATGTAGAAAGTAGTAAAAGAAAGAGAAATAATGCAGTATCAAAAATGTCAAGTTTTTCCAAATTCTAAATTCCAGCTTCCAGATTAAAATCAATGAAAAACATAAGAAATTTTTCAATAATTGCCCATATAGACCACGGCAAGTCCACGCTTGCCGACCGGATGCTTGAGCTCACGGGGACGATAGAGAAGCGCAAAATGCGCGAACAGGCGCTGGACACGATGGACCTTGAACGCGAACGCGGCATCACCATAAAGATGACGCCCGTCAGTATGGCCTATACCCTAAACGCCATACCCTATACCCTCAATTTGATTGACACCCCCGGTCATATTGACTTCGCCTATGAGGTTTCGCGCGCCCTGAAGGCGGTTGACGGCGCGCTTCTTCTTGTGGATGCGACGCAGGGCGTTCAGGCGCAGACGCTCTCCGTTCTTGAGTCGGCGCGCGCGAGCGGCATCGTCATCGTCCCCGTTGTTTCAAAAATTGACTCGCCGCTGGCGCGGACGGATGAGGTCGCCGAAGAACTCGCGCGGCTTTTGGGCGTTCAGGCGTGGGAGGTGCTCCGCGTGTCGGGGAAAACGGGCGAAGGCGTCGCGGAACTCCTTGCGGCAATCATTGCCCGCATCCCCGCTCCCCATAATGGAAATGCTGGCGCGCAGGCGCTCGTTTTTGACTTTGAATACTCGGCGCACCGCGGCATCGTCGTCTTTGTGCGCGTGTTCGGCGGAGCATTCCGCGCGGGCGATGACCTCCGCTTCGCTGTCACGGGTGCGCGCTTCAAAGCGCTTGAGGTCGGCTCGCTCGGCCTAAGCCAGCGCGCGAGCGACGAGCTCCGCGAAGGGGACATCGGCTACATCGTAACCGGCATCAAGGAGGCGGCGAACGCGGTGGTCGGCGACACGGTAACGACCTTTCTTTCCCCCGCGGAGGCGCTTGCCGGATACAAAAACCCACAGCCCGTGGTCTGGGCGTCGCTTTTTCCCGAAAGTCAGGATGATTTTTCCCACCTCAAAGCGGCGCTTGAAAAACTGAAGCTCACGGACCCGTCGCTTGCCTTTGAAGAAGAACTCTCTCCGGTCTTGGGGCGCGGCTTCCGCTCGGGGTTTCTCGGCATGCTCCACTTGGAAATCGTGCTTGAGCGGCTGAAGCGCGAATTTGGCGTGCGGCTCCTCGTGGCGTCGCCGTCCATTGTGTATGAAGTGGTCAAAGAAAACGGCGCACGCGAGATTGTGTATTCCCCCGCCGAGTTTCCCGACTACGGCGCGTATAAAGAGGTGTATGAGCCGATAGCGGAGACACATATTATTACCCCCACAGAATATATGGGGGCGGTCATTCAATCGCTCTACCGCCACGAGGCGACCGTCGGCGAGTCGGAGAACTGGAGCGGGAACCGCGTCTCGTTCAAGGCAGAGCTTCCTCTGCGGGAGCTTATGCGCGGCTTTTTTGACGAGATAAAAAACATCTCATCGGGCTACGCCTCTTTTTCCTACGAGATAGTCGGGGCAAAGAAAGCGGATGTGGTGCGCTTGGATATCCTCGTCGCCGAGGAGCGCGTGCCGGCGTTTTCACAGGTGGTCTCCCGCGCCGTGGCGTACGACGAGGCGAAGCGCGTGGTGGAGCGCCTGCACGCCGTCCTCCCGCGCCAGCTTTTCGTGACGAAGATTCAGGGTGTCGCGCAGGGGAGGATTCTCTCTTCGCAATCGCTTCCCGCCATGAAAAAAGATGTCACGGGCTACCTCTATGGCGGCGACATCACGCGGAAAAAGAAACTGTGGGAGAAACAGAAAAAGGGCAAAAAGAAACTTCTGGCGCGGGGAAAAGTGGAGATTCCCCACGAAGTATTTTTGAAGATGCTTCGGCGGGAGGGCTAAACTTAGAAAGTAGAAAGTAGAAAGTAGAAAAAATTATTAAGACAAAAAACCAGTAGTCAAATAGTATTCTATTTTCTAGGTCCTATTTTCTCACTAGGAAAAGAGCGCGGGTAGGTAGAGTAAGACCATACTTATGATGATAAGGATGACAAGCGCCGCCCAAATTCTTTGAATAATTTTTCTTTTGTCTCTATCAAAAAGCATGTGTTTAGGGTTTAGGGTTTAGGGTTTAGGGTTTAGGGTTTAGGGTTTAGGGTTTAGGGTTTATATATTATACCATAGAGTCATATATACTGTGAGTATGTTTGATTTTGAAGGAAAAAAGCTCCTTGAATGGATTCTCTACTCAAAAGCGGCGGTTGGCGCCCTCATTGTTCTGCTTTTTTTCGCATTGAGCGCTGTGTGGGGCGTGTATGAAAAATATCGTGAGGCAAAGAGCAATACGGATGCCGCGCTTGCCGAATACGCGGAAGTAGAGACGCGGGTGAACGCGCTCCAGGCGGAGGTTTCCGAATTAAAGACCGACCGCGGCGTTGAGAGGGTTATTCGCGAGGAGTTCGGATTTGCGGAGGAAGGGGAGGGGGTCGTCGTCATTGTGGGCGACCCGCCACAGGGGGAGGAAGCCGCGCTTCCGCAGAAGAGTTTTCTCGGGGGCGTGTGGGAGAGCGTAAGGAATATACGATTTAAGATGTAAGATATATGATTTAGGAAAAATGCGGCTGTAGTTTAGTGGCAGAACTGGTGCTTCCCAAGCATCGGACGCGAGTTCGATTCTCGCCAGCCGCATCCATGTTGTATAATGGAATCTACAATGGCTGAATCAAAACACTACGATTTAATCGTCATCGGCGGGGGGTCGGGCATGCGCGTCATGTCCGCGGCGGCGAACGACTGGGGATGGAAAGTCGCGCTCGTTGAGGAGGGGCCCTTGGGTGGCACCTGTCTTAACCGCGGGTGCATTCCGTCAAAAATCCTCATTCACACCGCCGACCTCATAGAGGATATTAAAAATGCGGGAAAGTTTGGCGTTGACGCGCGGGTGGACTCCGTTGATTTCAAAAAAGTAATGGCGCGCGCGAACACTTTTGTTGACTGCGAAGCAGAGGACATTGAGAAAGGGGTTACAGAAAGCGCGAACATAGATTTCTATAAAATGCGAGGGGAGTTTACGGGCGATAAAACCATACGCGTTGGAAACGAGACAATTAGCGCCGACCGTATTTTGATTTCGGCGGGCACGCGCCCTACGGTGCCGCCCATAGAGGGACTTGCCGATGTCGCCTACATTACTTCAACCGAAGCATTGCGGCTTCAAGAACTGCCGAAATCAATGATTATCATCGGCGGCGGCTATATTGCCGCCGAACTCGGGCATTTCTACGGGACGCTGGGGACGAAAGTAACGATTGTTGAAACGGCGGATATGCTTGTCGCGCGCGAAGACAAAGAAATTGCGCGTGCCTTCACCGAGATTTTTTCCGGCAAACACACGGTTCTCCTTGGGTATAAAGTGACGAAAGTCGCGGAGGAGGCGGGGCTGAAAAATGTGACGGTTCAAGGTGCGGACGGCGCGCAAAAAACTCTTGAAGCGGAGACGCTCCTCTTAACCGTTGGCAGGCGTCCAAATACGGACATCCTCGCGCTTGAAAATACAGGAGTAAAAGTGAGCGAAAAAGGATATATAGAGGTGAATGAGTTTATGGAAACGAGTGTCCCCGGCGTGTGGGCGCTTGGCGATATCGTTGGAAAGGCGCCGTTCAAACACGGGGCAAACTACGAGGCGCGACATGTCATAGAGAACATGCGCGAAGGCGGCGCCAAAAAAGCTGTTGACTACGCCATCATGCCTCACGCGATTTTTTCCTCTCCGCAGATAGCGGGCGTGGGGCTTACCGAGGAGGAGGCGCGGGAGAAGGGCGTGCGCTACGAGGTGCGCCGCCGCGAATACAAAAAGACAGGTTTTGGGAAAGCGATTGAAGAAGACCGCGGGTTTGTGAAGTACCTCATTGACCCCGACGGAGACACGATTCTCGGGTGTCACATTATGGGACCCCACGCCGCGATTCTCATCCACGAAGTCGTCGTCGCCATGAGCGCCGCCGGAGGCAAGGCAAGCGCCATCCGCGACGCAATCCACATCCACCCCGCACTCTCCGAGCTCGTCCAGTGGGCGCTCTAGCGCATTTTCGCAAAGCGAAAATGCGCTCCCTAAGTACGAACTACCCACACTCACACTTTTTGAGTAATTAGTAAGTTCATAATTAGTGGTTAGCGCATTGTAGTGGGATAGGTGTTAGGGAAAAAGAAAAACCCCGCGCGGCATTTGCCGCTGGCGGGGCTACTTCGTCACGGGAATCGTCTTTTCAAACGATTTCCAGTCAAGAAAAATATATACCTCGTTCTTAATCAGCGTTCCCTTCTTGCAAAAAGGCGGCCCCTCTGGCGCATCGCGGGGTGGCTCATACCTCATCACGAGCTCCGTCCCTCCGAGGCGGAGTTCGGTTATCGTGAGCGTCCCCCCTTTTGCAACTTTGCAGTCAATCTCGTTCTTGCCGGACGATTCAAGCGGAGCATTAACCGGCGGTACGGCGGG
>Ga0209541_10014628_pt1 | contig 11808 bp, 13 predicted proteins | sample RifCSPlowO2_01_FD_184027 | JGI IMG/M metagenome (GOLD analysis project Ga0209541, IMG submission 184027) | Groundwater microbial communities from Rifle, Colorado - Rifle CSP2_plank lowO2_0.1 (SPAdes) (version 2) | ecosystem: Environmental > Aquatic > Deep subsurface > Groundwater | place...
GTAGTCACACCAATAGGAACATCGGCTAAAGCCGACGTTCCGAAAAGATATCTCAAAAGAAGAGTCTATGTTATTATCACAAAAGAAATAGTGGATTAATTCTGTCCCACAGCCGGTGTTCTTGACTCACTCTTTTGCATACTGCCACATGAAATCAAAGAATTTTCTATATGTATCTGCCATTATTCTATTCTCAATGATTATGGTCATGATATTTCCTTCAATGGGCAATAAATTAACCGTAAGATCTCCACAAATATCTACCATCCCTATGGTTTTAAATTTGTTGGGGGATATACCGAAATTCGCTGTAGGGTTCGTTGGAATTTAAGCTCTTATTTTCGCGGGTGAATTCATAATAAATGGCTTTAACTCCTATTTTTCGTTTTATTCTTTCTTTATTGAACATTTCATGTCGATGTTGAAGATATTTTCGATTTAAACCAGATCCTCCAATGCCATAAATGGTTTCATTCTGTTCCATCATCATATGGTACGCTCTCATCACTCCTTCAGTTCCAAAGAAATGATGTACTTGCTGTTTTTCTTTTTTTGATTTGAATTCTTGTTCTAACTGGGGCAGGGCTAGAGCGATAGCTTCTTCTTTTTGTTTCAGTAATTGGATTAATTGTGTAGGGTTAGCTGCCTCATAGATGCGTTTCTGAGCTTGCATGATGGTGCCAATTAATCCTTTTTCTCTGAGTCGTTCTAAAACATCATAGACATTGACTCGATGAACATGGGAATGTTTGGTTATTTCTGCAGCGGTAGCTGAGCCTAATTTTATGAGAGCAAGATAGACTTTGGCTTCATTTTTAGTAAGTCCTGCTTGCGATAAGGTTTCTTCCAGGGTCATATCTTTCTTAAATGAGGGTTATTTTATAATAGTTGTGGTTGTAGTAGTAAGGGTTGCTACATTTATTCTTGAGGAAAGAAAACTAATAATCTATTTGTTAATAATTTCGGTATTGGGAAGACCCCGAAAATCATTATCAGCGGTGATCAATATTGAATTTTGTTCCATTGCAGTTGCATAAATGAGGGCATCGATGGCAGATAAATTATATTTTACCGAAAAATTCACTGCTTGGCTCAGAATATCTTCATTAAGATTGATAATAATCCCTCTTGATTTTATGAATTGTAATGCTCTTTCTATCTCTTCAGGAGTTACTTTCAGTCTAATGAGTCTTTTCTCAACTTCATATAAAGAAAGGATAGAACATTGTACTACTTCACTACTTTCAATAATAGCGATGGAATTTTTACTGGTTTCTGCAAAATGGTCTAACCAAATGGATGAATCGATGAATCTCATTAGTATCGATCTCTTTTATCTCGTAAATCTTTAAGTAATTCCTGTCGAGTCCATTTTTTCCCCAAAAACCCTCTATACAGCTTGGCATATGCACCCATGGACATGAAATTTTTGATTACATCATCATACGTTTTGGCATGTGTTTGTTCTTTTACTTTTTTTAATAGTTCTAACGTTTCTTCTTGGATTTGAATAGTTGTTGCCATTTTCGCTATAGTACTATAGTGTTATATAAATGTTTTGGTGAGAAATTTCATTTTGGTGATTGTAGTAATAAAGAGTGTTGCATTAGTTTAAATAATAGATTGTAAGAGTCATATTAAAAATTGAAAATATATCAAAGAATATTGAATAAAAAGGAATATTTATATTCCATTTGATCTTTCCAAAAAATATGAAATTTGTTCCAGGATTACTGCCGAGGAAATTGAACCGATGGACCAATAAAAAATGGTATCATCAGCGTTTTGATGGGTCACCCTATCTTCTCCATCTTATTGCGGAAGCGGAAATAAAAGATGAATCTAGAAAACATGGAGCCCATAATTTAGTACATTACTGTTTCTTTGATAACGGCAAAGCCGATTGGTATATTGAGATGGAAGATATTAAACGTATTTACACTATCCTCTTAAACCTAGGCAAAAAGAATCCAAAAATAAGTAAAGATTTAATCAAAGTCTGGAAAAAAGATCAAGATAAATTTTATTTAAAATGCAAACAGATAAGCAAAAAAGATATCACTACATTAAATGATAAACAATTAATGAAGCTCCATGATGAATTTGTCAATTTAGCTATAAATAAAAATACTTCAAGTTCCATTATTGATGGTTTTGCTTTAGGTACAGATGAACTTCTGGCTGCTAAGATTCAAGAAATTTATGATTCCTCCTCCATTTTGACCAGTTCAATCAAATTCACCGAAGTATTCTCTACTCTTACCGCTCCGGTAAATCTTTCTTTTATCAATGAAGCGGAAGTAAGTTTACTTAAAACAGCTTTGAAAATCAAAAAAAATCCTAAACAACGACAAAAACTGCTTCAACAACATCAAAAGAATTATTTTTGGATTCATAATAACTATGTTACGGCTACTATTTTAGATACAGCTTATTTTGGGCAAGAAGTAGATAAATTGTTTAGTTTGGGGATGGATTTAAAGAAAGAAATTGAAAAAATAGAAAATACTCCCAAAATTAATCTGAAGAAGAAACAAGATTTAATGAAAAAATTAAAAATTCATTCAGAAGTATTTTTGCTCATGACTATATCGGAAGATTTTACCTACTGGCAGGATGAACGCAAAAAATCTACTTTCTGGAGCGCGCATTATGGTACTTTAATCTTAAACGAGATTGGAAAGAGATTAGGTATTCCTGAGATAGAATTGAAATATATGTCTCCGCGAGAAGTTTCTTCTGTATTTAAACAAAAACCATTAAGAGCAGAATTGCAACAAAGAATGGCCAACACTGCTTTTTATTGGGATTTGGAAGGTTATGATTGCATTACTGGAAGCAATGCCGATATGGTTAAAAAGAAAATTATAGGTGATATTACCCTTTCAGATGTCGATGATTTTCGAGGACTTACAGCTTCAATGGGCAAAGCTAGTGGTATGGTTAAAGTTCTCAAGAGTTCTACCGAGATGGCTAAAGTTCAGCAGGGAGATATTTTAGTTGCAGTAATGACTCGTCCTGATTACATTCCAGCTATGAAGAAAGCAGCAGCTATCGTAACGGATGAAGGTGGAGTAACTTGTCATGCGGCTATAGTAGCTAGAGAGTTAGGTATCCCTTGTATTATAGGTACTAAAATTGCCACCAAAATTCTCAAAGATGGGATGAAAGTAGAGGTAAATGCCAATCACGGTTGGGTTAAGATTTTGAAATGAAATTTTGATAATTATTTTTTGTTTTTTACCCATAATTTTTCCCAAAATCATTATCCTCCAAAACCATAAACAATAAATATAACTTCTTACTTCTTTCCTTTATGAACAGTACATTTGAACCTAAAAAGTTTTTATTCATCTCGTTGGATGGTTTAGTAGGGGATATTGCCTGGCAGGTGCTCAAAGAGGGACATCAAGTTAAATATTTCATTGAAGCTAAAGAAGAAAAAGAAGTTACCGATGGATTTGTTCCTAAAGTTGATAATTGGGAAGCAGAAGTTGATTGGGCTGATATAATTGTCTTTGACGACGTTCTAGGAGAAGGTGCTAAGGCACAAAAACTACGTAAGCAAGGAAAATTAGTTATCGGCGGAACAGCTTATACTGATAAATTAGAAGATGATCGTGCTTTTGGACAAGAAGAATTGAAAAAAGCCGGTGTGCCTATCCTTCCCTACAGAGATTTCACTTCTTTTGATGATGCTATTAAATTTGTACAGCAAGATCCGGGAAAGTATGTAATAAAACCCAGTGGCTTAGCTGCTAACATCAAAGGACTTCTTTTTATAGGAGAAGAAGATGACGGAAAAGATGTTATCCAAGTACTGGAAGATTATCAAAAAGCGTGGTCTAAGAAAATTCCTTTATTTCAATTACAAAAGAAAGTGTCGGGAGTAGAAGTAGCGGTGGGAGCTTTCTTTAATGGCAAAGAATTTGTGTATCCTATTAATGTTAATTTTGAACATAAGAAATTGTTTCCCGGTAATTTAGGGCCGTCGACGGGAGAAATGGGCTGTTTGATGTTCTGGTCTGGTCCTAACAAGATCTTCAATCAAACTTTGAAGAAAATGGAACCTAAATTAGCCGAAGAAGGGTATGTTGGTTATATTGACATTAACTGTATTGTAAATAACCACGGTATTTATCCTCTGGAGTTCACTTCAAGGTTCGGATATCCTACTATTAATATTCAACAAGAAGGTATGATTGTACCCATTAGCGAATTCTTTTATGATCTGGCTCAAGGCGGAAACACTAAACTTAAAGTAAAAAGTGGATTTCAGATAGGGGTAAGAATTGTAGTTCCTCCTTTCCCTTTTGATGATCCGGAAACTTTTAAAGTAAAATCAAAAGATTCGGTTATTTTCTTTAAGAAACCACCCGAAGGAGTTCATCCCGAGGATGTTAAGTTAGTCAATGAGGAATGGGTGGTTACGGGAACATCAGGTGTAGTATTGATTGTCTGTGGTACGGGGCAAACTATGAAACAAGCCCAAAGTCAAGCCTACGGTAGAATTAAAAATATTAATATTCCTCATATGTATTATAGAACGGACATAGGGGATAGATGGTTTGAAGATAGTGATAGATTGCATACCTGGGGATATTTGAGGGAGATATAAGTTGATATTTTTTTTAATTATTATTTTTTAGCATATTCAGCCGCCACTGCCGCACCATACAAACTAACATCATAATTAGTTATAACAAAAATAGGTATTTGCTCCAATACTTTTTTGAGTTTGTGATTATTTGTAAATTCTTCTTGAAATTCTTTAGAATTGAAAATGTCTTTATTTTTAGTAGCGATTCCTCCTCCAATATATACTCCGCCTAGTGCGAGGGCATCTAACGCAAAGTTTTGAGCACAACGGGCGTAAAAACGAGCGAATATTTTGAAAGTATCTTTGCAGTGTTGGGATTCATTTCGATATTTTGAGATTAGGGCAGCATTAACTCCATTTGCCTTAATATCTTTTAGCATTTTTTCTGTTTTTTTTTGGTATTTATTCTTTTTACTTAAAAAATTATAAATTACTTCAATTCCCTTTCCGGATAAAACGTCTTCCCAGCAGACTGAATCTATTTGAAATTCTCGTTTAATAAATTCCATCAATTCATATTCTTCCTCATTTTGGATGGAAATTTTAGCCAGTCCTCCATCTGAGGGTAAGGGAATATAACTTTTAGTCGTTTTGTTCCAGATAAGAATACTCTTTCCTAATCCCGTTCCTGCACCCAGCAATACTCTGGGTTGTTGATGTACTTTTGTTCCACTTTTTACTTGCAGCAAGTCTTTATGATGAAGAACATCGATGCCGTATCCCATTGTTTCAAAATCATTGAATACAAAACAAGGTAATCTGGTTTCTTTCTGTATCTCTTTAACACTTATTTTGAGAGGAAGATTTGTTCCCTGTACTTCTTCGTTTTCAGTTACACGTCCTGCTGCAGCTACAGAGATTACGTTGACTTTTAAGTTGTATTTGATATATACATATTCAACAATTTTCTTCATCAGCTTTCCAAAATCAATGATTTCTCTGGTGTGAAAATGCAAGGAGAGGATTAACTTATGACTTTTTTCTTCAATTACGGCAAAATCGCTATTGGTGCCTCCGATATCTGTTACTAGAACAAAATGCCTATTTTTTTCATGCGGAGAGATAGGAGAATGTTTATTTTCTTGTACTGCTGTGTGGAAAAAGTCCTGGGAATGATTTGTTTTTGATTTCATAGATTATTTCGTTTTTAAGACCTATCTTTTCAAGAATGAAAATATTCCTTTTTTCTTCTTAACTTTTTTAGCTGTTTTCACTTTGACTTTTGCTTCTTTCTTTGGTTTTAAAGCATTTTGAATTGCTTCAACATCGTAACCAACTACAATATTCCCATCAATGTCTAATACTGGCACGCCCATTTGATTGGATTTTTTAAGCATTTCATTACGTGCTTTTTCGCTGTTATTAATATTTAATTCAGTGTAAGAAACTTTATGATTTTTTAGCCACCATTTTGCTTTCTGGCACCAAGGGCAGGTAGTAGTGGTATATATTTTTACTTTTGACATTGTGGACACCTCTTTTTGATTAGGGGAGAGTTTTAAGTTTATAATTGTTTCTTTGGCTATGGCCGACAATGATTTATAATTCAGTACTACGCCTCATTTTTTTACAGAGCCGTCATCTCCACAATATTTATTAACTCTTGCTGGTTGTTTATTCCTATGCACATAAATACTAAAAGAAGCTTAGTAGGGGTTATAATTATACTAGGACTTATTGGAATGCTCACTTCCATCTATCTTACTGCTATTCATTACAAAGAAACAGCAGTTAATCAGCCGTGTGATATTAATCCTCAAGTGTCTTGCTCTACAGTTAATAGTAGTGCCTATTCTGAATTCTATGGAATACCGGTAGCTGGCTTTGGAGTTTTATTTTTCCTCATTACTTTGTTCATGTGTTGGTTAATCTTAAAGAAAGATAAACATTATCATCGTTTAATGTACTGGCACATTTTAGGATTATTATTTGTGATCTATTTTATTGTCATTGAGGTTATTTTAAGAACTGTATGTCCTTTATGTTCCCTTGTTCATGTAATCGTAATAATTACTTTAATTTTATCTATCTTAATTTATCGAGCAGAAACACAAACAAATATCGCCAATTAGTGTTGAATAAAAAACAAAAAAGAGGGATAAATATGGCAGCTAAAAAAACCACGAAGAAAAGTACCAAAAGTACTAAAAGTAAAAAATCTTCCATGAAAGGAAATAAAGTGTGTAAGTATTGCTAGTGGTAAATGTATAAGTTAAGTTTGGCTAGATTAGGTAGTAAGGATTGTTTGATTCTAGCCATCCAAAACCTTTATTAATTTAAGTGCTTTTATAGTCTAAAAAGAGGTAGATCGTATGTCTAAGAAACAAGAGTCTTATGTTTTTTGGTTGGCCGTTATTCTAAGTGTAATTGGAATATTGGCTGTAGTGGTCTTAGCTCTTAATGCTATAGGTTTATTTTAATAATGAAATCAATAAAACCAATCGCCAAAATTGCGGACATCAAGAAACTCAAGCTTATAGCTAATCAGATCCGACAAGATATCATAACTTCTTTAGTTTCTGCTGGCTCAGGACATTCTGCCGGTCCATTAGGTATGGCCGATGTTTTTACGGCATTATATTTTCGCGTTTTAAATCATAATCCTCACTATCCCTTTTGGTCGGAAAGAGATATTTTTGTTCTCTCTAACGGCCACATTTGTCCCGGATTATATGCAACTATGGCTAATGCGGGTTATTTTCCTAGATCGGAGTTGAAAACGTTACGTCATTTTGGAACTAGATTACAAGGGCATCCTCACCGAACGGCTCTTCCAGGATTAGAAACAACTTCTGGTCCATTAGGAAGTGGGTTATCTCAAGCTTCAGGAATGGCCTATGCTTTAATCATGGATAAAAAGAAAAGTAGAGTGTACTGCATGATGAGTGATGGCGAACAAGAAGCGGGTAATACTTGGGAAGGTGCCATGTTTGCAGGGAGAAACAAATTACATAATTTAACTGCTATTATGGATCGAAATAATATCCAAATAGATGGTCATACTGAAGATATTATGCCTCTCGAACCTATCGCTGATAAGTATCGTGCGTTTAATTGGCACGTTATTGATGTTGATGGGAATAATATCCACGCGATTATCGATGCGTGTGATGAAGCGAAAACTATTTTTGAAAAACCAACTTTAATTATCGCTCACAATATTCCGGGTAAAGGAGTTTCATTCATGGAAAATGAGTATGAATGGCATGGCAAGCCTCCCACGGCAGAGCAGGGAAAGATTGCTTTAGCGGAATTAAAAGTGTGGCGGGAAAATATCATCAGAAATAGGGATTAAAGTAATTGAAAATCAAAAATGACATGAAACTAAAAATGGAGTAAACAATAAAAATAAATCATGGGATAATAAAAATGGGATTAATAATATCAAAAGCATATCTAGTGAGTAATTTACTTTCTAAGGATATTAAGAGAATAGATACTCGAAATGGTTATGGGAGAGGGTTAGTCAAAGCTGGAGAAAAAAACAAGAACGTAGTGGTTTTATGTGCTGATTTAACTGAATCTACACGATCGTTATGGTTTAAAGAAAAATTTCCCGATAGATTTATTCAACTAGGTGTGGCGGAACAAAATTTAGCTACAGTCGCTTCGGGACTCGCAGCCATGGGCAAGATACCTTTCATCTCTTCGTATGCCGTATTTTCTCCTGGTAGAAACAATGAACAGATCAGAACAACTATCAGCTATAATAGTTGGGATAGTAAACCTGGGAAAGAAATAAATGTAAAAATAGGCGGCGCCCATGCCGGAATTTCTGTCGGTCCAGATGGAGCAACACATCAAGCTTTGGAAGATGTAGGACTTATGCGATTGCAGCCAGGAATGGTGGTGTTAGTTCCTTGTGATGATATAGAAGCAGAAAAAGCAACTATTGCTGCGGCAGAGCATCCTGGACCAGTATACATTCGTTTCGGCAGAGCAGCATATCCCCAAATTACTACACCTAAAACTCCTTTTAAGATTGGTAGAATTGAAGAATTTCGATCAGGATCCGATTGTACTATTATTGCTAATGGACCTTTAGTGTATGAAGCTTTAATGGCTGCAGAAAAATTAAAGAAAGAGATTGATTGTCAAGTCTTAAATTGCTGTTCAGTAAAACCTTTAGATGGACAAGCTTTATTGCAAGCAGTAAGTAAGACTGGTTGTGTGGTTACAGCAGAAGAACATCAGATTCAAGGAGGATTGGGAGGAGCAGTGGCAGAATTTTTATCGGAGAATTATCCTGTACCTATTAAAAGAATTGGTGTTAGGGATAGATTTGGAGAATCTGGAACACATGAGGAGCTGTTCAAAGCTTTTGGTTTAACTACTGAAGATATCATAAAAGCGGTGCGCAGTGTGGTGAGGATGAAACGACGATGAAAGAATTTACTTGTAAGAAATGTGGGTATGAAGCCACCAAGAAAGCCAAGTTGTACCATTGTCCTCTTTGTTTGATATGTAAACATTGTAAGAAGACCGTACGTCATTGTTCGTGTGGTCATAAAGAGTAGGAGGTGATGAGGGTGAAAAGTTGTCCTAAATGCGGCGAGGAAATGTCTAGTGAAGATGAATGTGAAGAATGTCATAATTGTTTAGTATGTTGTGATTGTTTAGGCGGTTGATTGGATTTCTATTTTGTTTTTACTTCTTACTTATTTCTCATTACAAATATAGGATTAACGTCATATTTGTGGGTAGTATCTAATCCAAAGTCTGCTTGTTCTTTTATTACTTCGACAGTTACTTCTCTTCCCAGTCTTTCAAATTCTTCAATCTCTAATTTTTCGCCTTGCAATAATCCGCTTAAAATTAAAGGAATATCCAACGATAAAAATCGTTGAAAATCATTTCTCACTAAAATCGAATGTTTCTGAACTAATTCCCAACCACTATCCTGGGCCATTTGTTCTACTTCTTTAACTGCCCATTTAGGTTTTCTAAATTCTTTGTAATTATCAACTCTATATCCTCTCTGCTTCAACTTTTCACTTATCATTCCCATTAATTCATTGTATCTGAAAGAAAATGTTTCTGGGGGAAAGATATTATCTGCTACAAAATCTGAGGCAGTATTCCAGGCTAATACTCCTTGTGGTGCCAAATGTGCTTTTAATGAAGTGAGGAAAGCGGGTAAATCTTCACCTAACCAATGTAAAGAATGATTAGCTATGGCTGTGTCGTATTTAGCATCACTTCCCCCTACTAGATCATCTATTTTTCGCAGATCACCAGTAATAAATCTAACTCTATTCCCCACTGAAGTTGTTTCTTGACGTACAGTGGACCAGTAATTTTGTAGTTCGGGAGGAACTTTTCCTCCAAATGCAGCTTCGACTTCCTGTTCAAAAGTTGAATCGGCTTGATGAAATTTATATTTGGCAATCCTTAAAATTTCTGCAGATTGATCTATTCCCGTTACTTCAGTAACTCCTAGTGGATTGGATAATTGCATTAACATTCGTGTAGCTGCCGCAGTACCACATCCTAAATCCAACACTCTTCCAATAGTAGTATGCATTTTCAAAGTGTCTACTAGATGAGAAGCAGCCCATTCATAGATGGGGAGAATTCTTCTATTAGGATTTCCTTCTCTTTCCATAGGCAACTGCACGTTAATATAATCATAACGTACTGCTTGCGCCAAAGGGCCCTGAAAAGGGTTACCACTAGTGCCTCGCTGATACCTGAAGAAAGGTTATTTGAAGCCATTTCTTATTGAATCTAACTATCTATTTAAAAAGATTAAGATTAAAGATTCAAAAACTTTAAAAATGGTACTTTTCAAAATTCCATCAAACCCCAAACTTTTTGATCAAACCCTCACACTTCTTGCTGCCCTTTGCACCACTTCTGATAATGCCGGATGCACATGAACGGTATTACGCAAAAGATCCAATGCTTTCAATTTGTCTGCTTTCATCGCTACAACTACTTCATGTATCAATATAGATGCGTGCGGGCCAATGATGTGACAGCCCAAAATTTCTTTAGTTTTTCTTTCTACAATTAATTTAACAAATCCATCTTTCTCTTCTAGAGCAGAACCCATGCCGGTATCTTTGTAAAAGTATCTGCCCACTACAATATCTTTTCTAGCATCAATGGCTTCTTGTTCAGTAAGTCCTACTCCTGCAACTTGAGGATTAGTGAAGATAGCCCAAGGCATGGGATAATAATTTATTGGTTTCTTAGTGTTGAGGATGTTATTTAAGACTGTTTCTGCTTCCAAATTAGCGCTATGTTTGAATTGATATACTCCCGCAGCATCCCCTAAAGCCCAGATGTTTCGTACGTTGGTTTCCATAAATGGATTAACTATAACATATCCCCATTTGCTTAATTTAACTCCACACTTATTTAAATCCAGCCAATCAGTATTGGGTTTTCTTCCTGTAGCCAGCAAGATTTTTTCTGCCATTACTTTTTTACTGTTAGAACCATTATAATAAACTGCGATATTTTTTCCTGATTTTTCTACTTTATTTACCTCAACTCCGGTGATAATATTATATCTCTTTTTCCATATTTTAGTAAATAATTCAGCCACTTCTGCATCAGCATTAGGAATTAAGAATTGGTTTCTTTGCAAGATAGTTATTTTGCAGCCCATAGAAGCATAAAAATAACCCAGCTCTGCGCCGATATATCCACCACCAATAATAATCATGCTTTTGGGTAGGGTGGTTAGACGTAATGCTTCTGTGCTGGTAAGATACAAGACTTTATCCAACCCCTGAATGGGCGGAATTAAAGTTCTAGTGCCAATGGCTATCACAAATTTATTTCCAATTATCTCTTCGCCATTGACCATCACTGCTTTAGGACCTATAAATTTGGCTCTGCCTTTGAATAACACTGGTTTTTTGTTCAGAAGTAGATTTTTCTCAATTTCTTTGGATTCAAAATCAACTAATTTTGTTGCTCTTTCGGTAACTTTTTTGAAATTGATTTTGAGGGTGGAATTAATTCCAAAGAGGGTAGAATTTCTAATTGTATCTGCCACATCCGCAGAATGTAGGATCATTTTAGAAGGAATACATCCCCTATTTAGGCAGGTTCCTCCAAGAGGGCCTTCCTCAATAATGGCGGTTTTTATTCCGTGTTGAGCTGCTTCAACTGCCAGATTTAATCCAGAACCTGCGCCAATAACAATAAGATCAAATGCTTTCATCTTGTACCTCTTTGTTTATGTAGTATTTCTT
>Ga0209541_10014629_pt1 | contig 11807 bp, 13 predicted proteins | sample RifCSPlowO2_01_FD_184027 | JGI IMG/M metagenome (GOLD analysis project Ga0209541, IMG submission 184027) | Groundwater microbial communities from Rifle, Colorado - Rifle CSP2_plank lowO2_0.1 (SPAdes) (version 2) | ecosystem: Environmental > Aquatic > Deep subsurface > Groundwater | place...
GGGGGGAGATTTGAACTCCCATGAGATTGCTCTCACGGCGCCCTGAACGCCGCGTGTCTGCCAGTTTCACCACCCGAGCAGAACAAGCACAAAAGTTTAGGCGGGCATGGTTTCGCCACTCGCCCGTTTGCAAAAATGAATTAAGAATTATGAATTATGAATTAAGCAAGATAAAGAATTAGATTTCTAAACCATAATTCATAATTCTTGATTCATAATTCAAGATTATTTTCTGATTCTCTGCGTCTTAATGTGCCATTTTTCAATTCCGGAGAATCGGCGCGCCGGAACGTTGATGTTTTTCGCGCTGATGCCTTTTACTTTTCTGTTGGCCGCGTAAAGATAATGCGGAGAGTATAAAAACAGTGTCGGCGCGTCTTCCATGATGATTTCCTGAAATTTCGCGAGCGCCGCTTTATGCTCTTCGTAACTTTTCGCCTCGCGGGCCGCTTCCAAAAGCTGATCGGCGTTTTTATTGTCGTAAACCGCTAAGTTCAAGCCGGGGTCTTTTTTTTGCGACGAATGCCAGAATACGTAAGGATCGGGATTTTGCGACAGCACTTCGCCGAAAATCAACGCGTCGTAATTTCTTTGCTTGATAATTTTTTGTTTCAATTCGTCTATCGTATAGCTTTCCAGATTGATTTTCGCGCCGATTTTCGCCCATTGCTTTTGCAATATTTCCGCGGCTTGGGCGTGGTCGGGGAAGTCGGAAGTGGTCAGGGTTATTTCCAGATCGGTCGGTCCTTTGTCGTTGCCTATCGTTTTTTCGCGAACACCATCGTTATTTTTGTCTTTCCAGCCGCTTTCTTCAAGGATTTTAACGGCTTCCTCCGTTGAAAATTCGTATTTTTTAATGTTGTTATTGTAGTCGGGAAGCCACGGTAAAATCGGAGAATCAACCAATTCGGCGTTATTTTTTAAAACAGAGGATTTAATTTCTTTTTTATCGGTAGCGTAAAGAAACGCGGCGCGAACATTTTTATCAGATAGCGCTTTACTTTTATTCTGATTGAAAAACACGGAAAAATATTTCGGCATCGCGAGCGTATAAATATTGCCTGAGTATTTTCCAGCCCGATCTTTATTTTTGGGCGCGATGTACGACAAACCAGTCACATCGCCGCTTTTGTAAGCATCCAGCGCTTTTTCCTCGTCTTCGTAAAAATAAAGACTGACGCTCGCCAGATACGGCTTGCCGTTATAAAAATTCTCGTTGGCGTTGAGCGTATATGAAATGATATTGCCCAGTTTATCCTTAGTGAACTTGCTGAAGACAAACGGGCCAGTGCCGATCGGTTTTAAATTCGCGTCGGCCAGGTTTATGTTTTTGGGATCAATCGCTTCCCAGATGTGGCGCGGTAATATGCCGATAGCCGTTTTTTCAATAAACTGAAAGTGCGGCTTTGACAGTTTGAAAACGACAGTATGGTCATCCTGCTTTTCCACGTCAACGCCCTGCCAGTTGAGCCGCAGGGGGCTACCGTAGTCGGAATTTAAAATAGCGTTGACGGTAAAGATAATATCATCAGCGCTGAATTTTTCGCCGTCATGCCATTTGACATCTTTTCTTAAATGAAATGTGTAAGCGAGTCCGTCGCCTGAAATTTCGTAGCTTTCAGCCAGGTCAGGCACGATATTGCCATTTCCTTCATACTTTGTCAAGCCGGAATATATCAAGGCCGATAAATCTCTGTCCGCGTCATTGGCGCTTATCAGTATCGGGTTAATGAATTGCGGGGATCCGATGATCGCCTCGCTATATTCTCCGCCGTAGTTCGGTATGACGACGGTATTTTGAACGCGCCAATACCATATCCACCCGATTCCTGAAGAAAGAATCAACGCCGACAACCCCAACACAAAATAAAGCTCATTTTTTTCCAGAACTTTTGGCAACTGTTTCCACTGCGGCCACGAAGGCCATTTATATTGTTGAGGCAAAATACTAATATCCTTGAAATTCTAAAACGGTCATCTGCTTTGTTGCAGGCCTTTACTCCTCGCGCGCAATATGTCTGAATATTGCTTGCTTCGGTGCTCGGCCGCGCCTCGCATCTGACCATTTTATAATTCAAGGTAAATCTTAAACTAAAAATAGTCTCGCGAAAGCTCCGCCGATGAACAAAATTGACAAAACAATAGTCGCGAAAAATATAATTTTTTCCAAACCGCGCTTGGTGTGGTAGGAACTGCCGTCTCCGCCGAAGCTAGCCGACAATCCGGACCCTCTCTGCTGGAGCAAGATGGCGCCGGTTAGTAAAGCGGCCACCGCTATTAAAAATATATTAAACCAAAACATAAGAGGTCGGGCTTCCGCCCGCTGGCTCCCAACCGCATCCATAGCTATTTGTCTATGAAATGAGGTTGTAGAGTTGTTAAATATTCCAGTTGTTGCCTGCCCGCCATAAGCCTAACACCAAACGAAGCCGCCTTTCCCGAGTAATAGCATATATATATATCGCTGGGTATGCTTCCCTGACAGGCATTGGCAGGCGGGGAAACCCGACCTCGCCAAATTGATGAATCGTTTAAACTCCCAATATGGCGAGATCCGACCTCCAACAACCAGAATCTATTTTAACTCCTTTCGTTTTATTGTAAACAAATAATTCATCAACAAACCGGATTCAGCAGGCGGAGGTCGGATCTCAAAGACATCGGATCTCGCTAGTCGAATTTTCACTACTGGGCATAGTTTATTTTCTGAAAAATAAATGGATGATAAAGTTTACCACGACAACGGCCAGTGTTGTCAACAGAAGCGCCTGGAGCCCGCTGATGGCGAGATCGCCGGAGAAAAAATCGGTTGCCCACACGACGGCGATATTAATGACAATCAAGAGCAAGCCGAAGGTTATTAATATGAAAGGGCCGAGCAGAAGCTTCAAAATCGGTTTTAAAATAAAATTAAAAACGCTCAATATCAATCCGACGATAACCAGCTCTTGCCATCCGCCGGTTATTAAGACTCCGTCTATGTAAAGCGAGGCGAGAAACAAAGCCAGTATATTCCCTCCGATGAGCGCTATAAACCTCATTGCCGGTCATTTTACCATAGGCTTGCTTAAAAAGCAATAATGGGGAGGTTTGGCCTCCGCCCGCTGAGTCACAAATGTTGTTGCGCTATTTGTTGCCGATTGAGCATTGGAGCAACAAAGATTTTCTGTTGTTGGAGACCGAACCTCGCCACATTCTGCTGATGGAATTTCAGTCTTGATTTTTATGTTAATCCAATATAATCTATCGTTGATCATAAGCTTTTTCAAAATTAAATATAAACCAAACAACATAAGGAGGGAATAGCTATGCCAAAGAAAGAAGGAGCTTTGCCGGATCATAAGATTTTGGAAATGATGGGAGCGGAGTTCATAAAAGGCGCGGACGCGAAAAATATCAATCCGGCTTCGCTTGATCTGACTGTTTCAGGAGAGATTTATCGGCTAGAATACGGCTTATTTCAGCCGAAGCCCGGAGAAGATATCACGGATTGTCTGAACCGCGCCGGTTTTGCCCCGCACAGTTTTGAATATCCGCTGGAGCGGGGAGTAACATATCTCGCGCGCCTGAACGAATCGCTTGCTTTGCCGGATGGCGTGTATGGGTATTGCAATCCCAAAAGCAGTACCGGCCGTAATGATGTGCATGTGCGGGTTTTGGTTGACGGCGTGCCGCGTTACGACGCTGCTACGCCCGCCGGTTGTTATGGCGTTATGTGGGCGGCGATTTGTCCGAAATCATTTCCGGTCAAGCTGGCCTCAGGCGAAGCTTTGAGCCAGATCAGATTTTTCACCGCCAATACGCGGTTTGACGAGCTTGATTTGCAAGTCCATTTGCGGCGCGACAAATTGCTTTGGCATAATGACGAGCCGCTCTTTTACGATGATCTGCAAATTAGTGATGGCGACGGGTCTATTATTCTGACATTGGCGATTGACGAAAAAATCATCGGATATGAATGTCGCGGGTCAAATCGCGTGATGGATTTTTCAAAGCGCAGGCATTATCGCTCTGATGATTTTTTTACGCCATTGCAAAAAAACGGCGGCTCGCTGTATTTGAAGAAAGATTGTTTTTACATTCTTTCCACGCGCGAAGCGGTGCGCGTTCCGCCGCACTGCGCCTGCGAAATGGTGCCGATGGATGAGCGGGCGGGCGAATTCCGCTCCCACTACGCCGGCTTTATTGATCCGGGCTGGGGCTGGGGTGAAAATGGAGAAGGCCATGGCCGTTTGATCACGCTTGAAGTCAGGCCGTTTGAAGATATGGCGGTTTGCGATAATCAGCCGATCGCCAAAATACGGTTTGAAAAAATGATGGCCTTGCCGGACGCTCATTACGACCAGCTTGATAAATCAAACTACACGGCGCAAATCGACCCGAAGCTCTCCAAGCACTTTCTCTATGTTTAGAAGTTGAACTTCTAAACAAATGGCCCCGCGCTTTCACAGTCGGGGCCTTTTTTTATTTGTCAACCAAGTCTTTAAAAAATATTTCGCTCTCATGTTTAAATTTATCCACTATCTCCACGATCGTGGAGATAGTGGATTTTGTATTTTGAGAAAGAAAGTTAAATTGCGGACAAGACTAAATTTTTAAAAAGATACGCAACGGTCAGCGGGCCAACGCCGCCGGGGACGGGTGTGAGTATTTTTGCTTTTTTGGCGACGCGCTTCAGATCAACATCGCCGACTATTTTGCCTTGATGCAGGCTGGCACCTACGTCTATCACTATCGCGTTCTTTTTGACATCTTTAATTAAATTAGCTTTGCCGGCGCCGGAGATTATGATGTCAGCTTTTTTAGCGAGCGACGAAAGATTTTTTGTTTTTATATCAGCGATTTTTATATTGGTAAATTTTTTCTTGAGTAAAAAAGTATGCATGGGCTTGCCGATTATCCGGCCGTAGCCGACTATTAATACATTTGCTTTTTTTGACGGTTTATTTTCAGTATTAAGTAGTGTCCAAATCGCTTGTACGGCTGGCGAGATAAAAGGGGAGTCGCCGCGCAGATTGTCCACATCTTTGCGCTTGGCGATGCTTGAAATGATTTTTTCCGTGTTGAATCCTTCCGGCAGAGGCAGTTGCACGATAACGCCCGATATTTTTTTATCGGCGTTTATTTTTTTAATAAGAGTGATTATTTCAGTTTCATTCGTGTCGGCTGACAGGTGGAAAAGCTTTGCTTCACAACCGAGTTTTTTTGCCGCAAGCTCTTTGCGCTTAACATAGCTAAGCGAAGCCGGGTCGTTGCCGGCCAGCACGATCGCCAAAACCGGCGGCGTTTTCATCCCCCGCGTTTTTTTCAAAATCTCTTTTTCAATTTTCTCCACGAATGGCTTGCTGTAGAGGAACTCCATAATTTTATCTCTACAATTCTTTTTTGATATCTTCCCACGTGATGCCGCTGTATTGTTCAATCTCTTTCAAGATATAATAAAGGACATCTTTTCTTAATTTTGACTGGATAGTGACTGATTTCTGCGTCTTTGGCCATATTGCTTTGTAATGACTTCCATCTCCGCCACGCGTATCAATAATAAAACCAAGACGCAAAAGCGCCTTGATAAATTTCTTTCTTTTAATTTCGCCCGGCAACTCACTAAGCGAGGACATACTCTTTCCGTCCGTCGCCAACCTTACGGATTTTCGCTTCTTTCGCGTATGACGACGGAATTTCAAACGAGGTTAAAATAGCGTCTTTAATATTTTCATCCAATTCTTTCTCATCTTTCCCTGATGTAATAATAGAGCCGTAGTGAAAATCAGTGCTTAACGCAACGATAAAGTTATCTTTTTTTTCATATCGGAAATTAATCATGTTGTAGTGCCGAAAATATTCGTTCAACTCAAAAAGCCCCCTGGGAACAATTTTATTCCCGAGGATGGCTTTAATAACATAATCCTTTGTTTTTTTTGTAATAGACATACGATTACTTTTATCTCATTTAGTTTATACTATATCATAGTATGAAGAAAAAAACTACTTTCAATGTTCCTACCCCGAAAACTCATCAAGCGTTTTCGACCGTATTTTTGACACGAGCGATTCCTTGCTTAACTTTTAAAATCCCAATTATCCTCATATGTTTCTATCGTGGGCGTTCGTTTTAGTTTGTCCTTGTGGTTATTCGACCCAATACGAAACTGCCTCATGCCAACATCTTTAACGACTTTGCCAGATTTCTTTTGCATTTTACGGTAATATGCAATTTCCCATCTTATGTATTTAGCAACAATCATCGCTGGTACAATAAAAAATCTATGCTTCGAGTTTTCTATATTCGTAAAACAGTAGAATAAATTAGCATGTTTTTTCTTGTTATATTCTTCATTTTTTTGTTTCATTATCCAAGAACTCAAAAATCTTCCAAAAATCTTTGATTTGATGCCTGCATCACGAATATTTCGACAATGTGTTTTTACTTCCAGTTTCAACATTTTTCCTGTTAAAGGATCGGATATCAAAATATCCACACCCTTTGTGTTGCCAAGGGTCATATTGGCGTCTTTCCCGCGTAAAGCAAGCTGCGACAAAACAGCAAATTCACCCGCCAAAGATATTCGCGCCTTATCATTTTTCCATTTTTCTTTATCTATTTTTGACATAATTCTATAACAGCATTCTTTACTTTTCTTTTTTGTTCTTCCGTCGGATTTTTGAGCAAATCCGCGATCAGTTTGCCGATCATTTGCATTTCATTTTCTTTCATCCCCCACATAGATTTATGTGTGGGATTCATACCTCGTACGGTCAGTGCAGGGGTGCCGAGGCGAATGCCGGACGGGTCGGCTGGTTTGCGCGTGTCAAACGGCGTCATATTGAAATTGGCGTAAATGCCGCATTCGGCGAGCGCGTCCGCGCCTTGCTTGCCGGAGATGCCGAGTGGAGCGCAGTCTATAATCATCAAATGCGTATCAGTTCCGCCGGAAACCAAACGCAGGCCTTCGCCCATCAGCGTTTCGGCCAGCGCTTTGGCGTTTTTCACGATTTGCTTTTGATACTCTTTATATTCATCAGTCATCGCTTCTTTAAAGCAAACCGCTTTGGCGGCGATGGTGTGCTCGTGCGGTCCGCCCTGCATTCCCGGGAATACCGCTTTGTCAATCTGCTTGGCGTATTTTTCTTTGCATAAAATAATGGCGCTTCTCGGACCGCGTAGTGTTTTGGTGGTGGTAGTCATCACGACATCATGCGTCGGGACTGGGTTTTCGTGCGCGTCGGCGGCTACCAGGCCGGCGATATGCGACATATCCGCCATCGCGTACGCGCCGACTTTCCGCGCGATTTCGGCAAAGCGCGCGAATGGCACAGAGCGTGGATAGCTGGTGAAGCCGGAGAGAATCATTTTCGGTTTTGTTTCCACCGCCAGTTTTTCTATCTCGTCCATATCAAGCATTTCTGTATCCCTGCGCACACCGTAGTGGACGAATTTGAATAATTTTCCGGAAAGCGATACTGGATGGCCGTGCGACAAATGTCCGCCGTGCGCCAGATTCATCGCCATAATGGTATCGCCCGGTTCAAGCAGGGCGAAGTAGCAGGCGAGATTGGCTTGCGAACCGGCGTGCGGCTGGACATTGGCGTGTTCCGCGCTGAAGAGCTGTTTAGCACGGTCAATCGCCAGTTGTTCTATTTTGTCTATGTATTCATTCCCAGTATAATAGCGCTTGCCCGGATACCCTTCGGCATATTTGTTGGTCAAAACAGTGCCGGACGCTTCCAAAACCGCCGGCGAAGCGAAATTCTCCGACGCAATCATCACCAGTCCTTCTTGCTGGCGTTTTTCCTCAAGCCGGATCAGCTCCTCCAGCTCCGGATCAAATTTTGAGAGATTCGGGCGCAAGTTCATAGGATTTAATTTATCACATATGCGCTAGAAAAAATACTTGACAAATATCTCTTATGTGATATACTATACAAAATAGTAAGTCCCTACATTTTACCCTCAAGTGTTGCGCTTCAAAGGTAAACTTACGATTAACAATAAAAGGAGGTGAGTGGAATGATAACTGATTGGAAAATACAAAATCCTGCAGCTATAGTCATAAAGCAGATTATGGAAGGAAAAAAAGTTTGTTTAGTCTCTAGATCCGAGTTTAAGAGAAATATCGAAAATCTTTCCAAGAGAACCGGTATTTATGAATCCGAGATCAGAGAAATTATTGAACCAATAATCCGTCGGAAAATGGATGAAATGTTAGCTCGTTAGAAAAGCGGCAAGGTGGGGCGCTGGCGCTCCTTAAAAGGGTAATTGTGTTTCCCAAAATAATTGGATAGACACAGAACAAGAACCTCTCCTCCCGCGGTTCATCAGCCGCTATGATTTTGCGTAATGCAAGACCATAGCGGCTTTTTTTTATTGAAAAATTTTGAGTTATGAAATGCCTCCGATTGTCATTCCCGCGAAAGCGGGAATCCAGGATTTATTAAACTTTACTGGATTCCCAATCAAGTTGGGAATGACAGAAAATCGATTTTTAATTATTGATTTGGCTGCGCAGCTTCCTATGATAAGTAATAGCAAACCGGTGTGCTTCGTCGCGGAGGTGTTGGGCGAAGAGTTTGAATTCTTTGCCGATTTTTTCGGCCGGTATCGGTGCGCGTTTTTCGGGAATATAAATTTCCTCTTCTTTTTTCGCCAGCGAAATAACCGGCTGGTTTTTTGGTAATACGGAGCGCGCGGCGTTAAGCTGTGCGATGCCGCCGTCCACTATTATCAAATCGGGCATCGGCCATTCGGCATGCTTAACGCGGCGCGCCAGAATTTCCGCCATCATTTTCGGGTCGTTCGACTCCATGCCGGAGTATTTTATTTTAAATTTACGATACTGGCTTTTGTCGGGCAGACCGTCAACAAAAACCACCATTGACCCGACAGCGTATTGCCCCACAATATTAGAGATATCATATCCCTCCACCTTTTCAATATGTTTAGAGACCGGGACTCTAAACATTAGGATTGATTGAATTTGGGCTTGAATTATACTCCAGTTATGTTTAGAGTCCCGGTCTCTAAACATGAGGAAGGGGTGGTGAGCGGAGATGTTGCGCAGACTTTCCAGCTGATTTTTGTATTTTTCGGCCAGTGGATAGTTTTCGGCGCGCGCGTTTTTCAGCATCAGCTGTTCCAGTTTTTTTAAAATAGATTGTTTCTTGCCGGTAAGAAATCCAGTCGTGATTTTGATATTGCGGCGGATTTCCGCTTTTGTTTTAGGGACGGCGTATGGCATAAAATCGCGCGCCAGTTCGCGGATATCGGCCGGGCGTTTTGGCGCTTTGCGGCAAAAACGAAACGGGAAAACGCGCCGAAGTATTTTAAGCGTCTGTTTTAAAGCTACGCCGTCGGTGAATAGGCCGATGTAATTAGAATTTAGCGAGTAGCGAGTAGCGAGTAGGTGATGACTTGGTTGGTGCGTGGTAAAGATGCAAGGGAAATTTTCCCGGCTGATTCCGACGAAAAAGTAGTTTTTATCATCGCGCATCAGCACGTTGAATTTCGGATGATATTTTTTTATCAAACGCGCTTCCTGAATCAGCGCGTCTATGCCCGATTCGCATTCCTGCCAATCCAGGCGCGCTATTTCCGAAATCAGCGCCGTAATCTTGGGATGCTGTTCTTTTGCTCGTGTGAAATACTGTCTGACCCGCGCGCGCAAATCGTTCGCTTTGCCGATATAAATAATCTTTCCTTTCTTGTCTTTAAAAAAATACACGCCCGGTTTGCTGGGGAGTTTAGTCAGCCGCTCTTTTATTCTCTTATTTGTGCTATTCATTTGGAAAAGTTATAATATATCATGAAACATAAAACATGAAACAGAAGAATGTAGATCAAATAACTTTAATCTCCCATGTTTCAAGTTTTATGATTTTCCATGGAACCGTTAATTAAAATTGAAAATTTGTCGGTGGTTTACGATGTAGGCAAAGCGAATGAAACGAAAGCTTTGGCCGATATTAACGTTGAGATTTATCCGGACGAATACATTGTTTTCTTCGGGCCTTCCGGTTGCGGGAAATCTACGCTTTTGTACGTGATCGCCGGCATGCAAGTGCCCACTTCCGGGAAGCTGATTATCGGCGGGAAAGAGATGTCAAAAGCGAGCGAAAAAGATCTCGCGCGCTATCACCAGACCGGAATGGGAATAGTGTTCCAGCAATATAATCTTATACCATCTCTGAATGTGCTTGACAATGTGGCCATTCCCCAGACTTTCAAGGGGGAAAGCCGGAAAGAACGCGAGCCGAAAGCGCAGGCCTTGCTTGATCGCTTCGGCATTGGCGCGTTCTCTTCGCGCTTGTCGGTTGAATTGTCCGGTGGCCAGCAGCAGCGCGTATCTGTCGCTCGGGCGCTCGTTAATAACACGCCTCTTATTTTAGCCGATGAGCCGACCGGCAACCTGGACTCGCGCTCCTCCCAGAATGTGCTTGATATTTTCCAGGAGCTGAACGAAAAAGATAAAAAAACAATCATCCTGGTCACGCACGACCCGAACCAGCTGAGTTACGCGCACCGCGTCTTTCATATGAAGGACGGCAAGATAATCCGCCAAACTATCAATCAGCAGAGAGCGCAAAAGATTGACGCGCAGACGAAAGAAAAATTAACGCAAGCGATCAGCGAAACATCTTCGGCGGTGGCGGATATTCTTTCCGTGTATCCGGAGCTGACCGAATCGCGCCTCAAAGCCAAAGCGGTGGTGAATTATCTGCTTTTTGATCTGGACGTCCAGCAGTTGGACCGGCTGGAGCACTTGGTGGAAGACCGGATTTTGGGCAAGATCAGCCGCGACGATTTTTATATGGCACTTGACGATCCTTTGGATAAAGGCGGTGTCGGGCTGAACTATCAGTCGGCTAAACAAATCGGCGCTTCCGTTGAGGCGCTTCTGGATGAAACGCAATTGATCCAAAAAAGCATTGATATGAGCGAAAAAGAAGAACAGAGTTTTGAAAGAGCGGTTGACGCAGTGATCGCCCAGTTAACGGCGATTGCCTCCTCGCATCTTAACGAAGATCAATCGGCGCGTTTGCGCGATCTGATAAAGAAAAGAATGCGCGGCGGCCTGGATAGGAACGGATTTTATGAGCAGCTTGACTTGAGCTTCAGTCACGGCGGCGTCGGTCTGCGCGCCGAAGTGGCGCATAACATTTCCAGAAGAATGGAGATATTATTAGTTAAATTGAAGGATTATGTAGAATAAAAATATATGCGAGCAGGCGATGTCATCCAACTTTCAACCAGAATGTTCAAAACCCGCAAGATGCGGACCAGTTTGACGATTTTGGGCATCGGCATCGGCATCGGCGCGATCGTGTTTTTGGTTTCTCTCGGCTACGGCCTGCAAAAGGCATTGATTGAGCAGATTACGAGTTCGGACGCTCTTTTGTCGCTTGACGTGGTGCAGGGCGAAAAAACTGTCCTGGTTTTGAATAACGACGTACTTTCAAAAATTAAAGCGCTCCCGGAGGTGAATGAAGTCGCGCCGATGGTGAGCTTGCGAGGCCAGATTTTATTTGAAGGCACGACGGCCGATTCCATTATGAATATAACTTCCGACGCCTTTCTAAAATTTTCCGGATTGAAAGTGGAAGCGGGGACTCTGATGAACGGCCAAGCCAACGAAATATTAATATCAAAAGCCGTAGCGCGCGTTTTTAATGTTGAAGACGCAAAAAGCATAATAGGCAAGGAAGTGAGCGTATCGTTTTTAGCCATCAAGACGGACGAGTCGGGCCAGGAGGATCTTGATTTGATAGAGCAAACCGGCATGTTTAAAATAGCCGGGGTGGTGGGCGATGAG
>Ga0209541_10014631_pt1 | contig 11807 bp, 17 predicted proteins | sample RifCSPlowO2_01_FD_184027 | JGI IMG/M metagenome (GOLD analysis project Ga0209541, IMG submission 184027) | Groundwater microbial communities from Rifle, Colorado - Rifle CSP2_plank lowO2_0.1 (SPAdes) (version 2) | ecosystem: Environmental > Aquatic > Deep subsurface > Groundwater | place...
CACGAACTCTTTTATTGTTCTTCACATGCTCGTGAGTAATGTGGTTCTCACCGCTCAGGTTTTCATTCTTCACATTAAAATTGGTTATTTCAGTAGCAAGATTTTTAGCAGTTATTGTTACGGTGGGAAGAAAATCAGCCATTGGCCGATTAGATGGGATTTTAAGCCTGTTTTTCATTTGTACAGTTGTGAATCCTCCAAATAGTGCCTCATCTCCTTCACTTCTTATTCTTGCAAAGCCAGCATCATCAACTCCTCGTTCATAAATAATTTTTGAAAGCTCTGTTTCTGATGCTATGAGTTTGTTTCTTGCTTCAAATCGTTCTTGCAATACTATTCTTTCTTCAATAAGCTCCTGTTTTCTTGTCTGGATAGCAAAATAACTTTGTGCAAACGCAATTTGCTCTTTTCTTGAATCTCCATTTTGCGCAACCAGATAACAAGCATATCTGGTAAAAATGAGGTCGGGAATATCCTTACTTGCTCCCTTTGGCATATGGATCGTTTTGGTGATGTCAACGAAATGATCAGTCACCTTATAACTGGAATTCTTGCAAGCACTCTTTGCTTTTTCAACAACATTCAAAAAATTTCGCCAATCTTCATACTCGAGCAATTCTTGCAAGTCTCTTGCAAACCAGAACTCCACACCATCAGTTTCATGGGCATACTCCTCAAATGTTTTTCTTAACCGTAAAATGGTCTCTTTTTGCATCAAATTCTTCAATTGCTCACGCTTTATAAATCTTGTTTGCCAACCTGTCCAATGAGAATAATATCCTTCTCCTCTTCCGACTCCTTCACAATAGTAAACATCTTCTTTATTTTACCCACAATGTCCTTCTTACTCTTTGACTTCTTCAGCACCGTAATCACCACATCCCGTTTCGCAACCCGTTTAATCTCAGCAAGCGCCTTGTCAATATCGCAGTGATGGATCGCAGTCAGAGAAATAACAATATCAAACGATTTGTCGGGAAATGGCAGTTCCTCTGCCCTGCCAACAATTGCTTTGAACGGACACTGCTTCGCAAGTTCTGCAGAAGGATCAATCCCTACTTTCTCGCAATCAAAAAGAACCGCAGCAATCCCTGTCCCGCAGCCCACATCAAGCAATTTGTCGTCCTTCTTCACTGCAAGATGCTCCAAAATCACTTTTGCTTTCTTCACCTGCTCCTCACCGTGAAGTTCGTTATACGAGTTAGAGATTGCATCGTAATAGTTCATAAGCTAAGAACGTTCTGTCTGTCTTGTAAACTTTACGGAAAAACCACCAAAATCTTTATAAACATAAACATACACGTATGTTTAGCATGGTTACCAAAACAATAACTATTACCGAAGACGCATACGACGCAATCAAGCGCATGAAGCGCGGTGATGAAAGCTTCAGTGAACTTTTCAAAAGAATGTCAAAAGCTCCAGTGAAAGTTAAAGATATCGTGGGCTTACTCAAGGATACTGGTTTTAAAGAAAGGGTGCTTGAAAAGCACAAAGAATTAAGCGAAGGTTTTGCAAGGAGGATTGCTGATGTACGTACTAGACTCAAGCGTATTGATTGAACTACTCAATGAAGGGCCACAAGCAGTCAGCATCCGCCACGCGATTGGTGAAGAGCTCCTCGTCACAACCAGTATATCTGCACACGAAGTACTTTGTGGAGCTGCAAGCGACAAGCATTTTTTTTTGCTTGAGAATCTTTTCTCATCAATACTGGTTCTTAGTCATGATGAGCATTCTGCGAAAATTGGCGCTGTTTTTGATCGCCAATTAACGCGAGCAGGCGCAAAAATAAACACACCAGATTTGCTCATCGCAGGAATTTGCAAAGTGAATAATGCGGAACTTGTGACGCTCGACCAAGACTTTGCGAAAATTAAAGGATTGAAAGCGACGATTCTTGGAAAACGCAACGCTTAAAAATATCTTAATTGTTTAGCCTGTTATAAAGGTGATCCTCAAATGCCGCTTAGACAACCAGAATCAGTAGAAGAATGCGTTTACTATACCAGAAGGAACGTTGACAAAGGACATGTCACGTGCTGGGTGTTCAGAGAAAAGTGTCCCAAGTGCGGAAAAGCGATGATGGGAAAGCCGAGGGACGCGAAAACAAGAAAGGTCAAAATCCGTGCGAAAGAATACATCTGCCTAGAATGCAACCACACGGTCCCAAAGGAACAATACGAGGACACGTTAACCGCAAGCATCTCGTACACCTGTCCTAAGTGCGCAAACAAAGGAGAGACACAAATCCCATTCAAGCGAAAGTCCTTTGAAGGAGTCAAAGCGCTGGTGTTCCCCTGTCAGAAGTGCAGCCAAAAAATTTCAATCACAAAAAAAATGAAAGCAATCGGAGAACCAGACGAAGAGGAACTTCCCAATGCATGACGCGGAAGAAGGAAAGCTATCTTGTCCCAACTGTGGTTCAGGCGATGTTGATTTAGTAGAGAAAGAAACAATTCTTATTTGTTTAGATTGCGGGTACGAAGGGAAGAAATAAAATTATACAAGTTCACATGATTTAAATACGTTCATCTTACAATTCTTATATGCTTAAATGCGATTTTCATCTACACGTCAACGAAGATCCATTGGACCACATAAAGTATAGCGCGGAGGAACTTGTAGATTGCGCTGTAAAGCAGGGATTCGACGTTTTGGCGATCACGTGCCACGACCATGTCTATCCTGTAGAAAAAATCCGAAAGTACGCGGCCTCAAAAGGAATCATCATGATTCAAGGCGCAGAAAAAACATTGCAAGAAAAACACGTTTTGATGTATAATATTACGCAGGACGATTTAGAAAAAACCAAAACGTTTGATGACTTGCGGAAATTAAGAAAAAGAAAAAATATTCTGGTCATCGCTCCGCACCCATATTACCCATTCAGATTCTGCTTGAAGGAACGATTAGAGCAGAATATAGACTGCTTTGACGGGATTGAATATAGCCACGCGCACATCAAAGGATTCAATTACAATAAAAAAGCAGTTGAGGTTGGAAAGAAACATGGCAAACCACTTGTCGGAATGTCAGACACGCATCACTTGTTCCAGTTCGGGACAACTTATTCAATGGTCGACAGCAAAAAAACTCCTGATGCAGTCATGGCAGCAATCAAACAAGGAAAGGTTAAATACTGTTCACCTCCGCTCTCGTTTACAAAAGCAGCTAGAATATTCTGCTGGGTCGCAAAACCAATCGTGCGTAAACTATTCTTCGGCCCCTCCCGCAAACATTTATAAACGGCACCGTGCATTTTGCACGTATGTCCAAGAAACCATTTTACATAACAACTGCAATCGACTATCCGAATGCCAAACCGCACATCGGACACGCCTATGAAAAGATAATAGCAGATATGATTGCGCGCTGGCACAAGCTCGTAGGCGAAGATGTTTTCTTTCTAGCAGGACTCGATGAGCACGGGCAAAAAATACAGAACACTGCAGAAAAAGCAGGCAAAACTCCACAAGCATTTGTTGATGAACAGGCAGTATTTTTTAAATTGTTATGCGAGAAACTTAACATTTCATACTCTCAATTTATCCGCACTACTGAAAAAAGGCACGTAAAAACAGCAACAGAGTTATTCAAGAAAGTTCGTGATAAAGGCTTTATTTACAAAGGGACATATGCGGGTCTCTACTGTGTCGGATGCGAAGCGTTCAAGAAAGAAAAGGAATTAGTTGACGGAAAATGTCCTGCGCATTTGAAAGCACCTGAACAGGTAAGCGAGGAAAACTATTTCTTTAAATTATCAGAATTTCAAAATAAAATTATTGAACACATCAAAAATAATCAAGAATTCTTGCAGCCAGAGTCTGTGCGCAATGAAATTCTCAGCCGGTTAAAAGAACCACTTGACGATTTAAGCGTCAGCAGAACTTCGTTTAATTGGGGAATTCCCGTACCTGGAGAAAAAAAGCACATCATTTATGTTTGGTTTGACGCATTATTCAATTATTTAAGCGGAATTTCTTATCCTACAAAAAAATTCCAAAAATACTGGTCGAATGCACACCATATTATCGGCCGGGATATTGTTTGGTTTCACACAGTATTCTGGCCTGCTATCCTCTGGGCGTGCGAGCTTCCGTTGCCAAAACAAGTGTTCTGCCACGGCATGTTCACTGTCAACGGCAAAAAAATGTCTAAATCACTTGGAAACGTCATCGACCCGGTTGAATTAATCGGAAAATACGGAAGCGACCCGGTACGCTACACCTTTTTGCGCGATGTACCTGCAGGACAAGACGGTGATTTCTCAGAAAGCACGCTTATCAAACACAACAATGCAGAATTAGCTGACGCTCTTGGGAATTTATTGCAACGAACACTAGTGTTGATTCATAAGAATTTTCAAGGAAAAATCCCTTCATTTGGAACTCTCACTAGCAATGAAAAAGAATTGGAAAAAGAGATTCCTGATATTTCACAATTAACTATTTTGATGCAGAATAACCAATGGCACCATGTGGTCGAACAGATTTGGAATTACATCAATCGCTGCAATAAATACATTGCGGATACTGAGCCCTGGAAGCAAACAGACAGCACACGGCTTGGCACCATATTATACACTGCGCTTGAACATTTGCGCATCATTTCAATCTTAACTTGGCCAGTCATTCCAAAATCTGCTGAGAAAATAGCAGCTCAAATAGGACAGCCTCTTGGCACACTTAAGGACGCAAAATTCAAGAAATCAACACACGGGATAGTGAGCACTCCTGAAATATTGTTCAAAAAAATAGAACTGCAAAAAACTGAAACGCCAAAAAATAACGAGGCAGAAGATCCATTTGCAAAATTGCAATTAAAAGTCGCAAAAATAGAAAAAGTTGATATTCACTCCAATGCAGATAAATTATACGTGCTTACCTTGAACGCAGGAACCGAAACAAAACAAATCGTGAGCGGAATCAGGCCCCATTATACTCCGGAGCAACTTGTAGGAAAACACATCGTTCTTATAAATAATATGTCTCCTGCGAATTTCCGCGGCGTTCAAAGCAACGGAATGCTCCTTGCTGGCGAAAAAGAAGGAATTGTCCGCGTCGCAGAAACACACGCCGCACCAGGCACACCAGTGATGGTGCAAGGAATTAGTCCTGGAACTACGCAAATAACGATTGCAGATTTCCAAAAAGTGAAATTAAACGTAAAGAACAAACACATCATTTACAACAATACACCGCTTAAGACACCTGACGGTCTTATCACGGTTGACTTACCAGATGGTGCCACCGTACGATGAATTGGGCGCGGACCACAGGAATAATCATTTTCCCACTGTTCTGCCTGTTTGCTTCACTTTTCGCTCTTCTTGCTGATCCAAATTTCACCCCTGGTCTTTTACATAGCATTGGGAAGGAGCAGAGTGTTGAACCCACAAAAGAATTATTCTTAGCATTTATCGGTTTGGGTGAAATTCCTTCCTTATTCAATGCTCAAGAAGCAAGCCATATGGAAGATGTAGCACAATTGTTTCGTGCAGGGTTTGTTCTTTTTGTGGTAATTACCTTAATTTTTTTATATTGTGCACGCAAAAATCCAGGAATTGTTCGAAATGGCTTTATTATTTTAGCAATTATGCTTATTTTGCTTGCAATTATCCCTTTTCAAACAGTCTTTACCCTTTTTCATCTCATTTTTTTTCCGCAAGGAAATTGGACATTCGATTCTGGTAGTTACATTATCCAGTCATATCCGTTCATTTTTTTCTTCTGGTATGCTCTTTCCATAACAGCATATGCTTTTTTCCTTGGATTGATACTGTTTTTTGAAAATATACTTTCACACTGAGCTATAGTTCATAACACGCAAAAACTTAAATAGGGTTTCAAGATTGCAAATGACTACCAATTTTGCTGTGTGAACGTGAGGGTGAGTGATATGAAAACAATTATCAGTATAATTCTTCTCGCAGTACTTATTATTTCCTGCGCGCCAGTTTTGCCTGCGAATTCCGCAAATAAATCACCCGAATCTCCAAAACAAATCGTGATCGTCAACTTGAGTGTGAATAATACAAACTCTACTAATGTCACGGTAACTCTTCCTGTCCAAATCCAAAATCAGACAACACTTGCCCTGACAAATGCTTCAATACCTCACAAAGAGGCAGTAGAAGGAGAGCTCGTCAATTTCCCCTCACTTCGCGCAAGCGACCCTGACGGAGACCCGATCACCTACACGTTCAGCAAGCCTTTGAGCGAAAAAGGAGAATGGCGCACCAAAGAAGGAGATGCTGGCGAATACCCGGTCACCATCACCGCATCGGATGGTGTCAACACAGTTTCGCAGCAAGTGCTAGTCATCGTAAAACCACGCAACAAACCGCCAGTCATCATGCTGGAAGAACCTCTTGCGACTGCAGAAGGACAGAACTTCACTCTGCACATAAATGTAAGTGACGCGGATGGAGATCGAGTCACTGTCAATTACTCAGGCTTCATGACTTTGGAGAGCAAAATTGTCGGCTACAATGAAAGCGGACTGCGAAAAATAGTTATCACGGCAACCGATGGAAAATCCATCACCACACGAGAAGTCCTGGTCAGTGTCAATAACACCAACAGGCCTCCAAGCTTCGCTTCACTCGCCTCGATTTCAGTCAACGAGGGAGAGAAAATCGCAGTCAAACCGACCGCGACCGACCCTGATGGAGATAAAACCAGTTTCACTTTTGATGAACCCCTTGATGCAAGCGGAAACTGGAAAACTGAAATCGGCGATGCTGGAGACTACCAACTTACCATCATCGCAAGTGATGGTGAACTCACCACAGAGCAGACTGTCGATGTCACCGTGCGAGCGGTCAACAGGCCCCCAGTGATTGAATTGGACAGCCCGATTAACATTAAGGAAGGCGAAATAGTCAAACTCTCCCCGACCATAACAGACAAGGAAAACGACGAAGTCAAAATCACATACTCTGGCTGGATGACCTCAGACACCAAGCAGACAAGCTTTAACGACCAAGGACAGCACAAAGTGATTGTTACCGCGCGAGACAGCGCAGGAAACCAAGCAACATTTGAAGTGACTGTTGATGTCGCTGACGTCAATAGGCCTCCAGTCTTTGGAAGCGAAAGCTTTGGCTGATTTATGACTGGTGCTTCTTTGTTTCTTCCTGAAGTATTTGCCTACTTTGAGTGGGCAAAAGAACACCCTGACTATTGGAATCATCCATTAACCCAGGGACGTGGCAGATATCAAATGTCGGCCCCTCAGGAAAAGGCCAGCTTTTCCTTTTTTTTAATCAAGAAAATGCGCGGGTGTAAAACCCTTTGCTTTAGCGCGCATTTTCTGGACATCGAAAATCTGCAAGACTAATAGATAATTGTGCAGATTTTTGTGTAGTCAAGGAAGATTTGCGCAGGCAGTGGCTTATGGAGTCCATGAGAAGATGGGCGCGGCGCGTAGCCCTCAACTTATTGACATGCGCATAAATCCGGTCGTGTTTGAAACAAAAATAATTTTGGATAGTCTTGAAACAACACTCAAAGATTATTACGCGCACAAGCCAGAATTATTGCCCGTCTCCAAATAACAGTTCTAACTTTTTTATCTTTCTATGCAATGTCTCAAATCGCAAACCGATTTTTCTTGCAGTCTTAGAAATATTATTGTTGTTTTCGGTCAATGCGCGCGAAATGAATACCTTTTCGAATTCCTGCTCGGCGATTTTGAGCTCTTCGGGAATCTCTGGCAGTTCCCTCAAGATATCTTTTGATAATTGCGGAGCCTCGCGGTACAAAGCGTCGTAACGCTTGGGATGAAGCGCGCTTTTGTAAGTTTCAAGTGAACCTTGGATAATGTCTTGCACTGTTGCTTGCTTGAAGTAATCCTTCTTATCTATCTGCTCGCGCAATTGTTTGACATCTAGCTTCATCTGAGCGACAATTCGATGGATGCTCCGTCGGTCAACCGCAGCGATCTTTGCGACAGTTTCGATGTTTCCAAGATTTTGTTTCAATAGGCCGCTGATGTAGCGCTGCTTGAACCTGCGCTTTGCTTCCTTGAATCTCATCTTTGTATCGATGGGAACATCAAGCAGCGCGCTTTTTTTCAAACGGTCAGAAATGTCGCTTTGAAGCTCTTGGATGGTAATGCCCAGACTTTTGTGCATGGCTTCCTCTAACAACGGCTTGACTCTGGTTTCCACGAGGTGTTCCAGCTCCGGTCTCATGACTTTTTTGTCGTAGTAAGGGTATATTAATGTTGTGATTTATTTGTCGTATTCATTTGGGTCACCAAACTTATAAATGTGTCTTTTCTACGTAATTGTATGAGCAACAGAATAGCACCGTATCTTGCGAAAACAGTCTATCAGATGGTTGAACCAACCCGTTTTGCAGACGCGTTTCACACGAGCACTTGACGCAAACTATGAATTCAAAGCGGCCGGAGCCCTTCCTGAACCGTGCGTTTACGCAGCAATCCGCGCATGCGGAGTCTCTCGGACACGACAGACTGATACGCTTACAGCACTTCTTGCAGACGGAGTTTTGAGACGGGAAGAAGCGATGTGCTGCCCTCCTGGCGTTGGAACCACCTACTTTCTTGCGCAGCGGGAAAACACACGATTGTTCTAAATTGGGTCATAATAGATATAAACCTTTATTGCACATTTTCAATCATGGCTTTTGAACCTTTGAAGTACAATTGGAAAGAAGGGCTTGATTACGCAGTCAAGGACAGGAGCGGGCTCATCATTACTCCTTTAGGAAAAATTAATGCTAAACTGTTTGTTGAATGCCTCACTGGCGCCTACAGACAGGACCTTGACTGCTATCTAGTTTGGTACATTGACAAAGTAATCGCCAATGAACGACTCTGCACAGGCCACACCTCCCCCCTTTGAACGGGCAATAGCATTCGAGTTCCTTGTTGAACAAGGCTACTTGCAGAAAACAAACCTAAGCAAATTCCCTTTCGTCGACCCAAAAACCAGCCTCTACGAGCTCACGCAAAAAGCATTCATGCTAGCGAAAAAGCCCAACGCGGCGTAAGGTTTTTAAACAGTTTCTTAAAGAACAAAGCCCAAGGGCCCTTAGCTCAGCGGTAGAGCACCTCACTCTTAATGAGGTGGTCGAGGGTTCAAATCCCTCAGGGCCCGTTTTTTGAGTTCGAGATTTGTGTCGCTATCTTTAAATATCCTCGCTTGGTAAACCGATTTATGACTTTAGATCAAAAACTTGTCATCACTTCTGTTCCTGTAGGTTTTATCATAAAAGATGTTCGACTTGCACGGCATAGTTACAACGTGACGTATAACACTAAGAAAGATATTATGGTTGTCGTGCACAACGGAACGAATTGCGTTGACCTGTGTGAACTTGCTCCTGAATCTGCATCATACAAGAAAACAAGTCACGATTTCTGGGACTGCCAAGGAACTACATCTTATTATACAATTCCATGGGGGGCAATTCTTCCCCAACACCCTCTTTTCGCAGTATTTACCGCTCTTTCTACGTATGATCTATCACCAAAATAAGGTACGTCCAACCGTACATAACTCTTAAAACAACTATTGTTGCAGTTCTTCTTATAACCCACCGGATGGTGGAAAGAGGTGAATAACAATGGCTAAAACACTGAGAGTTATGGAGAATGGATGCGGACCAAAATGTCTGTTCCTGATGCTCCTTGCTGCGCTCCTTGGCGCAGGCGGACTTTGGATGATAGTTACTGGAATATTGCACCAGATGGCCCCCCGTGCATCATGGGGAGGAATCGTGCTCTGGTACACCGGCGGATTTATCTTATGGGTCCTTGCGAAACAGTGCAAGTGGAAAGCGTGCCCTATGTGTGCGATGCGCTAGATGTGTTCTTTTTCTTTTTTAAAGTTTTTTTTAAGGTGAACAATGACTGAGAATTTTTACCTTATAGAAGAAACAATTCATTTGATGCAAATCCTCAAGAAAAATCTGCGCATGAACGAATTTGACATGCGTCTGGTTCATGATCCTGCAGTGTTCTCAAAAATAGACTCACTCATTCGCAATCTTGACACACTCTTGACTGCAAAGGAACGTGACCCACGAATGCTCAAACTTTTTACTGAAGTTGATGGACTGCGCGAGTTTGTCGTTTCCCTTAAAGAAATTTTAGGAAGTGTTGAGGTACGTCAGGATTGGCTGGCGAGAATTAATAATGTAATTGAGCACATCATTGCAGGGCTTGATGATTGGCTTATCATTGCAACTGAAAAAATGCGCGCTCATCAACAAGGAAAGTTCACAAACAGTTATCTGGAGCATCTTCCATTGTCTAACTCTGCGAATTATTTTTATGTGTATGTTAAAGAACTCAACCCTCAGCAGACGCGTCATGTTCACCCTTTCAACCAAGAACAATTGAGAAGGCAACAGGAGAGAACAACGCAGGACTTGCTCCAACAGGATCCAGTGGACCCCGTCACTGGCTACCGTCAATACGGGCAGGGAGACAACCAAACTTTTCCTGGTTCGCAGATAAGAATCACCCAAGGGCACCATCGGACTTTTGAGTTGTATCGAAGATTTATCCAGGGCAAATTAGATGGCAACACTCTTCTTTTAGTTAAACGACAGTTCTAGCCTTCGTAGAGAGGCTGCTGGCTCAAGAAGTCTCTTGTAAAATAACCATCTGCAGGATAGAGTGCGCTGAACTTAACCAGGTCTAGCGGAATCTCTCTGCAGTCACACGCTTTTGCAAGCCACGCAAAGCTCGTAGTTCCTGGGAAATATCCTCCTGAATGGTTATCTGCATAACAAATCCGTCCATTCTTTGAAATTCCAAGCTCGCCCATCGCAAGCCCATCTTTTCCTGCGGCTGCACGGTAATGCTCGCTTCTTCGGGGGGCAAGCACTAATTCGGGCCGGCCACCAAACGTATCTTTTTCATCAGGAAGCACCACATAAATGCAAAACCGTAAATCTCCTTGTTTTTCCCCTTGCAGAATGGAGCGAACAGCGTCACCCTGAAAATCTTCTCTTGATCGTACAATGACTCGCTCGCGAGTAGGATTTTTCTCCGCATCCTTACGCAACTCTTCTGAGCCGTGAAATGTGTACAACATATTCTCATTTTTCCATACAGAGCGAACACCATTTGCCGCAATATTTCTTATATTTTCATCAGGATATGTTGCAAGGGGCATCAAAAATTCAACTGCCCGTGGGTCAGCTATTGGTTCTAATGTTTTCAAAATTCCGTATTGCTCTTGTTCTTTTGGCAGGCCTGTTTTTTTTTGAAGTTCAAGGCGGCGATACCTGTTTACTAATGGGAACAACGCTCGACTATCCTTGAGTCCGCTGATGCTCGCAACTGCTTCTTCACGGATGTTCTCTTCAGGGTTCACAAGTAGTTTCAAAAAGTAAGGAAACGCTTCCCGGGGCGGCTGCCAGCTCAACCCTTTGATTGCGTGAAGACGAACTTCAAGTTCTTCTTGCTCATCATTAATGCGACTCGCAAGGGCAAGAGTGATTCCTTCATGCTTCTCTCTGCTCGCCACGTACAGGTTTCTTAATCGTTCTTCTATCGGTCTTTGTCTATCGTTTAATGCATCCACTTCTTGCGTCATTTTCGTCACTTTTTAGTGTCTTTTTGCCTTTTTAAACCTTTCTTTCGCATATTTCACCTGTGTTATCCCGAAACTGGTTCCGGTCACGGAACTAGTTCCGGGATAACACAACAAAGCCCAAAGTCCCGGCTTTGTAGAAAGTCTTAAGAAAAATCCCTCTTGTAGCGTGAGCTAGCAAGAGGGGTGGGGAAGGCTAGTTCCCCATGAAGAAAGAAGAGACACTAAA
>Ga0209541_10014632_pt1 | contig 11807 bp, 12 predicted proteins | sample RifCSPlowO2_01_FD_184027 | JGI IMG/M metagenome (GOLD analysis project Ga0209541, IMG submission 184027) | Groundwater microbial communities from Rifle, Colorado - Rifle CSP2_plank lowO2_0.1 (SPAdes) (version 2) | ecosystem: Environmental > Aquatic > Deep subsurface > Groundwater | place...
TGGCAAAGTTCCTAGAAGCGTTTTGAAATTTTATGCATATTTGAATAATTATGTTGGTAAAAATGAGTTTAAAAAGGAAAAAATTGAGAAATTGTATAAATCTTGTGAAGCTAGTTTATTGGAATTAGTTAAAGAGAGAAAATTGGTTTTTGATTCTGTACAGAGAGAAGAAGAATGGTTTGCTAAGATGGATGATTTAGTAGAGAGGATTTTAGGTAGTTCTTACTTAAATAACAATTATATTTTCAATTCTAAACAAAGGGAATTACTTGAGGGTAAGTGGGCTTGGCTTGAAAAAGAAGTCCTTAAGGCTTTTGAGAACAAAAAGGAATTCAAAATCCAGCCAGAGGTCTGGGGGGTGTTTCAAGGAGACTTCGGAATCATAGCTCAACAGGAGTTTTACGAGAAGGTTTTAAAAGAAATCACTGAAAACGTTTGTGAAAGATTGAAAAGATTGTTTATATCTCACGGCGAGCCTTTCTTTGCAGAACTTATTGAAAAATTAAAGAAAAGAGGGGTTTTATTTTTTGATAAAACATTTTATTTTATTGGGGGGATGGCATATTACTACCCTAAGGAGAATGTGGTTCGGTTTAGGATGGACAAAATTAATACAGGTTATAACTATATTACCATCAAACATGAGCTAATTCATACAGCATTTTATAATTTACCTAGGAATCTGCAAGATAACCTTCGAAAATTATTAGAGATAGAGCTTGCAAAGATAAAGGAATTTTTGGATACGATTAGCGAGCCATATCCTAATGCTCTTGATGCTCTTGCGTATGAGCGTGGATTTTATTTAACCTATGCCTTGTCTTCTTCGGATGAACTATTAGCACACCTATCACACCCTTCTTTTGTCCAATTTATTAAGGATTTGGAGAACGATGATTTATTCCAAAAAGGATTCTGGGAAAAGATAAAAAAGAAGGTTAGTAAAAAAGAGAAGTTTAAGACAAGATTATTTGGGATAGAGGATGAAGTTTATAGATCTTACAGATAAAGGTTTTCATGCAGAATATAAATTTATTTAAAGCTAGTTTGCAGGTTTTTTAGTATGAAAGATTCTTCCATTTGGATTGAGAAACATCGCCCAAAAAAGTTTGAAGACATTATTGGACAGGAAGCTATAGTAAAAAGGATAAAGGCTTTTGTTGAGAGTAAAAATATCCCCCACTTATTATTAGCTGGCCCTCCTGGAGTTGGAAAATCAACTCTTGCCTTAGTGATAGCAAAAGAATTATTCGGAGATTACTGGATGGGAAACTTTGTCGAACTTAATGCTAGCAGTGAACGGGGGATAAATGTTATTAGAGAAGATGTAAAGAATTTCGCAAGAACAAAAAGCATTGGGAATGTTCCTTTTAAGATAATTCTACTTGATGAAGCTGACTCACTCACTCGCGATGCACAACAAGCTTTAAGACGTACTATGGAACGATATTCCAATACCTGTCGTTTTATATTATCTGCAAATTATAGTTCAAAAATTCTTGACCCTATTCAATCACGCTGTACAATCTTTAGATTCAAACCTTTAGATAAAGAGAGCATAAATAAAATAGTTGATAGAATCTGTAAAGAAGAAAAATTGAAAGTCGATGATAAAGCAAGAGAAGCGTTGATATATGTTAGCTCCGGAGATGCAAGGAGATTAGAAAATGTTATGCAGAGTTGCTCGATGATAGACCATAAGATTACTGAAGACTCTGTATATGAAATTGTTAGTGCCGCAAAACCTAAAGAGATTATAGAGATTCTTGAACTTGCGATTACTGGAAAATTTTCTAATGCAAAAGAAAAATTATTGGACGTTATGTTGAAACATGGTTTGAGCGGTTTGGATATTATCAAACAGATCCAAGGTGAAATTTGGAATTTGAAAATTCCTGATGAGAGAAAAATTGAGCTTGTGGATAAGTGCGGCGAGATAGAGTTTAGAATGGTTGAAGGTAGTGATGAATTTTTACAACTAGAGAGCTTGATTGCTAATTTTATGAAAAATGATAAAATATAATCCAGAAAAATTAAAAGAGATAATAGGACAAGACACTAAAAAAATTTTATTATGGTTGGAACGTCCTAGAAAAAAGGCCTTGTTGATTTATGGTCCTACTGGTGTCGGCAAGACGGCAAGCATATATGCACTAGCAAGAGAAAAAGATTATGAAATCCTGGAATTAAACTCGAGCTATTTTAGAAAAAAAGACCAAATAAAAAACATTGTTGGTGAGGCTAGTCAGCAGAAAAGTTTATTTTCAAAAAATAAATTAATTTTAATCGACGAGGTTGATGGTATTTCAGGCAGGTATGATTACGGCGGATTGGCTGAGTTGAATAAAGTCATAGATAAAAGCAAGCATCCGATAATTCTGACAGCTAATGATGTTTCTGATTCCAAATTCAGCACACTGAGGAAAAAATGCGAACTTGTTGAATTCGGGCATGTTGATTACCTTGAAATTTTTGAACTGCTTAAAACCTTCTGTGAAAAAGACAAAATAGAATTCGATGAGAAAAAACTGAAAAATATTGCGAGGAAAAACAATGGTGATGTTCGCGCTAGTATATTGGATCTTGGAGTCAGTATCGTCGATGGAAAAGTTAGTGAAGAAGGTGATGAGAGAGAGTATGTAATGGAAATTAATGAAGCATTAAAGCTTGTTTTCAAGAGCAAGGATGTTAATGTCTTGCTTAATGCTTTTTCAAATGTTGATGAAGATCTCGATGAGATTCTATTATGGCTTGACGAGAATTTAGACAAAGAATATTCTGGAGATGATCTACTGAAAGCGTATGAAATGCTAAGCAGAGCAGATGTTTTTAGGGGGAGGATTATAAAAAGACAATATTATCGATTTCTTGCTTACCAGAGTGCATTGATGAGCGTCGGTGTTGGACTTAGCAAAAGCGAAAAGAGAGAAGGATATTTTCCTTACAGGAGATCTACTAGAATCCTGAAAATGTGGATTGCTAAAAACAGAAATGCCAAAAGAAAAAGCATTGCAGAAAAATTGGCTAAAAAGATACATGCCTCAACTCACAAGGCTTACAAAGATTTTGATAATTACGTTACATTTTTAAAGGATGAAAAAGTTGCTTCTGAATTGGAGTTAGATGATGATGAAATCAAATATGTGGAGGGTTTCTGATGGAAATAGGCAAGATACAAACTAAACAAGGAAAGATTGATGTTTCTGGCGAAATTATCAGCAAGGATGCGCCTAGGGAATTTGAAAAATTTGGCAAGAAAGGAAAGGTTTGCAATGCTGTTTTAAAAGACAAAAGCGGGAAGATAACTTTGACTTTGTGGAATGAAGAGGTTGATAGCGTAAATGTCGGCGATAAAGTTAAGATTAGCAACGGCTATTGCGGAGAGTATCAAGGAGAGAAACAACTAAGCGCTGGAAAGTTTGGAAAATTAGAAATTGTCGAAGGGATTAATGATTGAAATAGCTTTTTTCAATAATTTTCAATAATGGTTCAACATAATTTTTTCTAGCGCAAATCCCTGACTCTTCTTCTATACTTTTTAACAACCCTGCTGCTTCAAGCTTATTTGCTTCGCTTCTTTCAATTCCAGTTATCCATTCTTCTGCAAGGTATAATATTTCATTATGATCAACAGGGCATTCCATTATATAAGGTAATTTAATATTCTTAGAATGTTCTTGGCTTTTCCACTGTGATGATTTCATAAGTAATTCTGGTGTGTCTAATTTATAACTGATATCTTTTCCAATGTATACAATCCCTCTTTTATCTTTAGTTGGCTCTTTTGGCCCTAAACCATCTCTTCTTGTATGATGATGCTTCATAATTTGAATTTGTTCAGAGGTTAATCCGTCTATAGGGGTTTTTTCTTCTCCTATAGAGAGTATTCTTTCAACAAAATGAATGCTATGATAAATATACATTTGTTCTTGCTTTTCTTTTTCCTTAAAGGCCTGTTTGAGATAATCTAACCCGATATCATGTAATATTGCTGCAATAGATAAATCATAAATTCTTTCTTCTGGAAGACCTAGCTCGAAAGCAAGCCTAATTGTAAGGGTGTTGATGTCTAAACAATGATTAGCAGTGTCAGGTGCATAAGATAGATATGTCCCTATTATCGGTTTTTGACTCAATGGTTTTAAAATAAACTCTTCAATCCTGTTCTTAAATTGTGCAGAACCTAAAAGATCCTCAAGCAGTTTATGCTTTTCAGTCCTTTTAAGAATCATATCACGAGAATTGATCTGCCCAGCAAGAACCTCTTTAATTAAGGGTTTTGTTATCTCTGAAACTTCTCTTATTACTGTAATTCCCTCTTCTCTATACCTTTTTATTATCTCCTCTAATATTGTCTCCCTTACAAGGAGATTACTTCTCATCGATTCGATCCATCCTTTTTCAGCTCCGTTAATTCTTTTGAAAACCTTGATTGGATCTCCCTTATCTTTTCCCTCCATCCTTGAGATTTCTTGATGATCAGTGAGACTATTTAGTCTAAAAGCACTTTGTAGATTTAATTCTGTACCTACTCTTAAGGCCTTTTCTCCGTATTTAAAATAAAAGTTTTCTGCAAGAATCATCTTAGGCTCTAATTTACCCTGCTCTACTTCTACGATTTCAAAATTATCTAATGGATTTGGCATAAAGAAACGACCTAAAAACGACTTTATAAATATTATCCTTATATAGTTGTAACTAAACTTGAACTTAGAAATTTAATGCTCTTAATTTTTGGACTTGAATATTTGGGGGGAGTTAGAAAGAGATGGATACGGTAGCGAGTTTCAGGGAAAATAATTTCATGTGACATATGTGCCATACACCCGCACAGTGTTTATATATAAATAGCCTCTATTTCTCTGTATGAAAATTTTAGAAAATATGTCAGAAAGGAGAAAAAGAAACTATTTGATAAAACGAGGATTATCAATTAAATATCTTAGAGAATCAATTAATAAAGGATATTTTCCTAGTTATAGAGAATTGAATAAGAAATTTGGAATTGGACATCTTAGAATAACCTCATTAGATCTTTATGAAGAGTCAGGGGTTAAATTCTTAGACATTATAAATACTAAAAGACCAAATAATGTAACTGACAAGGTTAAGAAAGATTTGATAGAATATATCAAGGAGAGGGTATCCAAAGGATATTTTCCTTCAAGAAGAGAAATTGAAAGGAAGTTTAAATTAACGATCGTTCCTATGTTTAAAGGAATAAAAGACCTATATAAAAAATCTGGAGTTCCTTATAAACAAAAGAGTAATCAGGAGCTGAAGAATGAGAAATCAAAACTTTTAACAAAGGTTGTCTTATCAATCCTTCCAAAGTTAAATCTTAGAAAAATTAAAGTTAGAGATGTTACAGAAAGAGGGATAGACATTCTAACTGAAGATCTTGAGGGAAGGCAAGTAGGGATAGAACTTAAGGGTTACAGCAAATACGAAATGGTCAAAATAAGAAACATAAAACAGATTGAAAGGTGGTTGGAAAATGATAATTTCTACAAGATAATCCTTATTACAACAACATCAAGGACTCAGAAAAATATGAGACTTCCCAAGAATCTTGAGATAATAGATTTTGTAAAATTGAAAAACCTTATAGATGATAAAGAATTGAAAAACATAGAATTCATAAGGAATTTTTCAATACATATAGATACGAAAGAACATGAAAGGAAAAGAGAACTGATTAAAAACTATATTTTAAGCAAGTACACAGATAATGATAGAATTAATATAAGAGACCTTAATAAGAACCTCCGTTTAGATATTAGAACTTATTTTAGAAATCAATTAGAGGTCTATAAGCACACCGGGATTATACCCCCCTTGGAAGTCATTGGAAGAAAAAAGAATAGAGATAAAGAAAGATTACGGAAATATTATTTTGGAATATGGAGATCTAAAATTAAGAATTATCTTTTGAAAGAAGTCTCAAAAGGACACTATCCAACCGGTGAAGAGATTAATAAAAGATTTAATTTATCACATATTTGGAATTATATGAAAGTTAGTGACTTATATGAGGAGATTGGAATTGAAAATTATTTTCTTAGAAGAATGAAGAGAGGATTTTATAGTTGTAATGCTCTTAAGCGCTTCACACGAGACAATATATCTGGGTGCGTTGAAAATAAATTAATAAAAGACCTTCCTTTTCCCCTAAATGGATTAACTATAAACATATGATTTGTCGAATCTGTTCCTAACTTTAAAGCGCTGTGCTTTGCTCCTGCTTCAAGTTTTTCCAATGCCTTTGCCAATGGCTCTGCTTTTTTTATCAGTCTTGCTCCTGTCTCATCTGCAATGAATTCTCTACTGCGAGAAATTGCCAATTGAATTAGAGTTGCTGCTAGTGGAGCTACTATTGCTAAGATTAATAATCCTATAATGTTGCTTCTTCCATCATCATCTCTTCCTGTTCCCATCATTGCCCCAAATCTTGCCATGAATGCTACATAAGATATTACCGATGCTATTGTTGCAGCTATTGTTGCAATTAAAATATCCCTATTCTTAACATGGGCTATTTCATGCGCTAGAACTCCTTTTAGTTCTTCCTTACTTAATAAATGTAAAATCCCTTGAGTTACTGCTACAACCGCTTTCTTAGGAGAAGGTCCACAAGCGAATGCATTCGGTGCATCTGTTGGAACGATATAAATTTTTGGCTTTGGTATATCTGCCTCTTTACATATTTCCTCAACCATTTCATGCAATGCAGGATTATCTTTTTTTGAAACTTCTTTAGCCCTGTACATCAAAAGGATTAATTTGTGTGAGAAGAAATAACTACCGACATTCATTAAAACTGCGAAGATTAATGCAATGGTTAATCCTTGTGCTCCACCGATAAGCTGTCCTATGACTAATAAAATTCCTGATAATATGCCGAGGAATAAAACTGTCTTCAATTGGTTCTTTATCATAAGTATGTTGTGGAAAATAAGGTTTAAAAAGATAGCGATAGATTTAAATAAAAGATTTTGTTATTAAAAAGAAAGGTGATAAATTGGCAAGCGCTGAAGTTTTGGTTACTTCTATTTTGAGCATTGTATTTTCATTAGTTGCAACTTACATTGCAATTGTTTTTCTTCTGCCGATGGTAAGAGCGTTAGTAAAAGAAGTTATTGAGGACAATGCAGCTACAGTTGGGTTTATGTCCATACTTGTCATCGTTGTTTATATCCTGCTGTTAAAAAATGTTGTTAAAATTTTAACTTCTGAATCATTGAGTACTGGTGCAGAAGGAGGAAAATCTGCTTTAAGTTATTTAAGTATTTTAGAACCTGGAATTGCAATTCTTGATCAGCTACTACCTTATATCGGATGGGTCTTGCTTGGTGCTTTGATTGCATTTGGATTGAGGCATTATTTAAAGAAATAATTCTTATGGCTTATGATATTATTATTGGAAGAGATGAGGAAGATAAAAATAAATTTGGAAAAGAAGGCACTGTTTTTCTCGGGAAAACTTATGTTCAAATGGGGAGAGTAACAAGTCTTGCTAACAATGTTTACTTGGATGTTGCGAGAAATCATGTCATACTTATCTGCGGAAAAAGATCAAGCGGAAAATCGTACAGTATGGGTGTGATGTGTGAAAGCGTTTTAGATTTTCCTGATGAAATAAAAAATAATATGAGTCTAATAATCTTCGACACAATGGGGATATTTTGGACGATGAAGTATCCAAATCAAAAAGATGAAGCCCTGCTTGAAGAATGGGGGCTGCAGGCTAAAGGATTTGACATTGACTTATTTGTTCCCAAAGGATATTTTCAAGACTATAAGGACAAGGGAATTCCTGCGGATTATGAATTTGCTCTGCAGCCTAAGCTATTGAATGCTGTGGACTGGTGCGGTGTTTTTGGAGTTGAGATGAATAGCGATGACAGTGTTTTGATTGCAAGAACTCTGAAGAGATTAAGCGGGGATTATTCTATAAAAGATATTTTGGATGAAATTGAAGACGATAATAAATCTGAGCAGAAAATTAAGGACAGAGTGCAGGGATTATTTATTGCTGCAAATACTTGGGGATTATTCGATGAGGATGCTGTTGATCTCAGTAAAATTGCTGATAGAGGAAGAGTAAATATAATTGATTTGAGTGCTTACGGCCAAGTTTCTGGAAACTGGAATATTAAATCCCTTGTAGCTGGAATTGTTTGCAACAAGCTGCTTGCTGAAAGGATATTGTATAGGAAAAAAGAAGAAGTTGAATCCATTGAAAAGGGATACAGCATCTTCAAAGAGGAGGAATACAAAAGTGAACTGCCATTGCTGTGGATCTTTCTGGATGAAGCTCACCAATTTCTTTCAAAAGAAAAGACAACTCCTGCTACTGAATCATTAATATCTTTATTGAGGGAAGGGAGGCAGCCAGGAATTAGTCTTGTACTTGCAACACAGCAGCCTGCTAAAGTTCACGACGATGTTTTGACACAAGCAGATATTATTTTGTGTCATAGGGTAACTGCAAAACAGGATGTTGATGCCTTGAATTCTATGATGCAGAGCTACATGGAAAAAGGCTTAACTGAAGCAATAAACGAGCTGCCAAAAGAGCAAGGAGCTGGAGTGATATTAGACGATGTTTCTGAAAGGATTTATCCGTTAAAAGTGAGACCAAAACTGAGCTGGCATGGCGGTGAAGCTCCTTCTGCTATAAAGAAAAAGAAAAGTTTAGAGCTTGGTTTTTAATTTTTTCTTGAGTCCTTTTTCGATTTTCTCGACATCCTTTTCCAAAAATTTTATTTCCTTCTTGATTGGCTTTTCATAGAACGGGAAAATTTTCACTAACCTAGGCAATCGAAAAAAGCGAGCGAATAGTCTTGTCCTTGTTAATCTTGTTTCTTTCTGTAGCTCAGCTAATTCTCTCAAAGCCCTTTCTTCTTTTGCAAGCTTTTCTGTTTCTAATCCTATGTGAAAAAATTTCTGTCCTTCACTTAACTCTGGACTTAATCTGAATATGACAAAAACCTCTTCTACCAACCTGAAAAATAAAAAAAATGGAAATACTGCAATTATATCCAGCCAATATTTTTTTAAGAATAATTTAACTTTTCTAACACGGTTGAACTTAAATGCTAAATCTAGAGAAAAAGAAAAAATGATTATCAGATCTGCTGTCGTTATAATGTTGTGATACACAAAAGCTATGTCCTTAAAAAAAAATTCTGCTATTAAAATTATTGCCAGTACAACTAGCATGTAAGGAATAATGCGATCAGTGAGATGCTCTAACCTCTTTAATATTGGATGCATAAATTTCAGAAGATTTTTATATATTTAAGAATTGCCTTTAGTGATGCCAATTTTTGAAACTTTGAAAAGAATTTTCGGCGGTGGCTTTGAAGAGAGCTTCAGGAATTTTGTTGATGAAGTTTCAAGATCCAAAGGCAGAAATCTGACCAAAGAAAGGATTAGCAAATTTGTGAGAGAAGCAAATGCATTGATTAAGCTGGCAGAAGATAAAGAAAGGAATGATGTTGTGCAATTGTTGAAGAGCTTTATTACTTCTATTTCTGAAAAGAAAAAAATAATGGATTCTGATGAAAAGAAGATAAAGGAAGCCTTTGCAAAATTAACTGAATAGAAAGACTTATAAATTAAATTTCTGACTTTTAAGTGGTAATGAAAAGACTGAGAATTGCTAAGACAGTTGGATTGGTTGGATTAGTCGGATTGTTAAATTCTAGCGATGTACAATCTGAAGAAAAGTTTTCCATTTCTGGAAGTTTGGGGGGATACAGCCCTTTCGGTGATATTATTGCTCTAAATGGGATTCCTTATGGGTTTGAAGTTGAGGGAGATTATGGAAATAGAAGAACCGGCTTCAAAGCCGGAGGCGCTTGGTTCACAAAAACTGGAGATAAAAGAGGAGAGTTTAGTTTGTTAAACAGGAATGTTGTTGAAGGAGAGCAAGAGAGAGCTGAGCTGGCAAGATTCTATGGTGGATTGAGATTTGGAAACCCTTGGTTTTATGTTGGTGCCGGAGGCGTTGTTGTTGAAGGAAAAAATATCTTTGAAACTGCCGACAGGAAATTCCTAAGACAAGAATTGAGGCAATTTGTTGAAAGTAGAAGCCTGCATGGGGCTTATGGAGAATTTAGCGTTGGTGGTCCTATAAAGAAGAGCAAAAAGGCAGGAATTTTCTTAAAGGGAACTTATGATCATTTCTTTGACAAATATAAAAGCAGCGGGATAAAATTCAGCGCTGGAATTACTTTTTTGCCATAAAGTCTATACATAACCTGTATTTTCTTGGAGAGTATTGACCGACTTTAACGACGTTTAATATTTTTGGATTGCAATATTTTTTTATTTTCTCTATTGATGCCCTTGGAATATCTTCTTCTCTTTGAAAATCATAAAAATGAATTGTTCCATTTGATTTTAATTTTTTAATTGCTAAATCTATATATGATTCTGCATCCCCCGGCAATGGCATTATAATCCTATTAAAATGTTTTTTAATCTTTGGTAAAACTTTCTTTACGTCGCCTAAGAAGAGCTTAACATTTTCAATCTTGTTTAGTTTTAAATTCTCTTCTGCAAATTTGTGGGCCGAAGGATTCATTTCTATTGCGTAGATTTCTTTTGCTTTTGAATGCTTTGCAATATTTATTGGATAAACCGCTATTCCTGAAAACAGCACTAAAACAGATTCATTTTTTTTAACAAGCCCTGCAATTCTTAATCTTTCACTTCCTAATCTTGGAGAGAAATATGTCTTGTCTATATCCAACTTGAAAACACAGTTATTTTCTTTGTGGAATGTTGTTTTTGTTTTTTTCCCTGACAGAATTTTAGTTTTTTGCAATCTATATTTACCCGAGTGAATTCCAATTTTAACTGCTACAGTTTTTATGCTCTTGAAATTTTTTAATAATTCTTTGGCAATCTTTTTAGAATTCTTTGTTTTTTCTGAGAGCACTGCGATATTTCCTATAATATCATAAGATGAAGGTAATTTCATAAATCTCCGTTGTTCTTCCTTATTATAAAATTTACCACAATGTTTATATAGATTCCAGGATGATTAAGGGAAAGGTGATTTGATGCTTATAAAAAGAGGTTTCGCTCTTGTACTGCTTATTTTTTTATTAAGTGTTAATGTTTTTGCACAGAGTTTTGGATTTGATTTTCAGTATGGAAGAAGAGCAGGCGGATTCGGAGCTGGAAGCAGCGTTTCAAATGCGATAAGCTCTGCTTTGGATTTAATTTTCGGGGGGATAGTCAACCCAATTTTTGATTCTGTCAGATTTAATTTTTATGGCGCTACTAAATTGGCTTTGTGGATTATCTTGTATTTAATTTTCGCGAATATTTTCAAGAAGTTTTTCGGCGGCAGAGGAATGCATGATAAATTCTCAAAAATAATTGCTGCCATTCTTGCATTATTCTCAGTTGCATTTATTCCTGAAAGATTATTGGATTTAGTATTTAGAGACTTGCTCGGAGGATTAGTTGGCTTCTTGCTGTTGGCTGCAGCTGTTGGATTACCGTTGTATTTCTTGTACAAATGGGGCAAAGATCATCCTGAGGATAGGACAATTAATTTAGTTTCTGCACTTGTGTTTTTTTTATTAGTTATAGTTTTTACTGAATTGCATGATCAATTTGTCAATGCATTTAATTATGGTTTTGTCCAGAGCTTGAGCAGTTTAGTTGTCATCTTCAGCATTATTTTTGCTTTGATAATGTTTATCCAAAGATTATATCTTGGGTTGAAGGGATTGGGAGGAAGAGAAGCTAGAGCTGAAGAGCAGGAAAGACATAGAGAAGAAGCT
>Ga0209541_10014633_pt1 | contig 11807 bp, 10 predicted proteins | sample RifCSPlowO2_01_FD_184027 | JGI IMG/M metagenome (GOLD analysis project Ga0209541, IMG submission 184027) | Groundwater microbial communities from Rifle, Colorado - Rifle CSP2_plank lowO2_0.1 (SPAdes) (version 2) | ecosystem: Environmental > Aquatic > Deep subsurface > Groundwater | place...
TAGATTGCTTTGTGTCTAATTCCTCAATAATCATTGCTCTGCTTTTGACTTTCCAGCCTGATTCTTCTAAAGCTACATCTATCCTTTGCAATCTAGTTAAGAATTCAGTATCCGAATGTGGAGCATATTCCGCTTTATTCTGCATATACTGTGCAAAATATAGGTCATAATATAAAATTTGTTATTCTTAATTATTTTTACCTATTCTTTATCTTATAAACAAAAAACCCGATTAAAGAGCCGAGGAGGAACCAGAAGATTAGACTTATAACAATAGATATATTACCGCTTAAATTCAATAAAGTTCCAGGAAGTAATGGAATTATCAATAAACCAAAACACAATATATCATCTGTGCAGAAGTTGTATAAACTTAATTCAATTACTCCGATTATTGATGTAAATATAATACCAAACAATAAAATAAATTTTTTTGGGTTTTTCATCCTATAACACTTGATTGATTAATCAAGTTAAATGTATTCTCAAAAAATGATAACTCTTCATTATTTAATAGCTTCCTTATTAAAGTTTTTGATTTTTGAATTGTATCAAGATTTGAATGGAAAGCTAATACTTTAAAAGATTGTTTTATTGGGTCTATGTTATTGTTACTTGAAGATCTTAATTTTATATTACTATATATGCTATCCTCATCAATCGTTGGAACTATGCCATCACTTTTTCCGAGTGCATTGCCTTGTATTATCCCAAATTTTGATATAGTAATTTTACCAGGTTGTGTATCATTTGATGAAGACATAAAAAATAAGTAATTTTTCCATAAATTTAAAGAAATTTTTTCACTTTCTCCTTTTATTATAGCATTTTTATTTAATAAACCAGATTTTAGTAAAGCATTAATATCTACATGACGCACATTTTTATTTTGAAGGTTTTCTACAACTTTATCATCAACTAACAATATTCCACTATCTACTAAACTAAGTTCATCAAACGCCCCAGGACACCCCACCGCAACAAAAGTTTCTACCTTATTAGAATCAAACTTTCCTCTTTCCAAGCTGTCTAAAGCCGCTCGACATCCATTTGAAAAACCAACATATTGAATGTTATCCTTGCCAGTAAAATCCAAAACGCCATTTAATAATGCAGGGACAAAATCATCAGTCAAATCATCAAAAGTATAGTCAACACAATCTTCGCAGTCCTGCCCAGGCCCTCCAGTGATCTCTATCAGCCAAGTGTCTCTGCCGGTATTGGAAATTTCTGAAGCTAATGTCTGCCATGTTGATAAGTTGCTGAATAGCCCATGAGCTAAAACTACTGGCAGTTGTATAGGCATTCCTGTAGAAGTTAAATACGAAAGATAAATATCGCTTGAATTCGGCTTTAAGTTTCTTAACCTTAAATTAACGCCTGATGCGGAAGCGACACTGTAATCTGTCTCTGTAAACATCCCATCTCTCAATGCGTTCCTTACAATATTCCTAAAAGCGTCATTATCTGCTAAATAATTGCCTTCATTTCCAGCATTATGCAGGAAATCAAAAATTCTTATAGCTATTAAATTCTCATCATCAACAAAATAAGAATATTCCTCGTTTATATTAAAAAAATCCGCTTCTTTATTGATAAATTCCTTGGCAGCAGCAATCGTGCCGTCAATCTCATTGCCATAAACCAATATGTTAATAATGCCATTATCATCTTTATAAGAGCTGATTAATGCGTTATACGGAAAACTTCCAATCTTATCTTTGTAATAAATATTGCCAAAATCATAGTAATAGCCGAAATTATTTTTAGTAAAAGGCATTTTTTGCCTGTTAATTAAATTATTTTTCCCGATGTAAATTTTTATGTCTGCACTATTTTCATCAGCAGTAAAATAGCCCGACTTCAGATTATCTTGGATATAATCAGCAAATTCTCCCTCTAAACTTCCAATATCCAAATCTATTGAAGCGTAAACAAAAGGAAAATTCTCAAACCTTTTAAATGCAAAATTGTTTTTCTCTTCAATTTCATCTATCTTGTTATTATAATCCAATTGAATCAGTAATGTCTCCCCATAATTTAATGTTAAATTGAAATTAATGGAGATGTTGGAATTTCCCCTGATGCCAATAACTGCTGTTTCATTCTCCATTGTGTCTGTGTTTAAAGCCAAAACTTCAAAATTGTCAATAAAGCCATTTCCGTTGTTATGCACAACAATTTGGGTATTGTTTTTTTCGAATAAAATATCCTTTCCTTCTATTGATAAGTCAAAAAAATAGCTGGTGTTGTCTAAAAATACTATAGTCTGGTTTTCTTTTGACCATATCAAATCCAAGCCGCCATTTCCGTCTAAATCAGCTGGAACAGCAAAATTAAAGCTAAAGTTATAGGAATAAATAGACTTTCCGTTTAAGGCGTAAATATTGCTCCCAGTTATAATCTCCATAAGGCCGTCATTGTTCATGTCAGATGTAATGGCTGTTTTGACGGTAAGTATTTCCGGATGCAGCATTGCATTTAAAAGCAAGCTTCCGGAATAGTTATAGCAATTTATGGTCATGTTGTCGTTGCCTGGCGCCTTCTTGTCTTTGGTAAAGCATATATCATCAATTCCATCATCATTAGAGTCTAAAACAAAAGGATTTGTTCCTTCCCGCATACTTACTATGCTGGAGCCGTCATTGCAGTTTCCTGGAGATGAGTCTGCCTCTTCTTCGCATTCCCTGAATAATTGGCTGCCATTATGCCCATAAACAAATATTTCAGTAAACCAATCAGCTCTCATTTCACTTGTGTACTCATCATCATAAAAAACGCTTACAGCAATTTCCATTTTGTTATCGTTGTTTAAATCAACCAAAACAGGATGGCCCTTTAAAACCTGATTAAGGAGATGGGATGCGGAATAAACATTATCTACATGCCCAAATTCATTGAAGTTTGCATCAAGGCTTTTGTTAACAAGATCAAATGCTATCAGGTCGTAATTGTCATCATTATTTTTATTGAGCCAAAACACAGCTTCCAAGCTGCCATCATCATGCAAGTCGCCTATTGCTGGAATTTTTTCCAAGGTATCATCATACGCAGAAGTATTATAGCTTTCGTCTCTCCCAGAACTCATGTTTACAATATGAACATATTGCTTATTGTCCATGAAAATGCAAATATCTGAATTTCTCAACTCAGTGCATTTTATTCCGCTTCCGATTGCCCCATTTTCCAATGTAAAGTTAAATTCCTGCCTAAATCCCAAGGCATATTCATAAGCAAAAAAATAGTTGCTGGAGTTGATGTTAGAAATAAAAATAATCTCTTTTTGCTGGTCGTTATCAATATTGTAAGCAGTTGGCTGGCCTTGCAATTTTCCAACAAAAGCTTCCTCAATTAAGAGAAGATTGCTGTCAAAAACCTTAAGAAAGCCATGGGAAAAAATAATAACCTCATTTTTGCCATCTGAATCAATATCAGAGACAATCGGCTGAAAATTCATGCCATCAAAAGAATTGGTAATGGTTGTTATAGTGGCGCTTCCGAAATATCCTGTTCCTGGTGCTTTTCCTGCATTGAAACTATCATACTGGTACTGCTCCCATGCAGCATTGACACTTGCGGCCAAAACAAAAAACAGTGCTAATACCCCCAACTTCATAGCAAAACGGCAAAGCAGTTATTATTTAAAGGTTATTATCAACTTTTGTAATTTTGCAGATATATATCAAATGACGCAACTTTTTAGACATATAATAGCGGCAGTTAGTTTTAATGTATGTTTTGCCGCTATTATATTCGGAGGAACGAACAATTTGATATTAATTACACTAAAAAGCCAGAAAGCTCCGTATTTCAATACGGAGATGAATGGCTTTCTGGCTTTTGGTGTCACAAAAATTCACCTATTAAAGAAAGCGTCTCTGTTCAAGCCCCGCCATTCATGGCGGGGTGAGACGCTTTCGGCGAATTTTTCATGACTTCGTTCCGAGGTTATAATTATGCCATCTGCTTATTACGAGAAGACAACAATTGGTTTGAATTTATAAAAACCTTAAAAATCTCTGATTTTTATTGTCTAATAACTTTTGTTTTTGAGTATAGAACAAAAATATTCCTAATCCAAGACCAATCCGCATCTCTTGCAGAAATTTTCCCCTTTGTCATAGCCCAGATCTTTGCTGCCGCAGTCTGGGCAGACTCTAACTTTATCTTCATGCTTAATGCTATCCAGGCTCTTACCCCCAACATACGCCATGCGTCGAAATAAGCATATTGAGTTTTTAAAGGTTACGAAATTTTAACGTCAAAGAAAGCGTTTAAATAATATAGAATTCTCCAAAATATGGCTGTAAAATGGAGAAGTTAATCTAAACCTTACCAAGATAATGCTTTCTTTTGTTTTCCGGAAATCTCTCCACAGCATATCTGAGCATTGTCCTGGGCATTTTTTTATGGTATTTGCCTAAAAACCTTACTAATTCTGTTTCATCTCTTTTTCCCATCTCCCTAAGCATCCAGCCGACTGCTTTATGTATAAGATCGTGCTTGTCATTGAGAAGAATCTTAGCAATCCTAATCGTGTCATAAAATTGATTATTCTTTAAAAATTCAAATGTGGAAATAATTGCAATCCTTCTGTCCCATAGGCTCTCAGAATTTGCCAATTTATACAATAAAGATTTATCTTTGTCAATGAGATGCTTTCCCAGAAGCTTATCGCATACACAATCTATGAGGTCCCAGTTGTTTGCCCTGTTCCTGTGCTGTATGTAGAAATCTATTATCTCCTGTTTCTCGGCTTCATCTGCCTTATTGTACTTGTAGACTAGAATAAAAAATCCTGTAAGCCTGTGCTCATGATATTTGCTGTAAAGCAGCTTCTTTATATCAGAAAGCCCTAAACCAGCATATTTCTTAGCCAACGCTCTTTGTTCTGGCACAGTAAGCCCAATAAAAACATCGCCTTCTCCATACTGGCCTTTTCCAGTCTTGAAAAACCTGGAATATACCTTAGCTTTATCTGGATGTGAATTCCGCTTCAGTTCTTTAACAAGATTATTTAGCATTTTTATATTATTGTGCTTATATGCTCCTGCTTTCCTACCCTTATCACATTGTCTACGAAGCTTTCTATCTTTGACTCGTGGCTCACTATGACTATCTGCTTCATCCTTAGCTGGTTTAATATATCCCTTACCTTGTCAAGCTGCTCTGATGAGAATCCATCAGTCGGCTCATCCAGCATTACGATATCCTTTGTCTTAATCCCGGAAACAACATCGTTTATCACCTTGTTCAATGCCAGCCTATAAGACAAGGCTATAGAAGTCTTTTCACCCCCGCTTAAACTGCCTATATCTGTCTCATAGCCATTCTGCTCAGCTATTGGGGTAAACTCATCATCCAGCCTTACAGAAATTGATTCATCATCCACTAGTGTATTAAACCACCCCTTGAATAATTCGTCAAATTCATGGTGAACCCGCAGCATGACATGCCTTTCCATGGTTCCCATCAGGCTTACAAAATAATCTTCAAGCCAGTTCTGTATTTCCATCAGATAGGCTAGGTTTCCCTTTGCCTTCAATTTTTTTTCTATGTCCAGGGCTAATAAGCCTGAAATTTTATTTAATGACTCTTTTTCCTTTTCTATGCTGATTTTTTCCATAGCAAGCTTTCTCTCCTGCTCAATAGCTGTATCAAACTCCTTTTTTGACTTTTTGTAATCTTCCTCAATATTCCTCATATCATTGATCTTGCTGCCAAGGTCTGCTTTTTTGGCATTTATTTCTTCAGCTTTTTTCCTTATTTCCTGCAGCCTTTTCTCAATCTCTGCTTTCTGCTGTTTTTTATCCTCAAGGCTTTTCATTTTGAATTTTATCAATTCTATCCTGTTTTCAGCTTTCCTCAGTCCTTCTTTTTCCTTTTCCACGAAATCGAGCCTTTCCCTAAGCTCTTTTTCCTTGGCTGAATAAAATACGATGTTTTTTTGAGCTTCTGCAATATTCTTTGTTTCTCTTTCTGTGATTGAGCTTTTATGCTCATGCTCAACATTTTGCAGACACAATGGGCATTTCTCAATCTCAGAAATCTTCTTTATTATATCATCTGACTTATTTTTGCTGAATTGAAAATCATTGATTTTTTTCTTTGCTTTATCAATCTCCAGTTTAACTGCGCTAATTCCATGTATAGCAATCTTTATCTTTTCATCTATGGTTTTGTCTTCTTTAAACTCTTCTTTTGCCAATTCATTTTCCAGAATTTCTGCCTGCTTTGTTAATTTGGCTATGCTCTCATTGTTCCTGGAACTCTCATTTGCAATGCTCCTTAATTCTGCTTCAAGAATGTCCAAATTATTTTTTGATTTATTGAATTCATTGATTTTCCTTTCAAAAACAGAAATATTTTCTTTTTTAGCTTTGGCATCTTCTTTTGCCTTCTCTGATTTAGGTATAACATCCCTTATCTTTTCATCCAAAACAGCAATTTCGTTGGCTATGCTGCTTTTTTTCTTTTTTTGTTCTTCCAGATCAGAAATAAAGCCCCCTATCTCTCTTCTTTTTTCTTTCAAAGCCCGTATAAAAACTGCAGAGTTTTCTTTTATTCTCTTATATTTGTCAATGTTGAATACTTTCCTTAAAGTGTTAAGCCTTGTGTCCTTGTCTTCCATCAAGATGCGCTTCATCTCTTCCTGTGGCGTATAGACAGTATACCTGTAAATAAGATCCTTCCCTTTAGCTATAAGGTCTTTTGGGTATCCAAGCAATTCAAAAACTTCTGCCTTCATCTCAACCGGACTTAGTTCTCTTTTGGCATCATCTTTGATTATATATCCTGTGTCCTGCTTGATCCCATTTTTTCCGTCTTTAAGCGCCCTTTTGATAATGATTTCCTTGCCATCAAGATCAAACTTAAGTTCGACAAATCCTTCTTTCTTGCCATGCCTTAACAAAGAGGAAGCCGGAAGTTCGCTTGGTTTTGAGCCAAATAATGCAAACTCTACAGCCAGAAGAATAGTCGATTTGCCAGAGCCAATATCTCCTGACAGCAGCAAAGAGCCCAATGGGAAGTCTATAGTTTGGTCAAGATAGCTCCTTATATTGTTTAATTTTATAGACTTTAACAGCATTTGCCCGCAAAATAGAGAATATTGCAAATAATTTAAACTTTTTCTATCCCAGTTTCTTCTTTAAATCCTCAATGATATGCACTGGACCGGGATCAACCCTGTTCCACATTGCCAGGTGATAAGAGACAAAGTCACCAAGGTAAATAGTGGAAAACATCCTTGCCAGCAGGCTGTTTCCTTGCGTATTAACTTCTTCCACAGTCATCCTTTCCCCAATTATCCCTTTGCATATCTCCATCCTCGTTTTTATGTTCTGCCTGTCATTCTTGTCCTTTATCAATACAGCAGCAAATTTCCCATCCATGCCCTGGTAGCCAGCTATCTCGTTGTGGTTCATTTCCGAAAAAACATTCCAGAAAGCTGGCAACTTCGCATTTTCATTGATCTGTGTTTTCCATCTTAAAGCTATTGGCCCTAAGTTTTCAGAAGCATAAATTATGGGAACTTTTCCCCTTAATTTTTTTGACAATGCTTCCCCTTCCTCATCAAATTTTTTTGTATTTTTGAGGGCCTCAAGCATCTCGTTCAGGTCATCATTCCTTACTTTTATTATCCCCGTATTGTGCAATATACCAAGCATTGGAAAAAACAAATAGCCTATGGCTGCCCTGGGCTGCAGACCTGGAGGTATATTAACTGTTTTTTCACACTCATCGCCCAGCTTGCCCCCGGAAGTAATGCCTATTATCTTGGCTCTTTTTTCGTATGCATCATAATAAGAGCTCAATGTCTCTTCTGTGTTGCCAGAGTAAGAAACAGCAAAAACCAGGCTTCCACTGTCAACAAAACCCGGGACTGTATAGTCTCTGCTTATATAAATTGGAATTTTAGAACTGTGCATGTAAACCCTTAGTAAGTCTCCGCCAATAGCACTGCCGCCCATTCCAGCTATTACTATGTTCTTTACTTCGCCCGGGACAGAAAGCCCTTTTGGAAGGGCTAAAGCTTCCCTGCATTGCTTGGGAAAATCCCTTATTGCCTGAAGCATATTATCTTTATCAACAGCCATAGGACTTTAGTTAATTATTAACTATAAATAATTTGCTTTTTTAATGGTTATACTATCAACGCTATACATTTTTACAGCTTAATCTTACTAACCCTTTGACAAGCCTTGTTGAAAATGTGGTTAGCAGCATGAGGTCAAATCTTATTTTGTTAAGCATTAAGCTGACAAGGGGGAAGTCCCTTACGGGGAACGTCAGCATTGAAATTTTACATTAAAGATTTGAAGCTGCTAACCCGAAGTGAAACGGAGATTTTCAACAAGCTCCTTTGACAATAAGTTTTATAAACCAAAACCTAATTCTCTTTAATAAAGGGATGCGGGTAATGGCTTACCTGAACCTGAAAACAAAATGTCGGAAATTTTCCACTAGTTTATGACTAGTGGCTGAAAGCCAAAGTGTTTTCATCATGTGTAAAATTTCCGAGCATGCTCAAGAACCAACAGTCTTTAACTAGTGGTTCTTGACAATTTGGAAGCTAAAATGGGAATGTACCAGCATATAAGGGAATCATGGAAAAATCCACAGGCAGATTTAAGGAATCTGTGGAAAAGCAGGATTATTGAATGGAGAAGCACTGGTTCTACAGTAAGGATTGAAAGGCCAACAAGGTTGGACAGAGCAAGATCCCTGGGCTATAGGGCGAAACAAGGCTTTGTTCTGATAAGGCAGCGTGTCCCCAGAGGGGGAAGGCAGAGGGCGAAAATAAGGAAAGGGAGGACAAGCAGGCACTTTGGCAGAAGGAAGAATGTGGACAAAAGTTATCAGCAGGTTGCAGAGGAGAGGTCTGCAAAAAAGTATCCTAATTGTGAAGTCTTAAACAGCTATTATGTTGCAGAAGATGGAATTTATTTCTGGTATGAGGTTATTTTAGTGGATAAAGCGCATCCTCAGGTGCTTGCAGACAAAAGGATAAGCTGGATTGCAATGCCGCAGCATACAAGGAGAGTCTTCAGGGGTTTGACTTCTGCTGGAAGAAAATCCAGGGGTTTGAGGCATAAGGGTAAAGGCGCAGAAAAATTCAGGCCTGGCAGGACAGCCAACAGAAAAAGAAGGCTGGAATAGATTTATCTATTCATAAATCAAAACAAACCTAATCTATATGCTTTTAGTAAAGACACGCTTGGGGCAAAGCAGAATCCAAGGTATTGGGCTTTTTGCAGATCAAGACATCAAAAAAGGTGATCCTGTATGGAAGTTCACAAATGGGTTTGATCTCTCCAAAACTGAAGAAGAGCTTAATCAGCTCTCGGAAAGCGCAAAGGAACAATACAGGCAATATGATTATTTTAACCCAAGGAGCAAAAAACATGTACTCTGCTTTGATAACGCGCGATTCGTCAATCATTCTGCTGCTCCAAACCTTGTTAGTACACACTCTTATGATGATGAAAAGGATATTGTTATTGCTGCAAGGAAAATTGCCAAGGGGGAAGAGCTTACAATGGACTACAGAAAGTATGATGGAAGTTACATTGAAAAGATGCAAAAATGATTTTGGCAGCCCGATACAAATATAGCTTCATTTGGCTTATAATCAACAGATAAAATAATACCCCAGATAACGATAACAAAAAATTTAAATATTCTTCTTGTTAGGAATATGTTATGGTAAAGCTGCAATGCAAAAAGTGCAACTATGAGTTTGAAAAGGAGAAAGCACCTAAGAGATGCCCTTATTGCGCTGCAGAGAACACTATCCGGCCTTATAAAACAGCGCAAGATTGGCTGAATGAGGCAGATGTTTAGAACTCAAGCTTCAGGCTTTTTAGGTTTCTTATCATATCCAAGTAACCTTTTTCATCCTTTTTGCCGTTTATCTTTTCCATCTCAACCCTTATCCTGCATAAAAAACTCGAAATCTTCCCTATAAGCACATCTTCATCTTTAATGACTATGTTCATTAAGTTGTCAATTATTAAGCCTTCTTCTTCACTTCTGTTAAGACTTTTCTCAAGCTTCCTTAAGCTAACAACTATTTCTTCGGCAGCCTCTTCAGGGTCATCTATAAGGACATTTCTTATAACATCTTTATCTGTTCCGTCAGTAAACTTGATTTTGAGCTCTACACTATTCTCTTTTGGGAAGAATTTTCCAATTTCAACTTTTTTTAAATCAACATTGACTATTTTCATCTTGCCAGTTTATCACTTTTCCTCATAATCAAAATCCTTGAAGAGCTCGGATGTATCTTTTCCGGGTTTTTTTCCTGCTACTTTGTTTTTTATAAATCCTCCGCCATAATAAGTTACAATGCCAAGGATGATTGTTATGAGTATTGTTGAGGCTAATAATGGTTTTGAGATAACGTAGCTGGTTGCGCTTACGACAGCTCCAGAAATAGCGCCAAATCCATCAGTAGCTTTTTTTATCACGCTTCTGCCGTCATCTATTTGCACATCTTTTATCACATTTGCCTGCTCTTCTGTTTCCGTGGTGTTTTCGTTTCCTGCAGGAATTTCATTTTCATCTTTATTGCTTAAATCAGCTGCAACTTCTTCCGGAAGTATGATGTCATAAACTCCCCCAGGAACTTCCTTGGACAGGTCTATTGTCATTATTTGTCCTGGTTTTAGCTCTATTTTCTTGTTGATAAGATAATTTTTATCGTCATTCTTCAAAACTAATGTAGTTTCATCATTGTATTCAACATTTCCTATATTCTCGACATGCACCAAATTGTCTTCCTGCTTCATTGAAATCTTCCTTAAGGCTGTAATTGTAAACGTGCTTTGCTCAGTTATGCCCTTATACGCGCTCAACAGGAAATATACTCCTGGAGCCTGATATTTGTCTGTAGCAAACTCGAGATAATCTGTACTTTTTATTTCGTCCTCTAAAATTGGGTTTTCCCCAGGATCAAACACCTTTACATTCGCTGTGCCGTTCTCTATCACTCTGCCGCCATGGTCATAGACTGTTATTTTTGCCCTAAAGCTGTCTCCAGGCATTAATACATCACTATCAATTTGATTGCCAATGCTTGTCGGAACCTGCAAAACATTCAGATCTATGCTCTTCTCTCCGTAATTCTTATACTTGTCTGTTACAGCAATCTTTAATGGGACAATACTGCCTTCAGCCTCATAACCGAGATCAAGCTTGTATTCAAGCTTCCCCAAGCTTAGGTTAGAATAATAAACAACATCCATGAAGTGTATTTCTGCTTTGCCTTTTGAAAGTATCTCTTTGCTTTGCTTTTCTACATTTGCGAGTATTACCAATTCTTCTCCCGGCTTTGCATCCTGAAATTCATCTGTTACTATTCTTATGACGTCAGTAACTATAAGCTCATTTGATGATGCTGTATCAACATTTGCGCCATCACTTGAGTCAAATCCTGCTTTTATTCTGCAGTTTCCTTTCATGGAATCAAAAAAGGTAAGCTCAGGGATTTCTATCTGTGTTCTTACGCCGGCATCAAGGTTCAATGGAGACGCATAATACTGCAATCTATAATCATCACACATTAAGTTCATCTTGAAGAACCCGTTGTAGTCCTGATTCTCTTTGACTGAGACAGTTAAAGCAATTTTTTCCCCTAAGTTGTACACAGTTTTATTTGGCATAGAAATTATTATCTCGGCAGATGCAAAAGGAACAGATAGAAGCAATAAATAAAAAACCAATAACCTCTTTAAACTTTTCATGACAACTTTGCCGTAATAACTCCTATAAATATTTTGCTATTGCCTGATAATCCTGTCTTT
>Ga0209541_10014634_pt1 | contig 11806 bp, 11 predicted proteins | sample RifCSPlowO2_01_FD_184027 | JGI IMG/M metagenome (GOLD analysis project Ga0209541, IMG submission 184027) | Groundwater microbial communities from Rifle, Colorado - Rifle CSP2_plank lowO2_0.1 (SPAdes) (version 2) | ecosystem: Environmental > Aquatic > Deep subsurface > Groundwater | place...
CCGGCTCGCTTCCGATCTGTCGCAAGGTCGGAGCCCGAGTTTCTTCAACATCGCCGGCAGTACCATCTCTCTTATCATCATCCTCGCCACCGGAAGTGCCACCAAATGGGAAGAAGGAACGGAAACCGGTCCTGCCATCTTCGGAAGTAGTGGCTAGTTCGTCATAGAAATAATAATAAGAACCAATAGCCAGTCCAAGAGCTATTATAAAGACAAGTGTTATTAGAATTGTTGCTTTAGTTCGTGTCATGGTTTAGAAGTTAGATGTTGGATGTTAGAAATTAGAAATAAATTTTATGAGTTGCTAGAGACAGGCGTGCCAGTGAGTGCCCTCGTCTACATAAATCTTGCCGTTAAATCTATATCTGGGTCCGAGATTGCTACATTCCCTACCGGGCCCCAATAACTCCCCAAATTCTTTTATAAATTTATCAGTATTGGTATCTTTGCGTATATCAACTACCGCATTGCCAGGTCTATGTTGGGTGGAATTGTTGCTCAAGCTGGTTGATTTATTGCCATGGAGCCACCACTCGGTACCGCCTGTGATAGTAATACTGCAAGGGCTATCAAGTTCAACAAAACATTTTTCTTGCAACACACGAAGCTGTGATCTAACTGCTTCCACATTCAAAAGACCAACGTTGGTACACCCTGGGGGGGCGCCGACATTTTGACAAATCGGCTCTTTCACACGAATTCGATCAAATCCAAGAATATTACGCGCCGCTTCTTCATTAGCCAAAACAGATGCAAAAACAGCTTTATCTTGTTCACTTACACCAGTGTCATCAGTTGGTGGAGTCGAGGTAGAAATGCCACCACCCGGTGTGGTTGGAGCTGTGCTGTCTATCTTAACCGGCACCAGGGTGAAGCTAACATTTACCAAATTCGGATTAATTGTGTTCAAAATCGCATAAGAACCAAGCGCCAAGAGAAGTCCGAGGATGGCATTCCATATTTTCTTTTTGGCTTCCGCCTTGCTTGCCCCAGCTTCGCTCATCATATATTGGAAGCCGGCGATGATTATCATAAGTGTTGCTAAAATTCCGGCAACAGCAATAAAAATTCTAAACATTGTCGCCAAATATGTTCCAAGGTCAACCGGTTTGGTTTGGTCCGGCGTTAGAGGCGCAAGCAAACAATACCCATCAGTGCCTTCACCCGGCTCACAGGTCGGATTCTCTGCTCCTGCTGGAATAGCAATAATGAAAAGAATGGCAAAAAGCAAAAATGAAATGAATGTTTTTCGGACCAAAATTTTTTTCTGTGAGGAAATTGTCATAATTTAAATACTAAAAGAAAGGGTTGTTGGCCGAACTTGCGCCAAAGTTAACATTGAAACTTTGAGACGTGGACTGTAATATCTCTCTATCGTTTTCTATGGAAACAGAAATACTGGCAACTCCGCTATTTTCTTCCGGTGAACGAAGCGTGATATCCGCGCCCTTGCCGGAATTCTTATTGTTAATACCCCAATTATACAAAAGTCGCGTATCAGAAAGGCCGATTCCGGAGAAAAATTGAGGGTAAGCAATAAGTGTCATTTCTTTATCAACAACATTGGCGCTACCACGTAGAACCTTATTGAAAAGCACTCCGAGAAGCGGGTTGTTCTCATAGACCAGAGCTTTGGTATTGAATGATGAAATTACTACAGACTTGCTGGCCTTGGTTTTCTTATCAAGAGATGCCACCTCAACTTCAACCCTGACGCTGTTTGAAAGTTTCGGCAATTTCAGAGAAAGAGTTCGCTTGCCGAGTCCGGAAAGACTGCCAAGAACCGTATTGTCTTTCTCCCAAGTGTAGACGAGATTTTGGGGCGACAATGGCGCGCCATCCGCTCCCACAAGCCCGGGCATAGCGATAATTTTTATCGCTCCTTCGTAAGCCGGAAGCGCCTTGCCTTTATAAAAAGGAAGAGTGTATGAATTTTCCGCTTGCCAAACAAGGTCAAGAGACGATGGTCTGAAAGATATTTGTCTATATATACTTTCTCCGGCGCTTGTGGAAACAACCACCGAAAGCGTCACGAGAGTACCAGACGCACCGGCTGTAAAATTAAAGCTTTTTTGAGATCGTCCTCCGGAGACAAAGGCCCCGTTTAAATACCATCCGATGTCGGCATTATTCAAATCAACAAGGAAGCTTCCAACACTCACGCTGACACTTTCGCCCGGAGCCGGGATCTCCGGAGAGATGGACAAATTGATGGCTTGCGAGGGGGTGGAAGATTCCGGAATAAAACTTTGGGCATTAGCGAAGGATAAAACGGACAGAAAAAACATGCCCAGAAAAAGAAGTGGCGAGAGTGATACTTTTTTGTTTTTTAGAAAAAATAAATTCATGCAGATTTTTGTTCTTTATTTGTGATTATGTCACTGACTTTCGGGCTAACATTTTTGGGCAGATAGCCAGAGATATTATTGACATTAGACAATGCTTCGCTGACAACCTTGGAATCTATTTTAGGCGCTCCATGGGTTAAATCTATACCCGTCCTATCTTCCAATCTTACCAGAATAACGAGTATCAGTATGCCCACCGTCCAAAATTCACCAAATCCGGTGGCATCAAGTCCGGGGATAAGCTCTGCCAGAAATGTAATACCAAGCGTTATGAGCCTTGACGGCTTGACCCAAAATGGCACTCCTTTAATGGCAAACCAAAGCCAAAACAAGAGACCCGCAAATATGGTTATGAAATAGTTTAAAACAAGACCTATAATCATCCACTCCAAAAGCATTTCCAAGACATCAATGAAAAGTGCTGTGTAGATCATAAGCACCCCGGTCGTTTTTGAAACTCTGTAATGTATTTCTTTTTTCTCTGTGGAGTCTTCCATTGAAAATTAAACCTGTGGCGCCGGATTTGGTTCCAAGCTACCTTCGCTTTTTTGCATTTCTTCTTTTGCTTTTCTAATTGCCAGAATCTGTGACGGATCAGATGTGATTATCTGGTCCTCGGTATATGAAGCATATATTTTTATGGCCACATGTTTAAGTCCGGCAAAGAAAATCCCCTCGCCAACCCCCGATTCCAAAAGCAGATACTTTTCCTCATCTGTCAGATTGAAAGTTTTTTGGACAGTATCAATGGACGATGGCGATTGTTTCAGAAGCACTTGGATAGATGAGTTAGTGATAATTGGCAGACCATAAGATGATTTCAGGAAGTCGCCGACATCTTGAGTGATGGTTGCAAGCCCCAAATAATATTTTCTGCCTCGCTTGGCAAGTGAAAAGAGGAATGATGCTGTGTCTTCTGATTTCATCATCCACCAAGCTTCATCTATGACCAATAGTCGCTTGCGGAGATTTTTCCTGATGGCGCTCCAAATGAAGTGCATGATTATATACATAGCGACCGGCTTTAGTTCATCTTCCATGTCGCGGACTGAAAAAACAACAAATTTTTTATTTATATCAACATTAGTCGGTCTGTTTATAAATCCGCTCCAAGTTCCTTTGGTATATTTTGAAAGTCGCTGGACCAAAGATTCTCCACCTTCCATTCCTCCAAGCACCAGCTCAAAGTCCGACAAAAGTGGTGGCTCTACATTTGAAAAATCGGAGTCTCCGGAAATATCTTTCAGAGCATAGGTTTCGGTGATTGCCCTATCTATGATGGCGTCTTCTTCCGGCGTCAGCCCACCAAGCATTATCCGGAAAAGTCCGACGAGGTTTACAATGTTGCTTCGCAGGATGTTTGATGAGGATTCATCAACTGTTGGTATTGGTAAGTCAAAAGGGTTTATGTGGTGTTCGGATGTCAGAGAGATATTGAAATATCTTCCACCGGTCGCTTCCGCCAAATACTGGTATTCATTTTCCGGGTCAATAGCGATAACTTCGGTTTCAAACATGAGGGTTCGCAATATTTCAAGCTTGGTGGCATAGGATTTTCCGGAACCGGCAACGGCAAATGTTACCGAGTTGTAGTTTTCAAGACCAAAGCGGTCAAACAAAACCAGACTTGAGTTGTGTCTGTTTATTCCGTAAAGAATTCCTTTATTAGCCGTCAGGTCAAAAGAAGTGAAAGGAAAGAAGCTTGAAAGCGGTGAGGAATTGAGCTTGGAGCGCACTCCAAGAAGGTCTGTGGCTTGAGGTAAGATGCTTTTGAAACCCTGTTCCTGCTGAAAAAGAGCCGGCTTAACATAAATGAGTTTTGATTCAAGAATCGATTTTATTTCTGATTCAGCTTTATCAAGCTCATCTATATTGTCTCCATATATTGATATATAAAGCGCAACATCAAAGAGTTTCTCTTGGGCTTGTTGGAGGTCGTTTCGCAGTTGTTCCAAGTCATTGTAAGCGGTATCAAGTTCCGGGTCGCGCACCAAACCCTTGTCTTCCCTCATGCTTATCTGACTTTGTATTTCAGCGACTTTCTTTTGGAATTTACGAAGCGCATCTGCAGTATCAACCGGTTCTATGAATATAGATATGTCAAAAACCTTATCCAAGTTTATAAGCGGAGAAAGCCAGCTGTCTGTCAAAAAGCGCGGGTAAGATATGACAAAGAAACTTCTGACTATTTTGTCGCCAAGATTCAATTCCCTCGGAGAAATTTTAAGAGCTGATGGAGCAATGATGTCTTTCAGCTCCAAAACACCGGCCTCATATATTTCCTTCGGTAAAATCGGCGCAATTTCTTGCCCCCTGTCTTTCTTTTTAAATAATTTATCAAAAAAACTCATGTATTATTTGTTATTAGCCACTATCACCTAGCACTTAGGTCCTAGGTCCTAACGCCTAGCGCCTAGCTCACCCCAGCCGGCCTGTCTGTGTCGCCCGGATTAAACATTTTGTAATAAAGCTCTACAAGCTCTTCTGTCCCAAGCTCGGCAGTACGAAGCCCCGCCGCTCGTAGCCCCTGCCCAACCACTGAAACCCTTTGAGAGAGCTGGGTTTTATTCTCCTCAAAGCTTTCTGATTTAGCTTCGGCAGTTTTCTTGCTTCTTGCCCCTATCCCAATACCGGCTATGCCCTTTGAAGAAACTTGTAAGGTCGGCGGGTCATAAGGAATAACGGCAAAAAAGTTCTTGGTCATTATATTATTCGTTCCTGTGGACAGACTTTTTATGAAATCTATGTATTCTCTTATCTGTATTTTCAAAAGATCGTTAGTCTGTTTGGTATACCTTTCCTCAAGAAGCGCCACATACGGCCTAATGTCCAGTTTTCTCGATTGGACCATAAGCTGAACAGAAAAATCGAGTGAATTTAGGAAGTTTTGGAATTGATAGATGATGGATTTTTGTTCATCTTCTGATTTCAAAGCGAAATTAAGAGATGACACCATCAAAACGGCGCGCATTCCTCCACTTTTTAAAACAACGACGCCATTTCTGACTTCTTTTATAGGAACAAATTCTTGTGTTGCTTGTGATGAGGACATTGGGTGTTAGGCGCTAGGCGCTAGGTGTTAGATATTTGGTTTGTAAAGTTTGTAAAGTTCATAAAGTTTGTAAAGTTTAAAATATTCGTGTTATTCGTGCTAATTCGTATATTAGTGTTATATATGTTCGTGTTATGAAGATTTTAACATTTTAGATCTGTTTTATGTACTTATTTATCTGTTTTCTAATGAATCATCGCCCTTTGACAAATCTTGAACATCAAGCGACCAGGAAATTTCTTTCAGCTTACTGCTTGAGAGTTTCGGTATATACATTTCGGCTTGTTTTTTTCCCATTTCTCTTTTTTCCGGAACCTTAACTTCCTTTTTCCAGATATAAAGTCGTTTACTTGCTAAATAATAAAACGCGGACTGAACGACATTTATAAATGGCTTGTCATTAATCTTGTAAAAAGCCAAGGCCAGAGAAAAACCAACCACAATAAGAACAAGCGGAATTGAAAAAATCTTCGGGAAAAGCGTCCAGAAAATAACAGAAAGCCCCACCCCGCCGGCGAGGTAAACGAACTGCTTGAAGGTCAAAGGCCCGAATATTTTATCTTCAACTTCTATGAATTGTGGAACTTGAAATCTCATTGTGAGTAGTCAGTAGGCGGTAGTCAGTAGACAGAGCTACCGTATACTTATTGATTTAATTAAACCATAACACATTTTTCTTGTAGTAATTGTTTGATCTTGAAGCTCTTTTGATAATTCTTCGGAAACATATCCGATGTCTCTTGCAATCAACAGCTGGTTCTCTATTTCAGATAAAGACCCAATGGAAATGTAATAAAAATTTATCTTTTCTTTGAGGTGCCTCCTGCCATACCCTTCCGCTATATTAGATGTAACCGACACGGCTGCTCTTCTTATCTGACTGGTCAGCCCAAACATTTCTTCTTTTGGAAAACCTTTGGTCATTTTATAAATTAAAATAACTAATTTATGAGCTTCTTTCCATGTTTCTAAATTTGTAAAACTTTTAGGCTGGTCCATAATATTTCCTGTCTACTGTCTACTCTATTCTGTCTACACTGCTGGCTCGCGGTACGGATCCACCCCCCTGCCATCACTTGGTCTTCTTTTTTCTGTATCTTCAATGCTTGTCTTTTCTTTTTCTGACACGGCGGGGCTTGTCAATTTACTTTCAAACATCCCTTTTGGTTTTTCCTCCGCCGGCGGGGTTGGTTTTAAAACGCTTTCTTGTGACTCTCCTGTCGGCAGATTGTCTGGCGCGCGACCTCCCGGAGTGCTTGGCGCCGGAGCGCCACGCTCCGGCGCCACCTCTCTTTTCTCACTCCAGTCCGGCTTTTTGTCGTAATCCGGATTTTCAATTTCTTTCAATATCTCTTCTCTGTTTAGACTTTCTTCCTCGCCTACAGATGCCACAGGTTCCATGGGCATCATCAAATGCTCTCTGTATTTTTTGAATATAACTTCATTGACATCACGCACGATGTTTTCCGTTTCCGTTAGTGATAGGCCGAGTCCTTCCTTAATCCTTTTTGTAAAATCATATGCAGACACAATACCGAGAAGCACTAGAGAAATTTCGTCTTCCAAAACAGCAGATTGGTCTATGTGAAGGCCGTGTTTGGCAACAATTGTCCGAAGAGCATCATATACTTCAGTAGAATCAAGAGCCCTTCGGAGTTCTTCCGGAAGTCCTCTATATTTTTTTTCCAATTCTTCTCTTGTAAATTCCATAAAATTCTAAAAATTATGCCTCGGGTTTTTCTTCTTTGGGTGCTTCTGGGGGTTTTGTTTCTTTGTCTTTGTCTTTTTTACTTTTTTCTTCACTGCTTTTAACTTCCGATTTTACCTTTTCCTCAATTCTTTCGTCTTCTTCCATTTCTTTTTTGGCTCGTCTGGCTTCTCTAGCTTCTTCCTTAATGCTTCCCAATTCTTTATCAAGAGCTTCTTTCTGTTTAGTCAAAGTATCGTGTTCTGGGCTATTTACATTAAAGGCGCTCCTTGCTAGAAGTTCTTCTATTTTCTTATTTACATCGTCAGCCTCCTTTTGTTTATCAGATTGTTTCTTTTCCAAATCCTTCAACGCCCCCGCTTTCTTTTTCTTTTCAGCTTTTTCCCGCTCTTTTTCAGCTTTCGTTCTTGCTTCATTGGCTATCTTCTGACCAGCTCTCCTGTCAATATCACCCCTACCGCGTACTCTAGACCACAGGGTTGGGCGCCTGTTTAAATCAAGCCCGTAAGCCTCTTTTATCTCCTCTTGTTCCACAGCTGACAACCCGGCGGCCTTAGCTTTCTCGGCAAGAGATTTGGCCGTGGTCTCTCTTGCTTTCCCTTGTTCTTCCACAACTTTTGCATACCCGCCCTTACCACCAGGGGTACCCAAATTTACTCCCTTGGCTATTTGACCAATTGAGGAAACTCCCGGAGCCGCTCTCACATCAAATGAACTTTTGGCTGCAAAATCCAGAGTTTTGAGTTTGAGCATTGCTCCTCTATCTCCTTCCTTAGCTCTTTTCAATAAATCTTTATCCAAACTTGCGTTATAAGCTCGCTGTCCAATAAATCTTCTGCCAACTGCTCCTGCGAGACCAAACGACAATTTGCCTGCTCCTTTTTGGGCCAAGTCCGCGCCATAAGCTCCCATTTTTTTAGAGACAATAATAGCGAGAAGCGCCAAGATTATAGCGACCAGATAATTCATTAGAGTAACAACCGGGTTTTCTGGTTCACCAAATAATGCGAGCCCACTTTTAAAACTATCGTCATTTACAAATCTTATGGTGATATAAAGCATCAACATAAAAAGCGGAGCGAAGAAGGCCTGATGTAGAAGTGTATTCCACCACATATCGGCAAATTTTTTGGTTTGGGGAAGAATAATAGCTAGAAAAGCTATTGGAGATATCATCATTAGGAAAACCAGAACAACAAATCTTATTAGAAGCAAAATTGCTCCGGCAAAAAACACAAAAGCGGTAACTAACACTAAAATTGACCCCAGAACTACTGCAATAAAAGAACTTTGCGATTTTTCCAAAATGGGAATTGGTGACCCGTCCGTATCTTTTGCTTCTCCAGCAAGACCAGAGAGAGCACTACCATCTGTATTTTTTACATCAAAAATACTGCCAAGTTTCAATCCTTGTAAAAATGCTCCGGATAAACCAAATTTTGGATTTTTAACATCAATATAACCGGTGGCGGTTGACTGTGTCGTGGAGTTGTTATACACGCCAAGGGCTAATATATTTGAAGCGTCAATGACTACTTTGGCAAAAAATAAACTAAAGTTTACAAGGAGTGCCGCCAAAATAATATTCCTTATCATTAACTTTAAATTGAAGCTTGAGAGATTGAGAATTGTGCCTATTGATATATAAAGCATTACGAAAATGAATGCCATATTACCGATATCTCTTATGATTGTCCAAATCCCTTCAATGGCCGCAATGCTTTCCACGTAGTCTTTCATTTCAACAATGGAGATTATTACAGAGTAATTGAAAAGAACTCCAGCTATCCATAAAATAATGCTGAAAAAACCAATCAGAAGTGTTCCTAGATATCGAATAAGAGTGGCGAGAGCTTCGTCTCCTATGTTGTCTATAACATTGAAAAAACTTGTGTCATCAACTTCGCCAGGTTTAGTTAACACTTCTTTAACAGGTTTACCATTTTCATCCAACGTAACACAAACAAAGCCTTCCTCTACAGAGCCAGTGAGTTGTCCGTTCTTCTTTTCGCATGCCACACGAAGTTTTTCCACATCTTGAGAGTTTAATGAATGTGCGATATTGGCAGACAACCCAAAACTACCAGATGAAACAGAAATAAATAAAGAAGCTGGTGCAAAAATAACAACAAAAATAAACAGTGAGAGAGTTATTCGGGTAATTATCTTGTTATTCCTTTTTATCTTCGGGGAAAACATTTATTTGAAAAATTTATAACCAGCATCTGTGGAAGAAAATACGGCGCCACTTGCTTTTACATACGCTTTTATCTTTTCAAAACTGACTGAAAGCTCTTCAGAATCGTTTTGATAATTACTTATTGCAAGAAGCCCGAGAACCGGATCGCTTAAAACTTTTTTCATAAGCGACAGATCTGTTCGCAGTGCCGACATTTCATTAATAAAGGAGAGATGACTCCCCGAAATACCACTTGGCACCTTGACCGAGAGGAGCGCCGAGGTGACCGCCTCCACTTCAATAATTATTGGGTCAAGATTTTCAAGATAGCTCGGGTCATTTTCTGAAAGCGCTCGCGCCACATATGCAAGCTCGCCCTCGCCTGTCGCAGAATATTTTGCAAGAGCATTTGCGAAGTCATTGCCATATCTCTTTAGCGTAGTAACATCGCTTCCAGGAATTATACTCAAAGAGTTATAATCAAAAACAGTTGGCTCTATACCTTCACTGGCATTTTGTAGAACCGCACCGACAATCTCCGCCTGGTCTTTGGATGACAAGACATCTCCGGAAGTTTTCAAATTCAGATATTCCGCAAAAAGCGACCTGCCAAGCGCATCAGTGGCCGAATCTTTATTTTGAGAAAGAATGTCTTCAACAGAAATTATGCTCTTTTTATTGGCCGAGAGTAGGTCGTTCGGACCGGCAAGAAGTGGGTCTCTATCCGCATCCACCTCCTCGCCGTCAGTGGCACCGTCACCATCCGTGTCAGGATTTTTGGCATCAGTTTTCCAGAGCCGTTCTTCCCAATCTTTAAGGCCATCTTTATCAGTATCAATATCACTTACGGCAAAAGAAGCTTTTTCGGATACAATGCTTGGTCCATCCGCCTTTTCCGGCGAATTTTTTGACAGCAAAAAAGCTCCTCCGATGAGTATCACCGATAGGATTAAACTCATTGCCGTTTTTTTACCAAAAATTTCCATCTAAAAAAGATTTCTACCATAAAGTATAGCAGAAATCTTCTTTAAATTAGCCAGTCCATTGTGTATATTGCGAAATTTTTAAGGAGAGGTCGCCCTATCCGAGCTTGAGGTGCTAAAATCAGGCGAATTCGGCCCTACTCCACTATCGTCTGAACCGAAAGATTCGTCAGTACTATCTCCCCTGTCTCTGTCTTGACCAAATATAGTTTCATCAACCGGAACATTATCGGCATCGGATACATCATCAGTATAAGAAGTGCCAGTCTCGCTGTCTTTACTCTTGCTTAAACTTCTAAGTCCGTCTGTAAGCGCCTCATTTACTAGATAAGCAAAAAGAGAGTTTACTATCTCATTGAATTCGTCCGCAAGTTCAAGCCGGCGCAAACCGCTCGGCAAAACATTATTAAGCTGGGTTTCAATCACAGAGCCGGGAGTGGTTATTTTACAATTTGTGCCATCTGGGTCGCACTTTGTTGATGACATAAAGCCTCGGCCAAAATCTAAAAGTTTTAATTTTTCGTTTACGGCCGCCGTCTTTCTGCCTTGGAGCTCAAACGAGACTTCGGCATAAGCCGAATACGGATTATCGGAAGCGAGAACCCTCCAAGCATCCCATCCGCCGTCTGCAAAGTCCCCGCTGATGAAGTTGTCTATATTACTGGTAACTTCACTTAGCCGACAGGTCACTTGCCGCTGGAATCTGTCTTTTTGATTATTCAATATCAGCGCCTTTTTTATTTCAAGCTTAAAAGGACTACATAAGAATTCCAGTTCCGATCCTTCCAGAAATTTACCAAGTTCTTCATCCGCAATATCTTCAGCAAATTTGCCGAGGTCCTCAACGAACGCCGGATTGCCATCAAAACCGGAATTTATCCAATCAATAACACTTTTGGTAATCTGTCTGATGACCACCTCATTTATAATATAAAAAATCGCGTCAAGACATTGTTCTTTATTGTTTGATTTCTTCTCCTCACTTTTTATTGAAGAAGTGTCGCTTTTAATGGCGGCGTCTTTGACAGGAATTTCCTGACCAGTGCTAACAGAATCGGTATCCACAGCATCATCAGTCCCGCCACCTATGCCAAAAAGGTCTTTCAGGAAGCTCGCACAGTCTGTAATAATATTACCCTGGGCAATTACTTTTTTTGTTGGCACTGCCCCTATGGATAACGTTAAAAACGCAACAAGGAGAACTGAAGCGATTATTTTTTTATATTTCTCTGGAAACACACCTAAAGTATAGCAAAACATCCCGTCAAATTGTATAATTCGAGCATGAGATCTCTTAAAACCAATGTTGGCATGATGCTATTGGCTGGCATTTTCTCTTCTTTGGCTATACCACAGAGTGTATTGGCCACTTTTGATACAAACCTTAGCCTAGGGAGCACTGGTGAGGTGGTTTTAGAGTTACAAAAATTCCTAAATTCAAATAAAGAAACACGCGTCGCCGATATTGGTCCGGGGTCGCCCGGAAACGAAACATATTATTTTGGCAATCTGACAAAGAATGCCGTAATTAAATTC
>Ga0209541_10014636_pt1 | contig 11804 bp, 13 predicted proteins | sample RifCSPlowO2_01_FD_184027 | JGI IMG/M metagenome (GOLD analysis project Ga0209541, IMG submission 184027) | Groundwater microbial communities from Rifle, Colorado - Rifle CSP2_plank lowO2_0.1 (SPAdes) (version 2) | ecosystem: Environmental > Aquatic > Deep subsurface > Groundwater | place...
TCTTCGCGCCAATCATTTCGTGTCCATAAAAGGTTGAATACTTGCCGTTCCCCTGTTTCGAGCGAGGCTTCCCCACGTCGTGTAAAAACGCCGCCATACGTATAAGAAAGTCGTATTTTTTATCCGCCGTATATTGCAGAGCGCGCAAATTATGTTCCCAAACAGTATAGATATGGTGCAAATTCTGGCCCACGCCGATGCCTTCCCGCATCTCGGGCATGATGTGTTTCAAAAGCCCAAAGCGCTCAAGCATTTCAATGCCCATCATCGGCCGAGCGCTCATAATTATTTTTGTGAGCTCGTCACGAATCCTTTCTTTGGCAATCATCTCCAGAAGCCCGGCATGACGCGTGATTGCCTCCACGGTTTTTTCCTCTACCTCGAAGCCGAGTTCGGAGGCAAACCTAACCGCCCGCATTAAGCGCAATGCGTCTTCGTTAAAACGCTCGTCGGGATTTCCCACCGCGCGAATAAGTTTTTTCTTCAAGTCATCTTGCCCGCCATAGGGATCAACTAATGTGAATGGTGAATCATGAATTATGAATAATGAAACAGGATTTGTTTTTTTTAGTTTATTTTTTATTCCTAATACCTTATCCATCGCTCCTAATTCAATTCCCATGGCATTTACCGTAAAGTCTCGGCGTGAGAGATCATCTATAATAGTTTGTGAGAAAATAACCTTGTCCGGGTGGCGCTTATCAGTATATTTTCCTTCCTTACGGAAAGTTGTAACTTCTATTATTTTAAGCCGCGGATCCTCGCTTTCGGTTTTTATTCCCACCGTACCGAAATCATTTTCATAAACCGTCGCGGGATCTTCCTTGGTTCTGCCACTAAAATCAAAAAAAAACTTTTGAGTTTCTTCGGGGGTCGCGTCCGTTGCAATATCCCAATCTTTTGGTTCGACAAGCTCACCATAAATGGTTCTTCTCAAGAGGTCGCGAACACAGCCGCCCACAAGATAGGCCTGAAATTTGTTCTTTTTTAGTTTGTCTACCACGGTTAAAACTTCCGTGGGAATTTTATAAATCATACTTAAAATATGCCATAAATTATACCACATTATTATCAACTTGACAATGCAATAGAGTATGCTATAATAAACCAAGCAGCATAATATGATATGCTAAGGAGAGGTGGTGATTGAGGAATTGGCGTCTGATTATTAACCCGTCAAGCCGCCATGGAAGGAGGGAAAGTTGGGGTAGCGACGCGACTCGTCGTACAGAAGTAAACGCTCACCTTGTCTTGAGGAGAGAGAAGGATGATACCACAATCCGGGCTGGCTACAACGTTCGCTGGGTATGCTCCTGCGTGTTCGTTCACCTTCGGACAAGGTGACGACAACCCCAGGAGCGCCAGGAACCTGAACCCCACAGCCCCGAAGCAAGACCAAGGCGTTGTCTTGGCTTCCCGCCGCGACAACGTCAAGGTGGGCGTGAAGGAGCACTCTTCGCCTCGCCGGGTGCCCATCTTCGACGGGCCCCGCCTCCCGGTTTCCTGTTACTGGATGGGTGACGGCGGCTACATCAGGTAGCCACCATCCCCCTTCCCCGCCCCCGCGCGCCGCCGCGCGGGGGTATCTTAATTTTTATAAGCCCTCAACTAACTTTATGAGCAACGGAAATTTCTTGTATGGCTGACGATATGTAGCCGAACCCATATGGCCTTCGTTATGCCTGATGATAAGGGTCCCACCCAAATGATTGAAAAGAATTTTCCCCTGCTTGTCATTACAACCCCAAGGATCGTCATCTGAATTAATAAAAATAATGTCTTTAATATTATTACGAATCTTTCCCCATTTTAATTTACCCGTCTTCTTGGATCGTGAAGTCTTTGGCAGAGGCGCGGCGTAACCCGAAACTAAAATCGCCTTTTGAACTTTTACTTTTTCTAAAATACTTAAAATTAGCTGGGCTCCGGCAGAATGCCCTATTAAAATTGTCTCCTTAGAAAACTTACCGTTTAAAAAAACAAATTTTAACCAATCTTCTAAATTTGGTTTCGTGGCATTGGGCAGTTGAGGCAACCAAACTTTATATTTCCTCTTTTCCAACTCCTTTTTTAAATAAGGAAACCAAAATGATTTATTGGTGTCTCCCGTACCATGAAGAATAATTACGTTTTTCATATTCAAAGTATATCAAAAATCAATTCAGTAAAACTTATCTTTTCCACGGCGAGAAATAGTTTTCGTACAGAACGTCTCGGAGTCCCGATGGGCTAGGTTCTGCCATCGGGACGAGAGCCAGCGGATATTTTCCGCTGGAGAAAATATACCGCGTGTTCTGGTAGAGAACTATTTCGAGCCTTTATGTATCGTCTCGTAAATATTCAAGACCGCCTTGATCGCGTCTCCCATGGAGATGTTATTTTGTTTATATAAGACATCCGTTACGTCCCCAGCCGCCCAGATATTTTCTCCCGCTTTCTGCGTTCTGGGATCAGTAATAATCTCGCCCTTTTCGTTTATTTTCACAAAATCTTTAATCAAATCCGAATTAGGTATCGAGCCGATCTCAACAAATACGCCGTCTAGTTTTAATTCTTTTGTCTCATTCGCAGTTTTATCCAGATACTTCAAACCTCTTACAAACATATCGCCCAAGATTTCTTTCGGCTCACAATTATATAGAATCTCGATTTTTTCCGATTTCGTTGCCTTCTCTTGTGATATCGGATCGCCCCTTAAGGCCCCGGAGCGTACCAAAAGATAAATCTTCGTCGCATAATGCGTAAGATCAATCGCGGATTCTAAGCCCGCATTCCCGCCGCCCACGACCGCCACGGTTTTTCCTTTAAATAAGGGCGCGTCGCAAGTAGAGCAATAAACCACGCCTTTGCCTTCAAATTTTTGATCTCCGGGAATATTCAGCTTTCGGCGTTTACTGCCTACGGTCGTAAGTAAATATTTTGCTTCAAGCGTTTCACCGTTTGAAAGCGAAAGCGAGAAATTATCGCCGAACTTTTTTACGGCGCTTGCCAATACTCCGCTTTTTATATCAATGCCCTCTTGCACCCGCAGATGGGCCTCCATATTTTTCGCGAGCTTTTCGCCGCGAATGGAAATTTCGCCGATCCAGTTTTGAACATCTTCGGAAACCAAAGATTGCCCGCCGAAAATATCGGTTATGAGGACTGTTTTTATTTTCTTACGGGCAGCGTAAACCCCCGCGGCAACTCCCGCCGGCCCGCCGCCGATAATGGCCAGTTCGTACATAAATTTATTTCTTCAAACCAAGCAGTTTTGAAAGCGCTGCCTCGTCGTAGCCGATAATAATTTTGCCGTTTATATCAATAACCGGCACGCCCAACTGTTGTGACTTATTTATCATTTCTTCTCTTGCGTCATCGTCCTCGGCAACATTATGATCCTCATAAACCACGCTATTCTTTTTAAAGAATTCTTTGGTCATATTGCAATACACGCAGGTCGGAGTGCTGTAGATTGTTACTTTGTTGGGCATAAGTTTTGATTACTTATTTATTGTAGCACACGCGTCAAGAGCTCGGCCATCTTTTCTACCAACAGCGGGCCGATGTTTCATGCGCTAACTTTTCTGCCCAAAGCGAGACTTAGCGTTCGTACAGAATGTCTCGCAAGCACATTGAGCTTGGTCCGCGTAAGCGGTCAATGCGCTGAGAGCAAGGTGCGGCTTTTCGCAGGAAAAAGCCGACACCGCTTCTGATAGAACGCTAAGCCAAGCCCCTATTTCTTAAGCGCACTTTCAATCGCCGCTTGAAAAACATCAAAGGGTTGAGCGCCCTGAATCAATGTGCCGTTTATGAATGTCATGGGAGTGGAATTAACTCCGTAAAGAGCGGCGTCCTGTCTGGCACTCGTAACTTGAGCGTCGTATTTCTTGCTATCCACACAAGCAGTAAATTGCGCTACATTCACACCTAACCCACCCGCCAGTTTTACAAATAAATCACGATTCAAATTACCGTTATTCTCCGCGCCGTCCTTAATTTCCGCGTCAAAAATAACATCGTGATATTCCCAAAACTTGGCTTGGTCGGCGGCACAGCGAGCCGCAGAAGCCGCCGAGAGAGACTCCGGCCCTAAAAACGCGAAATCGCGGTAAGCCATTTTTACTTTGCCCGTTTTTATATATTGTTCGCGAATTTGGGAACCGGATTCCGTATGAAACTTGGCGCAAAACGGGCACTGATAGTCGGCAAATTCAATCACGGTAACCGGAGCTTTAACATCACCCAAAATAACGTCATTTTTCGTTAGCTGTGGAGTCTTCGTGACTGCTGGAGCTCCTGCTGGTGGCGGCGTTATGCCGCCCGTATCCCCTCCAGATTTCTTGCCTAACGTGTAAATCACGGAACCGGAAATTAAAAGAGCCGCGACCAAAATACAAATACCCAAAAAATAATCGTTCCGTTTTGAAACTTCTTTTAAAACTCTTTCTTCGTGTTTGTGTTCCTCTTGCACCACTAACCGCTCTTCATCTATGGGATTTATACCGTGTTCCATAATAATAAATAATAATCAATCCTTTTTTAAAAATAATGGAGAAGAAAAATATCCTACTTTACTCTCATTTTAGAGAAATAGTTATCATTGTCAAATAGCTCATTATTTTATACAATTTTTTGACGCTCCTATAGTCCTGTAAAAAATCACAGATGATTTCACAGGACAAATCTAGTGGTTAGGACAACAGTTTTTTCGCCCTCCCACCTTTCCATTACGGCCCTATCGTCTAGTGGTTAGGACAGCAGCTTTTCAAGCTGCGAACACGGGTTCGATTCCCGTTGGGGCCACATGCAATAAGGTGAGGGGGTAAGTGCTGCGAACATTGGTCCGACCTGTGGTGAGTAAAGTTGAATCATTTCCCTTGGGAGCACAGGCCAGACAAAACCAATTGCTAGTCTCACGAAATCCGTTATAATCATAGGCATTTACTATGGAAGTCGTAATTCACGCAGAAGAATTATTTCGTATTGGATATTTGCCTGTCACGAATGCCCTACTGCTTTCGGCGGTGAGTCTTATTTTTTTGTCTACCATCGGCGTGTTATTCAAGAGACAAATCGTTTTGGTTCCAGGAAAATTTCAGAACGCGGTTGAGTTCAGTTTTGAGGGGCTCCTCGACTTTGTGGATTCAATCCTCTACGACCGAAAAAAAACAGAAAAATATTTTTCGCTTATCGCGACTGTATTTTTTTTCATACTCGTTTCAAATTGGCTCGGGCTCTTGCCCGGCGTCGGCTCGCTCCTTTATAATGGTCATGACACTGCGTTTCCACTGCTCCGCTCTCCCGCGAGCGATTTGAACTTCACGATCGCTCTGGCGCTTATCGCAGTTTTGAGCGTTAATGTCTTAGGCATGATTGCCATAGGTTTCACAAAACACGCGTCAAAATTTTTTACTATTAAGTCACCTATTGATTTTTTTGTAGGACTCCTTGAATTTATTTCAGAAATTGCTAAGATTATCTCGTTTTCCTTTCGGTTGTTCGGTAACGTGTTTGCCGGAGAAGTATTGCTCACGATTATCATGTTTCTTGTCCCCTACGTTATCCCGCTGCCTTTTCTAATGCTCGAGATATTCGTAGGATTCATACAGGCATTCGTGTTTGCCATGCTCGTTACCGTTTTTATCGGCATGGCAACAGCAGAAACAAGTCACTAGCCAATAGTTCCTAGCCAATAGTGAATAAAGAAATGAAATATCAAACAAGAAAATTTAAAGGTCGGGAAATAAAAATTGCCGATAGATTCTTAAACACTAGTCGCTAGTGGCTATTGGCTAAACACTATTTTATGGATGCAGAAACAATGAAATCTCTGGCGGTCGCGCTCGTGATGGGCATCGGGACCATCGGCCCAGCTATAGCTATCGGCCTTATAGGAGGCAAGGGATCGGAGGCCATCGGCAGAAATCCCGAAGCGGCGCCAAAAATTCAGACAGCTATGATTTTGGCCATCGCCTTCGCCGAAGCTATCGCCATTTATGCGCTCGTCGTAGCACTTATTTTGAAGTTCGTGTAATCACGAATCAATCTCAAGTAAAAAATCACGAATGCTCACGAATTAGATCTGGAGCATTAGAGAAAATTAGAGATAATATTCGCGAGTGATTAGCGATAAAGATATGTCAGAACTTTTTTCAAAACTCGGTATCGATTGGAAATTGCTTATCGCTCAGGCGGTTAATTTTTTGATTTTATTAACCGTTCTTAAATTTACCGTCTATAAGCCGCTACTTGGCCTACTAAAAAAACGGAAAATAAAAATAGAAAAGGGGCTTGAAGACGCAAGACTCTCTGGCGAGAAGTTGGAAGAAGCGGAACTTATAAAAAAAGATAAACTCGCCGAAGCCGATCACATGGCTCTGACACTCATAAAGAAAAGCGAGGTGAGAGGCAAAGAACTTGAAGCAGAACTCTTAGATAAAGCCAGAAAAAAAGAAAGAGATTTACTCTCAACCGCTAAAATGGAAGCGGAACGCCAAACCGAAGCGGAAAAAATCCGTTTTTTTGAGGAAGCTGCCGGGTTAATAAAGCAAGCCATAGTTCAGGTCGTTAAAAGTTCACCCGAGGAAATTGACGAAAAGCTTATACATCAAGCTGTCGCCAAACTCAAAACATAATAGTTTTTATGCGTTACCTCCCACAACTTCTGGCCAAAGCGTTTCTCGCGGCCGTAAAAGAAACTCCAGATAATAAGCAGTCCGAGCTTATTAAAAACTTTTTGCGCGTGTCCGAAAAATACGGCGGAAAAAGTTATCTTATGAAGACTATGAAGGAAATAGAACGGCTTGACCGTAAGGAGCGCGGCATAAAACAAATCGCGCTACATACGGCTAGACCCATTCCCAAAAAACTCTTGGGAACCATAACCTCGACTTTCCATAAAAACGACGAAGTGGAAGAAAAAATAAATCCCGAACTTATCGCGGGCATAAAAATAGTAATAGATAATGAATTTTCAACTGATAATACATTAAAGAGAAAACTTGAAGTACTATTTACGTGAATTAAGAATAGGGAATTATGAATCTAACTTCACAATTCATGATTCCTAATTCGTAATTCCAATACCATGTACGAAATTATCGAAAAACTAAAAAAAGAAATAGAGGGGTTCAAGGATAGCGCCGAGATGAAACCTATCGGACATGTGATTGAGATAGGCGACGGCGTGCTAAAAATAAGCGGCCTAAAAGACGCACGAAGCCAGGAAATGCTTTTGGTCCAAACTGTAAAAGGTAACATAACAGTTTTGGCGCTGAATTTGGAAGAAGACACAATTGGCGCCATTGCTCTCGGCGAATATACTCATATAAAAGTAGGAGATGAAGTTACCCTGACCGGTAAGGTTTTATCCGTTAATGTCGGCCGAGAACTTATCGGCAGGGTCGTAAATCCGCTGGGAGAGCCCTCCGACGGCAAGGGAGAAATATTTTCTGACTTGACAAAAGCCGCATCGTATTTAATTGAAAAAAAAGCGCCATCGGTTCTGGAGCGCGAATCGGTAAAGACTCCGCTTCACACCGGCATCAAAGCTATTGATTCAATGATTCCGATCGGACGCGGACAGCGCGAACTTATTATCGGCGACCGGCAAACGGGCAAAACCTCAATCGCGCTCGATACTATTATTAATCAGGGAAACGACGGTTCGACTTCCTTCGACAAAGCTCAAGATAAATCGCTTACCACAAGTATGGACGGTTCGACTAGCTCACCACAAGGACGCAAAATCCCCGTCTGCATCTATGTGGCTATCGGCCAAAAGGAATCCAATGTCGCAAAAATTGTGGCGCTCTTAGAAGAAGCAGGTGCTATGAAGTATTCCATTATTGTCTCCGCTCCGGCCTCCTCGCCCGCGGCTTTCTGGTATTTGGCTCCCTATGCCGGTTGTGCCATCGGCGAATACTTTATGGATCAAGGCGAAGATGTACTCATTATTTTTGACGACTTAACCAAGCACGCTTCGGCCTACCGGCAAATCTCGCTTTTGCTTAGAAGGCCTCCTGGCCGCGAGGCGTACCCAGGCGATATTTTTTATCTTCACTCACGGTTACTCGAACGTTCCGCGAAATTGAACAAAGAAAAAGGCGGCGGTTCTATGACGGCACTCCCCATTATTGAAACCCAGCTCGGCGATGTGTCTGCCTATATCCCTACGAATGTAATCTCGATAACCGATGGACAAATTTATCTCGAGGCGGATCTTTTTTATCAAGGTATACGACCGGCAGTAAATGCCGGACTCTCTGTTTCTCGCGTGGGCTCTTCCGCTCAAACTAAGGCCATGAAAAAAGTAGCGGGTAAACTTCGTTTAGAGCTCGCGCAATTTCGAGAACTTCAGGCCTTCGTTCAATTTGCTTCTGATTTGGATGAAAATACCAAAAAGAAAATCCAAAGGGGCCAGCTTATTACCGAGATATTGAAACAAAATGATTTCGCGCCACTGCCGTTTGAGCAGCAGGTCGCGGTTTTTTACGCGACGCTAAACGGCTACTTCGATGACTTGGATAAAGAGAATATAAAAAAAATAGAAGGGGCGTATCTTGACTATCTTCTTAAACTTCACGAGAAAGATGTACTACGTCCCATTCGGGAAAGCGGAAATTTGACGCCTACTATAGAAACCGCTCTGAAACAAGCCATACAAAACTTTCTACAAAACAAATAGCGAATAAGGAAATATGAATCATGACAAAAACAGAATCTTAACAGAGAAAGTTAGTCATTTGTCATTAGTTATAAGTTATTAGTTGCAACGCATATGGAATCAATCCAATCTATAAAAAAAAGAGTAAAAGCGGTAAATAACATCGCGCAAATCACCAAGGCAATGGAAATGGTATCCGCGAATAAAATGCGCCGCAGTCAGGAGACCGCGCTTAACTCCCGTGCTTATGCGATCGCCGCTCTTGAACTTTTGCATGAGCTCTCGAGATGGAGTCCGTATGTACCGCCTTTAATGCAAAGGCGCGAAATTAAAAAGATTATGATAGTCCTCGTCGTAGCCGATAAAGGCCTTGCCGGTTCCCTAAACAGCAACGTCTTTCGTTATACAGAAAAACACTTAAAAGAAATCAAAGATAATAATCCGGGCGCAACGTTATTTTTTGCCGGAGTAGGAAAAAAATCAGAGGAATATTTAACAAGGAAGAATCTCACGCCCGTAATAGCTTTTACTGGTTTCGGCGATTATGCAGAAACGGCCGAGACGAAGCCGCTAGCTGATTTCTTAATTGATGGCTTTGAGGCAAACGATTGGGACAAGGTGTTTATAATAAGCACGCACTTTCGCACTACGCTTCGGCAGGACGTATTATCTAGAGAATTACTCCCCATTTCAGAATACGCCCTGGAGAAAACTATTAAAGAAATTACACCGGAATATGGAAAATATGCCAAATCAGATACAGATATTGCGGAGAATTTTAAAAAACGCAATTACGAGTATTTGGTTGAGCCGGCGCCAGCATTAGTTTTGCAAACTCTAACCCGTTATCTTGTAGAAATGGAGATATATCATTTGGTTCTTGAAGCGAATGCCTCGGAGCATTCAGCTCGCATGGTTGCCATGAAAAATGCCTCGGATAACGCCATCGAATTAAAGGATGAACTTTCGCTTCGTTATAATAAGTCGCGACAAGCCAGCATTACGCGTGAAATTGCGGAGATAAGCGCTGGAGCTGAATCGCTAAGTAAAAGTTAGCCAATAGTAAAAATATGGAACCAACAATAGAAACATCAGAATCTAAACCAAAGCTATTGAGCGAAATTAAACCCATCGAGCAGGGTGGGGTTTTAATACAAACAAGAGAGAAAATAAAAGAAGTAGTTGAGAGCCCACTTTTATCAGCATGCGAAGAACTCTATGATAAAAATATTAAAACTGTTGCTAGTTCCGCAAATCAAAAAGATATTGCTGCGGGGAATGCGAACATTCTAATCGATTTTAAAAGTCTTTCTCCTGAAAATCAGATGATTGCTCAAGGAATCGGCGAAGTTATCGACTCTCCTCATTGGGGTGGTCAAGTAGTCAATATTTTAATTCCCATACATAAAGATATGACCTCGGTTGATTTACAACAACAAGCCGAACAAGTTGCTCACCGTTTTAAATCGCAATCATTAACTTGGGCACCAAAATATACAAAAGAAAAGATTGGGAAAATTTACGGTAACCCAGATTGGGAAAAACTCACACCAACCGAAATCGAGGAGATGGGGTATTTCTACGCCGAAGATGAAGATGTATATTATGCCAGTAGGGAGCATTATAAAAAAGCCAAAGAATACAAAGAGAAATATGGCTAAAGGTAAAATCATACAAATTATCGGGCCGGTCGTTGATATTGAGTTCGGCGATCCGCCAACCGGCGGAGAGAAAATACCCGCGCTTTTTAACGCGCTTAAAATCAAGTCTGGTGATAAGGAAATTATCGCCGAAGTTGCCAAGCACTTGGAGCCAGGGAGAGTACGCGCTGTGGCGCTTGCCTCAACCGACGGATTCCGCCGCGGCGATGAAGTGATTGATACCGGCAACCCCATCAGCGTACCCGTGGGACCAAAAGTTTTAGGGAATATTTTTGATGTACTGGGAAATACCCTAAATAAAACCGACATAGATTTTGATAAACGCTCCCCCATCCACCGCAGTTCTCCACCTTTATCGGAACAATCAACTAAAGTTGAGATTTTTGAAACAGGCATCAAAGTTATTGATCTTATCGCGCCTTTTATAAAAGGCGGCAAGGTTGGATTATTTGGCGGCGCGGGCGTGGGGAAAACCGTGCTACTTATGGAACTTATCCGCAACGTGGCGGAGGAATCTGGCGGCGCCTCAATCTTCGCCGGTGTGGGCGAGCGCTCGCGCGAGGGCAATGACCTATATCACGAGATGAAAGAGTCGGGAGTTCTCTCCAAAACCGCGCTGGTTTTCGGACAGATGAATGAAGTGCCCGGGGCTAGACTACGAGTCGCCTTAAGCGCGCTTACCATGGCTGAATATTTCCGGGATGAAGAGAAAAAAGACGTGTTGCTTTTTATTGACAACATCTTCCGTTTCTCACAGGCGGGTCTTGAGGTCTCAACTTTCTTGGGACGACTGCCTTCGGCTGTGGGCTACCAACCGACACTCGCCACCGAAATGGGCGAACTCCAGGAACGTATTACTTCAACCAAAGACGGCTCGATTACTTCCGTCCAGGCCATTTATGTGCCGGCTGACGACATTACCGATCCGGCCCCTGCCACGACCTTTAGCCACCTTGACTCAACCATCGTGCTCTCGCGGCCTCTAACCGAAATCGGCATTTATCCGGCCGTTGACCCCTTGGCTTCCACCTCGACCGCGCTTACTCCCAAAGTCGTGGGCGACGAGCATTATGCGACTGCGCGCGAAGTGCAAAAGGTATTACAACGCTACAAAGAACTTCAAGATATTATTGCTATTTTGGGCATGGAGGAACTTTCAGAGGCCGACAAACTTACCGTAAACCGCGCCAGAAAAATTCAGCGCTTTTTATCCCAGCCGATGTTCGTGGCCGAAACCTTTACCGACCAAGCCGGCAAATTCGTTAAACGTGAAGACACCGTCCGCGGCTTTAAAGAAATTCTTGAAGGTAAGCACGACGAAAAACCCGAGGAGGCCTTTTACATGAAGGGCGGCATTGAAGAAGTGAAATAAAAAATAAAAGTTATGAAAAAACCAGGTGATTTCGGCATGTCGGGAATGCAAAAAATACTTGAGGATTTGGCAGAAAAAAAACGTATTTTTGAGGAGTACTTAAAACAACTACCTAAAGATCTAC
>Ga0209541_10014638_pt1 | contig 11803 bp, 21 predicted proteins | sample RifCSPlowO2_01_FD_184027 | JGI IMG/M metagenome (GOLD analysis project Ga0209541, IMG submission 184027) | Groundwater microbial communities from Rifle, Colorado - Rifle CSP2_plank lowO2_0.1 (SPAdes) (version 2) | ecosystem: Environmental > Aquatic > Deep subsurface > Groundwater | place...
ATTTGTGGTCGATGCCAAATCAACTAAAAGTGACGTGAAAAGAGCAGTAGAAGAATTATTTAAAGTAAAAGTAATTAACGTTAACATTCATAACTCTTTTACCGGACAAAAAAAAGCGTATGTTAAACTACATCCGAGTAATCTAGCTTCAGATGTAAGCGCAGACTTGGGGTTAATATAAATTTAAGATCAATAAGAGATAATATAAAATGGGAAAACGCATTATTCAACAACGTCGTGGACGCGGCTCACCAACCTATCGCTCACCGAGCTTCCGCTTTTTAGGAGAAGCAAAACACGTTTCCGTTCCAACGATGGGTAGGGTAACTGATTTAGTTCATTGTGGCGGACATAGTGCTCCTTTAATGGAAGTATCTTATTTGACCGGGGAAAAAGGATTATCTATTGCTCCGGATGGAATAAAAGTAGGAGATGAAATTTCAATAGGATCGCAAGCAGAATTACGAGAAGGGAATGTATTGCCGTTATCTCATATTCCGGAAGGAACTCTTATTCATAATGTAGAATTAAGACCAGGAGATGGCGGAAAAATAGTTCGTTGCTCTGGAACTTTTGCTAAAGTGGTGAGCAAATCTGAAAATGCTATTACTGTTTTATTACCTTCAAAGAAAGAAAAATTGTTCCTGCCTGAGTGTCGAGCATCGGTGGGAATGGTAGCTGGATCTGGCAGACCTGAAAAACCTTTCTTGAAAGCAGGAACCAAATTCATGAAGCAAGCTGTACGTAACAAATTATATCCGATAGTTTGTGGTATTTCTATGAACGCAGTAGATCACCCTTTTGGTGGAAAATGTTCACACATTAAAGGACGACCAACTCAATCTCCACGAGGAGCACCTCCTGGACGTAAGGTTGGTAAGATTGCTCCACGAAGAACGGGGAGGAAGAGTAAACAATGAAATCATTAGGAACAATAGTAAGCGTAGGACTTGTAGCTGCTACAGTTGGTGCTTGCTCTCAGACAACCCCATTTAGGATAGAATATAGGACTACCATTGATCCTATCGAATGTCTAGCCAGGGACTCAAACTCCCATTATGGCGGACCTAATTTTAAAGTGACGGAAGAAAAATGGGGCTTTATTAGCGATGTGCCGATTTACAGATCAGACTTGCGAGAATATACTACGCCTTGTGATTATCCTTGGAATCATGGACAATCATTAAGCAATGGAGGAGCGTTTTTGTTTTAATACAAAACTAAAAAATAAACATGGCACGTGAAACTACTTGGATGGGAAAATCTGAAGAAGATGTAAAGAAACTGGACATGAAAGAATTCCTAAAATTGGTCCCCTCTCGTACGCGAAGATCATTGAAACGAGGATTTACCGATCAACAAAAAATATTAATCAAGAGAATTGACGCAAATGCTCCAAATATAAAAACACATTGTCGAGATATGATTATCATCCCTTCCATGGTGGGAAAAACTTTGAAAGTATACAGCGGAAAAGAATTCCTACCTGTTATGATCACCAACGAAATGTTGGGACATTACTTAGGAGAGTTTGTCATGACTCGAAAATCAGTTACTCACAGTGCGGCAGGTATTGGGGCAACTAGATCAAGTAAGGCTATATCGGCTAGATAAAGATAAGATGCAAAAAATCAAAATAACAAAAATAAACTAAAAACATAAAAATAAAAAATAATGGCAACGACAAAAACAAAATCAGATGGAAAAGACGTAAACGCAGTAGTTGCAGTTGCAAAAGCGCTGAATGTGCCCGTTTCCACTAAACAAGGAATTGAAATTAGTCGTTTCTTACGTTTCCATTCTACCACTTTTGCTAAGAAGTTTTTGGAAGATGTCATTGTTTTGAGAAAACCCGTTCCTTTTGTTCGTGCAACTAAAGATATGGGTCATAAAGCCGGAATGAGTTCGGGAAGATTTCCTATTAAAACTGCAGCAGAATTTTTAAAATTAATCAAATCGGTTGAGGCCAATGCTCAGGTAAAAGGTATGAACTCATCTAGTTTAAAAATAATTCATTTAGTTTCAAACAAAGCTAATATTCCCCGAGGAGCAGGAAGAATGGGCCGATCTCACAAAAATAGCAATTTAGAGATTCATGTTAAAGAAGGAAAAGTAGCTAAAGCAGCAGCTAAAGCAACAGCTGCTCCTGTCGCTGCAGTAAAACATGTTGAAACTTCTACGGTAGAAAAAGTTGAAACAGTAGAAAAATCAGCTCCTAAAGTAGAAGCGCATAAAGTAGATGTTCCTCATAAAACTGAAGCTCCTAAAGTAGTATCTAAACCATCTGCTGTTTCCGAAGAATACTTAAAGAAAGTACAGGCATCACAAGCGCAAGTACATCAGAAAGAAGAAAAAGAATTAAATGAAGTTACTAATCTTTATGAAGAATTAAAAAAGAAAGGAACCCTGCGCCAGGGACGGAGCGTATAAAGAATGATTGAACGACAATTTATCGCCCAGAAAACTAAAGAGTACTACATCAAAAGATTTATACTTAGCAAACTGCAAAAAGTTGGTTTATCTTCAATCAAATTAAAAAAGATTCCTTTGGGTGAAAAAATAATTATTTACACTAGCAGGCCAAGTTTAATTGTGGGTTCAAAAGGAGCAAACATTCGTGATTTAACTAAGACTCTTAAAACAGAATTCAAATTAGAAAATCCTCAAATAGAAATTAATGAAGTTAAAGATATTTATTTAGATCCTCAAGTTGTTGCAGAGCAGATAGCTAGTTCCATGGAACGATTTGGATCAGCTAGATTTAAAGGAATTGGGCATAAGATGATGGAGAATATCATCAACTCTGGAGCATTAGGGGTAGAGATTCATATCTCGGGAAAAATTCCTGGTGCTAGAGCCAAGACGTGGAGATTTTATCAAGGATACTTGAAGAAAAGTGGATCCATTGCCGTTACTGGTGTACGTAAAGCTCAGGCTACTGCGTTGTTAAAAACAGGTATAATCGGGGTAAAAGTAGCTATCATGCCTCCAGATTTGATACTTCCTGATCACATTAAAATCTTAACTGAACCTGCTCCAGCAACTCATGAAGTGGTTGAGGACAAGAAAGAAGACAAGAAAGACGAGAAGAAGAAAAAATCTCCTCGAAAACCTGCTAAGAAGAAAGTAGAGAAAACTGAAACTAAAGTTGAAACCTTTACTCAAAAAGAATCATCTGAAAACACTGAAAACAAAGATAATGTTGAGAAAACCGAGGATTCCCCATGAAAGTAACTAAAGACTTACGCGAGATGGCTATGTCTGAATTGAAAGTTAAGTTGGCTGAGTCAAAGAAAGAACTACTGAAGTTAAATGTCCAAGTAGCCGCAGGGACTCATCCCTCTAGTCCAGGAAAAGTAAAAAGAACTAAAAAAAATATTGCTCGAATGAATACCATACTTCAAGAGAAAGGAGGTTTAAACTAACCCCAAATGGTTGGAGTATGTAATCAATGCGGTTTGCCGCAAGACCTATGCGTTTGCGAGATGATTGCTCGTGAACAACAAAAAATAAGCGTAACCATCGAGAAGAAAAAGTTTGGTAAAGAATACACCTTGGTGAAAGGTATGAACAAAGAAGCCAATATCAATGAAATCATCAAAAAGTTAAAATCAAAATTTGCCTGTGGTGGTACAGCAAAAAATGGGTATCTGGAATTACAGGGAAATCACAAATCCCGAATGAAACCGGCCCTGGTGGAATTGGGGTTTCCAGAAGAGACCATTGAGATCGCGTAAAACCCCAAACTTTAAAAAGAGTCGTCAAAATATGGATTTTGGTGATGACCTTGATCAAAATATATCCCCACGAACTGATTGGAAAGAGTATTAAGATCACTGATTCCAAAAATAAACATGATTTGGAAATTAGCGGCAAAGTAGTGGATGAAACCAAAATGACTTTGGTGATTGATCATGATGGTAAGAGTAAAATCTTACTTAAGAAAAATATTGCGTTCGTCCTGCAGGGATCGGATGTGGAAATATTTGGAAAAGATATCCTCCGTCGTCCTGAAGAAAGGATCAAAGGAAGATAGTGATGAAAAAGAAAAATAGAAAATAACAAAAACTCAAAATAACCAATCACAGAAAAATAAAATAATCAAAAAATAAAAAAGCAATAAAAAAACAAAAAAAATGGCAACCAAAGAATTATTCGGCGCAAAAGCACCGGAAAAAGCATGTACTGATAAAAAATGTCCTTTCCACGGAGAGATTAACGTAAAGAAAGAATTTTTCCGAGGAAAAGTAATCAAGAAGGACATTAATCATTCCGCAACCATCGAATGGTCCAAATCATTTTATGTTCCTAAATATGAACGTTATGAAATGAGGCGCTCTAGAATGAGAGTTCACAATCCTCCTTGCTTAGATGCAAAAATAGGGCAAGAAGTATTGGCGGCAAAAACTAGGCCCATGAGTAAAACCAAAAATCACGTTATAATTCAGGTGTTAGCATGAAAGCAATAAAAGCGAGAGTAGTGAGAGCACTTCCAGTGGAAGCACGTATTAATAGTTGTGACAATTCTGGCGCAAAAATACTCAAAATATTTGCGGTTAAAGGTCATAAAACAGTTCGTGGGCAAATTCCCACTGCAGGAGTAGGAGATTTTGTATTATGCGCAGTTAAGAAAGGAAAAGTGGAAATGCGTAAGACAGTAGTTTTTGCAGTTATTGTTAGACAAAGAAAAGAATACCGACGTCCTGACGGAACTCGCGTTCAATTTGAAGATAATGCCGCAGTGGTAGTTAAAGATGAAAAGGGTAATCCTAAAGGAACCATTTTCAAAGGCCCTATTGCTAAAGAAGTAGCCGAGAGATGGCCAGCAGTAGCTAAAGTGGCTAGTATGATAGTATAATCGTAATCAAATTAATAAAATAAACTAATAAAAAATAAATAAAACACTATTAACAAAAAATAAAAAAAACCAACAAAAATAAAAAATGACCCATAAAAAATTTTCCGCATCGTGGAAGAGTAGTACTCAACCTAGAAAACAGCGTAAATATAGATTTAATGCTCCTCTTCATCACCGCCAAAAATTAGTTCATACCCACTTATCTCCAGTTTTACGTAAGAAATATGGTGTACGAAATATACAAATTAGAAAAGATGACAAAGTCAAGATTTTGAGAGGACAATTTCGAGGAAAAGAAGGAAAAGTTGAGCAAGTTTTCCTGAAGAAAGGATATGTTCACATTACTGGTGCAGAAATAATCAAGAGGGATGGAGGAAAAGTATACACTCATCTTGATCCTTCCAATGTAATGATCTTAGAGTTGGAATTATCTGATAAAATCAGAAAAAAAAAATTAGAATCAAAAATTGCTCAGCTTAAAACCAGCGGCAAAACACCTACTGAGAAGAAGGAGAAATAAAAATGAAGAATCACTTAAAGAGAATCGCATCACCAAAAACTTGGTTTATTAATAGAAAGCAGAATGTATTTATACTTAGACCAAACGCTGGCGGACATCCTTTAGAGCAAGGAATGGCTTTAGGAGTAATCTTACGTGATTTTTTGAAATTAGCTTCAACCATGCATGAAATTCATGGATTATTACAGTTAAAAGAAGTATTAGTTGATGGAAAGAGACAAAAAGATCATCGCAGTATGGTCGGTTTATTCGATGTTATTGCTATTCCAGAATTAAAATCATATAATCGTTTAGTATTTGATCAGAAAGGAAGAATAATCGTTATCGAAATTCCTGTTAGTGAGAGTAATATGAAGATAAGTAAAATAGTCAATAAATCCGCACTTTCTGGTGGAAAAATCCAATTTAATTTATACGATGGAAAAAATATAATTTCCACTCAAAAAGCTAAAGTAGGGGACAGTTTAGTGTTGAATCTTTCAAAGTTAGAGATTAAGAAAGTATTACCTTTACAAGTTGGTGTAAGTGTTTTCTTGACTAAAGGAAAATATGCTGGTTCCATGGGTATATTAAAAGAGATCAAAGGAACTCAAGCAACTTACCATTCCAATGGTAAAGATGTAGAAACGGCTAAAGAATATTTATTTGTAGTTGGTGAAAAGAAACCAGAGATGCATATATCCGCTGAAAAATCATCGGAAAAAAATAAAGAAAAAGCATTAAATGTTTAAAACAAATAGGATAAAATATCAAAATTAAACAAAACAAGATAAAAAATAAAAAAATGGCAGCAACAAAAACCAATGAAAATCCTATGAGAGAGATTAGTCTAGAGAAAGTTACCTTAAACATCGGATCTGGAAAAAATGAAGACACTCTCGCTAAAGGTCTAAAACTATTACAAAAACTTGCTCCTAATGTTCCGGTAAAAACTATGACTCAAAAAAGAATTCCTGGTTGGGGATTACGTCCAGGATTAATCATTGGTTGCAAAGTGACCATACGAAAAGACGCTTCCACTTTATTAAAAAGATTATTGGTTGCAAAAGCAAATACTTTATCACCAAAAAACTTTGATAATCGAGGTAATTTTGCTTTTGGGGTTCCAGAGTATATCGATATTGAAGGGTTGGAATACGATCCAGATTTGAAGATTTTGGGACTTGAAGTAGCGGTTACCTTGCAACGTAGAGGATATAGAATTAAAAAAAGGAGTATTAAACCCGCAATAGTAGGTAAGAAACATCAGATTAACAAAGAAGACGCAATTAATTATGTTAAGCAATTAGGAGTAAAAGTCGAATAGGGGGACAATAAATTACAAAATGACAACTAGCGATCATCGAAAAGCATTTAAGCAATTAGATGCCAAACCGATCAAGAAAGCGAAATATATCAAGTTCAATCAGCCCAAAGCTAGAACCTGTGGGAGATCATTAAAGAAATGTCGGAATTGTGGCCGTGATAAAGCGCACATTGGTAAATATGGGTTACATGTTTGTCGCCAATGCTTTAGAGATATGGCTTTAGGTTTAGGTTTTAGAAAATTTAGTTAAGAAGGTAAAAAAAATGTTAAACGATCCATTAGCAGCAACATTGTCCAAAATATTGAACGCGGAGAAAGTAGGTAAGAAAGAAGTAGAAATAAAACCCGCGTCCATTATGATTAAACGAATACTTACAATACTTAACGAACACCATTACCTTGGTACTTTTGAAGAGGTAGTGAATGGTAAAGGCGGATTGCTAAAAGTAAATTTGCTCGGAAACATTAACAAATGTGGTGTTATAAAACCAAGATTTTCCACCAAATGGAACTCTTTTGAGAAATGGGAGAAGAGATATCTTCCTGCTCAAGATTTTGGAATTATAGTTGTTTCCACTCCCAAAGGAGTCATGACTCACTCTAGTGCTAAAGAAAAACAGACCGGAGGGAAATTATTAGCGTATTGCTATTAATCCACTGAGACTAACTAAACACTAACTAAACATCAACTAAACATGAAAGCAAATATTATACGGGAAATTGAACTGGCCAATGGAGTTACCGCTCAGATAGTTGGTTCGCTATTAAAAATCAAAGGTCCAAAAGGGGAAGTTCAACGGGAAATAAGGCACCCTAAAGTAAGCATGAGTCTAGAAAGCAATAAAATAGTATTAAACGCCATTAAAGGAACTAAGAGAGAAAAAACTTTGATTGGTTCATATGAAGCTCACATTATTAATATGATTAAAGGAGTTCAATCAGTACACACTTACAAATTAAAAATATGTTCCGGTCACTTTCCGATGAGTGTTACCACCTCTGGTCAAGATTTTGTAATCAAAAACTTTTTAGGAGAAAGTGTACCTAGAAAAATGACTTTCCCCAAAGGAGTTGAAGTAAAAATTGCTGGTACGGAAATAGTGGTAAGTGCTGCTGATATAGAGTTAGCGGGAATAACTGCATCGAAGATAGAAAATCTTTGTCGCATAACTAATAGAGATAGGCGTATATTTCAAGATGGTTGTTATATAACCCAAAAAGCTGGAAAACAGTAGTGAAATAAAATGGACAAAAAACATTTATTAGAATTGAGAAAAAAAGCGAAAAAGGTTAAGCCCGAGTTCATAGTAAAAGAATCAAAGCATCAAGCTGGGGTGAAGCGTAGATGGAGATTACCTCGAGGTTTACATTCTGCCACTCGCCAAAGATATAGGGGAAAAGAGCCTCTTCCTACCGTGGGTTATCGCGCTCCGACAGAAGTTCGCGGCTTACACCATTCCGGATTACTTCCAGTAGTAGTGCATACACCTTCGGAATTGGCTAAATTTAATTCCGCTACTCAGGCTATGGTTATTGGATCAACCGTTGGAGCAAGAAAAAGAATCGAATTACTTAAATTAGCTCAAGAGAAAAAAATTAAAATATTAGGTGTTAAGGATATTACTAAAACTTTAGCTTTAATTAATCAAGATTTTACTGCTCGCCAAAAGAAAAGAAGCGACAAATTACAATACAAAAGTAAAAAGCAGGATGAAAAGAAAAAGAAAGCAGAAGAGAAAAAACAGAAAGACGATGAAGAAAAGAAAAAAGAAAGTAGTGTTAGTGTTGAAGAGAAAATAATTCAAGAGCAAGAAAAACAAAAGGAAATGGCAGAAAAAACCATCACTAAAAAACAATGAACTCGAAAAAAATATTAGCTGGAAAGATCATGAAGGTTTCTCCGGGTAAAGTGCGCTTTGCCGAAGGAGCTGAAGAAGAGGTAAAGAAAGCAATTACTCGCTCCGATATCAGGGGTCTAATTGCAGTAGGTAAAGTATATGAAAATCCTCAAAATTATCATTCCCGAGCCGGTGCGCGCAGGAATGCCGCTCAAAAAAGTAAAGGAAGACAACAAGGCCGAGGAAGTAAAAAAGGACGTAAATTTTCCATCGTTGATAGAAAAACAAAATGGGTTATTAAGATACGATTACAACGAGAATTCCTTAAAGAGTTGAGAGAAAAAGGAATGTTAAATGCACAAACCTATCAAATGCTTCGTAACAAGAGCAAAGGCGGTTACTTTAGAAATAAGAGGCACATAAAATTATATTTAACTGAACAGAATTTAATTATAGTCAAAGGGGCCCAATTAAAGTAAAAATAACATTAATGGGAGTTAAAATTCAAAATGGTCAGAAAACTAAAACCAAGAACTGTAGCGTACAGGCGTAAGAGAGAACAGAGTACTGATTATCCTAAAAGATTAAAGTCTCTTTTGTCAGGTAAGCTTCGTCTAGTAGTACGTTTTACCAATCAAAGAATTATTGGACAATTAGTAGAGTTTACTCCGGTGGGGGATAAAGTAGTTTCGGCAGTAGATTCATTTGCTTTGAAACAACATGGATGGAAATATTCCTGCAAAAATATTCCGGCAACGTACTTAACTGGATTATTGCTGGGTAAGAAAGCTAAAACCAAAGGATTTTCAGAAGCAATATTGGATACCGGTTTGCGTTATCCCATGAAAAAAGGTAAAATGTACGCTTTTTTGAAAGGAGTTGTAGATGCTGGACTTAACGTGCCGCATAGTGGCAAAGATATTTTCCCTGATGATTCAAGAATACAGGGTAAACACATTCAACAGTATGCTACGGTTTTACAGAAACACAAAGAAGTATATCAACAGCGTTTTGGACAATATTTAAAAGATAAAGCTGAACCAGAACAAATATCAGTTCAATTTGAGCAAACTAAGAAAAAGATATTGGGATGATTGAAATAAATAAGATTTAAATATTATGATACAAAATAAAGAAACAAACAAAAAGACATAAATTAAGATATATAAAATAAAAAATGGCAAATTACATTAAAATGGCAAAACAAGCAAAAAGACCCGCACGAAGAAAACGTGATTCTGAGGTACATTTAGAAAGTGTTCCCATGCCCGGGGCAGAATGGAAACCGGTAACTGACTTGGGAAAACAAGTCAAAGAAGGTAAAATTTCTCAGGTAGAAGATATTTTCAAACAAGGATTAACTATCATGGAAGCAGAGATAGTTGATACTTTATTACCTAAAATGGATGAGGATCTTCTATTAATAGGTCAAGCTAAAGGTAAGTTTGGTGGTGGACAAAGGCGTATCTTCAGACAAACTCAAAAGAAAACTAAAGAAGGAAATAGGATGAAATTTACTACTTATGCTGTAATTGGCAATAGAAATGGTTTCGTAGGGTTGGGTATGGGAAAGAGTAAAGAAACTGTTCCCTCTCGAGATAAATCCAGAAAGAAAGCAAAATTAAGTTTGATTATGATTCGAAGAGGATGTGGCAGTTGGCAATGCCATTGCAAGCAACCTCATTCAATACCCTTCGAGATTCAAGGACGTTGTGGATCTTCCCGTATTACTTTGCTCCCTGCGCCTAGAGGAAAAGGGTTATGTATAGAAAAAGAATGTGCCAAAGTATTAGCTTTAGCTGGAGTAAAAGATGTGTGGAGTAGAACCTATGGTCAAACTAAAACTAAAGTAAATTTAGTAGGTGCTTTAGTAGATGCATTAAAAAAATTATCACAAATGAAAGTTAAACCGGGCGAAATAGAATCGTGCGGAATTATCGAAGGAAGAATTCCAGAAGCTGAGGCCTTACAACATCCCGAAGCATAAATAATGAGGCATAATTATGGCAACAAATAAAATTACTACCACTAAAACTACAACTACTACCCGAAAAGTATCAGAAGAAAAAGTTGCTCAAAGTGCTTTAGATGTAAGCAGTGAGAGTAATGTAAAGATAGCTGCAGTATTAGTTCGTGGTCCGGCTAGAATTGAACAATCTATTTTAGATACTTTAATCATGTTACGTTTAACTAAAAAAAATCATTGTATTATTGTTAATAATACTCTGCCTTTAATTGGGATGTTGAAAAAAGTTAAAGATTTTATTACTTGGGGAGAAATTACAGCTCAGACTTATGATTTATTAGTAACTAAACGAGGGGTACCTTTCAAGGGTCTTTTAACTGATAGGCATGGGAAATATTCATATAAAACTTTTGATTACAAAGGTAAAAAATATCTTCCTTACTTTAGTTTAAATCCTCCTCTTAAAGGGTTTGGTCGCAAGGGTACAAAAATGGCTTTTGCAGCTAATGGGGCTTTAGGTTATCGAGGAGAAAAAATGGACGCTTTAATTCAGAGGATGTTATAATGGTAGTTAACAGACGAAAAAAAGTAGTAAAATATCGCGGACATAGTAATCACGGAGGAGGAATGCGTAAGAAGCGCAGAGGAGCAGGTAGTCGTGGTGGACGTGGTAATGCGGGAACGGGAAAGCGTGCTGGGCATAAGAAAGCAGGTATGCCCCCACAGCTAGGTCGATATGGTTTCCTTCCTCGTAGAGGATTTGTTAAGGTAAAAGCAGTCAATGTTGGTTGGTTTACTGATTCCAGAGTGAGTCAATTATTACAATCAGGAAAAGCTACCAAAGAAGGAGAAGCTATAATTATTGATATGGATAATTTGGGCTATCAAAAATTATTAGGTTCAGGAAATACTTCATTCAAATTAAAAATTAGAGTTGAGTGTTGCACTGAATCAGCAGCAGAAAAAATCAAAGCCGCAGGTGGAAGTGTAACTTCAGAAGTGGCTGAGGAATAAACCCTATGTCGCTGCTTGACCAGATAATTGAGAATTTACCTGAAGTAAAGGGTCCACAGCAGAAGCGTCTTCCTTTTAATGAAAAACTTAAATGGACTTTGATTGGTTTAGTGCTTTTTTTTGTTCTGGGTTTAATTCCTTTGTTTGGGTTGGGAGAAAATGCTTTACAACAATTCGAATTTTTATCCATCATTTTAGGTGCATCTTTTGGAAGTATAATTTCTTTAGGTATAGGACCTTTAGTTACCTCATCCATCGTACTACAATTATTAACTGGGACCGGAATATTAAATTTAGATTT